>Ga0208299_1000615_pt1 | contig 31827 bp, 44 predicted proteins | sample 15_taG_FD_184089 | JGI IMG/M metagenome (GOLD analysis project Ga0208299, IMG submission 184089) | Marine viral communities from the Subarctic Pacific Ocean - 15_ETSP_OMZ_AT15312 metaG (SPAdes) (version 2) | ecosystem: Environmental > Aquatic > Marine > Oceanic | place: Pacific Ocean | collected...
GCAACAAGTTTGACATCAAGGAGGGCGGTCACAAGTGGGGCTTCCCGTTGAGTGATGCGGTTCGGTACGAGAAAGAAATCATTGCGCCGAAGTTACGAGGCAGGGTGATGACCAAGCCTGAAGCGGTAAACTTCTCGGTGCAACTAAACGAGAACGTCATCCACATTCCGACAGCCTCCGAGCCTTATGTCCTGCTTCCGCATGGGCCGTCCGAGATGGCCATGCATAGTTTGTTCGAGAAGAACCCAAGCCCAACGTCTAACCAGCTCGCGAAGATGCCCGGTGCGCCGAAGAAGAGGAAGGGTAAGTCGAAGCTCGACGCGAACGTAAAGCCTACCAGCTACGCCGAACTCAAGGACATGGTCAACTGGGCTATCTTCCATAATGCCGAGAGGGATTGGTACGACAAGTACGGTCAAGGTTTCCGCAAGATGGTTGGCGATGCCAACATGTGGGAGGCTGCTATTGTTTTCGGTATAACCTCCGCCCAGAACGCTGCCGAGATTAACTTGGCTGACACGCTGCACATTATGCAGTTGGCCAGAATCCATGACCCATCAAAAGACCCGGCTGGTTTCGAGAGGGCTTTGCGAAGCGTTGAAAAACCCGGTGGCCACGGCAAGCTGAAGGTTGCACAAAAGCAGATCGACGGCATCGTCAAATTCTACAAGACCGGCATCAAGGAGGGCGGACTAAAAACGACGACCTACATGCAGATGACCCGTGACCGGGGCTTTAATATCTTCAACCCGTTCAGTGTTCAGGATGTCCACATGGCTCGCGCCTATGGGTTCCGGACACAGGACTACGAGGATGTTCAGGATGAGGTCACGGCGAGGAAGGTTCGCGATCAGGTCAAGGGTCTAAAGAAAAACAAAAAGCCCCTGCAACGTGAGATTGACAAAATACAACAGAAAGCCAACGAAGCCAATGAGGGCAAAGGCCGCGAGCTGACAAAGTCCGAAGTCCGAAGGGTTAATACTTTAAACAACCAGCTCGGTGACATTGACAGCCGCATCAGTGACGGGATGGATCTGCTTGGAGCAAGCATCAAGGATGCGCCGAACATGTATCGCAAGTCGGTTGTGGACAGTGCGAAATTTACCGGTGACTTGTCGTTGAGGTACGCCATGTACATGACCACGAAGCTGGCCAATGAATTTAACATGCGACCAGATCAGATTCAGGCGATGATTTGGTTCTACGCCAAGAGCAACCTTTCACCGAAGAAAGATTCCGGCGGCAAGAAGGCTGTTGGTGACGGCACTTACGACTCGGCGGTCAAGTATTCCCAACCGGAGATCGAGGCACTCGAAGCCATGAAGGCGGACGGGAAGTTCGACACAAGCAACCCTCTTAATCGTGCGACCAGAGCTGCCGTCCGTCCGTCCTTCACAAAGGATGTGGCGAGTGACCCTTGGTCTAACGGCAACCATTTCTTGAAGCCGCTACTTGAAACGGCACGGCAGCGAGCAGCCAACATGTTGATTGCAACTGATCCCGGCATCGAGCGGCAGTTCGCGTTCCCCCCCGGCACAACCTACGACATGAAGGTTAACTACAACCTCGATGTGCTTGAGGGAATCACTGACGGTGCAGGCAGGGTTAGGTTCTTCGATAAGATAGGTGCGCCTCACGAAATTTCACTAACCAGTGGAACCTTTTATGACCGAGAGCCATCCATGGAAATTAACTTTTCCGGCGCGGGTCTGGACTTTGTGGATCAGCTTGCCCCCTTGATGGGGGATGCGTTCCTGCAAGATGCGGTCATCACGGCCCAGCCTCAGTACAGCGGTGTTCCGTTTGGGATAGCCCTGTCCAAGGTTGATCAGTCGCCTTTTACCGAGCAGGAGATTAATGATCTGTATGCGACTATTAACCCTGAAAAGGATCAATGGGGGCTGAACTTTACCATGTCAGGATCCGGCCTAGACATGAAGTTTTTGGATGGGGTTTACTTCGGCAAGCAGGATGAGGGCAAAGATTACTCTTCCAAAGATCTGGATAATTTTATAGAACAACTCCAGCCGGTTGCGGCATCTGCCGGTTTGGAATTCAGGACATTTAATCAGAAAGGCAATTATCATGGACATTCAGACTATAAAGAAGGTTTGCAAAAAGCATGGAGTAAAGTTCGCACAGCCGAACGACAGGCTATACAGCGAGCCGCCATCGATGACCTTTACAAGCCGGTCTGGTCTGCGTACCAGCAGTTCCACGCCAAGCACAAGCTCCAGCCGGTACACCAAAGGCCAGCCCCGCACCTAGACGTTCAGTTCTCCGTTCAGGAGGACGCTCCCCTGTCTCCGGAAGTCGAGGCTCGCATCAACGCCATCGACGGGGCGAAGGAGATTCCGAAGGACGAGCAACCCAAGTTCGAGCCGGACACTCGCGGCAAATGGAACGCAATACTTGGCCGTCCATCCACCGCCCTTGGTTACGTCGGAGGGCCGGAACTTCTCAAGTCCAAGAATCAATTAATCCTCGACCAAGCCTACAAGGCTAGGGCCGTCAACAAGATCACCGAGGATCTCGGAACCAAGCTCCTCAACGATGCTTACGCAAGTGTCGAGGGCTGGAAACTTCCGAAGTGGATGCGTACCGGTAAGTGGGCCAAGCGGCTCAAGGAATTCCAAAAAGATTCTCTACCAATTGCAGCTCACCTTAACGCGACGGCGAGGGATGCTTCCGGCAACTTCACGTTTGCCGACTTCGACATGAGGGCTGGCATGATGCCGGTTGCCCAGTTCAAGAAAGGCGAACACAAGGTCGGTGACGTAATCGAGGTTACCAACCCGCTGACCGGTGATCTGGAATTCCTTACAGTTGGCGGATTCGTAAACACTCAGGGCAGGGTCGGCTACCAGCTCACTCGTAAGATGACTGCCGACATGCAGCAGGAGTTGTATGGGCATTACAAAAAGGAATACGCCGACATGATTTGGCTGGTGGACATGTTCATCAACCCCAACCTAAAGGGCATCACCAAGGAGGTTGGTGGAGTCAAGGTTCCGCTCTTCAATCGGTTCGCTCTGGCCGACATGATGAAGGAAACGGATCCAAACTTTGAAGGCATTGCAGGCTACACGCCGGACGTTCTCGCAACCCGAACCTTGACGGGTATGCTGGACATGGTGATGAACCCAACCAAGGCAGGCAGATCACCGGGCCGGAAATACAAGACCGGCAAATCCAGAGAGTCAGGCAACGTCCGCGACTTGCTGACCGGTTTCAACATCAGAACTTTCCAAGCTCTGAACGAGTCAGCCAACAAGGAGTTTGCGGAGAAGGTGTTCGAGCTAGGCACCGAGCCTATGCCGAAGGACGGTGTTCCGAAAGACTACGTCAAGTTGTCTACCGGCATCGATGATCTGTTGGCAGCGGTCAAGGCTTACCGATATTACGACAACCCGAAGGAGGGTGAAGAGGGGCATAGCGAGGCGGCTGCTAGACTGTCGGAGCTGGACAACCCAGAGAACTATTCCGCGCTACTAGCTGAAGCCTACAAGCGCAAGGGTGCCGACTTTATAATCCGCAAGGATCTGGTGAAGCTGCTCACAAATAAGTATTCTCACAGCAGCCAGCAGAACCGCCTGATGAGGGCGTTGAATTGGGGCGTAAGAAACTCGACGCAAGGTTTCCTAGTTCATCCATACTCTTATGTGGTGAACATGCTGACCAACGATTATTTTGCAGTGGAGGCGTCCTTCCACCGGGCATTCCGAGGGACTGCCTTGATGCTCAAGAAAGACACACGATCCATGGGCAAGGCGGACATAGATCAGGCTGGCCGGATCGTGGCCGGAATGGTCATCCACCGAGCTGCCGGGATCAGGCAACTGATGGGCTTCAAGACCCAGTACGACCGGGTCATCGACGAGATTCTTCCGGACGAGGTGTTCGAGAATTCAACAGCCTTGGCTGACCTGAAGGTGAACTACGATGTTGGCTGGGTTGAATACCTGAAGCAGGGCGAGATAGGTGCGGCTGGGTTGCAGGCGATCCGTTACGGCAACATCGATCTACGGCCCAAGCAGAGGCTGGCCTACGCCTACCTCAAGAGTCAGGCGGTTCGCCGTGCGAAGGACAAGGGGCTGAAAGGTAAAGCCCTCAAGGATTCGGTTGACAGTTACATGCTCAATCCACCTCAAGACGCGAGGATCGAGGCGGTCAACCAAGCTCAGTTTGAATTCCTGAACTACGCTGACAGCCCACAACTTTTGCAGGATCTAACCAAGCATGACATGTCTCGGTTGGTGTTCCAGTATCCGCGCTTCGGCTACCACTACATGCACAAGCAGTACGACCGGCTGAAGGCACTGAAGAATCTTTTCGGTAAGCAGCCTCCCGGCCAGAGGGCGGACGCCTTGGCCCATGTGGTGACGCTGGCGACCTTTACCGGGGGCTTGGGTGGTGCTTTAGCGCATTACCTACTGAAGGCGGCAGCAGGCGACGACGAGGATGATTCAGGTCAGTACATTGGTAATTACCAGATCAAGTACCGGGATCAGATGACCGGCGAGGTGAAGACTAAAAAGATCGACTACAGCATGATCACCAGCAACCGGATCAACTTGTCTAAATATTTCGAGGCACTTGGGATCGGTGACGGTGATGGTGAAGACTTCTGGTGGAGGGTTCGCAACTACCCGATGATTGCGATGGCCGGTGCGTCCGTTCAGGCAATCGAGGACGGTAAGAAGTTCGGGGCTGGCCATGGAGTGGCAACGTGGCTCGGCATGGCCAAGGATCTGGCAACCGACATGACCACAATCGGGGCTGGCCTGAAGGTCGGCTCGAAGGCAATTGCCTCCCTCAAGTCGATGGATTCCGGCCAACCGGAGCGACCGGCACTTGACCCTTACGGAGCCACTGTCCCGTTCAGCTTCTACCTGACCGAGGCGGCGTTGTCGTCGTTCGTTCCCGGCAAGCGACAGTTCGATGAGTTTTCACTTATGGTGGACCCAATCCACCGGAGGCGAACCGGCAGCAAACAGATCGGATACGATCCCGGCGCATGGGAAGCCATCAGGCAGGGCCATGCAGGCGGAGCCGTTGACAGGATCCTGACGGCTTTAGGAGCCGCTGACCCTCTACCTCCCGGCGGTAAGGTTGAAAACGTCTCCAGAAACGTCTCAGGGCGATCTACGGCCAAGAGCAGAGGCATCAGGCGAGAGGCCAAACAGAAGCTGGATACCAGCTCGGCTGGCCAGTACTACGATACCCATGGCAACCTCCGCTTGGGAGTGGTGCCTGATGCCAACATCCGGAAGCAGGAGCTTTGGCAGACCGGAGCCAAGTTCGGAGGGTTCAATTTGAAGTCGGTTGACCGCCGCCTTTACCTCGACCAGCTCGGTCCGCCCAAGCGGCAAAAGAGGAGAATCAAGCAGCTATGATAATGCCGAAAAGCTCCCGGTTTCCAGACGATCCGGATCAGGATCCGAAGGTGGATTTCAGTGACGCGCTTGGTGAGCTGATAATGAGTTTTTCCGGCAAGGTGACCATGGGCGAAATAGTTGGTGCATTGGAAATCCACAAGCTGCAAATAGTTATCCAGAATTCCGGATCTGACGCTGACGAATCCAGTTTGGTGTAGCAAAGTGCAGCAATTTGTTTTGAACCTACGGAAACCTCTCTGCTTTCTAGCGTTTAGAATCGTTTATTTTTTTTCAGTCTGAACCAGCAGTTCAATCAGAGTGAAGGCTTTCCGCATTGTATAGTTAGCCGAAAAGACTTGTTTACCCTTTGTTCGCAGGCTTTTTCAAGTTTATTCGTAGAAAGGCGCAGAACCGGCCAAAAAGGCGCAGAACCGGTTTTGTGCAGCAAAGTGCAGCACTAAAAAAGCCCCCGGTTAGGGGGGCTTTGAAGTGGTACACCGGGTAGGACTTGAACCTACAACCTACGGATTAGAAGTCCGTCGCTCTATCCAGTTGAGCTACCGGTGCAATCTATCGGGATCCGAGTCTTGTCGTTTACCACGGTCACGCTGACGCCGTAGCTATCTATCGACTTGAGCGTATCCGCGATGTTCGAGAGGCTCTCAGAGATGCTCTCAAGGCTATCGTTGAGTTTAACCAAGCCGCCTCGTCCGTTGATGCCGTCGAGGGCGTTTCCTATCTGTCCTAACCTTCCTTCGATTTCTAATAATTTATCCATAATGTTTTTTAGTCTTCCTGTAGTCCTTCGTATCCGAACCACCCACAATCCTCATGGGTTGGGGATGGGTAGTCCTGTTCCTGTTTATCCCCAAATTTCTGCTCCCAACCTTCAGGGCTGATTCCGGTGATCAGGAATTCCCTGTCATCATTGGAAACTGATTTGAGGGCATCCTGAATGAGCTTGCCGCGCTGGTACTGGTGCAGCTCCTGCCCCGGCACCGATACAGTCCACTGCTTGCCTGTCACGCGACATTTGCCGGTGAAGTGGTAACGATGGCCCTGCTCGTAAGTCTCGGTGTACTGGAGTTGATCTAGAGCTGGCATCATTCCGCCTCCACTGCCGACGACCAAGAGCCGTCTTTTTCCAAAACCTTGAGGTAGATAGCCCCGGCGTTCGGTGTTCCGAAATCGTCCAGCGGCTCCGTCAAATCGTACTCACCGTCGATCCAGCCGACGTAGTACAGATTGCCGTCCGCATCCAGCATCTTGAACTTAACCATGGTGCCGTTCAGGTCGGTGATCAAGTCGTCAGGGATGTCCGTTGACAGGCTGACGCGACCTTTCAGCCGCTTCTCAATCTCCGGAGAGATGTTTCGCGGCCCGGTCAGGCCAACGTCTGATGGATACTTGTCGTCGAGATCCGACGCGACGTAGTCCTCGGTGATGATCCAGCCATAGGGTGCGTAGTACGTTGAATAGTTATTTAATTGCGACATTTTGTGTTGGTTGGTTGATGATTACTTTCTTGGTTAATGATTGATGAAACAGCAAAGCCACTATCACAAAGTATGCAATAGTGGTTGCCCAAAAGAACGGCTTGTCGAGTTTAGAGTGCATGACCCTCCTCCACTGCCGCCTTGATGGCCTTGGCTTGCTCTGTAACGCTCTTCAGCGCGTTTTCTGCACGGTGGATACTCAGGATCAGCCAATCGGAATTGCCGTCCTTAAATCCATCGTCAGCGTTGGCCAGCTCGTAAGCTACTTTCTTACGGGCCAGCTCCAGTTCCCGCGAAGCACGGCCAATCTTGCTGATCAGCTTTTGGTACTTCGAGGTTCGGTCAAGGTGAGTAACCTCACCACTCCGCAAGCCAGCGTTTAAGCTCAGATGACTTGCCTTCACCAAGTTCGCCGCCGTGATGGCTGCTAGTTGGGTTTCTATTAGTTCTACCATGTTTAGTACCTTTCGTTTTGCGTTACGCCGGTTAATTCCGAACGTAAAATTCATAAAAATAGTTAATTGCTTCAGGACGGTATTTAAAAAGTGTTACATGCCCAACTGACGCGCTTAAATCGTCACCCTTTGGGTTCTCATACCAGAGACGCCAGAAAAAACCTCCAGATAAAAAACTCAACTTCCGTAAACGGATTCGGTTACCGTTTTGTAACTGGATTTCCCAATTGTTCCGGATGGTTTTTTTGAAGTTAATCACTGGTTAAATTTATTGGCGTACTCCTCGCGAAGGGAGGCGAGGGCTTCACCCTTGGTGCGGTGTTCTTGTGATTCCACTTCGCACCCAAACTCATCTTGCACCTCAAAGCCTTTAGGGTCTGCCTCATGTGATAGCCAGATTGAACCGGCCTTGAACAATTCAAGCGTGTTCCCGTTCGGGAGCTGGGCCTGATAAGAAGAGGGCAATTCGCCTCCTAGTGCGTTGCCCTTTTTGAATTTTAGTATCATCTGTTTTGCGTGGAGTGTTCCTCCCATCAACTCTCCCCGAAGGGAGGGCTGAAGGGAAGAGCCTGAATCAGGCTCCGATGTTGGTGGTGAAGACGCAGTCCGTAAGGAGGTGAGCGTAGTGCTGCTCGGTGACCTGAACCGACTGATGCCCCAGCGCGATCTGGGCCTTGTGGAGTGACCCAGTAGCCGTCACAACCTCGCAACCGTACAACGCCCGAAGCTCATGCAGCTTCTTGGTGAAGTAGTTGGCGGCTTCAGTGCCTTCAAGAAGAACCTCCCTCCACCATGCGTTGTTGGCTTGCTTGAACGACGCTGGCGTCCAGCGTTGTTGGCCGCGAAGGATGCGTTCGTTGCGTGGCGCATTGCGGCGTTTCTGCTCGGCCCTGACCCAATCCAACAGGAAGCGCGGGACGGTAACCTCGCGAACTTGCTTGCCCTTCGGACGCCAAGCCGGTTGCTTGAACTTTCCGTTTTTGTACGGGTCACAAGTGCGAACCGCGACGACGACAACGTCCACCGTTTTCGGCTTTTGCGATTCCGGATCCACGATTGTCTTCCGCGCCTCAAAGACGCTGTCGAAGTCGAGGTGCAACAGCTCGCCAAAGCGCAACCCAGAGTTGCGAGCGAACAGGTACAGCGTGATGCAGTTCCACAACAGCTCATTGGCGTCGTCGTCCTTGCTGAAGTCAGCGGCGTCACGCAGGGCGATCAGCTTGGCGTCCAAATCGTGGATGGCCTTCAGCGGCGGAGGGCTGTAAGCCTTCACCTTCGCAACACCTAGCCCAGCCGACTCGCGGAACACCTTGACGGCGTCAGCCGGTATGTTGAGCCGTCCGTAAGCCGCTTTTATGTAGCGGTCGGAGAAGAGTGCCTTGGCCTTCTTCACGGTGCTGTTGTAGGTGCCTACGCGCTTCTCGTAGGTAGGGCCACAAGTCAGCTCACCACCCTCGCCATCCGACAAGACCCGGCGACGGTAGTCGTCCAGAATCTTGCACTCGCCGTCGTCGGTCAACTCACCGAAAGATTCCAAGTTGACATGGCTAACGTCGGCTTGGCCTTTACCTCCGCGACCGGCACCAGCACCGAGAATCTGGCGAAGTGCCGCCGGGTAGTTTGTAATTGAACTAGCCGCCAACTGCTCCTTGAACTTGGTCTTGATCTTGCCGTCCTTTGCCGCCGTCTCGAATGCGTCGATCACGCACTGGGCGGAAGCCCATACCTTGCGTTCGCTGTTCAGCGCAATGTCACAAGTTTCTTCAGTCCACTTCTGATGGGTGTACTTTGCAAAGTACGCCGCCGCAATCTCACAAGCCTTCTTTAAATTAGGCGTGTTGGTGGTTTTAGGTATGCGGTTCTTTTTCACATGCCGTCCCTTTATGTACAACTGGCCCTGCCAGTTCGGGGAACCGGGTCGTTTGAACAGCTTGAATTCCTGAATTACGTTATTTAGGCGAGCTGTTACTTTCCTGCTTGAACCGCGATCCAGCACCGTGAATGTAGGTTTGTCATCCTTTGTTAATTTAGTATTTATGGTCATTTTATCGTTTTTTGCGTTGTTTTTAGTATAATTAGTCACTGGCTATCTGGTAGCTAGTCACTCAAGAGCGATCAGAACTACTGGAAGGCTTCCGGCAGTGCAACACTTTTTTTTAAAAAAGATTAAAAATAATTGTTGACGGGGGCTAGTAGGTGACTGTCTCCTCTTTTTCAGGTTATGGGCGATCGCCACAAAGATAAGAAGGGAATCTGCATTTACGAATGGGAATGCAATATCGATCTTCTCAAAAAACAGGCCGACAAGGAGGGCTTGACCCTAGCTACTTTGATAAAGCGATTGACCCGGCACCATGTAGAAAAAAATAATCCGAAAGCTAAAATTCGCAAGGACAAAATATGAATGAAAAAGTAAAAAACGAAGGGGAACGTGCCGCACAGGAGTACGTCGATACTACGCTTCGCGCCAGCCACTACCAACTAGCCCAGCGCGTCGCGGATAACAGCAATAAAATACTCTCAAGGCTAACTGCTTTGATAGTCGCGTGTACGCTTGGAGGAATCGGCGGCGGCTTATATGTTTATAAAGTCGGCCCAGCATTTTTGGGTCTTGTGCCAGAGCGTTACGGCGACCAACCGTATGGGAAGCTGCTCGACATCTGCGTGGCCGTTGAGAAAGAGAACGCCGTCCTGAAGGGCAAGGGGAGCTTTGCTGACGCGATCTTCAACGACACCTACTCGGAGTACCTGCATGACCATCCCTATTCGGAGTTCTCCGCGCACCAGCAGAGGCGCGTGTTTGAACTCTCCTTTGAGGCGGGGAATGTGAACGTCCTTAATTGGATCGCGGATTCACCGGAGGCACTGAACAGTTCTCGTCGCGAGATACTGCACGAACGAATCGACGAACTCAACCGAGGCGACGATGTGCCGTTTGCTCGCCATGACGCGCTGTATTATCGCCAGAAATATTATGATTTGAAGAGGCACCACGAAAGCGACCTACATCCCGAGGCGGTGAGCAAGGTCGTTGCGAAAAGGGAACCAGAAGCCCCGGCAAAACATTGAACAGCATTGCAGAAACGCAAAACCAACATGACAAACGATACTACAAACGATACTACTACAGACTTGGTAAATGAGCATACCTCATTGCACATAAGCGGTGCGGCGGTAATGAATGACCATGAGAGACGGCTTAACCTTCTCGAATCATCGTTGGACAAGGTCTTGTCGATCTTGACTCCAAAAGATGAAGGGCAGGAGCCGGATGACGGCATGACGGACTCGGAGGCTGACGCAGATGCGTTGGCCTCTGCTGGTTTTGGGACAGACGAGGACTACGGTGGATCCGACGACAGGTTGTGATCCTTTTTTTTTGTCTCAGGTGACTAGTCACTAGCTATTCAACGACTATGAAAAAACAAACAAAAGCACTGGCGGTTCCTGCCAAAGTACACAAGAAGCTGAAGGCGTTCTGCAACTCGCGAGGCGCGAAGCTCGGTGACACTGCCGGGGGTCTGATTCTGTACGGCCTAGCGGCCAAGGATCATCAAATGGAAACGGACACCTATTTCCTCCGTAAAGAAGGAAAAATTCCACCCACTCACCTCTGCAAATGAAAGTTGAAGCAACTCAAATACAGAACATGCTGCACTCGTTTTCGCAACTGGTGATGAGAGAAACACAGCCCCCCATTTCCGCCATCACCGAAGTCAGCCAAGCGCGGTACTCGGTGAGTTGGGAAGAGTTGATTGGCAAACGGCGTGACAACCCTCGCGTTGTGATGCTGCGAAGGATGGTCAGCAAGGTGTTCCGCGAGCTGGGATTCTCCTTCCCGAAAATCGGTGAGGTGATGAACCGGGACCATGGGTCGGTGCAGCACAACGTCAACGCCATGAATGGAATGCTGGATATTTATCCGGATGTTCAGGACGAGTACAAGCAATTCAAGTGCGATGTTTCCGAAAAAATATCTAACACGAAAAGAGGTGAGTGAACACCTTCGGGTAACCACTCGAACGGTGGACAATTACATCCGGCGAGGACGCCTCAAGGCGGTCAAGCTCGACACTCTGGTGAGGATCGAAGCCAAGTCGGTTTACCGTTTCATAAACCACAACCCAATCAACGCCCACATGTATCTGCAATGACTATCAACGGACAAAAAAAGGGGGCAAGAGGGGAGAGGGAATTCGCCAGCTTCATTCGCGAACAGGGATGGGATGCAATTCGCGGATGCCAGAACGCTGGACGCGACAAGTCAGGCCATACAGCACCTGACGTTCTTTGTCCGGATCTTCCAATCCACTTCGAGGTCAAGCGGGTCGAGAAACTTCAGATCCGCAAAGCCTTGGGCCAAGCCATGGCCGACGCCGAGCCGGGTCAGGTTCCGGTCGTTGCATGGAGAGAGAATCATTCGGATTGGGTAGCCGTCCTGAAGATGGATGACTTAATGAATTTTGTGAGGGAGTACATTTCTTCAACACAAGAAAAGAGCCAGCCCCCGAAGGGACTGACTCAAACGCAAAAAACGAGGGATACTAAACCTCGCGAACGAACCATAGAAACAAAACCATGATACTAACAGAAAAAAAACAGTACGAGAGAGACTACATATTAGCAGACCAAGGTCTGCACCACGCAGTGTGCGTCGATCAGTTCGAGGGCATCACTGAATTCATAGACCGGGATTCCGGCGATAGGTTGTCCGAGGAGCAAATCGTTGCAGCAGGCATCACCCAGCGTGATGACGGCGTGTGGATGGGTATTCCGGACACGGTCAAGAAACGGGACACGATATGGCTTGGTTTCGAGCTGGATCAGAACACGCCAGAGGACGACAAGCCGTTGAGCATTCGTAAGAAGTTCACGGCAAGCATCCATGAACGTGCAACGCTTCGGTTGTTCTTGGAACGCTGGCGTGGTCGTCCGTTCACTGACGGTGAGAAGGCTCACTTCGAGACTGAAACAGTGGTCGGCGTACCCTGCCAACTCAACGTCATCCACAAGGACTTCGGCAACGGCCCTCGCCAGCTCATTGATTTCGCAATCAAGGAAACTGATGAACCCATGAAGCCTTCCGGCCACTACGTTCGGAACAAGGACAAGGAGCCTAAAGCCGACGAAACACCGACGCCGCAAGCCTCTCCCCAAGAGGCTGAAAAAACAGAGCCAGTTAAGGCACCGTTCTGACCAACGTGAAGGGGAGGCGAAAGCCTCCTCTTCTTTTTTTTAACTACAAGGAGATTTATGCTCATTACTAACCCACTTATAAAACAATACGACTCAAGTCATTGGTACACCGTTGACGGTCAGACTGCCTACGGCAAGACACTCAGGGATGCTCGCAAGGAGTGCCTGCTCCCCTCACCCAGCTCGATCAACTCGATGCTCGCAGCTCCCGGTCTGGAGTTGTGGAAACAACAACAGATTCTTGAGGCTTGCCTGACCATGCCGGAATCAGAGCTGGCCAAGTACGACGGTGACGTTGAGGCGATAGCCAAGGCTGTAATTCAAGACAGTAAATCGGCAGTCACAAAAGCAGCCGACAGAGGCACCGAAGTTCACGCCGGAGCCGAAGCCATGCTGAACAACAAAGAATGGGACAGGGACGATCCTACGCTCGTTAAGGTGGACGAGTGGATGAAGGCCAACGTCATCTCAAAGAAGTGGACCGAAGAGATCCTCATCAACAAGGAGATCGGTTACGGCGGTCGAGCTGATGCACTGATCAACCATCAGGAACACGGCTTGGTGTTGGTTGACTTTAAGACCCAGAAATGTCGCAAACTCAAGAACGGTTACAAGCCTAACTATTACGAGAAATGGATCCTGCAATTAGCAGCCTACAGTGAATGCATTGACTACCGTCCGCGCTGCCTGTCAGTCGTCATCAACACGGTCGAACCTACCGAATGTTACGAGAAACTTTGGACTGATGAGGAACAGGCCGAAGGCTACCGAATGTTCATCAACCTCCATGCGTTGTGGTGCTGGACTAAAAACTATTACCCGGTTCAGGAGCTGGAGAAAATAGCCTGATGGAGGAATGCTGTTTAGAGGACGTTAAGGGGGAAGCTCGGTTAAGGGAGAAGTTGTGGGAGTATATCACACTTTGTGAAGACCTTGAGCGGAGGATGGATGTTGCCCACAAAACTATTGAGTATTTGACCGAGAGAATAATCGACACCTCTGGGTGTTTGGATTCTTGGCAGAATAGCCATCAAGATCGGAACCCTAGCCCTTGTAAGGGTGAGTTGGAGGGGGAATGAACAACAAGGAGATCAGGATGAAAAAGATGTTGGCTGATCCTAATTGGGTATCAGCTAACAAGGCGCGGATTGAGATGAACAAGGCGAGTGATAATTTAAACAATTACATTGCAGACCTAAAGGATCCGGAACTGAAGCGGTTAAGGAACGAATTCAGCGATGCCAAGTTTCGGTTCCAAGCCGAGCTGGCGTACATTGCAGCAGTGTGAACTACATTAAGCTGGTCAATAGCTTCTGGCATGTGGACTTGGAATACTCTTTTCCCTGCAACGCAACCCGTCTCTATTTTGGCCTGCTTAATATGGCTAACCGGCTGGGCTGGAAGAACCCTTTCGGTGCAACCAACCAGCAACTCGCAGCCCTCGTTCAGTGCGATGAGAAGACATTAATTAAGTGTCGCAAAGTGTTGGTAAAAAGTGGTCTTATTTCGGTAAAACGAGGGTGCAAGAATACCCCTAATTCTATTACCTTAAATGCCATACACTGGAATATTTCCAGTGAATCCTCCAGTGAATCCTCCAGTGTATCCTCCTGCGAATCCTCCAGCCATCTTAAAACTAAAACTAAAACTAAAAGAATATATATTGCTCAGATCGAAGAGGTGTTCGGTTTATACCCTCGCCGGGTAGGTAAAAAAGCCGCCATCAAACGTATCCGCGAAGCCATGCATGACCATGGTTACGAATTCATTCTGGAGAAGACCAAAGCCTACGCCAAAGCCAGAGAAGGTCTGCCTCTCGAATACACGCCTCATCCCGCAACGTGGTACTATCAGGGCCGCTACCTCGATGAGCCTGACACTTGGGCAGTGACCGGTTCGCAATCTGGATCCTCACCCAGCACTACCATGTCCGATTGGGAAGCCCAGAAGCAACTCACACTTGTCGAGGCAGAGATGAAGCAAATCAAGGAGACTCACGCCTACCCCTGTCCCGGCGGTGGATATACTTGGACAGGGGTTGACAAGAAACACCTAGCCGCCTTCAGGAAGCTCAAGGATAGGCGCAAGGAGCTAAAGCCAATTGCCATGGGACTATGACCCTCGGCGGAAATAAAAAGCCCTTACAACGCAAATATGGGACAAGTATTTACTGGATATCCTACGCAAAAGGCATTTTAGCCCAAAACAGGCCATGGCTCTCCGAAGTCAAGTGCGCCTTGATCGGGCTAGGATCGAGTCTCAGGGACAAGGATCCGGAAGCCATCAGGCTCGCGGAGCAATTAGAGACACACAAACAATACTGTAAACGATATGACTCCTAAACAGAAAGCAGCTCGGCCCAAGCCGAAGCCCAAGAAACCAAACCAACACCTACCAGCCGAACTGGCCAACCTACCCGGCCCTCCAGATGCTGGTAGAGGAATGAAGGTCGATCCGGTGCTGTACCGGCAATGCCTCCAGATGTTCCGAGACGGTGCCACAATCAGCGCAGTGGCAGAGTTCAGTGGAGTAGGTTTCAACACCCTACAAGGCATCAGAGAACGGCACCTGAACCTCATCCCAAACCACAAGCAGAGGATGGCCAGAAAGCTCGACTATATCAGTGAGCAATGTGCCGATAGTTTGATGAATGATCTGGAGACAGGGAGTGTAGATCCGAAAACCAAATCGATTGTCATGGGCATAAGTATTGAAAAGTCAGCCCAGATTAGGGGAGAAACGCAAACCATTCGCCATGAACACGTTAAGTTGTCCCAAGACAGTGTCGAGGATCTGCTAAACCGGCTACCAAAAGCCAATGTTATTGAGGTATCTGAACAGTGAGTTCAGTTAGTGACATGCATTATGATCAATGTTTTCAGTACTTTCCTGCATCAGTGCTGCACTAATTGCTGCACCACCGATTCAGCCAATTTGACTAACCACTACATCTTGTGTTTGCTTTTCTTCCGGACCACAACATATAGTGGGGGGGAGGGGGGTCGCCTCGACCCGGTCGGCTCTCCTCTTCTATTCATTATGACGCATAGAAAAATTTCACAAAAGACTTGGGCCGAGCTGGGCGACCTTCTTCAAGCCCCCATCCACTGGGGCCGTTTATTGTTTACAAAAGTCCGAAAGATTCATAGCTCACACTCACGGTCGTCTGGCCCGGTCTTTATTGAAATTTTAGGCAGAGATACCTTTGCACTGATGCGGAGGCACTGCCTTCCTTCCCACATTGGGCTGCAACCGTTGTTCGGGAAGGAGAATTTACGAGCGAAGTATGAGTATAGAAATTCTACACTTGGCCAACCGGATTGAAAAACTCAAGTCGGAGGCAAAGCTGGTTTCTGGGTACAGTTTTGATGTTAAGCCGCACCGGCACAATCCCGAAAAGTGGGAGCATACAATGAAGACAGATTATTTTACACGGCAAGAGATAAAGCGGCTTCTCAAGGAGATTTGGAAGCTCCACAAGGAAGATGCCTATAGGGAGGTTGGAGTGAATCAGGACTATCGAGGCAGGAAGATGCTTCCGTTACCTCCCGGCAGGCTTATTGGAAAGTCTTGTCCTGACGGCTGTTAAAATGAGCGAAGTAGATTTAGCCAACGACTTGGGTGTTTGCCGGGGAACGGTGAAAAAAATTCGCAACCGGATCCTCAAGCTCGGACAGGACTACGAGAGGGGCCAGCACAATCGTGTGGTGTACTTGCCTTCTGGGATAAGGAAAGTCTCTCAGGAGCTAATTCCGGGCGACTACACGCCGGTTGTGGAGGAGCCGGTCATCAAGAGCGGGAAGGTCACGAACTGGAGGTTTCGCAATGAGCGAGTTGTGGAGGTTAACGGTGAGGATCTGGTTCGGGTTAAGAACGCGAAGCTCTACATGCCGAACGGTAGAGGGGAGCTTTGTCCGATTCGGTACAAGAAGAGTACCAACGGTTGGGTAGTGGAAGGTTCGGCACCGAGGAGGCCGGGGTACTGGAAATGAGGCAGGACATGCCGGGTAGTTGCATGAAGATCCATCCCCCAAAGCGCATCAAGATTTTGAACCTTACCTTCAAGGTTGAGTTCTGCGCGAAGACAGACCGTCAGGCGGCGGAGGCGGACGGTTGGTGCGATTTCGAGAACCAGACGATTGTGGTTTACGGGGGGCTGGAAGACGAGTCCAAGGCGGACTGTTTCCTGCATGAGTGCATCCATGCGGTGGGTTATTTGATGGGTGTTGAGTGGACAAAGGAGGAGCAAGTGAGCAGGCGAATCGCAACCGGGCTTTGCACCTTATGGAAGGAGAATCCGAGTGCGTTTCGTTGGTGGAAGAATTTACTATGAACCCAGAAGAAATAGCCCATACGTCGGTGAATCGCTTTGTAGACAAGGCGTTCAATAAATACATGGCCGGACAAAACGAGCATGGCGGATCGTTGGTTGAAAAGAGCGAATCGCTTGAGTTTTTTATGAGTCAGGTTGAGGAGGAGATAATCGACCTTTGGCACTACGTTCAGGCTTTCCGCTTGGCGCAGGGTGAGAAGAGGCTGGCGGAGTACAGCTATGCGGACGTTAAGAAGGTTAAGGAGATTATGGACAAGGACAGGCTGGATCATGTTGTTTAAAAAGAGGGTCGAGAAGGGCCGCATGTTTGTGGTCCGCAACCGTCGCGGAAAGTTTGGGGCTGCGACGGATTACATCTTTGCGTTGCTGGAGGGCGTTGAGGGGGAGACGCCTTACCTGTTTACGGAAACCCAGCTTGAAGTGGCTAGGCAGAGGGCTGAAAAGAATCCGGAAGATTTGTTGCAGCGGAAGAGGTTTTTCTTTTTTTGACATGGAAGTCGAGCTGGATAATGGGGAAGTGTTGATGGCGACCATGCTTGGCCTGTTGCGTAACACTGTCGCTAGGGCGTCTGGAGTTAGGGACGGCAGGCGCGGCACGTTGGATCATCAAACCATGGACACTGAAGGGATGGCGGCGGAGGTTGCGTTTTGCAAATTCCAGAATTTGTATCCGGACTTTTCTTTAACGCCACAGAGGCTGACGTTTGATTGCCTGACAAGGGATGGCAACAAGGTTGACGTTAAGCAGACCCACTACCCTGACGGTATGCTTTTGGTGTTGCCTGAAAAGAAGGCGGCGGAAACGACGCACTACGTTTTGGTTACTGGCCGGATTCCGAAATTTAAAATTGTCGGCTATGCCGAGAAGGATGCTGTTTTTGTTGATGCCAATCTAGGCGAGATGAGGGGCCGAAAGGTGTACATGGTTGAGCAGAAAAACCTGAAGAAGTTTTGAACTGGGAGAAGTACGCATATGAGCCGCATCCTGTTTATCGATTGATTACTCAGGAGGACGCCAAGCTGGCCCTCAAGGAAAAGGGCGGCGAGAAGAAGTTGCGTGAAGCGTTGCAGGCCAGAGGCACCAAGATTGGGCTGGAGCGTAGCGATCCTTACAACCATGGCTACGAACCTTTCCACTGGAAGGATGCAGAGGAGATGGTTGAGAAGAACGATGCGATTTTGATATCGGGCGGCAACAGAAGCGGCAAGACGGAATTTTGTGCAAAGTTTTGTATCAAGAAATTGCTGGAGAAGCCGGACGTTCGGATCGTTGCCTTTCATACCACTCACCAGAGTTCGCTCCAGACGCAACAGCCGGTTTTGTACAAGTACCTTCCTGAAGAATTCAAGGGCCGGAAAATCCGGTCCACTGTTGCCAACGTCAGCTACACTCAAAAGAATGGCTTCACTGAAAGCACGTTCATCATGCCGAACCGGAGCCAGCTTTGGTGTATGCATTACAGTCAGGATCCGAGGACGGTTGAGGGGTTGGAGCTGGACTACTGTTGGGCTGACGAGTTGATACCGAAGGCGTTGCTGGACACGATCCGGTTCCGGCTTGTGACCCGTTCTGGGAAACTGATTTTATCGTTCACTCCGGTCGAGGGCATGACGCCTGTTGTGAAGGACTTTGTTTCTGGTGGAGAGGTGACCGAGTGGAGCGACAGCGAGCTGTTGCCGGGTATCAACCTTCCGGCTGGCCCGAAGGGGCAGATGCCCTACACAATGCGATGCCACAAGGACCGCACAGCGGCCATTTGGTTCTTTACCAAGTTCAACCCTTACAACCCGTACAAGGAGCTTGTGAAGAGGCTGGACGGCGCACATTCGAGCGATGTCAAGATCCGCGCCTATGGATGGGCGGACAGCTCGGTCGGGAATGCGTTTCCGCGATTTGGTGATGACCACATCATTAGCCATGCAGATTTACCAACGCATGGGCAAAACTACATGGTGACGGATCCTGCGGGTTCGCGTAACTGGTTTTTTCTTTGGGCCAGAGTGGCGGATGGCCGTGTTTACTTTTATCGGGAGTGGCCAGATTATAGTATGGGTGAATGGAGCCTGCCCGGTGTTAAGCCTGACGGCCAACCCGGTCCGGCCCAGAGAGCCGGTGGAGGGGCCAACAGCATAGCAGAATACAAGCGTTTGATTCTTGAGCTGGAACAGGGCGAGCCGATATTCCAGAGGCTGATTGATCCGCGAGCTGGCAGGGCCAAGTCGATGGATGGTCGCGAGATTCTGGACGAGCTGAAGCTGGGCGAAAACGGGATGTGGTTTGATCAGGCTTCAGGTGCCAAGATCGAGGAGGGCGTCACGTTGATCAACGACATGCTGTACTACGATTCCCACAAGCCAATGCTGGACGACAACAAGCCGAGGATGTTTGTAAGTGATGCATGTAAGAATTTGATTTACTCGTTAAGGGAATGGACCGGGGCGGACAAGGAGCATGGTGCCAGCAAGGATCCGGTTGATTGTTGCCGGTACATTGTTCAGGAGGAAAATTTACTGGTGACAACCGACATGGTTGGCGTCAGTGGAGGAGGAGCATACTAATGGAAACATTTCCAAAGTTACTGTCGTTTAAGGATGCGTCGGCCTTCAGTGGCCTGACCATAAAGGAGCTTCAACATCTCGCTGATGCGGGGAAGCTACGGACCGTCATTCCGGTCCACAGGAAAAGGAAATTTATTAAGCAGCAATTAGCTGAATTCATGGAGGAATTATTATGTCAAAAATAGACGTTAAACAAATCGCGTCGGAATACAGTCGCGCCGGGGGTTTCAACAACACCTACACCACATGGTACAAGGCGGATAGTATTCGGTTTAGTAGATGGAACGGGCAGACTGACGATGGCCGTAAGCACCAGCATCAACATTCCAACAAGAAAGTTTTTCCTTGGGACGGCGCAGCAGATGTTCGGGTTCGATTGGCTGACACAATCATCAGTGAGAACGCCGACGTAATGACGACGGCATTCCAGCGCGGAACACTTCGGGCAAGCCCTACAGAGAGCGGTGACGGCTCGCAATCGGCATTGGTGACAACCCTCCTGAAGTACTACAAGGAGAACAAGCTGATGAACGAGATGCGGCATGAGGCACACTTGCTGGCCAACTATGGTCAACAGTACGGCGTCGGCATTCTTCAGGTCGGTTGGGAGAAGGAAGAGACGAAGGCGAAGAAGCCGGTAACCATGGAGGACGTTGTTGCGTTCTCTCAGGAAGCAGACCCGCAATCCGCCGAGGCTAACCTCCCCCAGATGATCATGGATCCTGATCAGGAGGATGCAGCCATCGAGGTTGTTGCGGCACTGATGGAGGTCAGGCGCAACACTGCCAAGCGAGGCATCAAGGAGTTGCGAAACAACGGCGTCACCGAGATTCCGGTTGCCGAGGTAACCAAGAACACGCCTCAAGTTTCGGCTTTGCGATTGGATGACGACTTCTTTGTGCCGCCCGAAACTATAGACCTTCAGGATGCGAGGTTTTGTTTCCGCCGGGTATGGATGACCGAGGTGCAGATGCGTCAAGGCGACTTCGATGAGAAGTGGGTGGAGCGGGTTGTGGCTACCAAGTCGCAACCGGGGATGGTTTATCAGGACACCTACACCCAGTTCACAAACGACACCGGGCAGCAGGAGGGGTTGTATGAAATTGTTTATGCTTATTACCGTGAGCTGGATGAGGATGGTATGCCGGGGATTCACTGTTGTGTCTTCACGCCGCATATCACTGATGCTACGGGCAAGAAGGAGATGCTGGACTACTTGGCGGGATCGTATCCGTTCGTGGCTTACAGGCGCGAATCGGTAGCTCGCAAGTTCGTTGACAGTCGAGGAGTTTCGGAAATCTGCATGACATGGCAGGACGAGATCAAGACCCAGCGCGACATGTTGAGTGACCGCGCAAGCCTGATCATAAATCCGCCTATAGTTCATGCGGCTCGATCCGGATCCAACTATGAGTTCAAGCCGGGGACGGCAATTGCTGAGATGAGGCAGGGCGAGGTTCGCTATCTGGATCCTCCACGATCCAACCCGGCGGAGAGCTTGTCGATCATCGAGTATGTCGAGCGGCAGGCGGATGAATACTTTGGCCGTGTAACGCAGACGGGGGATCCGACAACGGCGGCTCTCAGGCGTCAGGCCATGGTTGACACTTACATGTCATGCTGGTCGGAAGCGTTCACGATGATATTCAAGTTGATTCAGGAATTCGTGAGTGACGAGGAGCTGGCTCGTATAGCTGGCAAGGAGGTTTCCCTTCCAAAGTCGTCGGCAGAGATTCAAGGCAATTACGATTTCCGGACGGTGTTCGATGTCCGCGAAATGGATCAGGATTATATGTCCGCCAAGTTGCAGGCCATGAGTCAGTTTGTTCTGCCGGAAGACACGGCAGGCGTAATTGATCGAGCTGCCTATACCAAGTTCAAGGCGACACTGATCGACCCGGTACTTGCCGACATGGTTGTGCAGGACAAGACCGGTGCAACGCAACAGGCGTTCGAGAAGGTCAACTCTGACATTGGCTTCATGGCCTTGGGCAATGAACCGCAATATGTTGAGAACGATCCGACTGCCGAAATGAAGATGAAGTTCATGGAACAGATCATTGGCAACAACCCGAACTATCAGCAGATGCTTCAGGAAGGCGGAGACGAAAGGTTTGCGGATCTGGTTCAGAACTATGGAAAGAACTTGCAGCATTCTGTTACGCAAAGACAGAACGCAGAGGTAGGCCGGGTCGGCGTTCAGCCGGTCGGCGGTGGACGAGAAGGCGGATACTAATTTATGGGCCTGAACGAACAACAACTAACGACTGCAATAAAAAGCCTGACAGATGACAACGCGACTTACATTGCGTTGAAGCAACTGTTTGAACAGCAGATAAACTTGGGAGTGGATGCGCTGACGCCTCCGTCACAAAACTCAGATGATCGGCACTGGAATGCCGGGTATGTTTATTCGTTGCAACTCCTACTCGAACGAATCGACGATCTCCGGAAAGCAAAGATAGAATAAAAAACCCCGCGCACCTTTCGGTGCCGGGGCTGCTTGTTTAGTATCCCTCGGTTTTACTCGGACGATTTCCAATCGCCGGGTTTGCCTGAATGGTTGCGTCCAGTTTCATTAAGAAACGGACACCAGCCAATCATAGGGATGAGGTGCGCTTCGCAATTATAGCGAACGATCACAATATCCTCTTTGCCTTTACGCTTCTGCTTTCGGAAAATCCGAAACGCTTCAGCCGCATAACGAGCTTTGCAATAGTCAAACTTCATTCGAGACTTATCTGGAATCTCCTTTTTCCAGCGTACTTGGTATTCGTCTGGTAGCTTTTTAGACTTCTCAATTTTCATTTTTATCACCTCCTTTCCGGATAGCAAAGGAGACATTATAACATATTAGGTTTTTAAAAATCTGGGAATCGGGGGTTTTCGAGCTTCAAAAGTTTCTAGTTGTTAGGAAATAAAAAATTAAAAAAAACGGTTGACGCTGTTTTAGGGGAGTTAACCCGTTACCTCCCGCAAGGATTATATCTAACTAAATTCTTCTTATTTTTCTCATTATACTTATCAGCCCAATAACCAGGTAATTGATATAACCAAGGGCTTGTTTCAGCGATATAACAGGAGCGGGTTCTTCGCACCCAAAGCGATGTCTACCTACTTGCGGGTATTAAAAATTTAGCATGGATAACGACGAAAGTGTGGCGGCGGATAGCCACGATAAAGAAGCCGGAACCGCATCAGGTCACGATGCAGACCAACTGCCTGATTTGGATCAGTTACTGGTTCAGGGATTGGGCGGTGCAGAGGATGGATCAGACCCTTCTCCGAGTGGAGAAGAGGCAGAACCGGATGAGGCTGGAGAAGAAGAACCTCCTGCCGCTGAAGGGGAAGATCAGGATCTTTCTCAGGATGAAGTAGAGAACGCCGACGCGCCTGATTGGTATCAGAAGCGCATTGATCGGTTTACTCGAAAATTACGCACGGCGGAAGAGGAGCGAGACGACTTGGCTGACAAGGTTGCAGAGCTGGAAGCGAAAGCTAAAGCCCCACAACCGGTTCAACCGGGAGCAAATCCCCTCGGCAACGTCAACTCCAATAAGGAGCTGGATGACTTGGTTACGCTCGAAGAAGCGCGACTTGATTTTGTCGAGGATCAAAAAGATTTGCTCATGGATGACGGTCTAGATCAGGTCGTTGAAAACCTCAAGGCTCAAGGATTGCAAATTGAGGATGACGTTTCTGAAAACGAAGTCCGCAAGGAAATTCGGAACATCGAAAGGAATAGCTCGAAGAACTTATCGAGAAACATTCCGAGACGAAAAACCGAGCTTCAACACAAGGAGCAATTCGATGCACAAGCCGAGCAGATATATCCATGGCTCGCAGATGATAAGTCTGCTGAAATGGAGATTTTCGGGGAAGTCGTTAAGTCATCACCAGCTTTGGCCAGTGTGCCTACAAGCAAACTGGAAATTGCACGGTACGTTACGGGAGTAATGATTGAACAGCAAAGGGGTAAGGTTAAGGCAACAGCCAAGGCGAAACCCAAAAAGCAACCAATAAGCCCCGGCAAACCAAAGGCGGCACCAGCCGCTGCTGATGATGCGGCCAACACCTACGAAACATCCAAGGAAAGACTGTTCACAGATCCATCCAAAGATTCGCTAGATAACATGCTAGTGAATGCGGGAGTTCTTCAATGATGAAGAAATAAAATGGCTTCTCCTTTATATACCTATACTCAAAATGATGAAAGCGGGTCGGCTGCTAATGTATTCGGCCCTGCACCGGGCGGTTCTAACCGCGACTTACTCAACGCCATAACTTTAGTGGATGCAAAAGAGTGTCCGTTCATGGCTATGGTTCCGAAAGCTGGGGGAGTTACTAACCTCAACTTTGAATGGCCTGTCGATAAGGAATTAACGGCAGATGATAACGCGACCATTGACGGCATGGATCTTCAACATGGGTTTACGTCTCAAAACGACGGCGATGCAAGCGGAGACAGTGAATCCGACTTCACCCATGTACTCGACCAGTACGCGATCATGGACAACCGTGTCCAGTGGTTCAGACGCGCTGCCTTGGTTTCCAAGCTCACCGAGTCTGCAACCAACTTGGCTGGCGTTGCTAACCAAAGGGCGTTTGCGGTTCGCAAGCAGTTGCTGGCACTGAAGCGGGACATGGAAGTTCGCCTTTGCGCGGATGACATTCCGAAGACGACCGATGCGGTTTATTACAACGCCAATGCGGTAACCGGCTCAAGTACTGCCGGTAACAAGACCCGTGCCTTGGGTAAGTTCATCGACAACGGTGCGGCTGCTGGCGATGTGCCTGCTGGTTATAAAACCCCGGCGGCTTCGGTCTTGCAGACAGATGCCGGTGGTAATGACTATGCAACTAACTTTGCTGATGCTGGCACAACTACATCTGCCAACCTCACAGAGGATCAGGTGAACAGTGTGTTGCAGTCTGTCTACGAGCAGACCGGCAAGATCAACACCAAGACTCTGCTTTGCGGCCCGAACCTAAAGAAACGGTTCAAGGACTTCACGGCTGTTACGAGTGGCACGACCGATTCGGCAGTTGTTGCTCGCAGCTACGGGGCTAGTCTTGCTGACAAGAAAATCATCTCGACGGTTGATGCGTACGAAGGTGATTTCGGCTCCATCGTTTTGGTGCCGACTTTGTGGAATGCGTTTCACAATTGGTCTTCTGGAAATGTTTCCGGAACCAAGGGCCATGGTTGGGCTGGAACGGATCCGGATTCTACGGACAATCCGAACACCAACACCAACTTGGGTGCCAACCCTAACTTGTCTTACGGTTATCTGTTGGACATGGATCTGGTTGAGCTTCGGTTCCATCAGTTGCCACAAGTTCAGCCGCTACCTAACCAAGGTGCAGGCGAGCGTTTTGCAGTCGATGCAATCGCCGGATTGTGCGTGAAGAACCCGCTTGGGCTAGGTGCCTTCAAGTTGCTGAAATAATGTCAGACCTTGTCGATCTTTCTGAATTTGGGCCGGGGCAGAAGAACGCCATCATCAAGGAATTGGTGACAGGGCATCAGATGCAGATGGTTCAGTCTGAAATTAATCAGAAGAAAATCGCCAAGGAGAATCAACGCGACCACCGGTCAAGCAATGGGTTTGGCCGGTTGGTCGCTAGGTTCGATCTGAACGGGTATCTGTCTAACTTCCTACGCAAGGGAGAATCGATTCAGGACAACGACTACCTCAAGTGGGTGGTCAAGAATCATCCTGAAGTCGCGGTCAAAAACGTAGGGACGAAGACCCAAGTGGGGCATGGAAGCTAGTGAGAAAAGTTTCAGCCAGAAACGTATTACAAGGGGCGGTCGAATCTACTGGCCGTCTCTATTCTAATTTAACCAACGACGAGTTTGTTCTCTTTCGAGGATCAATGAACCGTCGTCTCAGGGAGGCTTACGAGCTGGAGTTTTGGCCTGACCTGATGACAATCGAGAAGAGGTACTGGCGGGACACTTGGTTGCCGGTATATACATATGCGGACGGAGCAGAGGTTTATGTTTCCGCACTGGACAAGTACTACACAAACTCTAGCGGCGGCGACACAACGGGAACACCCGGCGCAAGCTCGGATTGGGCCGAGTTGACCAGCTTTATAAATTATGTTTCCCATGAGCAAAATCCGTTATTGCTCGGCTCAAACAGCACAGAAGAAATAGGGGCGACGTATCGCGGAACGTCAAAGGATCCAAGGCTCAGTTTGGACTACGAAACTTTCCCGTTTGAGGTAAAGGATATTGGGGTTGTGTTTCCGTATGTGGACAAGAGTTATATTTATCTGGAATACAGAAAACGTGCGCCGGAGATAAAGGGAGACAAGTTCGATTCGACCAAGACTTATTATCCCGGCCAGCAAGTTTTCTATGAAGGGACAGACAGCCGGGATGTTGGAGAGTTTTATGATGTCCAGTTAGAAAGCACAAACAGCACAACATCCGCTCCAAGCACAAACGGAACAGTTCACGCTGATTGGAAGAAGGTAGACATTCCCTACATCTTCGGAGCTTATCTGGAGAAAGCCATCTCGGCGGACATATTATTGCTGGACGAGAAATCAGATCTGGCCGGGATACAATTTAATGAGTCGAACCGTTTGTTGGGTTGCGAAGTTAAGAAGGCAACCAACCAACAGGGCGACACGGTTCAACCAAAGTTTAGAGGATATTAATTATGAACACTGTAAGACAGGCACCGAGTTCCTCGGTGAAAAGCGTTGCGACGACCCTTGTAGCAAACACGGCAAGGCGGCGGTTGCTTATTTCAAACGGCACGGGAGCGGCTGCTTATGTGAACTTCTCCACAACGGCGGGAGCTTCTAATGCTTACCACTTGAAGTTGGCCATTGCTGAAAACCTTATGATTGAGGCATACGACGGCCCAGCTACCGCTGGCAGCGCGGTGGTTTTTACGGAATTTATTTAGTTAGACATGAACGCAAAACAAGCACTAAACCTACTGTTCCAAGCTGCCGGTATGGCGGCTTTAAATCGCGAAGGCCACGAACAAGTGGCGCAGGCCGGACAAGTTTTAAACGAACTTGTTAAAGACATTCCGGATGAAGAGCCGAAGGCTCCTGAACCGGACGAGAATGGTGAACTGGTTGGATGACGCCAAGGTACTTTTAGCTTCGACAGCAGGGGTTGGTAACCTCCTGTTGAACATAGATCTTTGGCTGAAGATAACTGTCTCGCTTCTCACTTGTGTTTACCTTGGGTACAAGGTTTATCAGATACATTGTAATATAAAAAACAAATGAAAGCGTTAGAAGCCATTTCTGGCAAAAAGACCTACTCCACCGGCATAGGTGCCATAGCTGTTTGTGTTGGGATGTTTTTACAAGATCCCGAAACGATGCCTATGTCCACGATGATACAGTCCATAATCACCGCCCTCCTCGCCATGTTTATTCGGAGCGGGGTGAAGTCGGACACTGCCGGATGATTCAGGGCATCATTGCTTTGTTCAAGGCGGTGCCATTATTGGCAAAGCTATTTGAGCAGGCGGTTGATGCGTATCGTATTCAAAAAGCCAATGCTCGGCATGGCGAAAAGGTTCGCAACATCGATGATGCTATTGACGGCATTGTTGGCGACAGGATGTCAATCGGTAGCATTGAACAATACCGAGAGGCTGATGACGGGCCAGAACGAGAGGGGCTTCAGGAAGGCGGCGATGGCCAGTCCGGAATGGTGCCGGGAAACTTTGAAAACGATAGCGGGTCTTGAAAGGGAAATTGAAAAATGCCCCAACCACCGATAACCGATTTGGATCAGGGATTCGTCGGGGTGAACGGACGAACGGATCCGGCCTTGACGAAACATGGATTGGTATCTTCCGCCAAGAACCGAAGGTTCATTAAGGGCGTTGCCACTACCCGGCGAGGGGTGAAGATTCTGCCTTGGTCAAACAAGGCTTCTGGTTTCTACGAGGACGCCGCCTACGCTACTGGCGACATCGTTCGGTTTTCCGGCCTGAAGATAGAAGGCGGAACAGGCGATTCAGCTACCGTCATTACGACAGCGACCGAGGCGTACAACGGGGTAACGCCGAATGCAGATCCTGATGGCCCAAGCAGCAACAGGCTTGCTGGCCCTTACTTCGAGCGAACCAGTTTAAATTCCGGATCGGGGCAAGGGCAACTGCCGGTCACGGCGTATAACACCTCCGGCCCTGCCGTCACGGTCAACACTAGCTACTGGACTGACAAGGGTGCGTTGGTGTTCAAGTACGGCACCGTGTACGGAGCTGGAGTTTTCCGGACGCCCAACGACATCGAGTGGTTGGTTGTAGCGACGACGACCGGGGTTTTTATTACTCAGGAAAACAACGCAAGCGAGGAGCTGAAGGTTGACGGAAAAATTTATGCAGCGTCGGCTGACTCAACTCACTACACAGACCTGATAACAGGATCCCATGACCGGGTAACCTTTGTTCAGTGCTTTGAGAAGTTGATCATGTTCAGGGGCAAGGACGATGCTCCGCTTGAGTTAAGTGAAGACCTTGCTGCCGGATTTAAAATAGTAGGCAAAGAGGAGAGTGAAGATGTTGACGAAAACCCAAACGGCACCGGTTTGGAAAGCATCCCGAACGCTGACACAGGAGTATACTTTGGAAACCGATTGGTGGTGCCTCATGGCCGGGATGAAATTGCAGTTTCCGATTACCTGAATTATACGGCTTACGATTCCACCAGAAGCAGCCTGCGTGTGAATGTCGGCTCCAGCGATGTTCTTAAAGCGGTGTTCAAGTTCGATCCTAACACCATGATCGTCTTCAAGACGGGTTCGGTCTATGCAGTCCGAAATCTGTATGGCGACTTGGCCGGGGCTTACCTCGATCTCATTACGGATCAGTACGGGCTGAAGGCATCCAAGAGTTTGGCGGCGGCAGGCAAGGATCTGATCTTTCTGTCAGACCAGCGCGGCGTTGTCAGTTTGCAGATGACCGAGTCAGGCCAGACCCAAGGGGTGGATGTTCCGTTGTCGGAACCCATCAGCAACATCATCGAGAACATCAACTGGCCTTACGCTGACAATGCGGTCGGCGTCTACCATGACAACAAATACTTTCTGGCAGTCCCTCTGAAAGGGTTGAACGGTGACAACCCAACAGAGAACAATGCCGTGCTGGTTTATGACTTCATCAACAAGGCATGGAGCGGCATCGATCACGGCGACGCAATTGGTAAGCTGACCGGATCCACTTGGACAGGAATTCGGGAATGGATCCTGAAGGACTACCGGGGGGCGAGGCGTTTATTTTTTATTAGCAGCGACGGAACGCTTGGCTTGTATGACGACAACATGTTCGGCGGCTACATGGATGAGGTTATCAACACAACAACCAACAAGGTTGACGAGAAGACGATAGCGACCGAGCTGGTGACTCGCGGGTATGGCGGCAGCGTTCCGGACATGAAACGGTTTCAGGCTTTGTCGATGGGAGTGGCGAGCTGGTATCCAAACTACTCAGTGTCGATCTTGGTTGATGGCGTTGAGGAGAGCGTCAGTCTGGTCACCGACAAGAAGTTTGACCGGACAAAGTATCAAACCTTTGCAGATGCGGACTATGTCGCGACAAACGCCAACAACGATTTTCATAATCCCAACCGTCAGGACTACAGTGTTGCGATCCCGTTTGTATTGGGGAGCAAGGGCATCACGCCTGACCTGAAGCAGAGCTGGATGGATCGTCACAGGTTTTTGAAGGAGGGCCGGTTTGCCCAAGTGAAGATAACGACCCAATCCGACACAAGTGAGTACGGCGTTATAGATATAAAAGAGTTAACAATTTTAGGAACGCAGAGAGCGAGAACGATAACATCTGAAGCAGTATGAGTTTAAATGTAACAGTAACACCGGGCCACACTTTCACCGACAGTGAAACGGTAACAACAGGGAAGCTGAATGCGGCGTCAACGCCTACCGTGTCGGTGAGCGGATCCATCGATTCAAGTGAGTTGGGGGCTAGTTCGGTTGACACAACGCAGCTTGCAGCCGGGGCGGTTGATCCTTCCAAAATGGGAGAGTCAACGCTTACCCCAACAGCGTCAGGCGGCGTCACAATGGATCCGTCTTCTTATAACAAGAAGGGAGTTATTCTTGCGAGCGGTGCAATCAACAACACGCCGACAGGACAGTTCGAGGAGTTGTGGGCTGGCCAGCCTAACAGTTTTCTGATCGGACATGCGACAGAGCTGGATGGAACATGGACAGGCGATTGGTCGCTGAAGAGTAAAACGCTTCACGCAAACTCAACAGTATATGTTTCCCAACAGGACGAGGGTTCAGCGAACAGCAACACCTTCACCCTTCAGGTGAGGGACGGGTCGATCTCAAAGAACATGCTTCAGGGTGGAGCTGTAACTAACTCAAAGTTATCAAACTATTCCGTCACCGTTGACAAACTTACTCCCGGCGGAGGTGCGGCGTCTTCAAACATTGGAGGGATATCAGAAACTGACGCTACCTTCTGGGGAGGAATAATTGATTTTGATCCATCTGACGCGACGACCAGCACGAAGTACAATGGTACTGCAAAGGTGTTGCAACCTGATGGGCCTAATCAAGTTATAAGGTCAACATCCGAGGGGGGTAGGTTAGCGTTCGGTTATCACCCATGCATACCAAAGGCTTTCATTTATGTCTGTCAAACCAGCGGAACGCGCAATGCCGAGGGCGGTTCGCTTGATGCTTCAAATTACACCATCTACACCAGCAGCGGGGTTGAGCAAATAACTCGGAGCGGAGCCGCTGGTGTTCTCGACCACTCAATTCGTTTTGCTACCGGTCTTTATGAAGAAGGCGATACAGTTAAATGCATGGGTACCGGGTGGTACAACCATGAAACTGTATATATGGCGGTCACAGGAATACACAACGCAACCCCAGACCCAGACGTTCCAGCTTCAAACAATGGAACCGTCGATGCCAACCGTGATGTGAAAGTTACCTTTTACCATGCACATAATGGATCGGTTCCGTCCATTCCCAGAAACCCAACTGTCATCCAACTCTGGTTCTATTAATGATCAATGGTGGACAAATTGCACAAGGCGCGATTACCGACAACAAGGTTGGTAAGAACGCCAACATCAAGCACTCGAAGCTGGACACGGCGAACGAGGGCGAGGTGCTTGTCGCGCAGAGAGACGGGAAGCTGAAGGCAGTCCGGATCTCTGGTGACGCCAGAATGTCCACCTCCGGCAAGCTGACGGTTACTGTTCCGGAAATAGAGCTTCCAGAGATTGCGGTCGATGAAGGAGTTTTAAGGAAGTCTGACATCAAAGAGGGCAAGACCCTCGTAGGCGGTCCGACAAAGCCGGAGGAGGTGCTGGTAGGGTCTGGAGCCAACGCGATCCCACAAAGGGATTCTAGCGGCAACCTAAAAGCTGAAACAGCGGATAGCGCAACCACAGCAACCAATGCCGATGATGCGACTCTGCTAAACGGCAACAATATGGACTACTACCGAAACGTGGCCAACCATGTTGCGGAAACTGAAACAACGTCCACCGATTCAAACAGCAACGAGACAACCCACAAGAAAACCCCTCACAAGGTTTTTGAGTTTGATGTGCCGAGTGACTCTGGCAGCTATTCAGCGGGGGGAACAACCTCTTCAAACTACCCGATAGAATTTACACACAACTGCGGATATATACCCGATGTTTCGGTTTACTATAAAAGCAATAATGCACAGGCATCTGATCCGTGGGAGGAAGTCGATGCGGAGGTGCAAAACACAACGACGATTACGAAGGTGCAAATATCTGCACAGAACGCTCAGTTAAAAATAGTAGCAAAATAGCATGGCATCAAAAAAGGTTTTTACTAGTTTAGAATTTCAGTCTGGAGCAAAGCTGCTCAAGGCAAAAATTGACCCACAAGCGGCAACCGACTTGAGCGGGGCTGATCCCACATTTGGGGCATCAGCGGGACAGGTAGCTTACGGAGATGACACCAACCTTTACCTTGGTGTGGGGGCAGAATGGAAAAAGCTATACCGACAAGGCATAGGAATCTCCACCGCATCTGTACTTACTTCTACATTAGCTTCAAACAGCGGAGCAGCACCACCGTTTGTAGTCGCCTCAACGGACAAGGTTGCCAACCTCAACGCTGACCTACTGGACGGGGCGACTGCCGATAATGCGGCTGGAGGCAACCTGACGATCCCTGTTCGAGATGCGAACAACCTATTTCATGTTGGTGACGATCCATCATCAGGAACCCATGTAACGAACAAAAATTATGTGGATTCAGTTGCCCAAGGGTTGACGATCATTGACCCTTGTTACCACGCAACTGCCGCTGCCCTTCCTACCTGTACTTATGCAAACGGAACGGCTGGAGTTGGTGCTACGTTAACGGGTGATGCTAATGGGTCATTAACCATAGATGG
>Ga0208299_1000616_pt1 | contig 31816 bp, 44 predicted proteins | sample 15_taG_FD_184089 | JGI IMG/M metagenome (GOLD analysis project Ga0208299, IMG submission 184089) | Marine viral communities from the Subarctic Pacific Ocean - 15_ETSP_OMZ_AT15312 metaG (SPAdes) (version 2) | ecosystem: Environmental > Aquatic > Marine > Oceanic | place: Pacific Ocean | collected...
GTGGAGTCGGTGGTGTCGTCGATAGACAGCACACCCGAACCTGTGATCGTCCCTGTGACCCCGAGGTTTCCAGATGCGAGGGTGCCACAAGCCACTATGGCTCCACCATTAAAATCACCCGTTATTAAATCACAAGTGCCATTGCCAATAATTAATTGACAATTCTCTGTGGTACAAGCACAACCTGCTTTATATCCAACAAAAACATTTCCCGAACCTGTCGTAACTGCTGTTCCTGCATAAGCTCCAACAAATGTATTAGTGGTTGCACCTTGTTGGGTTAAACCTGCACACGTTCCTAAGGCTGTGTTGTAAGTACCGGCACATTCGTTATATAGCGTCCAAGCACCAAGAGCTACATTACCAGCACAAGTCAATACACAACGACCCGCTCCGGTTCCAATTAATACCGTATCAGTAGCGGTGGTCATACATAACGCTGCACTACTTCCCATAACAACTATATTAGAAGGTGTAGTAGCGTTATATCCAGCGTTTCCACCAATTAAAACAATATTAGCTCCGCCGGCAGCTACATTACCACCAGCACTGCAACCAAGAATGGTACAATCACCAGAAAATGAACTTGGTACAGCTGACAGGCCCGTTAATTGACTACCATCGCCGAAATAACATCCTTTAATAGCAAGGCAACATACGCAACAAACATTATTATCACACCCATCTAATGTACCACCCAAACAAGGACTGGCATCATTAGCCAGCTGATTTCCAATACTACCACCAGTTAATGGGATAGGATCAGAAGTGCTTCCATCGGCCATTAGGAAAGGAATACAAGTATTAGCACCATTAATACAAATTACCGTAGCATCGTTACCAGAGTCATCACACATACTTCCAACAGCTCCAAGAACAAAGTTAAGCCCTGTTCTTTGTGTCATGGCGGCACCAGCACACTCTATTGTATGTCCTTGCTTTTCCCCCAAATAACCTGCTGCACATATACAACCATTAACGCACATTAATACGCCAGATCCGTCTCCACCAAGATCAACATCCAATGCTGCACCAGGCGTAGCTGTGCCTATGCCTATTTTATCCGCGGATCCATCAACAAAAAATAAGTTAGATTCAGTATCACCTTCTATTCTAAAATCAACAGCTGCGCCAGCTTCATTAAAAATAGCGGATCCTCTTACATCTAAAGCTGCGCCAGGCGCATCAGTTCCAATGCCAAATTGACCGGATGTATCAAAAACACCAACTGTTGCAGAGTTTGTTCTAAAACCAAATTTACTATTCGTAGTAGTACCGATTGATCCCGATGATGCTTCACTAATAAACTTTGATGCAATACTGTTGGTAGCTTCTGTAATAACAATACCACCAGTAGAAGAGTCACGATAGGTTATATCAAGAGCATTACTTGCACCATACTTACCAATACCTACAGCACCAGCGGTACCAATAGATAAAGCTGGATATTGACAAGTGTCATTCGCACCTGTAGAGTTAGCAATAACAAAAGCATCGCTAGAGGTACCCGAAACCTTTAAGGCCCAGTCCGGCCGAGCATCATTACTCATATACAGAGATACGTTACCATCTGCTTTGGTGGTTTGTAACCATGCGTTTACGTCATTTGAAGATTTAGCTGTGATAAGTCCCGTTGTAGAAACTGTGTTTCCAGCGCCAGCGTCAGTAACTGCAAATGCAGTTGTGGCAGTTAGCCCTTCGGCTGAAAACTTTTTACTTGTATCTAGTGCGGGTGGCTTTACTGCGGAATCTTGAAGTTGTATGTCGCCAACAAGTGCCATTCAGCCGATCTCCCCTTATTAAAGATGATTACTAGCTAGTAGAGGTTTCATACTCATTCGCATAGCATCCGTCAATCGTAGAATAGTATTTCATATAATAAATAGTGTCTTACTCTTCGTTTGTCTCTTCTTCTTCAGTTTCTTTTTCTTCTTCTTCTTTATAATCACTTAATTCTTCATTTAACAGAATGCATTCTGCACGAACCATCGCTAATTCATTTAAAACTATATTTCTTTGATCTATCAAATTATTTATAACTAAATTAGCTTTTTTTAGTTCGTATTGGTAATCTATTTCGGCGTCTTCTTTATTAAAAATCTTTTCGTATTTATTCATAACCTATCCTTTTCTTACATTTGTTTCTTAATAATATCCACTGCCTGTTGTTTTGTTAAGTTAGGGTTAGCATCTACAGCGTCTTGTACTTTACCTAACAACTTCTTAAACTTTGGTCCCGGTTTAAACCCCATTGCAATTAAATCTTTACCAGTTATTGGCAACTTTGTAGGAACCGGAATATCTTCTATATCTTTCAGCCTCTTTTTGATACCTGCAATTTGCTTGCCTTGTGTAGACCTGCTCGAATGAGATTTGTTATCGGCGTCCATAATATCTAACAGATCTTCTAGATGGTCACCGATAGTTCTTTTAACTTTACGAAGAGCCTTATCACTAATTACTTCACCTTCATCACCAGACCTCTTTAGTCTCATGTGATGTTCAATGCTTGTGGTAACACGTTTGATAATGTTACCGGGATATTTCAGTCTCTTAAGAATTGCTCCAGCTAATTTAGCTCCTACCTTTTCGTGAGTGTAGAAATGTACATCATCATCTACAATCTGTTGAGTAGCTTTCTTACCTACGTCGTGGAGTAACGCCCCTAACCTCTTTGTTAAAACTGGCGGTACCTTCTCTAACACATCAAGTGAATGATTCCATACATCCTTAGTGTGATACTTCCCTTGTTTCACACCAGCTAATGCATCAACCTCTGGCATAACGTGTTGTAATAAACCGGTAATTTTCAACAATCTCATTGCCTGCTTCGGCCGTTTAGTAACAAGCATCTTATCTAATTCGTCACGGACTCGCTCATTAGAAATATTATTAATCTTTCGAGCACTTTTCTTGATCGACTTAATCATAAAGAGAGGTAAATCCCAGCCGTATTTAACAGTGAAGCGAATTGCTCTCAACATTCTTAACGGATCTTCAGAAAAGATAACGTCTGGATCTAATGGAGTACGAACAACCCCCTTCTTAATGTCAGCTTTACCTTGCCCGGTTAGATCTTTGATTTCACCTGTAGTAAGATCCTTAAGTAAACTATTAACGGTAAAATCGCGGCGATCTACGTCTTGCTTGAGCGTGCCTGGCGATACGTCAGGTTTTCTATCCCCAGCACGATATTGCTCTTTACGAGTCATCACTGCTTCAATGTCAAGACCAGATAGATCTTGTCCGTTATGAGTAACACCCTTCATCATAAATTTAGCGGTGCCAAACTTTGGATAAACAACCGGATTGCTTCCTCTCTTATAGACACCAATCTTTTTCGTTAACCATTCAGCAAATTTAATTCCACCTTCAGGCATTGCTACTACAAGGTCAATATCTTTTGGATTAGCGCCGCGAACCATATCACGAACAGCGCCGCCTGCCACATAGACGTTGCCCTTAAATGGAGATTTACGAACCATCTTAGAAAGATAATCTAAAGCGGCATTCTCTTTTCGACCTTCATTTAATGCTGTTTTCAATCTCATCAATATCTCTCTCGAATAACATTCTATATCCTTTTAAGCTTGATAAAAAAACGATGCATGTATTTCAGTATCAGCAGCAATATCTGAGGCTACCGCATCTGTATAAGAAACATCATTATCTGCATATGATAATTTTGCTGTCGTAGAATTAGCTACAACTCGCACTACTGCATGTGCCCTTACCGAAGTAATAGGAATATTATCCGTGCCTCCTCCAGTTAACTCAAACGGCACATAAGGGCTAGTTCTAGAGGTTTGTATAACTAAATTCTTATGTATAACAGCGCCTACTCCTTCACCGCCGGTATTGTTAGCTGAGGCAACAGGTAATCCGCTAATCACCAAAGTGCCAGATGGAGAGCTAATAGATGATGCAATCATCTTTATAGTTACATAAATCAAATTGCCGATTCGTGTGTAATATCCATCCGCAGTACTGAGAGTAATAGTACCACTACCTGCCGTATATGCTGGAGTAAAAGTACCTTCGACATAATTATCTAATTCATTAGCTGATGTAGTGCCGCCAATATAAACTGAAGAAGCGTTTAAATTAGTGCTACAAACTGTACCAGTTACGTCCATACCGGTGTTTGTGGTTTCTGTTTTTACACTACCATTGTAGTATAATTTAACAGCTGCATCAGCATCTGCAATTAACATACTTTCACTATCAGCAGCATTATTAAATCTAAATTTATCACCTAGTACTTTTAATTTACCAGTACAATTTGTAATAATTGTGTCCGTTGCATCGTGATATATTTCTAGGTCATTAGATTGTCCAAACACAAGTTTTGTATTATCACGCAACTTTAATCTGTCGTTAGTTTCGTCCCACAACAAATATCTACCAGATGTTGCACCAAAGAATTTTACATCATAACCTGTATCGTCAGCCCCAACGGTAACTGTATTACTAAATTGGGCAGCAGCACTAAATGTTTTTGCTCCACTAAATGTTTGAGTACCCGAAAGATGTGCGGTATCGGAGTCAAGATAAGCTGATGCTATCGCTGTTCCATTCCATGTTCCACTAGTAATAGCCCCTACCGTTACTAACGCAGAATCTCCCTTGTATGCAGTAGCGTCGCATAGATTAAATGCCGGTGTCGCATCAGTTCCACCAAGTGATAATGAAACGCCACCATAGCTTACACTACTATTAGACAGCTTGGCATTCGCAATAGAACCGGCGAGCATACTATTATCTACAGAGGTTGCTTGAATGGTAGTGACTCCACTGCTATCTATAGCTACATCCCCCGACATAGCTACTGGATTATAGTTTGTGCCATCAGCAACCAATAAATAGCCAGACGTATTGGTTCCCATTACTAAATCATCGCCACTAATCGTTAAATCGCCGGCGATTGTAACAGCGCCGTCAGCTAAAGTAATTAAATCCGTATCCGAAGTATGACCAATCGTTGCTCCATCCAAACAAATACTATCTACTGTTAATGCCGTTAGTGTTCCAAGTGATGTAACATTACCTTGAGCGGCGGTAGCCAGTGTTCCTGCAAAATTGGTCGCGCACACGGTAGTTAAACTTGTAACAATACTACACAATGCCACCGAGTCAGCACCTACTAGAAGATTACTACCTGCCCCAACATTAAGAGTATTCCCACTCTTGGTCATACCATCGCCAGCAGTTATTTGGCCTGCTCCTGAAAATTGTGACCACGCTAAAGAAGTTGTTCCAACCGTAACCGTGCCGTCTGTAGTCATTACCCAACCACTATCGGCCAATGAAGAGCCTGTTTCTACGAATGTAAAGGCGCCCGATGTTATTTCAGTGGATGTATCGAAGTCAGTTGCTCTTGTTAAAACCCAATTACTAGAACCATCACCTACTGTAGTGACGGTATAAATTCCATTTTGTGCCGCGGCGCTTTGGTCTTTGACTAAAACTCTTTCTGCAGACGCCATCGTTTGACCATCAACAGATAGTGCTGCTTGAGTGCTATTGTTAGTTAGTGTTGCCCCTACACCCGATGAGCCATTACTATAGTCAGCAGATAAATTAGCGGTGGTAGCAGCATGAGAAGAACATTTTAAATCTAAACCGGAAGCTACCGAATCCACATAAGCTTTAATTGATTGTTGTGAAGCAACTTTGGTCGCACTATCCGAAGCCATATTATCTTCATCAAGAAAGGCGTTACCCGAAATTGTTCCACATAATACAGGACTGGCTAATGTCTTATCGCATATTGTTCCGGCGATATATGTTGTAGCGACTGCTGTGCCTTGCCATGTTCCACTGGTGACCGTTCCAACTGTTACGAGTGCCGAATCCCCTTTGTAAGCTGTCGCGTCACAAAGGTTAAATGCAGGGGTTGCATCTGTTGAGCCTAACGATACTGAAACTCCACCATAACTAACTGAACTATTAGCTAAGTAACTATTACCAATAGCGGTTCCGTTCCATGTTCCACTGGCGATAGTTCCCACTATTACAAGAGCAGAGTCGCCTTTATAAGCAGTGGCATCACATAAGTTAAACGCTGGTGTTGCGTCTGTTGCTCCTAGATCCACCGACACACCACCGTAACTCACAGAGTCATTTGATAGCTTATCATTATCTATGGAGCCTGCAAGTTGAGCATTTGTGATGGTACCGGCAAGGTTTGATGTTTTATATGCTGTTGCATCACACAAGTTAAACGCGGGTGTTGCATCCGTTCCACCAAGCGATAAAGATATTCCACCATAACTCACTGAGCTATTGGAAAGTTTAGCATTAGCAATAGAGCCTGCCAACATACTATTCTCTACTGATGTAGCTGCAATTGTAACCGCTCCACTACTATCAATAGTTACGTCACCAGAAATCGCAACTGGATTATAATTTGTTCCATCAGCGACTAAAATATGACCCGAAGTATTTGTTCCCATCGTTAGATCATCACCGCTGATAGTTAAGTCGCCTGCAATAGTAACCGCTCCGTCTGCTAACGTAATTAAATCTGTATCTGAAGTGTGCCCGATGGTAGTGCCATTTAAACAAATACTATCTACAGTCAATGCAGTCAAGGTGCCAAGTGAAGTCACATTAGTTTGAGCAGCTGTAGCTAAAGTACCAGCAAAATTTGTTGCACATACCGTTGTTAGACCCGTAACACAAGCAGGTAACCCAACAGTAACCGTTCCGCCTGATTCGGCAACTTCTATTTCATTTGAGGTGCCAGAAAAAGTCATGGTGCCACCTAAACTGATAGCTGTAGTGTTAGATCCGTCCGACAAAGTAATAGAGGAGTTGGCTAAATAACCATTAGCTATTGCGGTTCCATTCCATACACCACTTGCGATAGTGCCAACAGTTACAAGGGCTGAGTCGCCTTTGTATGCAGTAGCATCGCATAAATTAAACGCTGGTGTAGCATCAGTTCCGCCTAACGATAAAGATATTCCACCGTAGCTTACTGAACTATTCGACAACTTCGCGTTAGCAATTGATCCAGCTAACATACTATTTTCTACGGACGTAGCTTGAATAGTTGTAGCACCAGCACTATCTATACCAACATCGCCCGACATAGCTACTGGATTAAAATTTGTTCCATCAGCAATCAACATATAACCCGATGTATTGGTGCCCATAAATAAATCATCACCACCGATACATACATCACCACCAACTTTAAGATCACCCGTATAGCAAGAGTCACCTTGCACACGTAACATCATGTCGGTACCAGGTGTAGCTGTTCCAATACCTACACAATCAGTAAGTAAGTATGCGGTATTTGTGCCTGTACACCAAACGCTTGAACCACCACCACCAAAATAAGAACAAAGCACAGAAAGTGCCGCTCTTTTTGTGGTGGAATCACTACTATCTACTAGGGGGATAATATCTGCAGCTGCTAAATCATCAGCCGATGTTATAGCAGTGAGTTCGCTTATCTTGACATTTGCCATTATAACCTCTTAACTTATTTTTTTTGCTAACAAATTCAAATCATCAATTACGCTATCAATGTTTGTGTTTTCTTTTTTAATTTTTCTCTTCGGCTTATTATCAACGATAAGTTGAAGAGTGGCTTTCTTTTTTGGTTTCGACGCCGTTTCTTCTTTAACTACCGGTTTAACAGGTTCGGGCTTAGGCCCTTCTTTAATAATCGGCTTTACTTGAACTGATAGATCTGGTTGTGGCTCTTTTTTAATAATTGGAGCTGCTTCGACCTTTACTTCTCTATCAAACTCAATCTGCGACTCCCACGGCACAAAATATTTGTTATCAATAATGACTTCCATCCGTGCATTGCAAGACCCCGATTCCAAAATGTTTTTCATCTCTGGAATCGTCACTGAATACGTCTTGTTTTCTTTCTTTGCAGACATACAAAAACCTATGTTTTTTTGTTCTAAAAACAGTCGTACTTGAGGGGGGTTAGTCGTAGATGTATTAGCATATCCTTGGATGTCTACGCTAAATTCTAAGACGTTTTCCCTATCTAAACTGAGCTTCATATCGGCCATCGTCACTCTCTAACTCTGTTTGACAACAATTTTGCTGTCACATTTTCAGTTATTACATCCGAAGATTTTAAATAAATATTTTCTCCTATAATAACTTTAATATCATTCTCTTCAGTTATATATTTTTTTATATTCACTGGTTCTTTGAGGGGATTATCATTGATTCTATAAATAGAAGCTCCGATTTCCCATAACTCACTATTATCTTCCTTAATTTCTGTAGGTTTAGCTTTGCCACCACCTTGAGTAGTAAACGCTTCAGTAACTATATAATCGCCACTTTCGGAGATTATAAATAAACCTGCTTCAGTAATTAACCCTTGATTCCTTGGTGTTGCCATATTAATAACTATCGAGGCTACGAGCGCCAGGATTCTTATAATCTATCTTGCCACCTCCAACTCTTGCTTGCTGAGGTTGATTGTATTGTTCCAATCCAAAATCTGAATTATTTAGACTTCCATAATTAACCTTACCAAGGCCAGGTGGCATAGGTTCTGGATACTGATGAGGAGCTTTTGCTCTTTCATGTGTTAAAATTTCATCAATACTTTTATGGCCAGGTGTTGGCATCGCTGGTTGTTCCACGTATCCTTCAGACATAATCATTTTACTTGCTGTGCGAGTAACATTAACATCGTTTTTCTTAAGAAGATATCCATCCACAGTCATCGTAAAGGAGCTTCTAATTATTCTTTCTTCATCCGTATAATTCTCTTCATTATTTTCGTTGGTGCCAGAATCAATAAAAGCATAAAAATAATATCCCTTATAAGTCAAATCCTGGGGATAAGCATTTTGCCATATTTTATCATTAAAATAATTAGCATGTCTTACATACGAAGCCCAAAATGTTATGGTGTAAGGTATGTTAACAAAATCTGGATAAGGAACAGTAGCCACTTCCATTACAGGTGCATCGGAGGTGCGTCGCGACGAAGAATACATATGAGGACCATCAAAGGGCACTCTGCGATTAGCATCAAAGTTAGACATAGCTACTCTTTCAGAAATCTTTATTCTTGGAGCGCCGTCAGCTTGTTGAAAAACAAATCGATCTGTATTATAAGTAACATCGCCACGCCGGATAGAAATCAAAGGCAATATAAGCATACCTGACGGATCACGCATACGATTCAAATTATCATCTTGTTTATTGTCTTGCATTTGCGCAAAGCGTTCCCAACCACCAAATACAACCGGCACTCTTCTACCTTTTATGTTTGTGGCATGCTTGGTATTAAACCAATCATAAACCGCTTTGTCTATAGAAAAAAGATTTACTTCATCAAACTCTATAGATTTTTGATGTACATTGGATGGGGTGGCCATTAGTATGGATTCTCCGAGTCACCTACATATTCTTTATTAACAAAATCTCGATCTGGGTCAAATACACCCTCTCTAACACTCATACATCTTGCAATAACTCCAAGCTTCGTTTGTGGATAACTAAAAACAAAATTAGGTACACCACATCTTTGTATTTCAAAATACTGATTATCATATTCAACAAAATCACCCATACGAGGCACTAAGTCTAATTCAGTAAGCCTGTCTTTGTGCATATATAGCTCTATCCTTCTTCTTACATCTACCGTAAAAGAATTAGTTTCTGTCTCCGGCTCATCCATCATTACCCAACTCATCACTTGTACTGGATCTCGCGTAACTTTTACTTCACTTTCACCATATATAGAATTCGGATCACTACTATCTGGCTCTATTCTATAATAATTGACGCCAGTTTGAGCTATAATACCTAAAAGTTCCGTATTATAGTCGTTGAATAATTCCATTTCCCGTGGCGTAAAGAATAAGCCGTATGAGCTATCGCCTGTAGAAGATGCGAAGGGATAGCTGCCGTGGTTATTTTGCCCAGCCCACTCATGTGGGATACTATCTCTATCTAATGGCATTTATTTACTCCCTTAACCGAACATCGCAAATGGAGTGGGAAACGGAATGAAGCCCATGTTGTCTTGTAGCGACTGCGCCATCTCCGCGTCTCCCCTCGCGAGTTCCACGTTGTTAACTTTTTCCAAGTCGCTTTTTAGCTCATCCATAAGCTCCATTTTGCGTTCTTGCCCTTCGCCAACTAAAGCGTCACCATCTAAGTTAACTTCACCATTTGGAATTGGGATAGAAGCATATTTTCTTCTTATTCTACCAAGCATTTCCATAGAAAGAGCTAAGGTATATTGCCTTATCCATCTTTTACCAGTGGCATTTATATTTGTAAAATTTATATCCGTAAAAGGAATATTATGGATGCTCGTAATGCCTGTAATAGAAGGATCGCCAATAGTAGAGCCTTTAAAGTCAGGGTTATAGGGGTCCATTTCAGTAGTGTAGTCAATATAAACTCTTACTGTATTTGTCGGCTGAGGCAGAAGCCTTATCTTGCCACCAATCACTTGGTAAGAGAAACCAGAACGCCTGACGTTATCATTTGTTTCTATCATACCCGCTCGCAATATATCTGAGTAAATAGGCATAATATAAAATAAACTTTCCGTAGAGTAGGATTCATAGTCCATTTCTTGTGCCATAACATTGGCAGAAGAATAGGGATCATAATAACGATATACAGAAGCCGGCGGTTCGTGATACACTCTTCTAACTTGGATGTTAGCGGCACTTACACTTGTTATATACGACAATACCGTTTCATTATTTTCTACATCAGTAAAATCAGTCAAAAGATCTTTTGTCATATCTGTAGAGGCAAAGCTACAATAAGCTTTTCGCTCATTCTGCATACCACCAACCGTTGCTTCGCTGGAGAACGGAGCGGCTAACCTCATAAGATAATCAAGAGTATTGTGCGGTAGTTTATCCGTCAAATTTTGTGTACTGAAGTCTCGATTTAGACCATATATATTACTTAACCAATTAGTCGCTTGATACCGATTAATAGTAGCGCCGTATTCAATATTGCTTTCTTCAAATGCAGAAAATATTTGCACATTGTCAATCTCAGCAACAATCTTTGGCTCACCCATTCTATAACGAACCCACTTAACAATATCAGCACCTTCAGCAGATAAGGAACTAAGATTAGCACTTAACGATACTGTAGAGGCGCTTGTCGCAAAGATACCTCTATAGTCGCTGTTTACTGCTGTTTGTGAAAGGGTTGTAAAAAAATTATCAAATGCCATGCATATCTCTCCATAAATAAAAATCCCCTACTAATAAATAGTAGGGGAGAAAAAAGAATGATATAGGCAAACGCTACTCAAATAAATTTTTTATCTTACCCCAAGTTGTTTGGTCGAATTCCATAGCAACAGGATTATCTACAGTTGGCTTAGCTGCTCCATCCTCATCAGTATTGATGCGATCTGGAAAGTCACCACGCCAATGATCTGGCCAATGCCCGCGGGGGTTTTCTTCTCTTTTTCCTGGCCTATTATTTTTTCTATATCTTTTAATTCTTTCCATTCGCATGCGTAAAGTATCTTGCTGGCCCGGTGTTAACACTCCCCTCATATTTTCTCTATGAGCTGTATATAGCTCTCTTACTTCTTCTCTAAACAGCCTTTTTATTTCACCCATCTGCTGTCTCTGGTCTTCGGTTAAATCTAATCCCCGCAACATCCGGGCACCGCGGGTCCAGTGCTGACCTTGATGACGACCACTCTTACCTCTTTCACCCTTGGAGCCATCTTTTTCTAACGCCCAACGGTCTGGCAATCCTTTGCTACCGTCAACTGGCGTAGTAGACATCATCACAATTCCCAAGGAAATCGCGGCAATGGTCACCAAAATACGTCTTTTCTTCATAAATTTACTCCTTTTTTACCCTAAATGGTTGTTTTTATTGACTTTATAACCCCTTTATAACCCCTTGTTTTTATTGAGCTTAGATATAACCCCTTGTTTTTATTGAGCTTACTTCGCTCCGGGGTTTTTCACTATATCAGGCACCCTATTACAATAAACCATTCCCAATAAATATAAAAAAAGGCCCCGACAAAGTGCCGGGGCCTTCACAGAGTTGAATTTACTTATTGTTAACTTACTTCGATACGCCGCGGTAAAGGTTTGACTGCCTCTTCTTTCTTAGGGATAGTGACGGATAAAATACCATCATTAAGAGAGGCATTAATATTGCTTACATCATAAACCTCTTCATCAACAGAAAACCAACGAGAAAATGCTGAACGATGGATCTCGCGGTGAATAAAATCATCAGCGGACTCGGCCTGCTTTTCTGCAGAGAGTTTCAAGTGCCCGTCTTCATAATCAATGGAGACATCTTCCTTACGAAGGCCAGGCACGGTTGCATCCAACGTCACCGCATCGCGGGTTTCGCGAATATCGACGCGAGGATAATTGCTTTTGTGAGTTACAGAATTAAACGGGGTCCGCGAGACAGTATTGAAAAAATCATTGAAGAGATTATCAAATACGGTATCAATCTGTCGAAAGGGAACTGCGTTTGAGCGCAAAATGTTTGGTAGGTTAGTCATAATTTTCTCCCAATAGGATGAAATGTTTTGTATCTCCGACTATCGGATGATACGGTTTTGTTGGTTCATACGAATCCAACTCTGTAAATAAATATAACGCAAAAACTATTTTTTATAAACTAATGAGGTACGTGCGTTGATATTTTAGGCAAGAAACACTGGCGCACCTTGGTGGTCTTAAATCCAGTGCCCTTCGCATCGGGCAATGCCCGTTCCAAGTTTCTCGCCATCTCTACAATAGCCTTGGCCATGACGGGGAAGCGAAGATGATAACCAACACCACCAAGACAACGATACTCAACATATGGGTTGTCGGTTTCAAGATGTTCAAAATTAATGGTATGAAAACGATCGACCACACACTCTTCTATCTTGTTTTCAATCCAATGGAGTGCCTTGTCTTCATCGGAAAAACTCTTACGCGGTTTGCTGACAATTAACTCATCCATATAACAATCAGTATACTCATTGCCGCGGCGTTTGCAAACCTTCAACCACTTCTCTTCATTAAAACAAAGAATCAAATTGGTTGGGTCAACCATCCAATTCAATGCCTGATTCTTAAAGGAAATATTCACATGGAATCCGCAGCTATCATCAGTAATGATTCCACTCTTCTCAAACCATTTAAATATTCGCTTGAGGTTGCTAAAACCCTTAGCTAAAGGCCATACAGGAGTTGTGATTTCTCCATTATATTTTGCCCGTGTATCCACCGTATAATCCACTTGAGTTTTCAAGCCTGTAAGATTTAACTCTCTCTTCATTCTCTCGCAAGTGCCTCTCATGGCCCACGGGCTACCAATCTCAAACTCAAAACCAATTTGCTTCTGTTTCACTTTATCTCCTATTAGAAATTAAATTTAAGGCCGAAACGAATACCCTGTGTAATCAAATCACGTGCCCAGCCCTTTTTAGTGAACTTAGTATCCTTATAATTCTTACTGAACGGTGGCAGTGTGTTCACAAAATCCATCTGACTGTCTTCAAGGTTAAAACTATCACTCATGGGCGCAGGGCCGTATCCTCTAAACTCTGTTTCTGCAAATACTTTTATACCCTTAACAACCAACACCTGTAACCCAAGATTATAAAACGCCCCTATACGAGTTTCGGTAAAAAGATCCCTGTCGATAAAATCATAGTGATATCGAGCAAAAGACGGCCCTATCTTAAAATAGAGATGAGCAAGATGAGGAACTAAAAATAATCGTTTACCTATGTATGCATCCCAACTATAATATTCTACTAATTCGTCTTCCGCAGCGTAGTTAAAATTCATGCCAAAGATATAACCGGCGCCCTTGCTAGGGTTCAACCATCTAGGCAACCAACCCGTTACTCTCTTCTTTTTCCACACTCTCTTTTTATAAACTTTTGGAGGCCGTTCGTCGGGATCTCGCCACCTATTCTTTAGGTTAATCGCTTCCGCAGTAGCATCTCCTATGTCAATTTCTTTTTCTACCATGCGACCTGCAGGATATTTGGTGGTTGGCTCCTCATATTCCATTATATAATGGCAATCCACATAATAGCCGTCAGCGGTCTTCTTATCGTGGGCCTTAACCGTATCATCAAAATACAAGTTAATCGTCACCATATTCAACGAGCGATGGGTAGTAACACCCTCATAGTATGCAGTTTCTTCAGGCCAATGGGTATCGTTTAACCAATTCTTTTCTATGATAACAGGGGTACTACGATAGGAGACAGATACACCCGCATCACTGTAACATAGTGTCGGTATGAATATGAACAGCAGTGGAACCGCGAATCTCATTTTACCACCCCCAATAACTCAGCAATCCGTCTAAGAAAACTAAAGCGAAGACGAGCCCCATACCGGCAACCCACTTCCTAAGTGTAAATGAATTATCCTTATACAATTTCAACTCCTTTGCGGATGATGATTCTGGAATTAAGGCGACGCAACTTTTTCGATTCCTTTTTTGCGTCTGCTTTGCGGCCCCAATAGGCGCCACGGCCCTTTTTGGAACCACTGTGTTCGGTTTTTAATGCTGCGTATGCCACTATTCTTCTCCTACGATAGGTCTTCTACAACTACAGTGTCTTTGCCGGCAGCCATTGCTTCGCGGATGGCCTTGAACATGAAAAAATCTTCCCGACCTGCCGCATAATAATGGGAGTTATGCGTGTCGCACCACTCCATCACGGCCTTACTTGAAGTCGCGTAATCAATATCCCAACTACCCCAATACCCTTCACCATAAATAGAAACAAGCAGGTCGCATATATTAACAGACTTCACCATAAAAACGCCATCAAACGAATACAGAGTATAAGGCACCCCGCCGTTGGCGTTATTAGAAGTGATAATATCAGAATATTGACGTGCGAACATTTTATTTCCTCTAAAAAGGTATGTCTTCTAGTTCCGCATACTTAATTTCAACCGGCTCGGCTGAAGAAATTTCCGCATCTTCCATCGCAGCCATCCACTCATAATAATCATCGCGAGCAGCACCTTCGATTTCCAAGGTTTCGGCATGAAGAATAGGGTCGCTCATTTAATGAACCTCATAGCTACGAACGGAGTCGAAGAAACCGCCCAACATTTCACTGTCAATCCCATACTCATCGGGAAAATCAAGCGAAGAAGAAGTAGCGAAAGAAGTAAACCCATTTACATGGGCAAAAGTAGCGAACGATGAAACGGAACCATCAAAATCAGAGTTAATATCAAAAACGAATTTCATATCACTCTCATTGTCGAGATCCGACAATTCAAGTTTCTCATTAGTAATGGTCAAAAATGGACGAGTCATAACAACCTTTTAATAGTGGGGGGAACCATTTCCTACCCCAAACTTTCTATATATAATATACGGCGGTTTTCGGGCTTTGTAAAGGAGAAAAATTAAGTGCAATAAAAACAAGCACTTAGGTAGGGTAGTCGTGGGAGGGGCAGTGATTTTTTACCCCTTGTAAAGCGTTGGGAGACAATCACTTATAGATGCACCCCCTAGGTAGATTTCCGAGGATTTATGTATGGTGGAAAGTCCCGGAGGGAGGTAAGTCATTGTTAATAAAGAGGTTATGCATAACTGTAATATAAACAAGCACTTAGGTTATTATTATAAGGGGGAAAACAACTTCACCTAAGTGCAATATAAACAAGCACTTAGGTGAGATGTCGTAAGTTGTTGTTTTTATTAGAGTTCCGAATATGGGGGTTACTCGTCTATTCTCTCTACTCTTTCGGCCTGCTCCATCATTTCAGCCTTTGAAGTTACAGGAGCCGTAGGAGGCGGGTCGCGGAATGGCCGACGGTGATGCGGCGTTTCCTCATTTCCTTGTGCATTTGCCGGAAACGATTGTGCTGGTGCTTGGCGTTCCTCTTCTAGTTCATATCCATAAGGTTTTTGATCACCAAACGTATTTAAAGTTGGCAGCGAATCGGGACGTTGTGATTCATTTGCAGGACGGGGTGCGCCCATTGGCGGATGTTCTTCTAACAACAAATCTGCTGCTCTATATTTTTCCACCAACACCATATGGATACCATCAAGAAGTTGCAAACTCTTTTGCCATGCTTTGTTTTGCGACTCCATCAACGAAATTAACTTGTCTAACTTCTCTTCCATTAAAAGTCCTCGGCTTGGCTATGAAAATTTTCGGTTGCAGTTACCAACTCACTAATAACATCCAAAGAGGCTCTGATGGTATTTTTTAAGTCTTTTATAGTATTTTCATGCTCGTCGATCTGCTCTTGCAACTCGTCACCGGCAGCTACTAGCATCTCCACCATCGCGATGGCATCGCCGGTTTCTGCTGCTTCGGCAGTTTGGTGTTCCTGTTTGAGTCGTTCGTATTTCGCAGCCCATGGCTCATCGTCATAGACCTCATCTTCGTCACCCACGACGAGCTGCAGATCGGCCTGCAGTTCTTCCAAACCAGCAATATTTTCAGTAGCAAATTCTTCAACCAAAGTTTTCAATTCTTCATGTGTTTGTGCAGGCACCGGAACATCATCTTCAAAAACAGGCCCTGGGCGAGGAGCAACTTCAATAGTAAGTGCATCAGACAAAATCGAAATAGCTTCTGCAATTTTAGAGGTAGCTGTAGTAGCCATGGGTACTCTCCTTTTATAGAGTTTGAGGTTGGTGCATTATTATAATAAATATATCACATCAACTAAACTAATTTATGGAGCCGGTAGTAAGATTCAAATTCGCCTTACAAGAGCAACGCTCTATCAACTGAGCTATACCGGCAAAAATTATTGGTGGATCGTCTGGGAATCGAACCCAGGCCACATTGATTAAAAGTCAATTGCTCTACCCCTGAGCTAACGATCCATTATAATGTTGGCGGAGAGAGTGGGATTTGAACCCACGGTAAGATTATAAACCCTACAACAGATTAGCAATCTGCCACCTTCAGCCACTCGGTCACCTCTCCATGGCAGTATAATGTTGGCGGGAATGACGAGAATCGAACTCGCGACCTTCTGCGTGACAGGCAGATGATCTAACCAACTGATCTACATTCCCTACAAAATGGTGGGCCCTGCCGGAATCGAACCGGCGACCTGATCGTTATGAGCGACCTGCTGCTAACCGACTGAGCTAAAGGCCCGTATTCTTTCCTGTGTAAGAATCTGTTTGTGAATGGCAGTTGGGACAAAGTGTTTGGAGATTATCCAAACGATTATCATACCTATTGCCATTCTTGTGATGCAGGTGCATTACTAACTTAACACCTTGCCACTCACCTACTCCACACTCTTCACAGATACTTGTTTTAATACCTTCCTTGTATAGACGGTGTTTAAGTTTATTGCCGGATCCGTAATGCACCTTGTTAGACAAGTATGCCTCTATCGGATATTTTCTCGGTTTTATTTTAGTCGTTCCTTTACCGCTTTGATTCGGCGTATAACATCCTAACGCGGTGGCATATCGAATAAAAGTGCTATATTGCATCTTTGCTCTTCTACACGCTTCGGCCATTGTCTTACTATCTTCGCATATCTCACGAAACGATTCTTCCGTTAAATTTTTTGCTGCTAAATGCTTTTTTCTTACTGAAGATAAACTCATATTGACTCCCCTTAGTATGTGTCTTTCATATAAATATTACTAAGGGTAAAAATGGTGCCGATGGCCGGACTCGAACCGGCAATCCACTTGGGAACGGAATTTTAAGTTCAGCGCGTATACCAATTTCGCCACACCGGCAAAAAACCTTTACTCTGATGCGATCAAGACATCGTTAACTTTTGCAGCAGCCGTGTGATCATTAACATCTTCCAAAACAGCCACGACAAAAGCGCGCACCTTCTCAATATCATATTCAAACGAACTACTCACCAAAGACACCAAATCTAAATCAGCATCTGCGGATAGATCATCCGGCAACCAAACATCGTTAATCATTTTCAATCTCCGAATAGAATGTGCGATACTTCTCTTTGCGAGTATACGCCTTAGGGTTTCGCTCAGCGCGGGTCGGCCGATGAAATGCACGACGCACTTTCTTCAGCAAATCCTGTTGTCTAATGCTATAATTTTTCTCACTCATCGTCGTTCCACATGCCTCTTAAGATGTCTTCTTTACTATGCAACCGACCTTCTTCTTCTAAGTTTCTTTCGATACTCTCTTCATCGGCCGCGGCGGCAAATATTTCATTCAACTCTTCTTCCGTTTTACTTTCCACCCATTTCTCAAAGGCAAAATATAACCCGGCCAGATTTTCCCCTGTATGCTCCGTCATAAACGCCCATATCAGCCGCTGCATCATATCCCAACCTTCGCGGGAATCTTGTGGGTCTTCAAACTCGTCCATCATCAAAACCCCTTTGAGATTAACCGATACAAGGACTTCTCATACCGCTTCTTCAAACTTGGCGGACAGGGTGTCGGCCCTGCAATGTGGTCCAATAAATCCGCCAACTTTACTACTCTTGCTATTTTGCCGGATAAGGCCGACAGGAAACGCAGCTGCGGAATATGGCCGTGATCTTCTCGCGGCAGGTGCAGGATCTGATCAATATACTCAGCGTAAGTCGTGGCCGTATCCCGCGTCAATCTAAATATAGCACCAACCACTCCTTCGGGAAACCACGAAAACAGATCATCCGTGGTGCAATCCGTATCTTCGATGATGTCATGCAGATAGGCTGCAGATACATACAAATCTATCTCGCTGGTTTCATCGACAAGATCATATTCCATTTCCCTAACTCTGTCGGCAACCCGCTCCAAGTGTTCTATATAGGGGTTGCCATACTTGTCGGTCATACCCTCATGCTTTTCTTTGGCGAGAGACTTCGCCTTCTCAACCAATGATACTTCTTCAGTTGCTGCCAGCATCCATTTCTTCCTTTTACTTGTTCGTGTTTAGAGTAGAGTTGGCGAGGTATACCTTTGCCGGTGTTTGCCCTATTAATCTCCATCCTCTTATCAGAAGGCCAAGGTGCCCCTCGACCTTTACTCTGACCGTCGCCTTCGATGAAACTACCAACTCAATTCTCAAACCCTCTCTCAAACTCTATACATATAATATACGGCAACTATGGTTGTTTGTCAAGGCTTTTCTTAACCAATTCGTCTAAAACTCTTCGATGATAATATCGTCATCTTCTTCAACTTCGTCTACACCACTCTTCACCACACCCTTCCGCGAAAAATTTTTTTCACCAAAACGACCCATCCACACCATATAAATCAATGCAGCGGCGCAGGCCAGCATAATGCTGCCCGCCACATACAAGAATAAAAAAATGCCCAACTCTTCGTTTGTCAATTGCGTTTCTCACTGCGTTGCGATACTCTAAACTTCCGTCATTTATCAACTCGCACCCAGCCGTCATTCACCAAACGCTGCCAATGCTCACGGGCAGCCTTTTTGTTTAGCAACTCTCTTGTGCCCGTTGAATATTGTATCCACACCATTAAATGCTCGGGGTCAGGCCGGTGTCGGCCGACGACGGAAGCTTCCTCTTGGAAAAGTGTTTGGAGCGGACTACCTCTCTGAGCTACATTAATTTTGATTTCGGGAACGTATTCCAAAATATATATATACTTTTCCGGCAGTTGGTTCGTCGTGTGAGACAAGTCGCTCCTCTCCTTGGTCCGGCAGGTTCACGCGGCTGTCGCGCAATCCCTTCGGTTAATCCCACAAATCTATAAAATGATTGGTGAAAAGAGTCAAACCTTCGGCTATTTTGTCTTGCTCTTTCTGCAGTTTATCTGCTGGCAAAGCGTATATCTCACCTTGCGTCAACATACGCGCATGCGATTCAAAACCGAGAATCATTTTATCGAGCCGAGATTCCCATTCAGCCTTAGCATACTTATCGTCACGTTCTTCATTTGAAAACTCTTCCATTATCGGAAATGCATGCCGTTTCATTTTCTTAAACGCTTTCAGTCGCGGCAAAATATAATCCGTCAAGGTTGCGTCCAACGACCACAACTCACTGGTAGGAATACCGTCTATCTCTTCGGGCTCATCTGTTGAGATGTAGGCATCCACATCAATTTCCGTGCTCATTTTTTCTCCATTTTCCATTCACGACACCAATCTAACAACTGTAACCAATCCTCGATCCGCAGCCAACCACGAACATCTTCCTCACTGCTACTGCGAAAAATATCCTGCTGCCAGTCGGTAACCCACTGACGATCATCGCCGGGCCCGTCACGCGCCGAGGCCAGCCAGACGGCAGCTTCGACATCATCAGAAACCAGAGGTTCCGGCCGTGCGGCCGAACGGTGAAATGTGGCACTTTTATTTTCGCAATAGTTCATTGAGCCGAATCGTGTGGATAACACCAACCCATTCTCAAAGGTAACGGTGAAGCCATTGTCATAACGACCAAAGGCCTTTGTTTCTTTATTTGTTTTACTCATTCTTTTCTCTTTCCGTAATTGGTTGGATTGACCGTTTTTCCAAGTTATCAAGTCCGTCGCTTTTCCATTTACTTCCATCTACCTTATTGATCGGGTTAACCGTTTTTCCATCTACCCTCCATTAACCTTGATGTCACTGACATATATAGTCATAAAAAAAACTTATAGGGTCAAAAAATGGGGGCCGGTTAAAAAACTGGTTTGGCGATTTCGGGTTACGGGTTTTTTTTGCATGACCGCGACTGAAAAAATTAATGGAGAGTGGGGGTTTTCCTTCTTTTTCAGAAACACCCCAAACCCATAGGCCGAGCCAGGTGGCCATTATTAATGTGGTTTTATGCCTCCAAAGGCAATGACTTTACAAATTCATCGTATTCTCCATCATCGATCGGGTCGCCGGACTCTTCCAGAGATTTTTCCTCAACAGCCAGAGAGAATGCGGTGAGCGTTGCGATGAAATCCCTCAACTTCTCAGCACGAATGGTGATTCCCTTACGGGTCGGAGCCAACTCGCCGGCAGCATCAACGTAGAAAGTGCGGATGTCAATGAGGTCAAAACCCTTATACTCACTCTCAGACATTACGATACTCTCGCGGCCGTTCTTGGCAAATGTGCTACGAATCTTCTTTTCACTCATAATAACCCCTAAGTTATTGTTTTTATTGAGCTTAACTCTAAGTGGTTGTTTCTACTGCACTTACGTCACTCCGGGGGTTTTTCACGGGATTTCGTTCGGATTTACCGACATCATCGAAGCCGGCCGGATCTTTGTAACATCCTGGCCAACTGAATCGGTCTCATCGTCGATGTAAATAGTCGAATTTTCTACAGTATTATAACCCTCTTTTACCTTGTTGTTCCAGAATGTTCTTGCCAGCTCAAGGCCAAACGTATATGTCTTGTCGTTAGGCTTCAACTTAGCAGTGTTTCCATAGTCGTAGAAGAATTTTACGTATTTGACATCCTTTCCAAACTGATTTGGGCCTCCGTCAGTAAAGGCAATATACTCCTTACCCTTACCGTATTTAAATTCTTTTTCTTTTACCAACAGATGAACAGGTTTGGCTCGAAGACCGACTGCATTCCCGTGGGTTATAATCTGATCCACGGCAGCAATCATATGGTCAATAATTTCTTGGTTCATTGTCATATTCAACGGTTGGGCATTCCACTTAGAATGGGCAGTCATTGTCGCCTGCCTCGCTAACCTCTGCAGCTGCACTCGACTCGATGTTTTCGACACCAGAGTCAACCTTGGTGTAAAGGTCAACCATTGCCGTCTTCGTTTCATCATCAAAACGATTGACACACATCGAAATCGCCTTCATACGATCCATGTTAAAGATGGCATATGCATTGCTGATATGAACCAAACGACGAGTAGTAATCAATTCGTCAATAGCCCCTTCAACATAGGTCTTCCGAATAATGTCGGCCCACTTGATCAACTTCTCAACAAACTCACTGTCGGAGATATTCAACTTATTGAATACCTTCTCAAGAATCTTCTTCTCTACTGTGTTAGAAGGATACTCCTGCTCGACAGTAATCGGAAAACGCTCAAGGAATGCCTCATTCATAACACCGGCCCCAATAAAGTTACCGGTTTCGTCGCCCTTACCCTTAGTATTGGCGGTGGCGATGATATTGAAGCCGTCGGCACATTCGACGAACTCGTTAATCTTCTTGAGGAAAACACCCTTACCCTCGAGCACGGGCTGAAGACACATAACCTTTGTCGATGCCAAGTCAACTTCGTCCAACAGGACCAACGCACCTTTGCCAAGTCAACTTCGTCCAACAGGACCAACGCACCTTTTCGCATTGCCTCAACAATAGGACCGTCAAACCAGACAGTCTCACCGTCTACCAGACGAAAACCACCGAGAAGGTCATCTTCGTCAGTTTCGATAGTGATATTGACGCGGAACAACTCGCGAGCAGCCTTGGCTGCGGCCTGTTCGATCATAAACGTCTTGCCATTACCAGACAGGCCGGTGACGTAGATGGGATAAAACATCTTTGACTTGAAAATCGAAACAACATCCGTGAAATTGCCAAACGGAACAAACAAAGGATCTTTGTTTGGAATGTTGTTAACAGTGCTTGTGCTACCTTTGGTCATTTCGACCACACTAACAGGGGCGGCGGGTTTGCTGGTAATGGTGACCGGTTCAGGGGCCTTTTCTGCCTCTACCGGACTCTCGACAACTGCCTTCTCAGCAGGTGCCCCATTCACAGGAATACGCCACAGGCCACGATCAACCTTGTAGGTAGGAACTCGTGTGAGCCAATGAGGAAACTTCAAACCGGCAGATTCGGCGATGTTGGTTAACTCTATTTTACTAACAGAGTCAAAATCAACGGCCACCGTTGTCTCATTATACGAAACTGCGGCGTCGATAAAAGCGGTTTGTTTACTGGTGAAACTCATTTAGAATCTTTCTCCCATAGGGAAGGTTTTTGTGGGGCTGGCTACCCCTCTAATCTCTACATATAATATACAGCTATTTTCGTGATTTGTAAACACCTAAATGCAACTCCATATAAAACAAGCACTTACGACACCTACCTGCTGAGAAATCACCATATTATGACCGTCATAAGTCATTGGGAGACAGTCACTTACGAGACAACCCCCTAGGTAACTTTTCGTGATAATGTGTTTGATAATACTCATAACTGCTTGTTTTTATTGATGTTATGCATAAGTTGTTGTTTTTATTCGAGTTATCCCTGTCCGGGATTTTTCACGATACAAATTCGGCGAACTTGGACAACATCGCCTTATTACCGATCTTGTTTTTCCGAGATTTGATAAAGGCATTTTTCATCCGGCCTTTGGTCATGTCGGAATCAAACTCAACTTCAGCCTGTTCGATCCGAAGATTCTTATCCGACAAGATGTAAAACTGATCGTAACCCAGGTCACCTTCGATTACTGTAAAAGCGTTTTTCCGTAAATCTGCATGCATATCGTCGGCTGCATCGTTGTCCCATCGGTTGGTTAGGTAACGAACTTCGCGACGGAAGTTACTTTTCTGATGAGGGGCGATGAAGAAACCAGCAAGACGCGAATTCGTGCGATCCTTCAATGCCTCTAAGAAAGTTTTAGTATCGTGGTCATCCATCTTGTAATGACGTTTAGTAATAGGGTCAACAAGAATGTTAGTGGTGTCTTTTCCATTCCTCATGCCGGTCCACTGCTTAGTTTCGCCATCATAGGTGCTTCGGGATGACTGGGCCTGGCCATCGGTCAGGAAAACCGTATTGACGATCTGCACATTATTCTTCTTCTGAAACATCGGAACAATTTCCATGGCCGACAGGATGGCTTCATTCAACGGAGTGCCACCAAGACCCAACTGGGCTGGGATAGGATAATAAAAGTCAGCGGCGGAAGTGTGATATCCTCTCGAATCGTGTGCCTCTCTAAGATAGCGAAGATAAACCATGCTACTGTTAAACTTCGCCGTTGATAGTGTCGAAGAAATCAAATGGAGTAATGAAAAATGCTTTGTGATTCCAAGGTCGCCACTCTTTCGATCATCAAACTCATAAAAGACACTGTGGCGGGATACCCCTTGATCACCCCGATGCCATGTGCTTGTGAAAGCAAAAACATCAAAAGGAATATTAACCTTCTTGCAAAACAGAGCGAGTAACGTCAACTGATCAATCGTATGACTCATGTTGCTGCTCATCGAACCAGACCAATCGACAAACATCACAAACCCATGATTCTTGCCATCAGCAACGATATTGCTACGAAGGAAAATATCTTCACTAAACTTGTAGGCGTGTAACTTGTTAGGGTTCAAAACACCGGTCTTACCCTCACGCGTGCGACTATGTTCATCAGCCGACTTTCTCATCTCAAATTCTTTTGCCATGTAAGAGATGATCGACTTCTGCTCATTGCGAAACTTGTTAAACGATTCACGGGCGCAAGCGTGATAGTCACGAAAACCCATGCCCTCTCTGGCTCGGCCGCCATTGATATCAGCAATCGTCTGGTCGATTTCCGCATGAATCTCACTCATAGGAATCAAAACCTTATCGACATCTACTTTGGGAATGTTTCCATAACGAAACTCATTACCACTATCATCGAGATGATCTTCTAACGCCCTCTCAAACGAATCCTGCGTGGTTGACTTCAACGCCTCTTCTACTGTATCGGCACCAGCCCGACCACGAGAAGTTGTTTCACTTTTTTCTCCGGACGTTTCTTCGTCAGATGAACTCTCTACCGAGTTATTTCCTTCACCCTCGACGTCAGATTCTTCAGAATCAGAAGGGGCATCGGAGTTGCTATCTTCAGCAGATTCATCAGAAGTTTCACCGTCGTCGGCAGTATCAGCAAGACCACTCGTATCACCAGACTCACCGTCTTCGCCTTCATCACCGATCTCCATCTCGGGAAACTCAGGCTCAGATTCTGTATTCTCTTTGCAATACTCAAACAACTCTTCCGACACCTTGAGTGTTTCACCAAAGGACCGAAGGTTAGCAATCTTATCGACAATCGTCATCTCTTCATCGGAAAACTCAACGCCAGCACGTGTGCCGAGTTTGAAATGAATATTGATACGGTCAACAAAATTTAACTCACTAAGGTCTTTGCCTTTGATATCGAAAAAACCACGTTCCGTTAGGTCCGTGTAACCACTGTAAAAACTTTTCTTCAAGCCGGGAAACTTCGACTGAATCATTTTCTCAATACGTGCATCTTCCACGATATTGACAACGCCCTTGAACAGGCCGCCTTTTTCCATCACCTCTTTGATCGCCCCTTGCGGGGTATAAAGTGCGTGACCTACTTCATGACCCAAAAACAGATCTGTCGCATTTTCAGTCATGTCTTTAAACACGGGCATGATAAGTGTCCGTGTCTCAGTATTGAACGCCGCTGTCGAGGCATTCTCACGATATTCGACATTGATATTTTCACTCGCCATTAACTTGGCCAGTAGTGACTTTGTCTCTCTATTTTTTGTCATTATCTCAGTCATCTCATCTCCTAATCTCTACCTATAATATACGGCGGTTTTGGGGATTTGTAAAGCGTTATTCTTAACCTGTTGTTTATAAACGACTTACGACAGGCTCTCCCCCCGTTTTCCCTTTAAACTGCTCCTTCTAACCTATAGGGAGACAACAACTTGCACATATACCCCTTAGTAGATGGGTTTTCGGTAGTTTCGAAAGACTTATTTGATAATAATTGAAAAAACACAACATATAGTGGTAAGTATTTGTTAATATTAGGGTTATGATATTTTTTACCATCTTATCTAATGTTTCTGTATCTGTGTTTTGGTTGAAACGCACACCGGGCAACATAGAGTTTTACCTAAGTATTTGATATTATTGGGGTTATACCATATGTTGTGGTTGTTATTGGTAGAAATCCCCCGTCAACCTCTAACTCAAGTAATAACAACAACTTACATCTAACTTCAATAAAATCAACATGTTGTGGTGGTATTTCAAAAATGCTCGGGGTTTTTCAGTTAATTGACGTTTACCTATACCATATATAGTGGTATAACCTCAATATAAACACCTACTTACATCACTTTCCTCATACGCGTAGAGATTCCCCATCTAACTACCTCAAACACTTGAGTTTTTCAAACAGCCGTTTTAAATGGTAGGCAGATGGTTTTGTCGGCACAGAATTATTACAGGGTTTTGGGACCACCGACCACAGTAGCAGAAAACCCCCTAAAAAGGATAACAGAATTATTACAGGGTTTTGGGACCACCGACCACAGTAGCAGAAAACCCCCTAAAAAGGATATCGAATAACCCATGTAGACCCTTCAGATTGCAAATGAAGGTATCCATCCCTTATTGAAGTTATAGTAAAGAAAGGCAGAAATATACCTCTTTTATGCAGAAGGTTATTTACTTCTTCTTTTAGTACTTTACTCTCTATGTCTATATACTCTTTTATGGTTTTTCTCTATAGGTGTACTTCAGTTTTTTTTATTGACGAGCATTAATTTAGGTTTTTTTATAAATTACGGCTCCTTTAAATTCACCAGTGGCCGTCGTGGGTTCAAGGAATGCGTCCCACACAAGATCATCACCTTCATTCCAACCTAATTTAGTTAATACTTCTGGTGGGAACTCAATAAAAGCATCACCTTCTGCACCTTCTTGCACTGTTACTGTATAAGTTTCATTCATAAAGCTATCTTTCCTTCAAACTTTAATCTGTAGTAAGGCACCGCTGTCTTGCTCATCTTATACCCCGCAAGAGGCTATCACCTTCTCCAAGATTACTCCCTGCACATAGGCGCCTCGTTTCTCCTGTTTCGCTTTCCTGTATGCCTCTACCTCCGTCTCGTCGAACCCAAGCCAGTCGTACAATCCATACACGACCTCCAGGACATCGGCCAGTTCGGCCGGGCAAGGATTCTCTTGGAACTCCTGGCATTCCTCGGCCAGCTTTTCGATCAACGCAGATCGAAACTCAGTAGGTGTGGCGGTATGGACTATTGGAGTGCCACCATTGGCTCGAATAATTTCGGGGATCTTGTCTCTGACCAGCTTGTTATAGTGTGTCTCAGCCATCTTAAACATTCATATTTATCCCGGCGATGTATGTCTTTACAAAATTAGCAAGATTATTGTCGTTAAAATCTTCATATTGATCAGAGCACGCCTTCATTATGGCCATTTCTAATATCTTATCATGCTGTCTTTTAAATTTCTTTCTACCGGTATATCGAATGTGACTCATATAGGTATTAAACTCCAGATTAAAATCTTCTTTCTTTAAATCCATTAGGTATGCATATTGATCTACTACAGCAGTAAGGAAACTAAACTTGCTTTCTTTAACAAACTTAGATCTCTTTTCAGACATATCTCTGGTGGCTCTTGTCTGGTGGTAGTCTCTATTTTTATAAGTTCCTTCAGTCATTTTAATTAGGGTGGCGATTATTAGAGTCGTCAACTTTTTCGCCAGGCCATGCCTTTCCTTCTTTCTTATACTTTTCCTTTAGCATTTTCATTTTTGCTTCGGTAGCCTCATAAAAGCCAGAGATATAGCTATCATACAATTTATGTTTTTCTTCTTTGTCGGTCCTATAGCATTTCCAGGCGATTACACGGCTTTCACATTTATGGCATCGGTAATCTATTATCTGCCGTAATGTAAAACTCTTACAATAGGGGCAACGGAAGTGTCCCTTGTTTCGCGTCGAGATGGAGTCATATGGAATCTTATCCACACTCAATATTTCCATCTGCCCAAATGGCGGCCCGGTAAAGGGCGCCTGTTCGTAGTCATTTGCTTTTGGCTTGGGCGTACCTATCTTTTCTGCACGATCTAAATTTATCGGCATTTACATTTCTTCTATTACATCTATTGAGCGTAATCTTACCGACACAATCTTGCCATCTATCTTTTTAAGATGATAAATACCAGACCAACCCGGGTCCGAGCTTCTTTCATTAATGGTGTCGCACATCTCTTCTGCAAACTGATCCCTTGGAATGGGAGACATAATATCAATCAATGTGCCCATCACGCCGATTCGTAGATGAAACCCTTCTACCTTGGGTTTCCTTTTCTTTGGTGCTTCTTTTAGAGCCTTCTTCATGGGCCCTGCCTCGGCTTTAGGCTCCGACTCGGAGTTTTCTCCATACATTTCTGTTGGCATTATACTTGGTCCTGGTTGACCAAATCTGCGCGAGTAATATCACTATCACCAATCAACCATTCAATCAATTCAAAATTAGCTTTAATCTGGCGGAGCAGTTGTAATCTTCCAATCAAATTATTCAGCTTCGATTGAGCCTGACTCGAAGACATAAAAACAGTGTCAGCATTTAGCACATCCAAACGATTTTCCAACTCGCGTTCAAGCGCAATCACATCAACGATCTTTTTCATTTATTTTTCCTTTCATATTCTTTGCGACAACCTTCGCATAAGTATTTTCCTAACTTTTCTTCAAGAATTGTTTCTTCATCGGTGGTTCGCCCGCACATCTCGCAATAAAACTCTTGCTGAACGTATTGCTCGGATTTTTTGGGTTTATGCGGAGCAAAACCACCTAATTTTCTATTCAATAACACTCAATCTCTCCATACCCTATAAGTGAATACGTATTTACCTTCAAACCGATTCTAAAGTAAATATACCCCTATAAAAGTAGGTCTTTTACCAAAGAGTTATTTTGAAGTTTAACAAGCGCTCTTTTTTCCGCTTTTTGTATGCCCATCGCCGTATAACCAGTAAGAGCAGAGATTTCTGATAGAGTTTTTGGATCAAACCCCTCTAAACCAAACCGATAAAAAATTGTAGTCTTTTCAATTTCAGTAAGGTTGGAATTTTCAATAGCAAAATGAAGATGCTCTTTTAACTCTTCCTTTTCTTTAATATGTAAATCAGCCGAACTTAACGATGATTGCAATTCGATGTTATCACTTCTTCCTTCTTTTGCATCATCCGATCCGCCTACATTATCTAAACTGATTTCAAACTGCGGAATCATGTCTTTATGTTTTTTGGTTTGTCGAGCGGCACGAGTAGTAGATCGCGCGGATCCACTTACACTGGAAAACATATTGTCTTCATTTTTTTCCTTGATGTAATCATTAATACGATTCCAAGGAATATGCACATTTCTGTTTTCATAAAGAGTTTTTAACACTTCCGCCTTTACCCAATGACGAGCATAAGTAGATGGTTTTGTGCCCTTACCTTCACGATACTTTTCTATACCTTGAATAAGGCCATAAAGACCAGCGCTCTTTAAGTCATTATATTGCATCAAATGTCGATAATCTTTTATTACATGATCAACTACCCACATATTCTCTTCGATCATCTTATCTCTTTTTGCTTTATCCAAACATCTTCTCCTTATTTTAAAACATCACCCATTATGGTAGGCGAGGCCGGAATCGAACCGAGCTATTCCGTGTATATAAGACACGTTCCTATACCTATATTGGAGTCTCGCCGTCTTATTTTAAAATGTTGAACAATGGCACTGGCGACAGGGATCGAACCTGTATTTGCAGCTCCTATTACGATTAAAAGCTTAGAAGGCTTCCTCGGCTACGCCAGCATTACCTTTGTAAAAACATCCATTGTGTATTTCCTAATGATGGTTAGGGCAAAGACACATTAGGTTTTCTATCGGCCGCCGAACATCTGAACTCATTGCTCTCAAGCGCAGCCAAGCGGATTCCATTAGAATCAAATTCGGGCATCTTAGGTGGTGCTCTGTCTGCCAATACCTTCTCAAATGCATCCCACAACTTTTGACATCTTTGATCATGCAACGTCTTAATGCCAAGGAAAGTATTTGCTATATCATCTTCTGACATATCACCTGCAGGAGATTCTAAATACCTATGTAAAAACGTATCTATATCATCTGCTGTTGCCCACATACTCAGAATCTTGTCTTCTAAATCATGCACCGTCATTATTAAAACCCCCGTCTCCATAAAGCTCTTCTATCGCCTTTATTAATAACATTCATCTGTAAAATAAACCAGGCGAAGAATAAAATAGTTATGATTAACCACTCATACATAATATAACGCTTTCCTTATCCTTTGTCAAGCGCCGTATTACTTTTTCTTTCACATTAAATAGCCCTTTATACTCCAATTCCTGCCTATTCATTCCCTGCACCGCTTTTCCTACTTCGGCGCGCTCACAACAGTTTAACTCATCTATATTATTAACAAAAGTGCGGATAAGAAATATAACTGCATCTATTTCTGGCAACCCCACTAACACCTGTCTCTCTACTCGCAGAAACAAATCTTCACCATCAAAATCTTTCCCTATGTTATACTTAGGGTGTTGGTTTAGTTGAGGGCTGTTAGTTAGGGTCCAATTATATCGCAGATATGGGCCTTTGCGTAAGCATGCATTCCATATTTGCTCATACTTTGTTTTATCCATCCCCGGAACATCAGCATGCATTTCGCCCATACTCATACCCATCTTCTCTTCTGGGCCCCACCATGAAGGAAAACACACATGAGCAATAACCAGACTATCATTTTGCATGACGCATACATCTTCTTGTATTTCCAAGCAAATAAAGTCAAAGTTATGGCCGAAGGGCTCCCATTCATACTCTTTTTGTAATGTATCTTTTATCCATTTAAATGAAGTTTCAGTTACTTCATCAGATGCATTGTTTATATAGTGTTGGTCAGTAGAGTCGAATATTTTCTTCTCAGCCATATACGATGGATACATGCCATCTACAATAAAATGTTTATCCTCACCTAACTTCTTAAGGCCAGGTTTAACACTATACTCTGTAGGAACATAAGGGGGTTTCGTCATTCACGCGCCATTTCTAAAAGGAAACTAAATTGACCCATTGTTAACAACGCCGTCTGAGCCTTTCTATCCTGCAGTTTTGTGTAACGCTCTTCCAAACTCTGCAGGCAATCCTCATCTGCTTCGGGATTTCTACCCAAGCCATCCTTAACTTTTATTTTAGGTGGGCTCTCTTTCTTTTTCTTTTTAACTGGGGGTTCTTTTTTACTAGTGGCCTCTTCTAAAGATTTGTCTAACTTCTCTTGTGTATAGGAGCGAAGTGCAGACTCTTTCTTTTTTCTTGGGCTCATGCAGTTAGATCTCCGTCGCGCACCCGCGCTCTACTTTTCTTACAATAATCTACACTCATTTCAAAACCAATGTAATGTCTCTCTAAGCACTTTGCTGCTAAGCACGTTGTTCCCATGCCACTAAATGGGTCTAACACCACATCATCCCTATAAGACAACATCTCTATCAGCCTCTTGGGCAACTCTACCGGAAACATAGCATTTAGGCCCATCTTCTTCTGCCTAGTTTCTGGTGTGAAGCTCCAAAGTCCCAAAGAGTTTTTAATGAAGTCATCCTTATGAACCGTTATCTTGTCTTTGTCACCTATCTTCTTTTTAGTATCCTTGGCAAATACCAGAATGTATTCAAAGGGGCTAGGAAAAGATGGGCTGCTAGGAGACATAAAACTACCCCACGATGTTCTATTACCGATCTGGTTTTTATTCCAAACGATAGTAGTCATTAAAAGATAATCCAACTCGTTGGTCATAAACTGAATGATATCAGAATGAGTAGGCACTGATCCATTCTTGCCATCGCCAACGTTTATACAAACTCGGCCACCCGATACCATCTTAGGTTTTACATTACTAAAGATGTTGGTCAACCATTGGATGTAATCACTATGCTCTTTATTGTCTTGATAAAGGTCATAAGGATTCTGATGCTTTTTATTATATCCCAAGTCAACATTATACGGCGGGCTGGTAATCAACAAATCAACAGAGCTATCATCTAACTCTTGAACGAGTTGCTCACAGTCTCCACAAGTTATTTCGTCTACAAATCTATCGTTCACAATAACTCCTTA
>Ga0208299_1000617_pt1 | contig 31774 bp, 35 predicted proteins | sample 15_taG_FD_184089 | JGI IMG/M metagenome (GOLD analysis project Ga0208299, IMG submission 184089) | Marine viral communities from the Subarctic Pacific Ocean - 15_ETSP_OMZ_AT15312 metaG (SPAdes) (version 2) | ecosystem: Environmental > Aquatic > Marine > Oceanic | place: Pacific Ocean | collected...
CGGGGTCACCTCGACGCCGGCCTTGCGCGCGGCGCGTTCACAGTTGCTGCAGAGGGGCAGGGTGCTCCTCACGGGGCCGGCGATGGAGAGCCAGCAGTAGGTCGTTCGGCCGCGCGGGCGCAGGAGATGGGAGCGGTGCATCCCGTGCCGTAGCTGGGTGGCGGGGACGTAACGGTCAAGCATCGGTGTCGCCCTTCAGCCACGCTTCCACGTCCTTCGCCGCCACATCCGGCGGGCAGGCCTCGGCGTCATACAGGACGTGCGGAGCCTGGCCACACCGCTCGACCACCCCGACGATGCAGGGGTCGTAGAGGTCTCGCGGCTCCAGCAGGAGAAGCTCTCCATACTCATCTGCGAGATCGTCCACCTTCGACATCAGTCCGACCCCAGCACGCACAGGCCAACGAACACGACGAACAGGGCAAGCACCCCGGCGGCGATCTCGATCATCTACTTCTCCTCCAGCGCGACAGACAGCGTGTAGGCCACTTCCAGCAGCGTCTTACTCATGGCTGAGCCCTTCATCGACCTCGTCGTCGATGTCTTCGGGGCAGTCGGGCTCGGGCCAGCCGACCCGGTCGTAGTGGGCGATGAGCGCCCAGGCGAGGAGGAGGCTCACGGTGCGGCCTCCAGGGCGGCGACGAGGGCTTCGGCTTCGGAGGCTCCAAGCCCTACCTCTGTGTAGGTGTACTCCCAGCGGTGCAGCGCGACGTAGTCCACCTTGCGCGACCGAACCTCGACAGTGCCCCTGCCCCACGCCTCCCGCACCAGCGCCAGCAGGCAGCCGAGGGTCGCGGGGTCGCGGACATCCAGCCCAGCATCCGGGCGGGTGATCCACGGACCTGGCGACCCATCGATCCGCGGACGGTGCCTGGAACCCTGACTATCTACCCACCAGCCTTGCATCCCCGACAGCAGCCGCGGACACGCCTTGAGCGCACGACGCCCCAACTCGCGGGCCTGTTCGTCGGTCATGTGGTCGCCATCCAGTGCAGCAGGTCGGCCGCGCGGAGCATCATCAGCCCGCGCTCCCACCGGCAGGCGACCTTGCCGCCGTCCATCGCGCGGCAGCGCAGCACGCGCCCGTCGTCATGCACGAAGTCCCTACGGTCAGGGCTGGCGGCAGGGGCCTCGCTCCAGCCTTCCGGAGCGTTGATGTCGTGTAGGTTCATGGCTTCTCCTCGTCGAGGGCGGCGAGCGCCAGCCCCAGCCGCCCCATCCTCGCGCCGAGGTGGGCCGCAGGGGACGGGGCAAGCTCCACGCAGATCGAGAGCAGCGCTCGCGCAGCCTCGACCACCGCCTGCATTCCCAGATGCTCTCGTCGCCACTTGGCGTTCTCAGCCTCCAGGCGGGCGATGCGCTCCCGGTCGGCATTCCAGCCCTCCGCCATCTCCTTGATGGTGGCGTTGTAGCCGTCCTTCATCTGCTCGACCCCGGCGCGGGCTTCGTCGCGCTCCTTCGTGCGAAGACCGGCTTCGGTGAGGTAGGTGTCGGAGATCCCCTTGTAGGCGTCCCGCTCCCGCTCGACGGCGGCGAGACGGTCGAGGAGCCAGGCGACGTGATCAGCTCGGATGATTCCCGTACCAGATGGGCGAGCCCTGACCCATGCGTGAATCCGCTCGATGCGTTCGGCGTCGGTCATCGCTCGATCTCCTCGCCTGCCTCGTTGAGCAGGACGATGCGGCCCAGCGGGGGCCGCACGACATGGCACGCGATGTAGGCGTGCTCCCACGCCTTCCACAGGTTCTCGGGCAGGCCCGGCACCTCGGGCGTGTGGCTCCATCTGCGCTCCCTGCCGGGGAACGTGCCCGCCCGCCCGTCGTGCTGACACCAGTCGAGCCGGTCGCACCCCTCCACCACCACCTCGCCCTGGTAGGCGAGGACGAGGGCCCCGAAGGGCGGCGACTCCATCACCTCGTAGTCCGACGTGAACGGCACCCACCTCGGGTAGTGAGTCCGGCCCCTTTCGTTGTAGGGTCGATAAGCCATCGGCGGACGCGCACCACAGGGCCCCTCCCTGAGCAGCCCGTGCGGATCCTCATCGCGGGGGACGAGCAGAATCGCGGCGATGTCGGTCACGGGGTCACCTCGACGGCAGGCATCCACAGGTCGCAGCCCTGCACCACGTCCACCACCTCGGAGACGGTGTCGAGCCATGCGCGGATCTTGTGCTGGCTCCGCAGCATCGGACGCGGAGCCACGTCGAGCAGCTCGCCGGGGCCATGCCCTGGCGGTCGGGAGGTAAGCCCGTCCCGCACTGGTGGATGCTGATCGAGACGCCGTGAAGCGGTCCCGGTCGATCGATGGTGATGGTTGTCACGAGGTCACCTCGATGCCGGCCTTACGCGCGGCTGCTTCGCACGCCTGGCACAGCGGCAGGGTGCTCGGGGTTGGGCTGGCGATGGAGAGCCAGCAGTAGGTGGTCTTCCCGCGAGGGCGCAGGAGGTGCGCGCGGGAAGACTCGCGCTTGAGCTGGGAGGCGGGGACGTAGCGGTCAGGCATCGGTGCTTCCCTTCAGCAGCCGGATGCGATCGCGGAGGTTGGCCGCTGCCTGCCCCCAGGGGCCGCCACCAACGCCTGTGTTGTAGTCGTCGTCGAACAACTCCTGGCACGCCTTCGCAGCCTCCTCCAGCCCCGCGCGCCTGCCCTCGGCTCGGTGCTTCTCGGCGGGCGAGGTCAGGTCACGGGCCTTCATCTCCGCGTCGATGGCAGCGGCCAGCCGGTGAAGCTCCCCGCCCTTCAGCTTCTGGATGATGGCCGCACAACGGGCTTCGACACGGCGGACACCGTGTAGGTTGACGGAGTGCCGGGCGGGCTCGTAGCTGCCCTCGGCTCGGGCAGCGTCGAGCGCCTGCTGGACGCGGGCGGGGCACACGGGGGCGGAGAGCAGCGACCAGTGGTTGCAGTGGATGCAGAAGCGGTCGCCGTCGATGATCGAGTCGAAGACGTGGACGAGCACGTCGAGGTCAGCCATCGGCCACCACCTCGGCCACCACCTGGAACCGCCACCATGCGCGTGGCAGCCCCGCCAAGAAGACCCACCGGGGGTGCCCGGCCATGTAGGCGGCGCTTGCCCGGAAGAAGCCAGGCCAGGGGGCCAAGGGCCTCGGCGGGAGCGGCTCGCGCAACCACACCACGGCAGCGGGGATCGTGAAGAAGAGAAAGCAGAACAGCCCGAAGAGGCAGAAGAGGTCATGGTCGTGCATCAGTCCATCCTGTCGGTGGGGAGGAGGGCGACGAGCGTCGCGATCAAGTCGTACTCGACCTCGACTACGGTCCCATCCCCTGCTCGGGTGGCGTTGATGACTGCACGCTTCGCGGCGAAGCGGAGGTCTTGCAGCTTGTCGAAGGTCTGCACCCGGCGCTTCGTCTCGCGGGCCACCTGGGCCTGGAGCCGCAGGTTCTGCTCCTCCAGCAAGTCGTAGCGGCGGCGGGAAGGCCGCGTCAGGTGCCGAACCATGCCAGCGATGATGCGCTTCATACCGATGTCCTCCTACTCAGAGTATTACTCCGGTGGAGGCCGGTACGTCAAGGTGTTGGGTGAAGTTCGTAGAGTTCGACGGTGGTCTGGGGCTCCGCACCCTTCGCTGCGTACCACTTCGCTGCGAACACCGACGCGATCTGCCTGTCGTCGTGGAGCGCGCCGCTCTTCTGGAGCCCGTCGCACAGGCTCTTGAGCAGGTTGTCCACGTCCTTGCCCCGGTCCATGTAGATGGGGCCACGGGGGTCCTTCTTCCGCATCAGCCGCTTGGGACGACTGAAGAAGAAGCGGACCCGAAGCTCGAGGGGCCCCTCCATGGGAGGACCTTCCCACTCAGCGTTCGCCAGCATCGCGACCAGACCTTCGTAGTCGGCGGTCGTCTTCGGCGTGTAGGTGCGGACACCCCCGCCGATGCGGACGGTGCGGGGTCGCCCCTTGGCGACAGGCTCACCGGGGACGACGAGGACCAGCATCAGAACGGCACGTCGCTCTGGTCGTAGTCGCCGCCGCCGTAGCCGCCGCCTTGGGGCTGGGGCCGAGCCTGACCGTTGGGAGCGCCCTCGCTCTTCGGGCTCAGGAACTTGACCTCGTGGGCCACCACCTCGGTCGTCCAGCGGTCCCGACCCTCCTTGTCCTGCCACTTCCGGGTCTGCAGCCGACCCTCGACGTAGACCTTCTTGCCCTTCGACAGGTACTTGCCGCAGTTCTCAGCGGTCTTGTCGAAGACGACCACCGTCGTCCACTCCGTCTCCTCGCCCCAGGTCCCGTCCTGCCCCTTCGTGCGGCGAGTCGTCGCCACGCGCAGGTTGCCGATCGCCATGCCGCTCTTGGTGGAGCGCATCTCGGGGTCGGCACCGAGGTTCCCGACCAGAATCACCTTGTTGACCATCTTCTTCTCCTGCTCAGCCCCTGAGGGGCCATGGGTAGTCGTCTGCAGCACTGCCGGCGGCGAGTGCCCGGTCGCGCCAGCGGCGAGCGCTGATCTGGGCGACCTTCTGGTTGTCGTGCCCGAAGACCTCGCGGCAGACCACCTTCCACTTGGGGGAACCCATCTGCTCGGTGTTCGCCTTCGCCAAGTCGTAGGCTCGCTGAGACTTGGACGGGAGGAGCTGGGGCTGCGGGAAGTTGTGGTGCTCAGCGTAGCTGCGAGCTCGGTTCCGCAACGTCTCGACGCAGACACCCATGTCTCGGGCAGCCTCGTTGTAGGACTCGTTCTCCTCGATGGCGCGGTACTCGTCGCGACCCTCGAGCGGGTTCTTCTTCGGAGGAGGGCGCGGGATGCTGAGCTTCCGCCGCACCGCGTTCGCCCACGCCAACGAGCAGCCCACTGCCTCTGCAGCCTCAGCGTCGGTGTGTGTGGGCAGGACCACGGCGAGCCTCTCCTGAAGCTCCATGCCGCCACCGTCCTCGTCGCGGAGCCGCACCTTGTAGCGTTTGCAGGCCTCTCGGACGCTGCGCTCAGTGACGTGGTGGTGCTTCGCCACGCCCTGCACCGTCCACTTCCGTCGGTAGGCGGCGTGCAGCGCCTTGACGGTGAGCCGGTGCTCGAGGGTGGGTAGTTGCCCCATCAATGCTCCAGGGTGCGTTATGGTTCCTACCACGACCGTGGAGTCACGACAACATGGGTGTTGACCCGACTGAGCATTGCCTTGCCCCCGGGTGCAACTTCGTTGCCAACCACTACAGGGGCTACTGCTGGAGCCACTTCGGGGAGCGCTTGAGGACCGGGGAGTTCACCAAGGTGGACGCCATCCCCGCCCCTGTGGACCTCGACAGGGACGGGCCCCCCCACCGTGGGGACGACGGCTTCGTCTCCCCCTACCTTCCGTCCAGGCTCAAGTCAGCGAACGCGGTGCCGAAGATCGGGGACTGGTTCAAGATGACCTGGGCCCCGCACGAGATCCGGGTGGCTGTCTGGCTGGCTCGAGGTGTGCCGGCTCGCTTCGGGTACGCCATCGGCTGGCACGTCATCCGCGAGGCTTGCCCTGACGAGGCGAAGGCGTATGCGTCCCTGGAGCGGACCCAGCTCCTCTTCCACGCTCTCTGCCACGAGGTGGTGGACATGCCGTGGCACCTGCGGGTGCGCCCCTGCATGACGACGAAGGGGCCGGGCATGCCGGATGACTTCCTCTCCTGGCTCTGGATCCGTGGCATCCGGTCGTGGACAGCCAAGGAGGCGAGGCGCTTCTGGCGAGAGCATCCTCGACCCGAGGACCGGGCTCACTGGTGGCGGATCTGGGCTGCGGGGTTCGACTCGTTCGCGGTGCTGCCTGAGTACCCGCTCGACGCTCAGCCCTGGTTCCGGGGGTTGGTCATGGACGAGTCGTCCTTCACGCTGCAAGACAACGTCGTCAACATGACGCCGAGGAGGCCTGATGGGTCGGTCCCTGGATTCCGTGCTCCGTACCTCAAGCGACGAGAACTCCGAAAGCGCAACCGAGCCTGGAAGCGGCACGCAGGGTTCGGAACTTCCGAGCACGGGCAGTGGCTCGAGGCGTGGGGCGTCCCCCGCGCTCTCGCAGAAAGCCGTGGCTTCCCTCATGGTTACGGATCTGCAGTCGGAGGTCCAGTCACTGCGGGCGACGTTGACGAAGCTCATCGATCGGACGGAGCGTGGTGAAATAGACGCCAAGACAGCGACTGCCCTCAAGGGGCTGCTGAAGCTGAAGCTCGACACGGTCAACGAGGAGATGCAGATCCGCACCAAGGCGGCGAACCTCGCGCTTCGCTACCCGCACCTCTTCGGGCTCGAGGCCGACATGAGCAAGGGGAGCGCACTGGGCCAGCTCTTGGATGACGAGTGAAGCTCGCCAACCTGACGGCGGCTGAGCGCAAGAAGGCGCTCGCGCGGCTCCGCGACCCGATGTACACCATCCCCCGCTTCGGGAAGGTGAAGGACTTCAAGGGGCAGGAGGCCCCCGCCGACTTCGATGTCATCGACCCCAACCTCCGACCAGCCGTCGCTGGCTTCGTCGCGGACGCGGACTTCGACAACGGTGAGGAGACGGAGTGGTGGGTCGAGCTGAAGTACCGGCAGGCCGCTCGCTCCACCAACTACGAGCTCGGCGGCTACGCCCTCGCCCAGTACCGACCTGGTTGGGACCACGTCTGCCTCCATGAGGACACGCTGGTCCTGCAGGTAGATGGCTCAGTGGTCGCCATTGGCGAGGTCGTGCCAGGAGACGTGGTCGTCACCCATACTGGGGCTCACGCGAAGGTCGCGAAGGCATGGCGCAGCGACAAGCCCGCCTACCGACTCAAGATCCAGAGCTTCAACCAGCCGGTCATCTGCTCCTCTGACCACAAACACTGGGCCTTGTGGGGAGAGCAAGGGGAGATGATCGAGACTGAGCGACTACAGCCGGGCATGAGGCTGGGCTTCCCGCGTCGGAAGATCAGCGCAGACCCGGTTGACATCCTTCCGTACATCGAAGTCGCTCGCGACCGGTGGGGCAACTGCAGGCGGCAACTCTTCCCCGAACTGCCGCGTGCCGACAGGGCGTGGGGGAGGGTCGTTGGGCTCTACTTGGCCGAAGGCTCGATCCCAAGAGCAGACCGAGGAGGGTGGGTTGCGTGGAGTGTCCACGAGGATGAGGTCGAGCGGACGGTTGAGTGGTTGACTGACCTGGGGCTGGACCGGGAAGTAGTGAAGGTTCGCCGGGGGGCGGGGCGTGGTGCGGAATGCATCGTCCATTCGACTGCTCTGGCGAGGTGGATGCTCGCCTTGTGTGGCAAGAAGGCGCAGAAGCACCTTCCGCTGGGCTGGGAGGTCTACCCGAGAGAGTTCCTCCATGGGCTGGTGGAAGGCTACATGGCCGGCGATGGGCATGTGACTGCGGAGGGGCGAGTCACCTCTGTCTCCATCTCCCCTGCGCTGACCCTTGGGATTCGTGAAGCCGTGCAAGCGCTTGTCGGGGTCTGGGGGACTGTCTCCGTGAAGGCACCAAGGGTTCAGGGGGGGATGCAAAAGCGCGAGGCCTGGTGGCTCTACTACACTGGGGCTGATGGTCGAGCACTTGCTGCTGCGCTTGGACACGAGGTCGAGCCCGGCGGCATGAAGTGGGTGTCGGGCCCGCTTCTCGATGACGACTACGTCTGGCTGACCATCCAGGCTGTTGAGGAGTTGGAAGAGGTCATGCCGATGGTGGACATCGAGGTTGACCACCCTGACCACTCGTTCTGTCTCCCGCAGTTCGCAACGTCGAACTGCATCGCGGACACCGACGACCGCGCCAAGTACCTGCACCAGCGGGTCCACTACGCCCACAACCGCTGGCCGAAGGACATCCGCGAGCCCACCTACTCCGCGAAGGAGCGCAACCAGCTCACCTTCGACAACGGCTCGGTGTGCCGCATCCTCTCAGCAGGGTCTGCAGCGGCTGGCATCGGGCAGTCAATGGACAGCTTCCACGCCTCGGAGTGCGGGTACTGGACCCAGATCGACCCCGACCTCGTCTGGGGTGACCTCTACCCTGCGATGGCTGCGCGCCCGAACTGCAAGGTGGTCTTTGAGTGTACGGCGACCACGATGCGGTCGTGGTGGCACGACTTCTACTTGGCGGCGAAGCGCGGCGCGGAGAACTTCGGGCGGTTCCGCTTCCGGTTCACGCCCTACTTCCTGTCCCGCGTGACGCGGAAGCGATGGGACAAGACGTGGAACCTCGACAACGAGGAACTCAGCCTGCTCGAGAAGTACGGCAAGCTCGGGCTGACCTTCGAGCACATCGCCTTCCGGCGGCACGCCATGGAGAACGTGCCCGCCATCAAGAAGGACCCGGCGAAGTTCCCGATGTACTACCCCTTCGACGACGTGACCTGTTGGTTGCGGGCGATGGGTCGGCAGACCTTCCGAGCTGGGGTCATCGACCGGCACCTGCAGGCTGTGCTCGTGCCGTGGCTGGCGTCCGATGTCGGCAAGGTGAAGGTCTTCAAGAACCCGAACGGGCAGCGCAACTACGTCATCGGGGTGGACCCCTGCGGCTACGCGGCTCGTGACCACGCCTCCGCGCACTGCTTCTGCGTGAACCCCGGCGACGAGCACCAAGCCGCTGTGGTGTCAGGTCACATGGACCCGGAAGAGATGGTCGGCACGGACGCTGCACCTGGACCGCTGCTCCGCATGGCCCGGATGTACAAGGCGCTCGTGGTGGTCGAGGCCAACGGCGTGGGCGAGACGACTCTCGCGCTGCTCAGGGCTGCTGGCTACCCGCACATCTACTACCGGAAGAGCGGCCTGCCGGGCTGGAACAACAACCCGAAGACGGTGGACGAGATCACGGGCTTCTTGCAGGAGTACCTGCGGGACAAGTGGACCATCTCGGACGAGGACACGGTCGAGCAGCTTGCCTCGTACCGGCACGACAAGCGGATCGAGATGGCTGCGGGTGCTGAGCAGCTCTCCATCATCTCGAACCGGCGCAAGAGCATCCGGCGGGACCGCCACCACTGGGACAAGGTGTCTGCTCTCCTGGGTGTGGTGGTCGGCGCGCGGTCACGGATGTGGCGTTCGCTGCATCTTCCGGTCACTCAGGAGGAGGAACAGCCCGAGTTTCGTCGCGAGAGCTTCTCTTTCGATGATCGCGTGACACACAGGAAGGAAGTAGCTACCCTCCAGGGCAAGATGGAGAAGCTCCAGGCTCGCGCTCGCCGCAAGCGGAAGCTGACCCGTCGCAAGCACAAGAAGCCCCGGAGAGCATGATGGCTATCGACGAGAAGCGGGAAGACGCGACTTCTGGCGGCAGGAGCGCTGGTCGCTACCTCGGAGACAAGTACGACGAGGTCATCGAGCGGCTCATGGCTCTGCCCGGCGGCGGCGGCGGCGGCGTCGAGGTCAAGGGAGACGAGGTCGTGCGAGGCGGGGCCTTGGAGGCGCTGAAGGGCATGGACCTGGAGGACTCCTCCATGGACGAGATGGGCCGGCAGTCCCGTGCCGCCATCGCGGACTCGATCAAGCCGAACCCGGCGAAGGAGGAGCCGAAGGCTGCCATCGCGAAGAGCATCGAGGGCGAGGTCCACAAGGGCAAGGGTGGTTGGGAGTACGAAGTCCAGCCGAACGGCGACATCAAGATCGTCGGAGCCCCAGAGGGCAAGCGCGCTGGTGCCATCCTGAGCAAGGGTGGGAAGTACGACGCCGCCTTCACCGCAGTCGCCAAGGAGTTGGGGCTGGACATCCCCGGCGGGGACATTCCCGAGCCTCAGGCGATGACCAAGTCCGAGGGCGCGGGCGGCGAGCAGGTGGAGCGCGCGACCGGCAAGTTCCGGGGTTGACGTGGCGTCCTACCCTGACCAGCGGGGCGCAGCGGTAGACCACATCTTCGCGCAGCGGCGCAAGGAAGAGGAAGCCGACCACGCCCGGTTCGCTCAGCAGCGTGCTGAGCAGGCTCTCGCGATGGCTCCGAAAGAGCCGCAGTACTCGCCGCCTCCCCAGGAGGAGGCACCCGCCGAAGAGCAGGCCGAAGCTGAGGAGGAGAACCCCATCCTCGACGCCTGGAAGCGGGTGCAGAACGAGCCCGGCGAGGCTGCTGGCGTAGCTGCTCAGCAGAACACGGACGCCGCCATGTCCGCTGTGGACCGATTCAAGGACGGGCAGGGTGACGAGCTGGTCACCCAGGGCTCGCTCGAAGGACTGACCTGGTGAACATCAAGCAGATCCAGCGTCTCATCGAGGCGCACAAGGAGATCGCCAAGGCTGAGTCCAAGGAATGGGCTGAGCTGGTGCGCTGGCACAACGGTGAGTTCTTCGGTGGCGAGACGGAGGGCGGCAACACCGACGCCCTCATGCACACCAACTACCTGTTCGCGGCGGCGGACAGCATCAGCGCGGCGCTCATCCCGCACAACCCCCGAGCGCACTGCCGACCGAAGCACCCGCAGGACACCGATGCTGCGCGTCGGGCCGAACGGCTGCTCACCAGCGACTTCAAGGCCTCTCGCATCGACGAGATCAGCCGCCTGTCCATCCGCAGGACCATCCTCAAGGGTCGGTCCATGGCGAAGACGGTCTGGAACCCCGACACCAAGCAGCCCGAAGCGCGAGACATCGAGCCCGTCCGCCTGTGGTGGGACTTCGACGTGCCCCTGGAGGAGTCCGAGTACGTCATTGAGGTCACCACGCTCAAGGAGCACGAGCTCCAGAAGCGGCTGAAGCGGTCCAAGGCTGCTGATGGCAGCCGCCCCAGCGCGACCTACTCCAAGAAGGGGCTCGTGGAGAGCAGTGGGGACCAGTTCCCGCGCTGGCTCATGGAACTGCCTGACCACGACACCACGTCCAAGTGGGCCTCGGTGAAGGACATCTTCCAGTGGTACTTGATCTACGAGGTCTGGTTCCCGCAGCAGGGTGAGGTCGTCCACCTGATGGAGGGAGCGAGCGACTTCCTCTTCAAGGGCAAGACCCCCTACGGGATGGTCAACAACCCCTACGTGATGCTCGCGTTCCTCGACAACCTCGAGGACCATCGGGGGCTCTCAGACGCCAAGCTCATCCGCAACCTGCAGGCCCGCATCAACGAGCTGCAGCAGATCCAGCTCGAGCACGTCCACCGCACCATCCCTGGTGTGATGTACGACGAGCGCGCCATCGGGGACGCGGACATCGAGAAGCTCGAGGACGTGGAACCCGGCGAGTACAAGGGGCTCTCCCCCACCGAGGGGCGGTCCATCCAAGACAGCTTCGCCCCGACCCCGACCCCGACCCTGTCGCCGGACTTCTACCAGGCGCTGCGGAAGGCAGAAGAAGACCTTCAGTTCGTCATCGGCCTGCCCGATTGGATCCGTGGTCAGGTCAACAACGTCGAGACGGCGACGGAGATGGCTCTCACCGAGAACAGCATCCGCAACCGGTTCACGCTGCGTCAGTCCCGCATCCGTCGCTGGCACGAGGCGATTGCGGAGCGTTTCCTCATGCTGCGCCAGGAGCTGATGGAGGACCCGGTGGACATCGGCGGGTTCACGCCTTCCGACGTGCCTGTCCCGGCGACCCCCCAGGACGTGGCTGCGGTCTTCAACATGGAGGTCGTCGCATACGACCCGATGGACTGGAACAAGGCTGTGCGGCGCGAGTCCATGATGCAGGTGCGCGGCATGTGGATGGGCGCACCCCACATCGACATCGTGAAGATCGACCGGGAGATCGCCAACCTGATGGAGATCGACCCGACCGTGGTCGTGGACGGACCCCAGCAGCCAGGGCAGGTGGCTGCAGCGGCTGGTGCGGACCCGATGGCGCTCGCCGCTGGTGCGGCCCCCGAAGAGATCCTGGCTGGTGGTGGCCCGATGCCGCCCGGCCCGATGCCACCCCCGATGCCCGGAGCCTGAGATGCCCGCCGCCAAGAAGCCAACGACCCGTAGCCGCGCCACCAAGAAGACCCCCAACGACTGGAACTTCTACGAGTGCGGTGGTCGCGTCTTCGCTGCCAGTGGCAGCAAGATCCGCGAGTGCCACCTGATGCAGGTGAAGCAGTCGGGGCGCGGCTACAAGGCAGTCTGGGGCATTCCCGGCGGGCCAAGCATCGAGGTTCCGTTCAAGAACCTGGAGCCGTAACAGTAGCCAACACTTGTCAAACCGTTGGGTTGGGTCGGTTCTGGCGGCTGTGGTACGGCTTCCACAATGGCAATCGACTACCACATCCGGTGCAAGACTCACGGCGACCAAGTGGTCAACCGCTCGCACACTGAGATGTGGATGGCAGACGACGGCTTCCGCTACCTCCCCTGCGACTGTGGCGAGCCTGGTCGGATCGTTGTCCACGCGGTTCGCACCGAGGGCATCATCGCGGGCGAGTTCAACGAGCAGCTCGGCGTGGAGTTCAACAGCAACGCGGACAAGCGTCGCTGGCTGGCTGCGAACCCGACGACTCGTGAGATGGGTTCGGACTCCCAGGAGTACCGGGTCCATCGTGAGCGCTGGCGTGACCAGTACTCCGACCAGAAGAACGGGAAGCTCAAGAAGAAGAAGCCCGCCCACAACGGACGCATCAAGTCCGTGACTCCTGTGACTCTCTGATGGGGGCCCCCGCCATGTCGGCTCCTGTCGATCTGCCCCCTGAGTCTCTCGCTCCCGCTCCCGAGGCTGGGGGCCCGACCGTCCCCGAGTCGGGTGGCGGGGGCAACCCCCTCTCGGCGCTGTCGTCGGCTGCGACCCCGCAGGACGCCATCGCTGCCATCGACGCGCTCGAGCACAGCGACGTACTCGCCATGGTTCACGCCCTGACGAACATCGTGCTCCCCGCGCTCGCACAGAAGCTGAAGTCTGCCCCTCCTCCGGGCGAGGCTCCCACCGCTGAAGCACCGATGCCGGATGCCGCACCTCTCCCGCCTGCTGGCGGTCCTGAGATGGGCATGGGCGAGGCGCGTGACGCAGTCATCAATCGCATCATGGGTTCGGCATGAGTGAGATCGAGAACACCACGGCGGCGACTGAAGTCGCTGCTCCTGCTTCTACGGCTGCGTCCACTCAGCCCGATAGTGCCGCTGCCTCAGCGACCGCTCCAAGTACTTCTTCTCCAGTCGAGGCTGGACCGGGCGCAGCCGCTTCTACCCCCGAACCCGCCCAGCTCCCCGAGTGGGATGTGTCAGGTTGGGACGGCAAGGACGAGAGCGTCCCTGAGTTCTTCCGCCCGATGGCTACCGGCCTCCGCGACCACTACGCGAAGGGCTGGGAGACGGAGAAGGGCTCGCTCAACGAGCAGCTCCAGAAGCATCAGGTGGACCTCGAGCAGGAGCGGAAGCTCCGCGAAGCCCTCGAGGTGGCCCCCGGCACGGACAGCCGCATCGGTGAGATGCAGCGCTCCATCGAGGAGTCGAACCTCAACCTCGCTGACCGTGACAAGCAGATCGCGGAGCTGACCTCCCAGGTCCAGCAGATGCAGCAGGCCGAAGAGGCTCGGCTCACGGAGCAGGCGAAGAGCTGGTACGAGGACTTCAGCAAGAAGTACGGCCCGGTCGTCGAGAACGAGAAGGCGCGCAACATGGTTGCCGACCTCATCGACGCGAAGATCGAGCCGGACACCGCTGTCCGCATGGTCGCTCGCGAGCTGGGCATCAAGCTGCCCGGCATGGACGCGCCGAACCCGGCGGTCGGAATCATCTCAGGCGCACGGGGTCGGCCGGGCGCAGCTTCTCCGAAGTCCGCGAGGGCGTTCTCGTCCTACGACGAGCATCGGGGGAACGTCATCGACAACATCTTCAACCGCAGCAGCGGCTGAGAACGACCCCACAAGCCCAGAACTAGGAGTTCATCGTGGCGCAGCATCAGGACGTTCTGTCCCAGAGCACTCGGGAGCTCCTCCCGGTGATGACCGACAACCTGAGCAAGTTCTACCCTGGGGTGGACTTGTTCTTGAAGGGCCCCAACGTGGACCTCAAGGCGGCCAAGGGGCCGTACCGTGAGTTCTCCATGTGGAACAAGGGTCCCGGCAACGCGAGGCACATCAAGGATGGCTCCGAGAGCTACGGCGGAACGCGCGCCCAGATCAGCCAGCAGGGCAAGGTCGAGGCCGCCCGCATCGTCTACGCCTGGGATGTCCCGGCGAAGGACGTGGCCGAGGCCAACGCCGACCCGGCGGCTGCCAAGAAGTACGTCAAGCGCTACTCCGAAGCGGCCATGCGCGACTTCCTCGAGCTGATCGAGAAGCAGGTGCTCATGGGCAACCAGAGCACCGACGCCTGTGGCGCGCTGTGGACGCTGAACGGCGACGTGACCGGCAACCCCCTGACGGGCATGGCGGACGGCTGGCTGGGGTTCGCCGCGAAGGCGAGCCAGACCGGCCTGGTCGGCAACATCCGCAAGGAGGGCCACGCCAGCGGCATCACCGAGTGGTACAACCAGTGGCCCGCCGCCGGTCAGATCAACTCGTGGTCGGACCACGGCTACAAGCGCGTCAAGAACGCCTACAACCAGGCCTCGCTCCGCGCGCCCGGTTCCAAGTACTGCATGATCTCGGACCTCGCGTCCTTCGAGCAGTACGAGGACGGCCTGCTCGACCAGCGCCGGTACGTGGACGTGAAGCTCGCGGGCGAGGAGGGTGCCGTCGCGCGCTCCGGTCTGCGCTTCGGTGACCGCGCGGTCTGGTATCCGAGCGTGCTGCTCGACGACACCGACTCCAACTTCACCACGGTGTCCAGCCAGGGCATCCTGTACGGCATCTGCGAGGACCACGTCTACGCCTTCACCCTGCAGGCCGACGAGAGTCCGGTCAGCGGCGGTGCCGACGACAAGTACGGCTTCTGCATGCGCGAGCCGACGAAGATCCCTCGTCAGGACGCCTTCGAGTACGAACTCATCATCCACATCGGTGCCTACACCGACCGTCTCAACGTCCACTTCGCCGCCGCCGGCACCAGCAACGTCTAGGCGTAGGAGCACATCATGTTCTTCCTGACTACCATTCACGGCACCACCGACCAGGTGGACACCAGCGCGAAGTACCCGCTTGGCGCGCTGTTCAGCGAGCTGGCCGGTGACGGCGGGCTGAAGGTCTGGCGCTACGTCTTCAACGACGAAGCGTCCACCGCGTTCGCCGCCGGTCACGTCTGCGTGCTGGACACCACGGGCGTCACCTTCGACGCGGTGCTCAGCGTGGCGGCTACGCCCACGGCGGCCAATCAGGTCATCGGGGTGGCGCAGCACGCCATCGCGGCGGGCAGCTACGGCTGGGTCCAGTGCTACGGCTACGGCACGGTCCTCGCGGACACGGGCGGGCTCTCGGTGAACACCGGCATGATCCCCGGCAACGCTGTGAACGGCGCGGCTGACGACGCCAGCGCGGTGACCGCTGCGGACTTCGGCACGACCGTTGCCGCCATCGCGGCGGCTGCGACCGGCACTGCGTTCATCCGCTGCATCTAGGCGATGCTGCCTCTCCTCCTCGCCGCAGCTCCCCTGCTTGCTAGCGCCGCCCCGGCGGCTGCTGGTGCAGCGGGGGCTGCCGGCGCGGCGGGGGCTGCAGGTGGTGCCGCTGGTGCCGCTGGTGTCGGTGCTGCTGGTGCAGGCGCTGCCGGTGGAGCTGGCGGACTCACTGCTCTGCAGTCGGGTCTGCTGCGCCATGGTCCGACCATCCTCGCCCAGAAGAAGAAGCGTGAGGACGAAGAGGAGGGGTAGGCTGCGCGCAAGGGAGCAGACCCGCTCGCTGAAGGAGTAGGACGTGGCGACCTTCGTAGACAGCTACAACCGCAAGCAGATCGTCCTCGAGGCTCTCGAAGGACAGGTGGACTGGGCTCCGACCCAGGACCAGACCTTCCTCCACAAGGTCTACCGGAAGCTCAACAAGCGGCTGCTGACCATGCTTCGGCAGGTGCCTGAGTTGTGCGAGGCTGAGGTGCGGCTCATCTGGACGCCGGACTACTCGACGGGCACCGTCTCGATGGACTCCACCGACCAGCACGTCGTCAAGATCGCGAAGACTGCCGGGACCTGGCAGACCGATGGGACCTGGGAGGGTCGCTACATCGAGATCGAGGACGACGACATCGACGACTACCGTGGTCCCTACCGGATCCACGAGGTGTGGGACGACGGTTCGGGCAACTGGGCGCTGTCCATCGACCACGAGTGGCACAACACCACCGACACTGGGATGGCGTACCGCATCTTCGACCACGGCATCCTGCTCCCGCCGAACATGATGCACCTCCGCACCATCGTCCCGTGGAAGGACGGCCCCCAGTCTGGGCTCGAGGGCATCACCGTCCACAACGCGACGAAGGCTGGTCGGTACGACTACCAGGGCAAGTACACCTCGGAGTACCCGGAGTTCGCGGTGATGGGGGAGTGGGAGCGCTTGCCAGCTCCGACGATGACGCCTGAGGTAGAGACGACGGCGTCGGCACAGGCGCTCGAGGTGGCGGGCGGCACGACCATCCCGTCGTGGACTGGCAACGAGCCGGCGGGTGAGTTCAAGTTCATCTACACCTACGTCTGGGGTCAGGAGGACCGTGACCTCTACCTCCCGATGGGCGTGACGAACCCTCGTCTGGAGAGCGGGCCGAGCCCGGAGAGCGCGACCGCCACGACGGCTCACGGCACGACGGGTGTCCGCATCAAGCTGCCGGACATCGAGTGGGAGTACGGCTTCGACAGCCAGTGGGCTGGTAGCCAGACGGACACGCCTGCGACTCGTGACCAGCGCTTCGGTTGGAAGAAGCGGCTCTACGTCGCGCGCATCACCAAGGAGGGCGGCGTTCCGAGGAAGCTCTCGACCCCGGAGGTCTACCACTTCCTGGCGGACGTGGAGGCTGGCACCCCGTTCTACGACTGGACGGGCACGGTGTCTCCTGTGATGCAGATCCGGCACCAGGCCAGCAACGGTCGCCGGGTGTGCCGGCTGTACCCCCGTCCGTCTTCGCGCCAGCAGTACCGCGCCCATGGTCCGGTGCGGCCTCGCCCGCTGCTCAACGACAGCGACACGGTGGACTTGCCCGTCGAAGCCTACGACGTGCTGGTCACCGGGCTCGCGGCGGACGTGTACGCCATGGAGGGCAACAAGACGGAGAGCCAGCGGCTGGAGAAGCTGTGGGGCCAGGGCATCGGTGAGATCAAGGCCCAGGTGGCGACCATCGGTCCCCTGGTCCGACATCGTCGGAGGCGGACGCGCGCCTACGGGCAGAACCCGTACCGTGAGCGCACGCCCACGACGTTCACGGAGTAACGGTGGCAGACACCCGCAACAACGTCTCTGCGCTGGAGCTGGGCTACGCCGCAACGACGGACCTCTTCAGTCCTGCCGGCACGGCGTACCGCATCCACAACCTGGAACTCTCTCGCGAGGGTTCGCTGCGGGTGGTGAAGGGTCCGGTGCCGTGGCTGCCTGAGTTCGGCGGGCAGGGGCTCTCCGCGAAGACGGACGGTCGGCACCACGGGCTGTACCACGCGATGCTCGGCAAGCGCGAGGTGCTGTTGTGCCACGCGGAGGGTTCCATCCTCGAGTTCCGTGGGTGGGAGTCCACCATCACGGGCAAGTGGACTGCGCTGCAGACCGGGCTGCCGGACGAGAACTGGGCCAAGTTCCCGACGCAGTTCGAGAGCGACGGCAAGCGTGTGTTCATCGCGCCCGGGATGGGGCAGACGGTGTACGCCTACGACGGTGAGCGCTGGGACGTGCTGGGCTACCCGCTTCGCCCTGCAGCACCCGTCATCATGGAGAGCGAACTGTCGGGCGAGATCGGCACGGTGGACGAGACGTTCGGTGAGGCAGAGGATGGCGGCTCGGTGCTGCCCGGGGTGTGGGACTACCACATGGCGTACCAGGACATCTGGGGTGACACGTCAGCGTGGAGCATCGAGGGCTCGATCAGCACGGGGCTTCAGCAGAACGGCTCCTCCAGCGGCTCCTCTCAGCGGATGACCTTCATCGTCACGGTGGCTACGGGAACGGACAAGACAGAGTCTCGCCGCCTCGCGCGCACGCCGGACAAGGTCAACAGCGGTAGCGTGGCTCCGCAGGAGCTGATCTACGGTCTGGGGTTCGATGTTCCAGGCCCCGCCTTCCCTGACAACATCTCCATGGTCCTCTCTGACGGGAACCATGACGGTACGCTTGGCCCGCCGACAGAGGACTTGCGCTCTACGCCTCGGTGCAGCCTACTCCGCATGGCGATGGGGCGGCTGTTCATGGCGAACGAGCACGGCGACCCCGGCATCCTGTACTGGTCGAAGGAGGGCAGGCCGGGCACCTTCGGCACCTTCGACTTCCGCTACCCCGACCCCCAGGGTGCGGAGGTGACGGGGCTCGCGAAGGTGGCTCGAGGCCTGTTGGCGATGACGACGCGCGGAGTGTTCCTCGTTGAGCCTTCACAGGACACGCCTGACACCTTCATCTCTCGCCCCGTGCCGGGAGGCCTCGGGTGTCTCGCTCCGTCGAGCATCCAGACGATGGCGAACGGGCTCACGGTCTGGCTCGGTCCTGGGCCTGCGTTCTACGCCTACGACGGCAGCAAGGTCGTGCGCGTCAGCGACAGCTACCGGGACGAGGTGGAAACCATCAGCCGCTCGAGGGCAGCGCTCGCGGTGTCTGCTGTGAACCCGGGGACGGGCGAGTACTACTGCTCGGTGAGCACTGGGCGGACGATGGAGAACGACACGACGTTCGTCTGGGACGGGCAGCGCTGGCGCACCCGGGACGAGGTGCGGGCGCACTCGATGTGCGTCATGTCGAACCACGTCGGCGCTGTCCTCTGCGGCGGCAAGGTGGGGTCGGACGTTGCGGTGTGGGTGATGAACCACGAGGCGCAGCACTACGATGCGTCCGGCAAGACGGCGACCTACGAGAGCCGCTGGTGGCAGCCCCCTGGTGGTCCCGGCTCGAGGGACACCGTGGTGGGGCTCATCATCTGGATGCGCGAGTCGCGCGACTCCGACGTGCAGCTCACCTTCTTCCGTGATGGAGCTCGTGGCGTGCCTGTGGGCAGCCCGGAGACGGGAGAGGAGTACTTCACGGCGGGCAACCTCTACGCTGATGCCCCGGCGTCGCTGTGGGGCACCGTCAAGCTGGGCGAGGATGGGGCTCGGTGGGGCAACCGCCGTCCCTTCTTCCGTCGCGTCTTCTGCCACATCCCCAGTGCCGAGTCGGTGGCCTTCAAGCTGCAGGCTGTGGACATGGACTTCGAGCTTCTGGGCTACGCCTGGATCAGCTCTCCCCGCTCCGTTGGTGGCGGGGGTAGGATCCCGACATGAGTCATCGACACCCCAGGGAGCGCAGGCGCAACGACGATGTGGCCGCGCACGACCTCCTCGAGGCTGTGGTTCCGTTCCAAGAGGAGGTCGGAGGCCGGCTCAACGAGCACAACTTCAAGGAAGACGCCTTCGCTGCAGGTGAGCACAACGCTGGGGTCGGGCTGGCTGTGGCCGGGCTCTCCGAAGCCGTGAACCCGACGGGCGGCGGCGCAGACCAGTGGACTGACGGTGGCACCTTCACGGCGCGCAGGGTTGACAGCGGACGTGACTGGTCCAGGATTCCGACATCAGCGACTACCTTCGTAGAGAAGAGCGTCATAACGAAGGGGGGGCCCTTGTGGATCACGGCGTCTCTGCAGGCCGTCTACGCCTTCGACGCCTCCAATCAGGTGTCCAGCTCCAGCGTTCGGAAGCCGGGGTGTCAGTGGGCCATTCGGGTGGATGGTGTGGTGCTTGACCTGGGTGGGTGTGGAGAGGACGTTCCCTTCCATGGGACCTTCGGCTTCCGGATGCCCTGTCAGGCGATGGTGGTCGAGGGGCTGGTCCCCCTCGACCCTGGCACACACCTCGTGGAGGTGGTCTGCATGTTCACCCCTGACGGCAGCTATGTTCAAGAGGTGGTCGAGGTCTATTCGCACGACCTCATCGTGAGAGAACTCCGTGGCTGAGTGGAATCTCACCCGCCCCTCGCAGGGCGAGCACGTCAAGGCGGCGCATGTCGAATCGGCGCTGCGGGCTGGCGAGACAGCTCTCAACAACCTCGAGGACTCAGCGGTTGAGTACAGGTCGCTCGCGAGCCATCATCTGCCGACCATTGCTGTTGCCTACGGGCAGGAGGCGACCAACCACGGCAGCAGCAGCCCGTTGACGGTCAGCACTGCCTACCCTGGATGGGATCAGAACAGCGGCTGGCAGTACGACGGCATCACCGCAACCGAGGTGACGCTGAAGGACCCGGCGACGGACATCGCGACGAGCGTGAATCTGACCTTGTCCACCATTCAGGGGCTGGAGATCGGCGTCAACGTCAACGTGAAGGAGATCGCGCTGGCAGGCAACAACTCCCACACGAGGCTGCTTGTGGTCGGAGTTGACGTGTACGACGGCTCAGCCTGGGTGCATGTGCCGAAGAGCGAGCGATGGGGCGTCAGTCAGCCTAATGCCGGTAGCGGCACCTCGGTGGCGTGGTTGGACATCCCGCTGCGGCTCCTTGTGACCACGGCTGACGTGGGCAACATCACGATCAGCAAGTTCCGCGTCGGGCTGGCGAAGGCAGCGTGGGACTCAGCAAGCGCTGAGGACTCCGAGGTGGTGTCGGTGTCAGCCTGGGCTGCCGCCTACAAGGCAGGCGCGCTGTGAGCACCTTCAGCCTGACGAACCTCAACGCGAACGAGTTCGCGAAGGACCAGACCCTCGACGCCGACAGGTTCAACGAGGACGTGGCGAGTCCGTCTGGCTCGACCAACCAGTCGAGCCTCGACGGCATCAACGGCTGGCTGGAAGCTGAGAACATGAAGGCCGAGCGCGTCACCGATGAGATGGTGCAGCGCGGCTCGCTGGTCCGAGCCAAGATGGTTGGGGCTCGGCGAGTCATCGAGTGGGGTCGCGACTCTCTCAGTTCGACGGGCGCGACCCAGTCGGCGGCCACCAAGACTGCCATCCCTGGTGCCTGTGCATCGGTGAACAGCCCGGTCCAGATGGGGCTCTTCATCATCTCTTGGGCAGTGCTCTACAGCACCAACGACAACGACGCTCAGGCGGTTCTGTACTACTCTCAGAAGAGGGCGACGGGGACCTGGACGGAGGTCGCGGCGCACCACCGGCAGGTGCTTCAAGACGGTGTGGCCGACGAGAACCACAGTACTCACCGACGGTGGGCTGGGAGCAGGGTCATCGCCTTGCCGGCCACCGGGCGATGGGACTTCGCCATTCGCATGCAGAAGCGCGCGGGAGCCGCAGAAGCCAAGTCTGCCCTGTTCACCGACTGGCGGTATATGCTGGTCGTCCAGATCAAGTAGGAGTTCTCATGGGAATGGGCGAACAGGCTGGTGGGCTCGCTGGACAGGCGGTCGCCTCGCAGAGCCTCTCCAACAGGAAGACGCGCCAGGTCCGTCGTGAGAACTGGGACAAGCTCGAGTCGGGCGAGGGTCTGGGTCCGTCGCTGGCCGAGCGCCAGCAGTCCGCACAGCCGGCACAGCAGCAGGCCGAGGCTGCTCGACAGGCTCAGACCGCTGCCATGTCGCAGATGCTGCGAAGCGGTGGTGGCGGGCAGGGCAAGGCGCTGCAGGGTCAGAAGGGCATTGCTCAGGGCGCTGCGATGGCGCAGAGCCAGGCGACCATGCAGGCGAACATCGAAGGTCAGCGTCTGGCCGAGGCGCGGCGTCGTCAGTTCCTCGAGCAGGAGCGGCAGCAGGCTGCTCAGAACTTGCAGACGGGTCAGCAGGTCGGCGCGACTGCCGGTGACCTGGCTGAGCAGGGCGCGAAGAAGATCGGTGGGGCCGACTTCGCTGGTGCTTCCCAGTCGGTCTACGGGAACTGACAATGTACACCGAGCCGAACCGCAGCCTGATCGAGTGGCGCACCAACTACGGGTTCAACCCCAACTGGGACCGCATCTACGACCGCGTGGACACGCTGGAGGGTCTGCGGGCAGCGCTGGTCGAGCAGCGCGGCAAGATGCTCAAGGCCAACCTGGAGGAGAACCTCCGGGCGCAGCGCATGATCCATCTGCAGAGCATGGAGATGGCGCAGGCCGCGATGGACAACGCGGTCAAGCTGCAGACCACGGAGATGAGCGCCAAGGCGTCGGTCGCCGTGGGAGCGTTGGATGTTCAGCAGGCTGGGATCCGCACGATGGCTGAGGGTGCGCGAGACATCGGCAACCAACTGACCCTGGGTGACTCCGCGAAGAAGGGCATCGAGGTCATCCTGCAGCAGCGGGCGAACAATGTCCCCGACGAAGCGCAGATGGCGAACGTGGCTGCTCTCTTCGCCACCCTGGACGGACCTGAACTCGCAGTGGCGGCGGACAAGCTCGCCTACGCCGGCATGGACCTCGAGGGGATGATGGAGTTGTCGGCACGCACAGGTGCTGGCACGACGGACTTCGGTGAAGTGCTCAACGTCAAGAAGCTCCAGCAGGCTCAGGCGGACGCCTCGTACCTCGTGAACGCTCGTTCTGCGCTGCTGATGCGGGCTGGTTCGCAGACGGCGCAGTACGGAGTCTCCGGTACGGATGACAAAGCCGTGCTCGCCAGCATGCATGCCCTGGAGTCCATGGGGTACGGGCCCCCGCCCGACTCCAAGGCGTGGGACACCATCATGGAGAACCGCAACAACCCGACCAAGCTGGTCGAGGCGATGCGGGTGCTGGATGCGAACGGCGAGCTGGACGATGTGGTCTGGGCACCTGCCTACCCGCCCACGGAGGCAGCGACTCCGCAGGAGCGTGCTCGCTACGTGGAGCAGGTGTCCAAGGGCACTACGTCGGTGGACGGCCAGGGCTACCTCGTCAACAAGCAGACGGGTGAGCGGGTGAAGAGCGAGGGCATGCCGGTTGCCTTCGAGGACGCCTGGGGCCAGGCCGAAGTGTCCGGTGTCGATGTGAGCCAGATCCCTGAGGTGGCCGCGCTGGACAGCGAGATTCAGCGGGTGGACACGCGCATCACCAAAGCCATGGAGATGGGCGACTCTCCCTGGCAGAAGTACGAGGCTGAGGTCCGCGAGGGCTGGCTGGCTCCCCACTTCGAGGAGTTCCAGCGTGGCTTGGGCATGACGCCTGAGAGCGAGGGCTGGAACAGCGAGTCCGTGCTGCGCGGCTTCGCTCGCGACACCATGAAGAAGTACCGTGCCCAGAACCGTGCTGGCCGGAAGGCCCTTCGCGGGAAGGGTGAAGACCCGAACGTGGGCGAGAAGGACGCTGCAACCACCGAGGAGGTGGGCGTGCCCACCAGCGACACGGGCGGCGTTGCGGACGTGAAGGTGTCGAAGCCTGAGCGCATCGACCCGGAGACGGGGTGGATGACAGGCCCGAGGGGCGGGTCTGAGTCCATCGAGGAGGAGTTCAACCGCGAGGTGCAGACGCCAGAGCAGGCGAAGTCGGACACTCTGCGTCGTGGCGGCGGTGGTGGCAGTGATGTTGGTGACGTGCCGGACTTCGCTGACGCTGCGAAGCAGGGTGCTGGGATCAGGTCGGCTCTGGATCAACCCATGGTGAAGGTCACAGAGGGAGACGAGGAGTACGACGTTCCGCAGTCGCTCATCAGGCCGGAACCTGACGAGGACGAGTCTGAGTTCGACGTGCCAGAGGTGGACGGTGCCGATCTGCCAACACGGTCCTCCAAGGATGGGCTCTCTGCTTCGGGTGCCAAGACTGTTGCCGGGAGGCTCGCTGACGCCGTGCCGGCGGGGCATCTGCAGAAGCAGAAGGAGGCCCAGAAGGAGGGCGTCGAGGACGCTGCCGACACTGTCGCGAAGGCTGCTTCTCTCGCCGGCATCGAGATGCACAAGACCACCCCAGACCTGTTCCCTGCTTCCGGCGAAGCCATGCGGGGAACCCCCGTCTTCGACAAGATGCAGGAGAAGGAGGCTCAGCAGCATGCGCGGACCCTTCTCCTTCGCAGGAAGCGCTCGGAGGAGTTCAGCTCTTGAACCTGGACAAGCCCCGGAAGCCCGTCACCGAAGGCGGCCCCGCCGACGAGCGGCTTGTGGTAGGAGAGAAGACACCCTGGGTGCAGCACATGCTGGGAGATCCCGAGCGCCGTCGCACCCTCAGCAAGTTGGTGCGTGATGGCAGACCCGGTGACGAACAGCCCCGCTGAGGAGCCCCAAGGCGAACCGGCTGCTCCAGAGTCGTCTGCTCCCAACAACTTCTACGAGGCGTACCTGCGTCTGCTCGATGAGCCCGACCCCGGCAAGCGGCAGGAGAAGGGCGAGGCGATGGCGCGCGTCTTCCTCAAGCAAGGGGAGGACGCGCAACGCGCTGTTCTGGAGAGCCCGGAGGTCAAGGCACGGGCTGTTGACTACCTGCGTGAGCCCCCGACTCCTGTAGGCACGACGGCGGACCAGCGCGAGTACGCGGTGCCTGGGGTCGAAGAGGGCACGCCCGGCCTGTCCGAGGATGCGCTCAACGCCATGGTGGACGAAGAGGCTGGCACCTTCATGCACCAGTACCGTCCGGTGGACTTCGGGCTGGTCGATGAAGGAGGCCTCGCTGACTACGCCACGCTGCTTCCCCGTATCGGGATGGGTGCGGTAGCCGGTGGCTGGGCCACCATCCACGGCGAGGAGCGCGGGAAGAAGGACCGCCACGCGGAGGTCTTGGCGAAGGAGTTCGGTGAGCCCATCTACCAGTTCCCTGACGGGTCCATGGACATGGGCAAGGTGAAGGACGCCGCGCGCAGGAGCTACTGGCGCATCGCCGCGACCCAGCATGACGTGGATGGGCTTCTCGACCTCGACCCTGAGACGAAGCAGCAGGTGCTCGACGACTCGGAGCAGTACGCCAACCGCATCGTGCAGCAGCTTCTCCACAAGGGAGCTCTCTTCACGACCTCGAGCCCGGCGGAAGCGGACTGGTTCAGCAGCATCGCGGACCAGCTCCCCCAGTCGGTGCGCGACGGCATGAACACCGTGGCTCGGCTGCCGGTCCAGGCGACCAACCTCGCCGCGTACATCCCCATGTCTGCCGTCAACATGATGGTGGAGGACCACCCGTCCTGGGATGACGACCAGCGGTCCACGGTCAAGGCGGCGCGGGAGAACATCGAGTTCTCCGACATCATGCTCCCCCGGCACTTCATGGAAGACCCGGTCGGGTACGGTGCGCTCTTCCTCGACACGGGCGTGGCTGCGCTGACCCCCTACGGGCGCAAGACCATGGGTGGCGATGCCCTCGACTACATGCGTCCGGCGTTCACGCCTCGCGAGATGGCGTTCCGCACGCTGACGGGCCTGGGCACTACCTTCGCTTCGATGATCGCGTACAACCGCACCGACGTGGACCCGCGCATCTGGGCGACCCAGGACCGGCTCATCGCGCAGGAAGCCTACGAGGCTGGGCTGACGCTGGGCGAGTCCATCTGGGGCAAGGACCACTGGGCGGCGGGGCTCGTGGGGTACTCCTTCGGGGCGGCTGGGCTGTCCGGTGACTTCGTCGTTCCTGGCGGTGCCCTCGAGGCTGGGCTCGGCGGGGCAGGCAAGGCGTACAAGGGTGCTGTCCGCAAGGGCTGGACGCCGTCTCAGATCACTTTTCGGCATGGCAGCAAGGTCTACGACGAGATCGCGGACGCCATCGCTGGTGGAGCAACCGTTGCCGACGTGGAGAAGCGCGTCAGCATGCTCAACTACACGATGGGCCCTCAGACCCGACGTGACGTGATGGCTCGGCTGCACTCGGTGCTCATGGGGACGGAAGTCCGCAAAGGTGTCGAGGCCGATTTGGTGCATGCGACCCCCCAGGTCCGGCAGGCTGTGCTCAGCGGGCTGGACGAGGTGGATGCCATCCTCGCAGCCCAGAAGGCCACGGGCGAGATGGACGGCGATGCCATCTGGAAGGTCACCGAACGCCTCCTGGGTGTGCGGGACAAGCTCAACGACGCAGCGAGCGGCGAGCCCGACAAGCTGGTGAAGCTCTTCAAGGACGCGGAGAAGGCTGCGTTGAAGAAGGCTGACGAGGGCGTGACGGTCCAGAAGGACGCCGACCTCGCTGAGTACCAGGCTGCTGTCGAGGCACGGCGCGAGGCTGAGAAGCTGCGTCAGGTCCGCACCAGCGGCAAGAAGGCTGAGCACACGCGCCCCCTCGAGGTGGCCTCCAAGGGCTTCACCGACGCGCTCAAGGCTGCCGACAACGATGTGGCTGTGGCTCAGAAGGCGACGGCGAAGGCGCACGAGACTGCGCGCCGGAAGCTCGACAAGAACGAGGAGCGGCTCGACAAGCTCCACGGGCAGGTGGATGCTGAAGTGGAGGCGTTGCGTGGGCGCGTCACTCAGGGCGTGGCCGATGGCGCATCCGACCTCGCTGCCGCGAACGCCAAGCTCGCTGAACTCCAGAAGAAGCTCGATGTGCTGTCTGGCCGCACGCCGGACTCAGCCCAGGTAGCCAAGGCGAAGGACAACCTGCTGGTGGTCGAGGGGCGCACTGAGAAGGTGCTCGCCAAGCACGCCGACAAGCAGGCAGCGGTGGCGAAGCTCGAGGAGCAGATCGCCACGCTGGAACGTCAGCTCGAGGGCACGAGGCTCGCGCTGGCCGGCAAGACCTGGAAGGCTCCCGACAACGCTGTCCGCATCGGCAGCGGTGGCTTCACGGTGCTGCGTCCTGGCTCCAAGGTGCTGACGGAGGGCAAGGCCGGCTGGGGCAAGGTTCGGGTTCGTCGCCGCAAGGGTGAGTCGGACGGCGACTACCTCGCTCGCGCTGCCGCCAAGGCTCAGGACCAGGGCATCGACGCCCTCGTGCTGAAGGACGGGAGCATCCGGGTCCTCAACGAGGCTGCTCGCCTGAAGAAGCCCCCGAGGGTGAAGGGTGCCACCCGCGCAGACGTGGCGGACGTGCGTGCCAGCATCGCGAGCGCGAAGAAGGATCTCAAGCTCGCCAAGAGCGAAGCTAAGATCAGCCGGGGCAGTGCGTCCAAGGCTGAGCGAAGCCTTGCCACTGCCCAGAAGAAGCTCGAGACGGCTGAGAGCCTGGCCCCCACGCCGAAGATGAAGAAGAGCGCCGCCAAGGTGGCTCGCGAGGTCAAGGCGCTGGAGAAGCAGATCGCTGCGGGCAAGGTCGGCAAGCCGGCGGCGGTCGCTGCGCGTGCTCGTGCTGCTCGCCAGCTCGAGATCATCGAGGAGTTCCTGTCCACCGGGAAGCTCGCGAAGGGTGCGAGCAGGGTGCTGAGCAAGAGCGTGGTGGCGCGGCTCAAGTCCATCGCAACGCTGGAGGAGCAGGCAAGCAACCTGGAGAACGCCTCCGGGGTGGCTGGGCTGCTGCGCGCAGTGGCGCAGGGGTCTGGTGCCTACAAGGCGGACCACGCAGCCCAGGTGTTCGAGAGCGGCTTCCATCAGACGATCGGCCTCGCCTTGGAGAAGCCTGCTGGGCTGACCCCGGAGCTGTCGAAGCTCTGGGACGATGTCAATGCTCTCGCGGCCCACGGTGCGCGCATCGGAGATGCTGAGCGCGAGTTGCTGGCTGTCCAGCGGGCTGCCGACACGGACTTCATCAAGGCGACGGCGCGTCAGCAGGCTGCTGAGCAGAAGCTCAGGGAGAAGGCGGCGACTGCTGCTGAGTCGATGCAGGAGCGCATCGGCGGCATCGAGGGCGTCTTCCGCAAGACGGCGCAGGAACTCCGCGACTTCGAGGTGGCCTCGCGGGTTCGCGGGCATCAGGTCCACCACAACCAGCAGCTCAAGCTCGTCATGAAGCTGACGGGCGCGGAGAACGAGGAGGAGGCTGCTGCTCTGCTCGCTGGCTACGACATGATCTGGAAGGCAGCCAACGACCCCCAGGTCCAGAAGATGGGCATCAAGGGCTTCCGAGGCTGGGTCAACCGCCAGAACGCGAAGCTCCAGTGGATCTTCGACCCCATCGCATCCCGGTACGGGACCATCGACCGTGGCTACGCCGAAGCGGTCCACGCGATGCCGTTCCTGTACAAGTCCAGCAAGGACGAGCTGATCCACATCGTGGCGACGGCAGGCGTCAAGCCGACGGTGCGGGTCACCAAGATCGACCAGTACATGGACACCACCGACGCCGTACTCTTCGGCGGCAAGTTCATGGGTGGCGAGCGAGCTGGCGCAACGGTCACCAACCGGGTGCTGCTCGACGGGATGGACGAGGTGCTCACCCCGTGGCAGGCGCTCAAGCATCGCTTCGCCAACATGGGCGACGAGTTGCCGGACGACATCTTCGCGCAGAACCCAGACCTCGACGGCATCACCAAGCTCTGGGTGGGCACTCAGACTCTGACGGATGCCCAGGCCGGCAAGATGCAGCGGATCGGACTGAGCACGCTTCGGGAAGCCATCGAGGGCGACCTGAGCGCGGCGCAGTACCGGGCGCTGCTGCGCGAGAAGCTCCTCCGCACCAAGGAGTTCAAGGGGCTGCTCGACTCTCCCGACAACGAGTGGGTCATCGCCTACCGGCAGGCGCTGGCGAGTTCGTGGTCAGCCGCTGCGCTGCGCGGGCAGCAGAAGGTGGAGAAGGCGCTCGGCGTGACCATGGACAGCACGGTCCTGGCCGACATCAACGCCCTGACGCGGCTCGAGTTCAGCGCCATCGGTGACACCGAGGCTGCTCTCAAGGTGGCCCGGAAGGCCGGCATCCCCACGCTGAAGCGTGGCGCGACGACCATCGAGGGCAAGCGGGGCCAGGGGCCCATCTTCAAGACCTTCATGGCGACGACCGAGAACAAGCCGATGTACGCGCTCCGACCCCAGGTCGAGGAGTGGGCCGACTTCGGCAGGGACTTCATCAAGAACCACGAGCGCTACGCGGAGCAGGGTCTGCCGCCGAGCGTCATCCGCAAGTTCGGTCAGTGGTGGCGGCAGTCGGTGGTGCAGGGGAAGTTCTTCCCTGACGGTGGCTACATCAGCCAGGTCATCTTCGGTGACTGGTGCCAGATGACCATCGAGATGGGCTTCATCAAGGCGACCCAGGTGTCGGCGGGCAACGTCGGGTACGCCCTGCCTGTGGTGAACCGCTACCTCGAGGCGAGGGCTGCAGCGGCGCACGCAGCGAACAAGGGCATGCCGACCCTTCCGCTCATCTCCCAGACCATCATCAACCCGGAGATGGCGTACATCCTGCGCGGAGGCCAGGGTGCGCTCAAGACCCCGAAGGGGCCGATGGAGTACGACCTCGTGCTGCGGACCTTCCGCGAGGAGGGCGGCTGGTCAACCTTCACGCAGGCTGAGCAGCTTGGCGAGCTGATCCGGGCTGACGCCTCCAAGTTCAAGGGCATCGTCGCCTCCAAGTTGAGCGGCTGGTCGGGTGCCATCGCAGACCACGCGGATCTCATCTCCAAGCGGCAGCGCTTCCTGCTCTTCATGCAGGAACTCGAGCGGCACGGCGACCCGTCGCGAGCTGGCCGCATGATGCGGGACGCGCTCTACGACTACGAGCGTCTGGTGTCTCCGTCTGAGCGGAAGGTCATCGGCTCCATCCCGTTCTACAGCTTCTGGAAGAACGCGCTGCGCCAGCAGGGCAAGGCCTGGTCGGCGCTCTTCACCGACCCGTCCATGATGCGCGCCATCGATGGGCCCACGGCGAACATGCGGAAGCTTGAGGCGCTGAAGCAGCTCCTGGCGGGTGCCAGCGACGACGACGACGGTGGGCAGGGGCGGATGCGCCGGCTCTTCCAGCCTGAGTACCTGGATGACCGCGCTGCAGCGAACTACCGTGGGCTCACCGACGCGCAGTCCACGCACTTCTTCGAGCAGCTCGGCAGGAAGTACACGAGCAGCGCGCTGGTGATGCCGCCTGAGGGCTACACCGAAGCGCTGGACGTGATGCTGGTGCCTGTCGTTGCTGGGCTCATGCTCGCTGCTGAGGCGGACGACTGGTACTACGGCAACGAGGGCGGCATGTCCATGGCTGAGGACTGGGAGCAGCACATGCTGGGCCCGGCGACGAAGCTCATGGGTCCCGCCATCGGCCCTGTGATGGTGACTGCAGCAGAGGCTGTGGGCCTTGAGACGGGTGCCTTCCCCATCAACGAGAAGACGCCGCTGCACCCCAGCCTCCAGTGGGTGGACAAGAAGTTCGGCGGCAACACCATGTTCATCACCGAGGACGAGGACGGAAAGCGGATGATGGATGGGCGGCTGGCGTGGGTTCTCCAGAACACCCCAGTGCTGAACCAGGGGATGCTCAGCCACAAGCGTGTCTGGATGGAGAACATCGGCAGGGCACCGGATGGGTCCGCCTTGAAGACGTTGCTGTACGGGCTGCGAGGCTTCGCTGGCGTGGGCCCGCGCATGTTCGACGAGGACGAGAACTACCAGCGCTACTTCGAGGAGATCAACCGGTCCATGACGGAGGCGGCTGGGGAACTCGAGAAGACGCACCGACGCTGGCACCAGCCCTACGGTCCCACTTGACCGAAGCGCTGCAGCGTGGCATGACAGGTGTACTCCGTTGGGAAGGTCGGTTCCTGGCGAGGTGAAGCCCCCTACACCTCGGAGAACCGACCATGGGCCGCGAGTACATCCCCCTCGATCAGATCAAGTCCGACCCCAACCGGGGCCTCGCCCACAAGGTCACGACCAGCGGTGCCATCGCGACGGCGAAGGTCGTCTACCTGTCCGGCCTCGACGGCGTCTTCGGTGACGCGACTGCGGCGACCAACGCGACGGCGGTCGGCTCGCAGGGACCGCTCTACGTGACGCTCCAGGCGTCCAACGCCGATGGCGACACCACGCGCGTGTCCGACTGGGCGGTGATGACCAACCTCGACACCAGCGGCGGCTCGGTGGGCGACCCGGTCTACCTCTCGACGGCTGGCGGCGTGACGCTGACGCAGCCCGCTGCTGGCACCGGCTACCCGGTCGTCGTCGGTCGCGTCATCTCGTCGTCCGACACCTCCGGTGCGCGCACCTGGGTCTTCGACCCGAAGGGCGAGACGGATTCGGGGATGGAGAGTGCCCAGGTGGGCACCCAGCTCGTGCAGGGCACCGACGTGATGGTGGTCAGCTTCGACACCTCGGGTGGCTCGACCCCCTACACCGCGACCATCCCCCGCAAGTGCCGGGTGGTGTCGGCCCAGGCGTACATGCTCGGCGCTGGCGATACCAGCGACACGGTCCAGATCAAGAACGGGGCCAACGCCATCACCGACGCGGTGGACGTGAGCTTGAAGTCGGACACCGACTTCTTCACCTTCAGCACCTTCGACAACACCTACGAGGACATCGCTGCAGGCGGCACCCTTGTCTGCGCCACGGGGTCTGCTGCGAGTTGTCGCGTCAACGTCATCCTCCTCGCCGTCTCCTGAGTGACCCCCTGACCTAAGGAGGTCCCCATGGGAGCCAAGCGAGGCTTCATCAACGAGGCTGCACAGGTCACCGACATCGGCACGTCGATGGCGGTGGGCAAGGTCATCACGCTCAACGCCACCACGACCGGGACGGGCGACGCCAAGGCAGAGCTTCTGCCAGAGCGAGCTCAGTGGTCGCACCTCGAGGTGTTGCTGGACGGCACGAACGGCAGCCCGACGACGGTTCAGGCTTCCCTGTGGTGGGACGCCGCTTGCAACAACCTGGCTGCCGGCCCCTCCGCAGCAACCACGCTGCAGGCCGGACTGACCAACCTGTCCCTGTTGGGCTGCTCGATCAAGATCGACACGTCGCACACCTTCCCGACCAGCTCCACGCGCGGCACGCTCTACTGCACGCTCAACGTGGATGCTGGCGAGGTGAAGACGGAAGCGGTCAAGCTCCACTGGGTCATCGACCCGAAGTCGTAGGAGGCAACCATGTCGATGTCTCCCACCGACATGCACGGTGGCAACGAGGCTGCAGGTGGCGGCGGTGGCGACTCGTGGACCTCCAACGAGTACGAGCTGGACTTCGCCGTCCACGCCTCCTACGACATCCACGCTCAGGGCGACGGCAACGTCACCGTCGACTCCAAGACGTGGATCGCT
>Ga0208299_1000619_pt1 | contig 31734 bp, 14 predicted proteins | sample 15_taG_FD_184089 | JGI IMG/M metagenome (GOLD analysis project Ga0208299, IMG submission 184089) | Marine viral communities from the Subarctic Pacific Ocean - 15_ETSP_OMZ_AT15312 metaG (SPAdes) (version 2) | ecosystem: Environmental > Aquatic > Marine > Oceanic | place: Pacific Ocean | collected...
ACGATCGTCACCGGGAAGTAGGATCGATCGCCGCAAAGTACGTTGAGACATTGCAAAGATCAAATGAACAGCTTGTAAAGGTTGCTTCTTTGATGCAAAAGCAGAAGACAACTTCTTTCTCCCTCACATCCGAAGATAAAGATAACTTATACGATCTAATTAATTCCGAGGAGGAAGAAGATGACTCGTAAGTTTTCTTTTGGAGAATTAAATTTATTTCGAAGAAGAAACCGAACTGCGTTTAATCCATCGACATACAATGTGGCAAAACAAGTCAGCGATATGTCTTTTAGTAACCTGTCCCCTACTTTAAATGCAGATATTGATGGAGCGTTTCAAATGGAGGTCAAGGGCATATATGGCTTTGGGCCTTTGGATCCTGCTCGCTTTCCTACTATGTTCGCTTCAGATCTTGAAGAGTATGGATCTGATATGAATAACCATCCAATATATTTTCAAGTATTTGTTGGAGCAAGAGAGCCTGAGCCTACTTCGGTCGAAGTTTTAAACTATTCAAACTCTCTAACTGATAACAATGCTTTAAATTTAACTTATCCTATTGCTGCTTTTAAAACTCCTCATTTTGGAGGCCCGGGAGGAGGCACACCCATACCCTTCCAACAGGGGGATAAAGTTAAAGCTGTATATTTCAACAAAATTCAAGGAACAGAAATAAAAATCGTAGAAAAAATAGGAGCAGGTACAAGTATTAACGCCTCCGCGTTGATTAACAGTAACGGGACATTTAACTCAACTGCGGCCGCCAATGACGTTTCAAACTCGGACGGCGATCCCGAGACGTTGGAAACTCACGAGGCGCGCGCAGCCCAAAGTAAACTGTCCGAGGCGCGCGCAGACCACGAACTTCGTCCTTTGATCGGTGACGGCGTTAACGAATTCGCGGACTCAAATGAAACACTGATCCGGACGAGCGTCGATCCACAAGAAGGAGGCCCCAACACCGCCAGCGCCGGCACGCCAGAGTTCAACGACATTCGGGCGCGGGGAGACGGAACCAAACGTCGACACAAAGGAACAGATGTTTATTATCTTCCTGGCGAGACCCTCTATGCCCCGGTCGCGCTAAGGGTCGTCAGTACGAGTAACAGAGTTTACTCCGACGACAACGCCCCAGAGCGCCTCGGAGCCAAGGGTGATCACGGGAACACTATCGTCCTGCAGCCTGATGACTTTGGCAATTCTCATATTATGTTCAAAGTAACAATGATGCACATTCGCTGGGGTCCTGATGGCATGCCCGCGGTCGATTACGTTTTTGAGGCAGGCGCGCCCATTGGCTATAATTATTATCCCGCGACGGGCGCCCCCGACGACGCCAGGAACAGGTACGCGCAGCTCTCCAGCGTGAATGGCGCCCCTTGGGGTCCAGATAGGATGCCTAGCGACCAGTATGGCCTAGGCCACGGCGCCTACGCACATATACATTTTGAAGTTAACCAAATCGACGTCGACGGAGCGTCGGTGCGTATCCTTGATCCAGCTGCAGTCCTCGACTTCTCCTCGTTCCGCAGACCCGACGTCGACGGAACTTACAACTTCTCAGAGCACCGCTTGTCAAACGTAACCACAGACAGCCGCTTCCCGTAATAATAGAAAAAAATGTCAGGAAAAAAATTAAAAAGCATTAAGGGGTTCCCAAAAGTAACCCGGGAAAATATTCAAAGAAGTGCTATGTCCAATGATAATAATCCTGATCCTGGACAAGAGAAGCAAGAAGAGACTGGGTTCGCCCCGACTTATATTTCCCGCAGGGGGGATGTTATAACGGGCCGCGCCAACTCACAATTAATATTTCACGACGACAGAGTTGATGATAGAGCCAGCGGCCTCGGTCTTTATTCAAATCAAGCGCATTCAATAACTCTCATCACTGGGCGCCCTGGAAATTTTGTTAATTCCGAAGGTGAAAGAAGATATGTGGATGATAATCACAGCAAAGATGCTGCCAAGATCGTTATAAGTCAATTAACCAATCCAGATAAGAATTTTCATTTAGCAGATGGAGAAATAGGAAATAGAAAAGAATGTTCCGCAGTTCAAATAAAAGCAGACGAAGTAAGAATAATGTCCAGAGGGGGCATTAAACTCTGCACAAAAACAGATAAATTTCTCTCAAACGGCAATCCAGTTGGAAATACATATGGAATTGATTTAATTGCAGGCAACCGCGATCGCCATCTTCAGCCACTAGTTAAAGGGGACAATCTTGTTGCCTGTTTGGCGACCATGGTAGAAGAGTTAGACTCTCTAAACACAATTGTATCTAATATTTTAATAAATCAATCTATATTTAATAAATTCATCATGGCGCACATCCACCCGGGCCTGGCGACCATACCATCGGTAGAATTAACTATTTCTGGTGTCAAGCAAATGTTTAGCGACTTCGACAACACCGTAAAATCAATCCAGGGGAAGGTTAATTATTCGGGTGTAGTTCTTACATACCTTAAACCAATTGGTGGTAAATATATTTGCAGTTCTTACAATAATACAAATTAATGGCAAAAGTAATTGAAATACCATATCAGTCTGTTGAAAGTGCTGGCCTACTTCAATTTCTAGAAGAAGATGTCCCACAGTTTCTAGAGTTTGAAGATAATAAATTTGTAGCAGTTTTAGTTTCTGATATTCTCTTAACAAAAGATGCTCCCTTAACCGATGAGAGGATTGCTGAAAAGCAAAATGAACTTCTTCAAAAAGCCACTGGGTTATTATCTGTTAAGATGTCCAGAAACGGGATTAATGCTTCGCAAACAATGCGCCGCGGCTCCGAAGGGAATAGGGGGCCGAAAATATTTATTAATGTTGCTGGGAGTAAATTTGAATTTCTTGATCTCTCATCACAAGCTTGTGAATTGGGGCAGCATAAATATGAGATAGTATTTTACATTTCAGCAAGTGATTTTGTTTTTTTCACTGGCACTCCCGGCCCCGAGCCCGCATTGCCGATTGGTGATCCTCCTGAAGAAAATCCTTTCCCATCTGACGAAAGAGTTTTAATATGCGACTATGATACTTTTCGCAATAAATTAAAAACAATCGGTAGATTTTTTAGGTTTTATAATGTAATTTTAAAAAATCCCAAAAAAGGATATTTTGTAACTGGTGTTTCTTATAAATCAAATGCATTTACTAAGAAAAACAAAGGAGCAATGCTGAGATTTGCAGATAACTTTAAAGATTTTCTAGAAGATTTAGCAGTTCAAAATGATTTAAATAAAGATTTCTATATTCCAACTTTTAATAACAAGAAAAGTATAACAATATTTTTTAAAGATGATTTAAGTGGAATTCAATCAATAAAGTTTGAAAGAAAAAATGGATGTGAAAAAGAAGAAGAATTCTTATTTTTTGATGAAGAGGATTTAGAAAAGGCAGCTTTCACAAGAAGGAATACTAATTGGTTCATCTCCAGCCACGAACGATCTTTCCCTTATGTGGCAAGTTCTATCTTCAGTACTGTTTCTAGAAAAAAAATAGATCCCTATGAAGCTGTCACTGTATATTTCCTACCGCCTGGAGCTAGCTTAAATAAGCGTAAGTGTTTTAGTGAGCTTGATTTAAACGAGGATTTGGGAGATCTCATCAAAGATGGCCTCACAGAACTAGCTTTAGAAAATGGCGTGCGAGATCTTTTTGAAGAAAAGCCCCTAAAAACTCTTGAAGATGTTATGAAAGAGGATAACTTCCTCAACTCCGCGGAGTTTAGCGCCTTCAGAAGAAAAATGGGAAAGAAGAGAATTAAAGCTCCCACTTTGCAAGATTTGATCTTAGAGGCACTTAGTGGCGGTGCAGACGAGCTAGACTTTAAAAAAGCTGGTGAAGACCTCCAAAAAGATTTTAAAGCATTTATGGATGGCTCCGACTTTCCAGCGTTGTTAGCTTTTATGGGCGTCGCGACAATTGCGTCTAGGGCTATCAATGGTCTGATTGATACGGAGAACTTACACGGTTTTGTAGCAGGTAAAATGGCAGACTTGTTAGCCGATAGTGTCAATGTTAAAAGACTGTTAAGAAAAATTCCATTAAATGTTTTATTGAATATAGTTGGTTCCATTGGACTATTCTCCCCAACACTTCTAGCGGCCATGGCCTCCAGTACTATCGATAATGACATAGCTTTAAGGCAAAGAGCAGAACAGAACAAGCAAAGAAGGATCGAACAATCACAAGAGAAGTTATCTAACCTTCGCGAAGAATTAGAGACTAATAGCGACCTACCGGAACAATCGAGCGAAGCCCTCGAACGTGCGCAGGAACTAGCAATTTTAATTGAACAAGAGCAGCAATCATTAGAATTTCTACAAGGAAGTGGTAGCGATCAAACCGATGAAGAACTTTATTCAGGTATAACAAATCCAGATAGCCCATTCACAGTAGGATTATTGGAATTTGGTTTTTCTTTATCTGAAATACAAGAAATAATAAGAAGGGTAGAAGAAGACCCAGAAGCGGGAACTAATCTATCTAAAACTCAATCTCTCTTAATACAAATAATTATTATGGGATTTGAGTGCTCGTTTCAGGGATCCAATAAGAAGATTGTACAAGAATTATCAAAAGCTATTATCGATGCAATTGGTTTGGATGATTTATTAGACGAGTTTGATGAATTTAGCGATTATTTAACCTCGTGGGATATTCGCGAAGTTGATTTTTGCAATCTTCCAGACTTGCCCTCTTTTGGCGGCATCGGCGGCCTCGGCGGCGGCGGCGGCGGTTTTAATGGCATAAATTTCCCGCGCCTTCGCATCGGCGGCCTACTGGCGGCTCTCATGCCACTACTTCTGCGCGCCCTCCTGCAAATAGTTGGAATGATCATTCTAATGGTTATCAGAACTCTTTTGAGGCTGATACCAGATATTCCCTTGAGTGTTGAGATATGCGAAATTGCTAATTTTATTAGAGATACTGGCGCCGACTTGAGAGAGGCGCTGTGCAGAACCATGAAAGGTGGGAAACCAAAAGTTGGAAATATATTCGCGCAGCGAGGAGCTGAACTTTTAACCAATTCTTTTTCCACGAAAAATTCAACATGTAACTTTTTAGGTCTCGTCGATGCGTCTTTGGACAATAATCCAACAAAAAATCAACAAATTGCTGAATGTTTTGAAGATTTTTGCTCAATCATGCCACCAGATACATCATATAGGTTTCTTAAGGGGCAGTTAAATGATGATGAAGGTAGGATGTACATACGCGTCCTAGAGAATTCCGGGAGAGATGTTTGCAAAGAGTTCGGAGAAACTCTTAAGGGCTTGGAGAATTTCCTCGATGTTATTAATGATTTGGGGTTTGTTATAGGTGAAGCCGTTCAAGTAGATGACATTTTTGATAATTTAGTTCCAATTGAGCCTGGAGCGCCGAGTTCGATGCGCGGGTTCGATCCGCTGCCTTCATCGGTTGATGTCTGTGCTGATCCATCAATTGTATCTAGCTGTTATGAGAATATTTCCGATGAACGCTTGCGAGAACTGATGGCTGCAGGCCGCGATTTGAATTCGCGCTTGTTGCAAGATGCTGTAGGGATGCTTACAGGGCAAACGTCATTCGACGAAATGTTTCGAAATTATGCCCCACCGCCCCTTCACCCTTCTGAAATGCTCGACGACGAGGGCAATCCGCAAATGAGCTCTAGAGCGGGCGCCACGCCATCCATTTCTAGAGATGCGGCCGCCATGGCCGATGTTAGAAGAAGTGGCTTTGCGATGGTGTTCGCTGCGTTGAGCTTGAATTTTGATGGAGACATAAAGAAGTTAATAAAGAAAGCTGAGAAAAATGAAGATTTAGGTGAAGATCTAGCATACATCCCTGCAGCAGCAGCAGTGATTGATACTCCATTTAATGAATCGAGAATAGAAATAAGTAATTTAGGTGCTCTCGGTAGATATGATTTAAATTATGAAATATCAAATTCAATTCCAACAATTAGATTAGAAGGCAAAGTCAATTTCGAAAAATTCCAGAAAGAAGTTCGAAATAAAACAAAAATCAGGTTGAGGCCAGGACTTTTCAGGGAAGACATATTTAAATATGATTTAGATCGCCCCATAACTGGAGGAATAATTGACAACTGGTTGTTAGATCATCCTCGCGGCATCGCCGGCAAGAATAATTTTTATGAATTATTTTATCATATAGTTTCTGAAAAGCTAACTGCAGATACAGCATATTTTGATAGTTTTAAAGATGGGCCTGATTATGGCGCCGATTGGCGTTTAACGGTGTTAATTAATTCATTTGCCCGCAGTTTATCTTCCAATATGCGCGACTCAATCTCGACCGCGATTCAGCCCGAGCTCGGAGAGATCCTGCTCGGGGCCCCAGGCATCATCGTCGCCACACTCCAGCCAGCGGCCACAAAAAGATCTTTAACCAATCCTGCTTATCTGTTACAAGAGGTTGAAATGAACTACTTCGAAGGATTCCTGCAGGAAGCTTTAACCACTGATCGTTTTAATGGCTGTTCGAAGAAATATTCAAAACTTTTATCCAGGTTAAGAGATGATGAAGTTGCGATACTGAATGGTACCCTTAAATCTTCAATTGATGCTGCTCTTTTAGATTTGACATTCCAAAATTTCTTTTCGGTTTATGCTCTGGGGAGTATCTTTCCAGATATCTCAAATAATAATAAAATTTTATTATCTTTAGTTGAAAATCGAATTAAAAAATTTCACAGATTAAGAGAAGTAGATTATGCTAGGATGGTTCTCTTCGCTAGAGAAATTCAAAGATTAAAAGGAATAGATCCAGTTTCTTTGTTGAATAACCCTTCTGAATTGCGAAAGTTTTTATCTGATTCTATTAGGATTGTTGAAGAAGTTGATAATAAGGAACTCTTAAGAGAGATAATAAGAAGCCGCCAGCAGATAAGCAATACAAAATATTTTCAAGATAATATTAAGTTATTTAAAAATGAATTTGAACAATCCTTTAAGAGCGAAGAAGGGGCAATAGAAGTAGAGTCCCCCGAAGATCTAGACGACGAGGATGAAAATTTTGTTAAGGCAACCGTTGGAAAACTGAATACAGAACTTATCGGCCGATCTCTAGGGAGTATGCTTTTTGGAAATATCAGCTGGAGCGACGACCTCGAAGCCCAGAGTTCCTTCATACCGTTGTATTTTCCTAGCATCAATCTAACTAACGGATCCGACGAGATCGATATAGCCCGCATCCTGGACCCTCCCCTCCGCGGTGGCGCCTTCAGCTCGGTGCCAGAGGCGCCCGGCAGCCTTTCGCTGATGGGCTATCCGCGTGAATTATACAGTTCGGCTTACGCGCCGCCGACTCCCGCGCTGCGCGGAGCAAATACATACAGTCTATTGAGTAGGGTAAGGTTCAAATCAGAATTTGTTAACAAGGTGTCTTCTTTGGGGCTTGACTTCTTCGGTACCCTTCAAGGAAACATTGAAGATGATGATCGTCACGTTCACGGCGTTCTAGTGGAAAATTTAATAGAGAAACTCAAAAGCGGCTTCTCAGTAGAGATGCCATATGAAGATTTCTTTGTGGCACCGAACGAATTGATTCATAATTCAAGTCAATTGTTGTTAAGAATAAATAATTTACTATTTTCGGATGATTTTGAAGCACTTAAACAAGAATTTGATTATAGTTCTCCAAATGATATTTTAAACATTCTAGATATTAAATTAGGTCTTCGATTTTATTTATTCTCCGTTACTGATTATTCTGATTTACCAGATGATACTACAAAATACAATATTTTTACGAAAGAGCAAACAACCAATCAGGCATTTGTGAAACTTGGCGACCGCCGAGACGACGACGACCGCGTGCTGGGCAACCGCAGAAACATAAAGTTGCTCAATGTGGCAGAAAACTTTGTTAGCGTAAGCAACATAACTTATCCTGCGAGGTCAAGACAAATAAATCTAGCATCTTTCAGGCTGGAGAACGGGTTCAAATTTAATCTATCCGATTTGACATTGCAAGATATAAATGAGGGAGAAGCAACAATAACTGAGTCCCAAACTAAAATAAGTTACATAAACGCATTTTATAACCAAAAAATAATTAAAGCATTAATTGAAAATAGTGAAATTGAAGAATTCTTAACTTTTGTATTTCCTGTAGACCCACTTTTAGCTGCGTTATCTATTTATTATAGTGAATATTTACAAAGTAAAGAAAACGATCCAGATGTGAAAAATTTCTTTAGTAGGGGATTTTTTAATTTTAGAACATTTACAACTGACTTATTCAAAGAACAAGCAAGAAGATACAAAAAGAAAAAATTAATCAATTAGAGATTTAAATGTTACAAGGAAGAATTATAGACGTAGATAAGCTTCTGTTGGACTTGAAAGCAACAGATGATAGTTATACGGAACAAGGCTTAAAGAACTTTAATGTTCAAACTGTGGGTAATGATTATGATCTATCTTTAAACCCCTCTTTAAGTATTGCTCTTCCTTTAGATAAAGGAAGCGACCACGTTTCTTCTGACGGATATAAGATGATTAGAGGATACAGAGATCTGGTTAAACAAAATTTTCGTCATTTATTATTAACTGCTCCCGGAGAAAAGTTAATGGACAAAAATTTTGGTGTAGGTCTAAGAAGGTATCTGTTTGAAAACGACTCGGCCACCTTAAGGGAGAATATCAACAGACGAATACGATCTCAGGCGAAAAGATATTTAAATTATATTCAAATACTAGAAATCGATTTTAACAACAGAATCGACGAAACTCCCTCTATACCTTTCGGGGAAAACTTTTTAAGAGTAAGTATCGATTATGAAGTCCCATCTTTGCAGGCGGAACAGACTTTAGATTTAGGACTTCTCTTCAATTCAGCCGACGTATCGTTATAAAGGAAACATAAATGGCAAATATTATTTCTAAAAAAGTTACAAAACCACCAATAAAATATACTTCTAGAGATTTTGTAACAATTAAACAAGATTTAGTTGATTTTATTGAAAGATATTATCCTGATACTTTCAAAGACTTTCAAGAAGCTGGTTTTGGTTCAATGTTGCTGGATTCAGTTGCTTATGTCGGAGATGTTTTGTCTTTTTATTTGGATTATCAAGCCAACGAATCGCTTCTTACGAATGCCATAGAGAGAGATAACATCATCAACCTAGCCAGACAATCGGGCTTTAAATATAATCCGAATAAAGTCTCTGCTGGCGTTGCAACTTTCTATATTTTGGTTCCCGCCACCAGTGGCGTAACATTTGATGGGGGCACAAAGCCAGATCCGGATTACATGCCTTTGTTAAAAAGGGGTTCAACATTTAACACCTCTAATGGCGCCGTTTTTATCTTAACAACGGATGTTAATTTTTCCGATTCGACTAACCAAGTTGTAGTTGCCACCACAGATGGCACTACTGGATATCCCACATACTTTGCTGTGAGGGCATTTGGGAATGTTGTTAGCGGGGAAGTACAAAAAACAACGTCCGAGCTTGGATCTTATATCCCATTTCGAAAAGTTTCATTGAACTTAGGAAACATAGTAGAGATTATATCAGTAACTGATTCCCAAGGGAGGGAATATTACGAAGTAGAAAACTTATCACAAGATGTAGTCTATAGAGCTATAGCCAACCGCGCTAATGATTCACAATATGCGAAGTCTATCATGAAACCAATATCAGTTCCGCGACGATTCACCGTAGAAAGGACTGCCAATACCACTGTATTGCAATTTGGCTATGGATCGGAAGCTGATGTTGATACAAATGAGCAAAAAATTACTCCCAGCCGCGTTCTAATGGAATTTTATGGCAAAAATTACATTCAAGACACCTCTTTTGACCCATCTATCCTTTTAAGCACTGGAAAATTTGGAATTTCGCCATCAAATACGGTATTAAAAATCATATACAGGATAAATCCCAAAACAAACGTCAATATACCAACAAGTACGTTGACAAATGTGCAAAATGCAAGATTTGAGTTTGCGAATAGACAAAATTTAGCAATTAATACCTTAAATCAGGTTCGTAGATCACTAGAAGTGACAAATGATGCTCCAATTGTCGGAGATATGACAGTTGCTTCCAATGAAGAGATTAAAATTAGAGCTTTAGATACTTTTGCAACCCAAAACAGAGTTATTACCGCTAATGACTACAAGGCGCTCCTCTATAAGATGCCTTCGAAGTTTGGGAACGTGAAAAGAGCAGCTGTATACCGCGATCAGAACTCATTTAAGAATAATATTAACATATATGTTATTTCCGAGGACAATAATGGCAAGCTGATTAATTCTTCAACTACCTTGAAGAGAAATTTGAGAACTTATATAAGCAACTATAAATCTATTGGTGATACAGTAGACATTCTGGATGCTGTAATAATAAATATAGGGTTCGAATACACGGCACTTGCAGAGGAATTGTCGACTGATAAGTTGATACTCTTGAACAGGATAAACACCAAGCTAAAAGACTATTTGAAAAATGCTGTCGACATCGGAGAGCCTTTTGTAACTACTAATTTTATTAATGTAATTAACGAAGTTAAGGGTGTAGCCGATGTCTTAAGGTTCAAAGTGAAAAGAAAGTCCGGAACTAATTATTCTACAGTTGATTTTGATCCTTTATCCAACTTGTCAGCAGATGGCCGAAAGGTGTTTATTCCAAAGAACGTGATATGGGAGATAAAATTCCCCAATACAGACATTAAAGGTCAAGTAAGATAATGGCTTTCAAGAAATATTTCGCAACAAAAGACAATACGATAACAAACGCTTTCAAGGCTGACCTAGACTTCAGGGCGACGGGCTCTAATATGGGCGCCGCCGACTCGATCGAGGTTTTTAAAATATATGGTCAAGCAACAACTTCATCTTCTGAATTGTCAAGAGCCCTTTTGGAATTCAATTCAACTGAAATTTCATCGTCTCGCGATGATGGCAAAATACCAGCTTCTGGTTCAGTTAACTTCTTCTTAAACCTTTATAACGCGCGCCACCCCTTTACAGTACCGAATGATTTTACTCTGTTGGTACAGCCTATATCCAGATCATGGACTGAGGGCCGCGGCCTCGATATGGAAGAATATAAAGACGATGGTTTATCCAATTGGCTTTCCGCTAGTAGTACTGCTGCCTGGACAACTTCTGGTGGTGATTTTCATTCTGGGTCTGGTTATAATAAGACTGCAGTTTTCACAACCGGTGTGGAAGATTTAAGTGTAGATATTACAAACATAGTTGAAGATTGGATGTCGGGAAGCTTAGAAAATTACGGCCTGGGAGTCCGTTTATCAGGCTCTGCAGAAACAAGTACAACAACTTATTATACTAAAAAGTTTTTTGCCAGATCATCAGAGTTTTTCTTTAAAAGGCCAACTATCGAAGCGCGCTGGGACTCATCGCTTAAGGATGAACGTGCCAGTTTTTATGTGTCGTCTTCTCTTTTGACTTCTAGTGAAAACTTAAATACGATATATCTCTATAATCGATTCCGACGCGATCTAAGAAACATCCCTGCAATTGGCACAGGATCCATTTATGTTAAGATATTTGATACCGTTGCAGGAGATAACGAATTATCATCCAGCATTACCGTTAGCTACCCTATAACTGGCGGCCATCATGAAACAGGGATTTATTCTTGTTCTTTAGACTTGAATACAGCTTCTTCAACTGTATACGATCGCTGGTTCGATTCAACAATGTCGACATGCTTTTTCACTGGTACAATATCAGTTAAACAAATTGCAGCTTTGTCAAATGATTATAAAGAAGACTACTTTTTTAAAATTACCAATTTAAAGGAAGAGTATTCTAGAAAAGAGACAAATGCTAGAATTAAACTTTATACTCGAAAGAAAAACTGGTCTCCGACCATATATACCGTTGCTAAGACAGATATTGAAAATTATATAATTGAAAATATTTATTATAAAATCCGAAGAACAATTGATAATTTTACTATTGTTGATTATGGTACTGGTAGCTTAAACCACACTTTGCTTTCATATGATGTAAGTGGAAGCTACTTTAATTTCGACATGTCAACTTTAGAATCTGGATATACATATGAATATTCTTTCTTAGTAAAAGAAGGCAGCAATTATTTAGAACAACCTCAGAAATTTAAGTTTAGAGTTGAATAAATGAGCATAAAACAATATTTTGAAACACAAAATATGAAGTTTTTCAACAAAGAGCTTCAAGAGGTTTCTGGCAGAGACTTTGAATCTTTTGATTACTTAGAGGAAGTAGCAGAGAGTCGAGAGAAATTTATTCCAAATATTGATTTTTCAGATCCTGCTAATTTTGCCAGATACGGAAGTGCTGAGGAATATTATAACCAATCAATAATTAGAATTAAAGATTTATATCCTTATGATGGATCTAGATCTGAAAAGCTAGATTTTAAAAATAAGTCAACCTATTTAGATTCTTATATTTTCGATCATCTATACCCTCGTACGAATGGTCATATCATCCTTTCGGCAGAGGGGTGGGGCACCAATACCGCGGGAACTTCTGAGGCGGGCGCAAATTATGGCATCCCCGACAATCCAGAGTATATTTTCATAAAAGGCGGCCCAAATTCTGGACCTCTCAATACATATGACGGGGGTAATGTATATGACACTGCTTCATATAGGGGAACAAATTTAGCGCTAGATTTAAGCACGTCTGGTTTTTGTACTGAATTTTGGTTAAAGAAATCAGGGTCTATTTCTAGTGGCCTGACAAAAAATGAAGTAATTACCGAATACTGGAACAACGACGCGTCCACAACTTCCAAGGGGCTATTGAGACTTTCTTTGTTTGACTGGAGCGCCGCCGCCAGTTCGAGTTACGCACTAAGATTAGACGTATATTCAGGTTCAGCTAGCACTTTTTTTAGATTAGGAAATAATAATTTAAGAAATCAAATAAAAGAAGGAAGCTGGAATCACATTGCAGTTTCTTATACTGACCAGACAGCTAGTTTGTACGTTAATGGCGCCTTACAAAGTAGCGACTCTAGGCCAACAACGCTTGGGGACATCAAGGGAATTATTAATGCAACGATAGGAGGAACTCTATCAGGATCTGCCGGCGCAGGGAAGCTATCGGGTTCTTTGGATGAATTCAGACACTGGAAAGCAGCTAGAAGCGGCGAAGAAATAAAAAGAAATTATTTTAAACAAGTTTATGGTGGCACGAATACAGATAGTGCCAATACAGAACTTGGAGTATATTATAAGTTCAACGAAGGGATAACAGGAGATAGCTCGACTGATTCGACCGTGTTGGATTATTCCGGAAGGATTTCGAATGGCGAATGGACTGGTTACAACACATCAGCCCGGGCTACCACGTCCGCAATGGTTGAATCTTCAGCATCGGCTAGAGAGTTTAAAGATCCCATCCTATACGACTATCATTCAGATTACACTTCTCTTTTGACCAATGTAGAGTCTCTAACTAAGAAACATGATTTAACAAACCCGTCAAGTTTATATAACTCATTTCCAGATTATATAATAGAGCAAGATTATGAAAATGGATCAGAGTTTAAAAAATTAATTCAAGTTATTTCAAGCTATTTTGATACTTTACATAATCAAATTGAATTTTTAAATAAAATAAAAAATATTGAATATCTTTCTGGATCATCAACAGCAGATCAGGAGCCAATTATTTTTGGAAAAAGACTTCTAGAAGAAAAGGGGTTATTTGTACCTGATTTGTTTATAGAATCTTCTGTTCTAGAAGACCTATCAAATACGGACGGAGCCAGGGAATACGAGCTAGAACTTTTCAAAACAAAAAATTTAATCTATAAGAATATATACAATAACTTAGTACAGATTTATAAGAGCAAAGGCACTGAAAAGACTATTCGAAACTTTCTACGGTGTCTAGGCGTAGATGAAAGTTTGGTTAGATTAAATATTTATCCAAATAATTTTACTTTTGATTTGAAAGATCGAAGAAAAGTTTTTAATAGAAGCAAAAAGTTTATAGACTTCTCTAAAAAAGAAAATAAACAAGCTGTAATTTATAACTTCTCTACAGAATCAAGCATTCCAGGATATGTTTCGGCATCCGCAGTTGATGTTCCTATCACAATGGAATGTGAAGCAATTTTTCCAAAGATCGATTATAGTACTGGATTTTTCGCTGCTCCAACAATACATTCCGCTTCTATATTTGGTTTTACGGGAATCAATCCCACTGTAACAAATCCATCAATTGACACCACGGCACCATCAGCAGCCAATAACAATTCAGGCCGAGTTTATGCTGTAAAAACTATAGCCACAGAAGACCAGTTAAGTACAAAGTTTGTTTTAGAATCAGATGCTGGCAACCTTCCCGATTTGCAATCTCCTATTTTTGAGGAAGTGTACGATAATGCAAAATGGATACTAGGTGTTAAATACTATACAAATAAATCAATTTCTGGATCTTTTAACTTAAATGAAACTAGCAATGAGGGAATAGTTGAATTTTCTGGCTTTAATTCAATTGGAGATCAAGTAATTAATGAGTTTTCCGTTACAGGAACCATGAATAGTGTTACGGATTATACTGGATCGAAAAGATTTTATGTCGGAGCCACTAGAACCAATGTAACGGGTACAATACTGAAAGAGACAGATTGTAAAATAGGATCATTGAGAGTATATTATGATTATATATCAAACGAAGATCTTAAGCGACACTCCTTTGATTCGAAAACATATGGGACTGAAGGCAAATACAAGGAAAAATTAAATCTATTAAGTGATAATCTCAATTCAGCTGAAATCGATAACGCTCATAATCTTGTACAAAATTGGATATTTGATTTAGTATCTTCATCTGATTCAAACGGCCAATTTGACATTTTAGATGCCAGCTCGGGGTCAGTAGCCTCCGCTTCTATGCCGGCACAATACGCTGGCTTATATACATTACACGGCGCCAAAGGAAACTTCTTTGAAAGCTCAGCTTCAGACGTGAAGACAATTGAGTTTATGAATGATTATCAATTGAGTCTTCCAGAGGTTCTAAATTCTGATGATATGGTTCAGATACTAGAAAGAGATGTTGATAAATTCTTGAAAGATCAAGATTTTACTGAATATAATATCATGATCGAAAAGTCTATGCAGGCGGCAATATCTGATGAGATGTTGCAAATGTTTTCAACTATAACAGATTTTTCTAATCTTATTGGTGAATATGTTAATCGATATAGGATGAACTATAAGAAGTTAGATAATTTGAGACAATTTTTCTTTGAAAAAGTAGATAATATACCAAAAGTTGAAAAATTTATTGATTTTTATAAATGGCTTGATACCTCCATAACGTCAGTGGCATTACAACTTCTACCTGTGTCTTCTAAATTGAATTTAGATCACTTTACAATTATAGAGTCTCATATACTTGAAAGAAATAAATATTATAATAAATTTCCAATTATTAAAGATCTAAATAAATATAGTACGAGTCCCCCTACTGCCGCGGTCAGCCTCGGCTTCGAAAGTAGTATGGATAAAAAGTACAAGGGCCGCGGCCTTGAATGGAACAACGGTCAATCTATACAATCTATGCAAGATCAGATAAACGATTCCAATAGAGATCCTTCTCTTCTCACTTCAGAACAAAAAGCTTTGAAAAACAGACCCCAATCTGGAAAAAGGATGCTTGGTGATTTAATTGTGATGGATATACCAAAAAATTCTATAATCTAATATGAAATACCAATATTATAAATCTGCAATTGTTCCCTTTGGCGACCTAAGAGATATCGTCGTGGGGCCTTTTACACAATCGGTTTCTGTAGACTACCTTTTAATAAAGAAGGAAAACATAGAAGTAGAAAGAGAGTCGTTTTTAACCGGGTCGCGGCTGAAGAAAAGATATCAATTTAGTGCCGAAAACTCAAAACTGTTTGGCAAGACAGATTATTATCTCGTTCCAGGTATTAGAAATGTACCATTTAATATATACAGCTCTGACGTCGACAGCGGTGTAGGGAAAGGGATACAAGATATTTTATCTGGATCATATATTATTACAGACCTCCATAATGATTTATATGGTAATTTCTCGCAGGCTCCGCTTCAGGGTCCATTTACAAACCACTGGGTGGGCGGAGAGCCATACCGTCACGTTCCACTTAATCAGGGCACCGACACCCCGACCGATCGTCCAGAGGGGTTCTATTTATTAATTTCAAATACTTCCAACGATCCCTCAATCGGTGTCGTCGATGCGACTTACACCACTACAGGAATACACGACAAAGATTCCCCCAGAACAAGGTACCTCCGCGACGGCACAGCTAAGAGATCGGTCAACATTGCCAACATACAATCATCTACCGCTTCGTTGAATTTAGGTAATTATACAAAGAATTATGAAGTAGTTCTTTCGAATGCAAGAACTGTAAATGATTTGTGGTTCAAGAACAATACAGCCTCCATAATAAGCCGACCGGAGTTGCCTGTTGTCAATGTCGGTACCGCTGATCCAAACTTTAATGAAACTCTACCGACAAGATCTAAAACTTACAGTGTTATTGTCAACCGCTTTTCATCACCAGGAGGCAAAGAAGTCCAAAGTGAGGGTTATTTAGATCCTTACCATGGAGAACTTTCTCCATATAATGCTTTACCGTATAGGAATTTGAAAATATTGAATTCTTCAGGCTCCGGAGACATGTCATTTACGGGAAGTACTGTGCGTGTTAACATCAATACAAAAAACTTCGATGCGTTAACACCTAATTTCGGTTTGAAGCAGTTGTTAAGTCGACATAGAGGTAAATTCGGAGTTGATTTAGAATATGGATCGATCGCGGAGGGCGCCTACCCTACAGTACCATCTTTCCACAAGGTTTATCAAAATCCAGGATTCAATTCAAATAAAGCAATAGTTTATGATAACGCTTTCGTTCAGCATCAAATCCCGAGATCTGAATTAAACTATTCTTGGGTTACAGCATCAGAAGCAGGAACCAATTTGGATATTGGATTGATATTAAGCCGTTATACAATTCCTTCTGGTACCGTGTCAGTAACACAATCTTTTCCTTCAATCAGGGAGAACTTTGTTTTTACTGATGGAGCTGCCCTAAACTATATTGGGCTGCCTTCCAATTTAGAGCTGGGGACGACATATGCATTTGGCAATCTGTCATTGGCATCCCTTAACCAGCTTGTTACGTCATCGGATATTGCAGACTTTGAATATGCTTATAATCTTAATTATTTAAGATACTTATCGCGAGGAGCTTTTGGCGGCGCCGCGTTTAATTTAAACTTAAAGCACGATCATATTTCTGTGAAAAGACAAAGAGAGCAAAATACTTTCTCTTATAAGAAAACTATTTCAGTTTTAAATGATTTCGGAAGTGTTAGGAAGCAAGTTGTTCTGGGATCATCGATAGAACCAGCTGTCGTAACTAAATTCAAGCCAGTTAATCACAATATAAAGATTGAAGGATCGGTTATTCCAAACTTTTATACATTTGGTAATTCAATATTCAAATTTGCTGATAATGATTTAATAAAAAATACAAATACGACCGTGAGGGAGACGGTGCCTTCTTATGAAGTACTAAATTCTTCTTATAATGAAGATAAATTAAGCTTTTTAGAGACAGAATTTGATTCTTTTAAGTATAGAGAGACGGTTTTCCCATCATCTCAAAATATGTATCGTGGTACCACAAGGGGAAGACAGGACTTTAACGTTAGTTGGTGGAACTCAAGTCAGGATGTGCGAACAAAAACCAATGTTACAGGGGCTATTACTGCATGCGGCCTAGCTTGTCGTGCTTATACCCCTTCAGAGCCCGGGGGTTTGAGCGTCTGGCCAACAGATGGCGATATCAACTTCACCACAGAATTGCCAAAATTTGTTAATGATACTGACGCAATCCAAAAAGCAGGAGCACTACAATCAACAGCGCAACTTATCGCATACTCAGCTGTAACGTTTAATACTGCATCATATACCCGCGGTTCAGTGATAGCGAGCCCCACCGACACTAGAAGAAACATTCTTTGGTCGCCAGTCCTATCCCGCCCAGTCATGTCATCTTCTTTTAGTTCTAGTATGTATCCGGAAATAGGTGGAGATCAGCCATGGACAGCTTTTTCTGAGGCGGGAAAGGAACCATTTTATTACTCGGATTATGAAGCCCTCGCGGAGAAAATCAGAGTTGTTGGCCAAGACCACTCAATATTACCTGAATTTAGGATTTCGGAAAGAATTGATACGTACGTCGAGCAGCCAGATCTATTTCGTTATGATGATCCTGCCTTCCTGTCCCTAACGGGGGCTTCCATACAAGATAGTTCTGAAGATGATTTTTATAAAACATATTCTCATTCTGATTTCTTGCAGTACTTCGATCTTCTTAAAGAAGATCATCAAAATGTTATAAAAAATGGTAAATTAAAACTTAAATGTTCCGCTGTTAAGAAGTTTATCCCTTATGAGGGCTTCTATCCGGCGCAAAGGACAGTTCAGATAACTGAGCTACTTAAGAAATCTTATATTGACACACAAACCTTTGGCGAGTCTCTCGGGCCGTTTTACGAAGCATTTGTATCACCAGGTATACTTTTCAATACAGTAAAAGCATGTATTGCGCAGCCCGTTGGCGTTATGTATAAAGACCAATATGTTGTTGGTGGACGCTCGCACGATGAAAAAGTTCGTAATTTAAGCGGTAGTCACCATGGAGATAGCGGCATCAGACAATATTGTTTAAGTGCTTCATATGATACAAAGCTGGATTTTGAAGCTATATTTAACCCAGAAGTCTACCTAAGAGACCATCAGGGTGGTGTTGCATCGATGCTCATTTCAGCTGATCCGATAGATGTTCCTTCTTTCTATCCGGTGCTGAGAGGAAGGAATCCTGAGATGTTTGGTGCATATGCATCTGATATTAATTCTGAATTTTGTATATATAATGATAAGAATAGTCCTGACATTCGTTATAATTTAGCAATAAACAATTTTTTTGCAGAAACTTTTAATTTCTTTTTGGCAAATAAAAATTTAACTAGAATCTCTTCGCGACCTTCCAATGAATTTAGCTTTTTAAGTGGGTCTATATATAAGATGATCTTTAGTTTGAATAAAGATAAGCAAACTGATATGTATTCTAGAGTGTCATCTTATGGACCACCTTTCTTCATCAGCCAATCCTCCTACGCCGGCAACCGAGCAGGCGCAATTTCATCCTATATTCCTAATTTGCCCTCATATCTAACCAGAGTCGCCCGCACCCCGCCCGATGATGGGTGGGTCGATCAACAGAATGAGGCTATGATTTTAAGTTTCGAACCAACAAAAAGTGCCTATACGGTAGATGAACTTTGGGGTGGCATCAATATTGAATATTCGCGCGACTCAGAGATTGCGCTAATAACCAACGGAGATTACTTATCAGTAATTAAAGATAGAAATAAAATTACTTCTTCAATTAATTTATTTAATAAATTTAGGACCCAAGAAACCGACGCTGGGGATATTTTTTCTTGGATAATCCAACCAAAAGCCGAGACTCCCGTTTTGGATTTCTCTCACAGGTCGGGTGTCGTCCCTGCGACATATACATCAGGTACCAGTGCATATACTAGCTCTCTCTATGAAGAAGATTATGAGAGATTGTTCGAAAGAAATGTGGGAATCTGGCATCAATATGGAAGGATCCCTTCTGGCTCGCAGGGTCTCTTTATGGGCATAGAGGATGCTAGCGGGTCGCTTTCCCTTGCGGATGCCGTTGGATTCCCGAAAGGCCAAACGGGAGTAGGGACTATAGCTGATTTTACAGAGGTAAAAGAAGCAGTGGTGGCCATACCGTTTGTATCCGCGCAAGAAATTAGTGAAACTCATCTTGCTTTAACTGAAGATTCTGATAGTAAAAGATTTATTGCTATTGATAATGAGATTTCGATTAAAATCAAAGAATATATCTTATCTGGTAAAAAAATAGAAAAACCAGATGTAGATCAAGCATTAATAGATATGTATGAAAATATGTCAGAATTTGTAATTCCGCCTAGGATGGACTTTTTAAACAATGACGGTATTGATCCTTTTGTTATGTATATATTCCCATTTTCGCATAAGTTCGATCAACAAGATCTTAGTGATATTTGGCAAAACCTGCCTCCGACTTCAACACAATATGGTGATATCACATCTGGTTTTGAAAAAGATTCGGTTACGATAGAACACGATTTGAACTTCGATGCATCGGGTGGAACACTACAAACTCTGTTGAATACATACCCAGATAAATTAAGATGGATGCTTTTTAAGGTGAAGCAACGCGCCAATATAGATTATTTCAGGAAAGTATCAACCCTAGAAACGAATCCGCTATTGGAGAACAGACTTACTAAGGCGCAAGAACTTTTAAGCAAGAATATTCCCATAACAAATAAAATTGCTCCGTTTACAGACGGGCTAGATTCTAAGCATGGATATAACTGGCCCTATGATTACTTCTCCATGGTGGAACTAGTTAAACTAGATACTGAAATTGATATCAAATCAGGTGAAGAACAATGAGTTTTTTCGATCCAAAAGAAGACGTTATAGACATAGAACTTACTGATTATGGAAAGATTTTATTGTCCGAAGGAAAGCTAAAACCAGCCTATTATGCTTTTTTTGATGATGATATCATATATGATTCTCAATATGCAGCAATAACAGAAAGTGCAACAGTAGCAGCTACTAGAATTGAAGATGAAACTCCTAGAATGAAATCTTTTTATTCTATTTCAAGCAAATCTAAAGTTAACACGGCCGGCGGTAGTGATTCGATTCAAACAATCGACACATATCAAAAGGAAAACATAAAGTTAGGATATCAACCGATCGGAACTTCTACCCCCTCTATACAAGATGCCCCCTATTATGAGTGTGTATTTTTAAAAGGTAGCATCTCTGGCTCATCAAACAATGTAACCTACAAAGTCCCGGGAGAGTCATCTGGAGGGGGAGCCGTTTTTATGACTAGCTCTGCTCCTAAGTTGAATTTAAACAAATCTGTATTCGAAGGAAAGATAGTTGATAGAGCTTATTTGGATGCATCTCTTTCTCGCGACTCAATAATTCCCCCCACGGTAGATTACCCATTGGTGTCTCCTAGACTCAATGATGACAAATTTATCATGGTAGAAAGAGATTATATTCTTTTTTCTTTAGACGAAGAGAATACAGAAAACGAATTTGATAATTTCTCAATTTCCATATCAATTGTAGATGAAGACAGTTCTGGCACCCCAACCGGTGAAGTGACAAAATTATCTTTCACTCCAGAAGAAAGTAATATTGATGAAAATGGTTTTTTGATAGCAGGAAGGCGATCTGAATCTATAGCACCTCCCACTGAGGACAATGTAGAGTATTATCTAGATATTTTAACTGATTCTGAAATAGACTCGCGCCTCCTTTGTGCCCTGCTGCCAGAAGACGAACACGGGCAGAAAATTGCAACTGATCCCCTTATTGATTGTGAAGATCTTCAAGGACTCCGCTCCGCGAATCTTCGCAGAGACGTAAATGTACCCCCAGCTGAAGGCGAGGACTGTTAATGGCGATATCAATTACAAATTATAAGAATGTTAATGATTCTTCTTCACCTCATTTAGAAGTAAAAAAGATTAAGAGTTATAGAAAAAACAAAAAAACTATTTTTGAAATTAATTACAGCATTCCAGCGGGTAATGGCGGTGCCGAAGAGACTATTGATATAGGGATATTTTCCGGAGATGGTGGTCTTATACAAAAGCAACTAAATAATTTCGAAAAAATTAATTTATCCTTTTTACAAAATACAACTAATATTGAAAGTAAGAATTTAGATGAAATTGTTAACTTTTCAAAAAGACTATCGGCTAAGTATGATTCCCCTACCCCTTTTACAAAGGCTTTCTCGTCTCTTAAGACCACATCCTTGCAGGCGATATCTGGTGGCCCCGATAACGTTAAATTTTCTGTTGATGATTCACAAAATGTAATTATTGTATTTTTTGTTAAAAATCCTGGCGTATCAAACTATAAAGACTGCAACGTTACCGTCTGCATTCCATCGCTAAGGAGACAGAGGGCATATCAGGTTTTCGGCACTTTGGAAAATCAGATCATAATGAAGCGCCCCCCAAATACTTCTGAGAGAATTCCAAAGATCCAATTCTTAGATTTGTTTAATGAGACATATAAAACAATAAATAATATTCAGGTATCATCGAACCTAACAGATCTGCAGGAGCAGATTAGAGATAGGAACTCTAGAAAGAAATTAACTGTAAATATATCAAATAATTATCAAAACTTTTCAGAATTATTTGTATCTGAAAATATTGACAACTCAGTGAGCAGTTTGTTTTTCTTTAATTTAAAAAACGTCTTGAGGCAGCTCTCTGCACTTCCGAGAATTATTAAAGATAAAGGAATAGAAGCTTTAATTTTGAAAGATACTAAATTATCGGTTGAGGTGACGAGAACTTCAATAATAGATAATTTTGGAACTAACAAATTTGGTCTCCGATCGAACAAGAATTATAAGCCACTTGATACAATTAAAAATTATCAAATTACACTAAAACCAGGAAATATTTTAGATACTACTTCTCAAATAAATTTAGACAATATGTCTCTTTCCGATGAGGGGCTAAGGTCTTATTCCTTTACCGACATGGATATGGCAAATCAGAATTCAGGCAAGTTTAGCTATAAAACCAGAATAGAGTTTGAAGATCCAACAGTCCAAGTTTTAAAAAATGTTTATAATCTCTTGGAAACATCAAAAGCATCTTTAGATCATATCGGCAGCTTTCTTAAGTCATTAGAGATGAAAGGCACCACAGGAAGCATCTCTAATGCAACTTTAAACGCATTTCTTGAAAAAGAAAATGAGCTATCTATTGAGAAAGTTTATAAATATATATTTATTTACTTAAAAATAATAAAAGCCCTTTCAGCCGAGGACAAGAATGGTTTTATTATATCAAATGATAATTCAAGAATTAATATTTTGTCATATGCGCCTGATTTAAATGCGATGTTGGACTCTAGGGTTGGCCTTGACAGCGACATGGCGTTTCAGTTGTTACAATTTGTCGAGAAAACTAATAAAGAATTTGAAAAAATCTTAAACTCAATTGGTGTTGGGATTAATAAGCCAAATTCCAAAAAGTCAAATAGCAGAAATAATACAAAAAACAATACTCTGATTGTAATAGAAAATGAATTCAAAAATCAAGTAGTCAGAAGTGGTGACAGCAATTTTGGTTACTCCTTCTTGGACATGGATAAAAATAATTCTCGATTTTCTTCAATTTCAAAAACCCGGGTTGCGCACCAAGGCTTGAAACAATTATCAAAATCAATTAAAATTGATCCAAAAAATATTAAAGATTCAATTTCAAAGCTAAAGAATTATGATGGCATTCTTCCCAATGTAAAACTATCAGATACTGCTTTAACTTATTTTACATTTGAAAAATTTATTTTAGCTAAAAACAAAAAAACTATTTTTGTTAATGATAAAAACGAGTTAAATCAACACAATTTATATGAAAATAACACTTTTAATTTTAGATTGCTTTTATCTCTGTTAAAAGATGATTTTACTGTGTTGACAAGCGAATATAGAAGTGGAAATTATCGTGTTGATTTAAATCAATATAAAACGTTACTTTTTTCTTTGTTGCGAGAATTTAATTTTGATTCCACTGCTGCACCTTCAACCGCTCCCACTATGAAGACCATATCATCCAGAAAAATAAGCAATGTTGATAATCTCACAGTGTTGACTAACGAAAATACAAACTTTCTTAACAAGAAAGAAAATGGAGATATACCTTTAGTTAAGGTAAAGTATGATGATAGAATTTATAACTTAATCATTGATTATAATTCAAAGTATTATCATAATAATGTCACAAGTTTCAAAAATTATCTAGATGAAATTGTCAATTTTAATCTAGATTCAATAAAGAAAATAAATAATAAAAGCTTTGATTCTTTATCGATACCCACCCACCTAAAAGCTTTAATGCTTGGGTTAAATTCTTTTAAGGTTGACGAGAGAAAAGAATCTTCTGAAAAAGATTATGCTAGAGATTTAGATTTCTTTAACAAAAACTTTAATTTGGCATTCTTAAACCAAGAGAGCGAAGAAGATCCATTCTCAGAACCAGCTTCTTGGAATACATTAAATAATAATTTCTTTTTTGTTAAAAAACTAGTTAGTTTAAGAGGATTTAGAAAATCAAAAGAACTTGGTGTAGACCTTAAAACTCCAATATGGTCATCCTACACTTTACGAGATTATAATAATAAAAATAATTTGTTTTCAAGATTAATTGATTCTTATGGAGATTATTATCCAAAAAGAATTACACACAATTTTAAGACATTTAATGAATATATGGTTATTCGATAATGGCAAAAAAGATAATAAAGATAATAGACGATTTCGATGTTGATGATATCGATGTTCCATCGTTCGGTGGCGGCGGAATGGATGCAGGCGCAACGGGTGGATCGGGCGGTGGATTCACCGGTGGATCGGATCGATCGGGCGGCGGATTCACCGGTGGATCGGATGGATCGGGCGGCGGATTCACCGGTGGATCGGATGGATCGGGCGGCGGATCAGGTGGATCAGGCGGATCGGATGGATCGGGCGGCGGATCAGGTGGATCAGGCGGATCGGATGGATCGGGCGGCGGATCAGGTGGATCAGGCGGATCGGATGGATCGGTCGGCGGATTGGGCGGCGTTAACGTAACTGACGTAGCTGCAGGGCTCAACGACGGCATCTCTGGAGTCGCCGGCGGACTTGGTGTCGACAGCCCGATCGACGGCGACGACGATGATGATTATGTTGATGATGAGGTCCTAGAATCAGTTCCAACTACGGAGGTACCGTTTACTACACCACCGGCGGATCCAACAAAGATAATTTTTGATTCTGAGCTTTCCTATACAAACACTCTATCGACTAACAAAGGCCCAATTCCAACTAGTGTGTCTCGCAATGGATATTTCTTTTCTCCTTCGAGAAGGGAAACAAATGGAATTGTGTGCTCAAATAACCCGAATTCAGATGTATTAAGACAATTGCTGGGTTCCATGTATATGGCGAACGCCTTCCTCGAAACCTCGGGAGACTGGTACCGGGGCTCCGGAGCGCCAGCTGGTTTCACGTTATACCGTGCCCCAGATGCAACATCTTTACAACTTAGTGAACAAATAGGTAAATGTATTCCTGTTCGTAAATTCGAACTGGCAAATTTGATGGCCCGCGACGATCGGCAATTATTATATGGGCGCATTTTTAGTGATCTCGAAGATGAAGATTTTGACCCTCCCGACTCGTTCGAGAGCGCCGCCGATGACTTTCTGGGCCTCGTCGGTATTTCAACGGGCGACGTAACTGAACAAGTACTTGATGGGGCAACTGTGCTGCTATCTCCAAGCTGGGATAATGAAAAATATTCAGTTAAACTCAATTCATTTATTGCAACTTTTGATTTGGCCTTGTTTGCCCCCCGCGTCGAGGGGTCTGATATACCTTTATATGAATATTTCAAAAGCATGTTCAAAAAACAAACAAATCCGCGTGATGAACATGTTCCCTCGTTGGCAGACCGGTATGCCTACGCCCGCCTCACCGAAGAAGAGAAGTTCCGAGAGCGTGACGACAACATAGCCGAAAATTCAAAGATCCGCATCGCCATCAATAACTTTATGGAGTTTGCTAATGAATTTCTAAACTTAAGTTCCCTCGCTACCGTTTCATCACTCGACCATGGCCAATTTGAATATCTCCGCGATACTCCCAAGCTTTATTTCGATCATACGTTTAAATATGAGGAAATTTTTACAGAGCATTTAATTTTTGATATAAAACTTAAGTTTAATAAATTTTTAGAGAATTACTGTAGGGGAACAGACTCCCCCGCAGGAAGGCGAAGTACATTTAGAAATATATATTTACCAAATGCTTATTCATTCCTGTCGGCAACGAATCACATAATTGCGGATGATGCTCCGAGTGATGTGCCGATCTTGGGCGGCGCTGGAAATAATGCATTTTCTTTAAAGAACTTAGTTCTTCTGCCTGACGTCCCCTACCGCGGCGACGCTCATGAATTTCTAAATTTATTAAACTCAATTACAGGCATTCGAAACCCAACAGATGAATACTTTAGTTTATATGGATCCTATATAAAGGGACTAGGCACCCAGGAAGCAAATCTCTTGGCGGCCGATGGTCGCGCCGCCCGGGGCCCAAGCTTGAATCGATTAAGTCAAATTATATATAATGTTGACAGAAGAGATGAGATAAACGAGTATACAGAAGATTTAAAAACTATCTTTCCTTTTATTAATACTTTACAAATTTCCAATAGAGTTCAAGGAGATCCGCTTGAGTTTAGCTCTGCTGGCCTCCATTTCGCGATTCACAGCAATTCTAATATAAGAAAATTCTTAACAAATGTTAACCCTTATGTCCGCACCCCGGCCCCTCCGCACCAGCGGATTGGTTTGAATATATTTAAACTGATTAACTATTTCCTGGGGGATTATGTAACACCAATGACTTTAGAACTCAGGAATAATGCTTTAACACTGCAGGGTAAAAAAGATTTTCTTACATTTTTTAATAATAAATTTGTTAATCTTAAAGATACAAAATATCTAGATCTACAAAAGGTATTTAAATACTATCGATCGATCGCACGCGACGACGACTATGATAAGCACTCATTATTCTCCTCTTTGGCCAGCGCCGCTAGCGGCGCGCCAGAGGGTGGTGTTGTCGCCACCCTCCGCGGAGCCCGTAGCCGCTTCGAAGATGCATTAACGGTTGACATTCTAAGCGCTAAGCTCGCGAGACCCATAAAAACTAGATATGCTGATCCTGACAATTTCCCTAGGGCAGATTTCAAAGTATTGGATAAAAAAATTACCGAAAGAATAAATAGCGATTTTAAAGACAGAGGATGGCTCGAAGCATTAAGGGGTACCCCCAGCAAGACAACAGTACTGGCTTATAAAATTTTAAAAACGCGTTCATCTGATCAGAGTATTCAAGAAATAATTATACCCGCTAGCACATCTGCAGAGGATACATATGATTATCTAGATTCTCAAATTGATTTCAATGAAAGATTTAGTTATGAATTAAAGTTATTGGTGCTTGTTAATGGGATACAATACTACTATAGAACTCCGAGAGCTCGTTACATAAGAACTTACGACCCAACGAACCCGTTCATTTCAACAACGAACCGCGATCGAGAACATGTCTATCAATTACACATGGATGTTGTATCTGCTCCATCGGCAAAAATTATAGAAATTCCTCTTAATGACATAACCGCTGATGGCAGATATAAAAAGACAAACATTCCAGTCGACAAACCGCCCACTTCTCCAGTCGCAGAGTTTTTACCGTTCAAAGATACAAACAACAAAATTAGAATGATTTTGAGCCCCAATCCTGGAAAGGAGATCGCGAGCCCTATTGGGATCAACAGGGGGGATCAAGAACGTTTCAATGCTGTTGAGAATGCTCATGGCCCCTTCGGAGACGAGGGTTTTGAGTTTGAGAGCACTGGGGAACCCTTTGCATATCAGTTGTTTAGAGTTGATTTTGAACCAACTAGCTATACAGACTTTGCAGGAACGGAAAGAGCCGTCAACCTGGAATTCACAGAGCCGGGTGGATTAGAACCCAAAAGAACTTCTGTTGGGGTGTTTGATGATAGAATAACACCAGATAAAAAATATTATTATTGTTTTAGAACTCTAAATGAAAGTGGTTTTTTCTCAAATCCAAGTCAGATTTTTGAAGTCCAGTTAGTCTCTATTGAGGCCGCAGTACTGCCTAGAATTAGGGTTTTTGAATTCAGGCAACCAGAAAAACAACCAGAGAGAAAGTTTAGAAGGTTTATTAAAATTAAACCCTCCACCATTCAAGAGGCATTATCAGATAGGGAATTCCGCGCAGATGGAGATCCATCCAGACCATATTTATCGTCTGGTGAGGTCGAAGGTCTAAGTTTTGTGAGGGATGATAATTCTGTTTTTGGCAAAAAGATGAGAGCGGAGATAACTTCAAATAAAACTGGACGAAAGATTTTTATAGATTTTAAATTTACAAATAAACTAAATAAAGATATAATATTAACAGGCACAGAATAACCTAAGTTGGTTAACTATTTATAACAAAAAAGAGTTTACTTACTATTTATTTTAAATGGAGAAAAATATATGGCTTTTCAAGACAATTCAGGCGACATAATTTTAGATGCAGTCTTAACAGATGCTGGTCGCCGCCGCATGGCCAAAGCAGATGGTTCTTTCAGAATTGTATATTACGCTTTTGGAGATGACGAGATCAATTATGGTCTCTACGATAAAACAAACACTAGCGGATCTGCATACTACGATGTGCAGATATTGCAAACACCAATTTTAGAAGCGTTTACCGATAACGCTATTAGCCTTAAATCAAAATTAGTTTCTTACGGAAGTGAAGACCTTCTTTATCTTCCAGTTGTCAAACTAAATGAATTAACTACCCCCACAAAGAGAACTGCGGGCTTGGGGACTACTGAGACGACCACGTTCGGATCAGGATCCTTTGTTATACCAGTTAATAACGACACACTTACTTTAACTACATTCAAAGAGACATCAGGTCCAGTTCGTACGGGTGTAATAGACGGCCGACGTACTGCTCGCGGCGCCGCAACAAACTTTATAAGATTAGATCAAGGTATCGACAACAGTGCTTCTAGCCCTTCGGAGATATTAGATCCTAATAGAATTGAGAATTCTTATATTATTGAAATGGATAATCGTTTAGTTGAGTTAATGACAACGACGAGAACAACAAAATCACCCTCTTTTATTGATGACGATGATGTTGCTTCATATTCAGTGACGGTATCAACTGACCCTGGTTACTTCGAAAGCTTCCCGGCAGTAGATCCGGATAGTGGCGAAGAGCGCGACTCTATTCCCTCTTCCATAACAGGCCAAAGAGGTACTAGAATTGCGCTGGCACTCAAGGCTTCTAGCAAGCTGGTTGAAAATGATTACTACTTTGATACACTGGGAACATCTGAAACAGTTGATTCAAATACAATCAAATATATTGATACATATATTCGAATCACAGGGGGCACAACAGGTTACAGAGTTGATGTTCCAGTTAGATTTGTTAAAAAAGGATAGCGGAGAATAAATATGGCATTTACTTTTAAAACTGTTGGCGAAGACAGAACTTCAACAAAAACAAACTTGTATGAGCAAGTACCGATTACTGGCACTATAACTTCTGGTACTTATTCTGAATCAGGTGTGGGCTCAAATATAAAGAACTATTCCCATGGGATGTTTCAGTCGGTATATGATTATCCGTACTTAAGCTCTTCGGCTAACCACATTTTTGATTTAACAGTTGGATATTCAGCAAACTCTGGTTTGAACGGGGCGACTGGAAAAGTCCAAGCTGCTAAGAAGAATAATATCTATAATGAATTTGCGCAATTGATGGTTGCACCAGATATTAATGGCAATATTAGAGATTTTGATGCTGACGGAAACATATCTGCTGGCGGTACAAAAATGAGGGAATGCGTATTTCTTTCCTTCTCTCGGCTTTTAGCTAAAGATGAGATTAAAAAAGGTACCGTTGCCCTACAGCTTTACACTGGCGGAACATCCACAGTAACTGGACGCACCACTTTGGTTACAGTTCAGGATCCTGGCGGTGAAACTAGCTACAAGGTTAATTCCCCAGCTGGCGAATATGGCTTACTCTACACAGGTTCAACAGCTGTCGCTGGGTCGGAAGTAGGCCACGTCTACTATCAAGCCGGCCTCGTCGTATTAACTTCTAGTTTGTTTGATGCTGCATCACAATTTGATTTAAGTAACTCTTGGTCAATAGAGTCGACTTTTGTGTCGGGTGCAATTAGCGCTTCCGCAGACGCCATTCGCGCTCGGTCATTCAATCTGCAATTTAACAATACTACAGAACTTAATTCAACGATTTATTTCTGTCGGGCTGGAACTGGGGATTATAACTATAGTTCAAACCCAACTTACTTAAGCTCAAGTCAAATTACTGTAAAGAATGTCTCTTCGGATCAACCAGTAACCTACATAACGACTGTAGGCTTATATAGCGCAACTAACGAACTCTTGGCTGTCGGCAAACTATCAGAGCCCATCAAGAAGACTCCAGACCAAGAGGTAACAATCCGAGTACGCTTAGACTATTAGAGATGTATCTTTTCAAATTTAAAAGTGAAGATATATTTACAAACTCCCTGGTGGCCACACCATCAGAGGAGTTTTTTCTTAATTCTGGTGTCTGGTATTACAACAACACCAACAGGCAAACTGATTCATTCTCGGAAACAATTGTAGCGCCCAGCGGTAATGTTTCTTTACTTGAGCTAAATATAGACAGGCCCACAGGTGGCAAAATTATACAATTTTTGAACGCAGAAGATGCGTTTAGCTCTCTAACAGGTATCGGTGTGCCCACCGGCACATTCGATGATGCAGTACCTGGAGATCCCCTTTATATGACTCTGCCCTATACGGCATCTTTGAGTCGAAATTACTTTACTGCAGATACAAGGCCCTTTGTTCATTCTTTGTTAAATACGTTTAATTATTATACCAATATTTCACCACACTATTCCTTTTCCTCTTCCCTTGGAGACAAATCCACTCAAGATATTAACATTATAAGTATTCCAAGTATTTTTTATGGCAGCCGCATAAGAAAAAAATCTGTGGAATTAAATGTTTATCGATCTGGTATTCTGACAGCACAATTAAAAGATTCAAAGGGGAATGGAGAGCTAGTCCAGGTGCTCCCAACTGGAAGTGCTAATGGTTCAGGGTCGGTCGCCGGCGTTGTGCTTTATGGTGAGGGGTTTATAAGCCTGACTGGATCCTGGTCCATGGGCGCCATCAGTGATAAATTTGAGGGTGGCTCCGATTTAGATTTTAAGTGGAAATACTTTGCTGCTGGGGCTAGCGGGAATGGTCCCAAGAGGCGAAGTTTAAACAAGGAATCTGATAAATTAATTGCTCTTACTAATGCTAAACCTAATTATTTTAACGGGACTAGCGGATTTAGTGTTATAACAGGGACTACTTTTAATTTGAAATTCAAAGGACAAACCGAAACTCAGGTTGTTACAATGTTAGCCCGAGCCCCAAGGGGTAAACTTAATTTTTCCAACAATCCATCTTATATTGATATCGATACTAGAAATACATCAAGCTACGTCGCGGATCGTGTTTTTTCTGAGGATGTAAATAGAAAAATAAAAAACATAGTTTCAGCATCTTATACTGATACGACAGCATCTTTTGAGAAAACAACATATATATCAAAAATAGCTCTTTACGATGAAAATGAGAATATTATTGGTGTAGCAAGAATGGCCCAGCCGACGAAGAAGCTCGAATCAAGAGATTTTACCTTTAAACTTAAGCTTGATATCTAATATATTATATGATATAATATTTAAATGATATTAGGTTTAGATATAAGCACCTCCATAACTGGGGTAACACTAATTAGTTTGGATGGTGAGATCATTTTGTGTGATCACATCGATCTGAGAAAACACAGGAACTTTTTTATAAAAAGTGAAAAGGTATTAGAATACTTTGATGCGATGGATCAACAACCGG
>Ga0208299_1000620_pt1 | contig 31727 bp, 31 predicted proteins | sample 15_taG_FD_184089 | JGI IMG/M metagenome (GOLD analysis project Ga0208299, IMG submission 184089) | Marine viral communities from the Subarctic Pacific Ocean - 15_ETSP_OMZ_AT15312 metaG (SPAdes) (version 2) | ecosystem: Environmental > Aquatic > Marine > Oceanic | place: Pacific Ocean | collected...
GTGCAATTGCTGGACCATCTGGCGGAGAAGGCTCAATTCAGTTTTTAGTTGATATGCCTTCAGAAGGAGCTGATGCTAATAAAGTAGCACTACATCTAAACGCAAACGGCAACGTGGGTATTGGTACTGATAATCCTGCTCAAGACCTGCATATTAGTAATTCAGGTTTCGCATATATGAGAACCACGTCCACCGCTTATGGCGGTACTGGTTTTGATATAGGACAGCATACTGGTGGCTCTATTTATCTTAACAATAGAGACAATACGCCCATTATTTTCCAAACCAACAACACAGAAGCCATGCGCATAGACTCCTCTGGGAACGTGGGTATTGGTACTGCTTCAGATGGCGCTGTTTTACAGCTTGATAAAGCATCAAGTTCATGGTTTGACATTCAAAGCGACAGCACTTTACGCACTAGAATATACAATGACAGCTCGCAAACTATTTTAGAGACAACAACTAATAACTTAATATTTAAAAGTGCTTCAAGTGAAGCCATGCGCATCGACTCATCAGGCAACGTGGGTATTGGTGTTACAGATACAGCAGATGCCAGACTTGTTATTAAAAGCACTGGTGTAGATGGCAATTGTGCTCCTGTAGTATCATTTCAGTATAGTGCTAATGCAAATGAGCATAATAGTATAGGTAGCAGTGTTTCATCAAATGCACAAAATTCAGCAATAAATTTCAAAATTTCTAATGGTGGTGGTTCAACAGGTCAGACAGAGGTAGTTAGAATAACAAGGAACGGCCTGTTTGTGGGTAAGAGTAACAACACTCTGTCAAACAATGGAACTATTATTAGAGCAAACGGAGAAATACTTGCAACTAATACTAGCGACCTTAGCGCTAATTTTAATAGGTTAAGTACAGATGGCAGTATTGTTGGTTTTTACAAAGACGGCGGATCCGTAGGTAGTATTGGTGTTATTCACGGTGATAATTTATTTATAGGCGCACCTAGTCATTCTGGATTGCAGTTTGGCGGTAGTATTATATATCCAACAAACGGGAGTAATGGAAATGCTACTAATGGAGTTGTTGATTTAGGTGGCACTTCTAGCCGCTTCAAAGACCTACACCTATCAGGCGATGCCACGATGGGTGGGCTTACTGTTAATTCTGGAACAGCAAACACAGTAGCGACTTTCCAATCTACGGACGATACTGCATCGCTCGTTTTAACTGACAATGACACGACCAATAAAATCCACTCAAGCGCCACAGGTTTAAGATTTGAAGTTGATGGGTCAGAGGCAGGTAGGTTTGATTCAGCAGGATTAGACGTAATAGGAACTGCTAAGGCTACTATTTTCAATGCAACATCTGATATCAGAAAGAAAAACATAATAGATAAATATACTAAAGGGTCAACCTTTAAAATCCAAGCACATAGATTTGATTGGAAAGATGGCTCAGCTGATAATCAGATTGGTTATATCGCTCAGGAAGTAGAAGAAATATTACCAGAAGCGATTGGCGAAGGTGAAGATGGAATCAAGTCTGTTAACTATAATATGGTACACACAGCAAAGATTGCAGAATTAGAATCAGAGGTTGCTGAATTGAAAAAGTTAGTCAAGGAATTACTAAATGTCAAGTGAATATTTAGATAATGGTACAGCAATCAATCCCGGCACTGCTAGTGACTATTATGAAGCTAGAACCACTACTGCTATTGTAAATACTGGATTCCAAGTTGGCGGCGTAGATATTGCTACTCTATATGAGAAATTAGCAAGTGGTACTCAAAAGAATAATACAACCAATTTTGTAACTGATAATTCTACTCATAGTAATAAAGATTTGGATGAGCTATTTGCTGGATATGGTACAGTAAGCACAGAAAACACTGTAAGTTTTGATAGCACTAACGGCACCCCAGCTTCACCTGATTACGCAGCAAGTAAGCTTCATATGAGCGTTTCAGCAACAGCACATGCTAGAGTTGATTTGTGTTTAGAAGCAGATGGAGACTTTGGATATAGAACCGTAAGTGGGTCTATAAGTTCTCCCGGTAGTGTTTTCTATGATAGTTGGGATTCAGATGCTTGGATATTAGATGCTGATAAGCCCAGTAACCCAACTGCTTATGAGTACAGGTGTTACTATGATGTTCCTGAACATGGAGGCACTAATGGATTCTCAGGTAATGGCAGCCCTCCTCTAGGTACTAACGATTCATATAATACTTGGACTACTATGCCATCATCTGGATATGTCTCTTGGTATTCTGCTGCTAGTGATTCTAACCCGTCGGCCGGTGGAAATACTTCTATAGTTTATTTTGTACTAACATTAAGAGAAATAGCTAATACCAGTAACTCTAAAACAGTAATGGTTAAATTAACAGCTACTGCACGGCGCGAACCTGCCGGGATTGGTGTGCAATAACGTAATGACTATATATGCACAAATAACAACGAACTGTAACATGTCCTGTGACCATTGTGTTTTTGGTTGTGCTAAGGAAACTAAAGGCGTTGATATGACAGAAACCGTGTACAAACAAGCATTAAGTATCACTGGAAAGTTAAATACATTACTCAGTATAGGCGGTGGAGAACCTACTATACACCCTAAGTTTTGGGAATTTTGGGGGCTTGCTATAGGCTCAGGCGCTGACCATATTTGGATGGCTACCAACGGCAAAAACAGAAAAACGACAGAAAAGTTAATTGCCGCACACCATGCTGAACGTTTTACATTAGTAATTTCGCAAGACCCATGGCATGAACCTATACATTCAAGTATACCAATAACAGCTAAAAACAATGGGGTTGAGTTGAGATGCAATGGGTATGTTACACGCAATGGCTCAGCAGAAAAAAATAATATATATACTCAAGACGATTGTAGATGTGCTAATATATTTGTTGATGTAAAAGGTGATTGCCACCCCTGTGCATGTAATGATTCGCCAGTATTATTTACTACAAATACTACGCCAGACAAACACACATTAGAATATATACATAATATTATAATTACTAATGGTTGTTGGCGCACATGGGATGATGGTACATTAAATAGCATAACAGAAAAAATTATAAGGAACTAAAATGAAAAAGATATTAATATTAATTATTTTTCTTGCTGGGTGTGCAACAACAATAGAGCAACCTACACCATTTGAGACGACAGATAAAATTGTAACCATTTATGGCTGTGAGCAGCTCAAAGCAGATGTTGCAGAGAAGAATAAAACTCTACCTGCAGACAAACAACTTGAGGCAGATTGCTAATGGGCATTGAAAAATTAAAATATATTCATAGAATTGTATTTAAGAATTTTACTTATATGACAGATAAAAGACAATATGGTTTAGATGAAAAATGGGTAATGCCCGATATAGACTACAATGAACATGATGAATTAGTCGGCGACTGTGAAGATTTTGCTCTTGCTTGTCGTAAATTAGTACGAGAGGCGGGTATTGATAATTCAAGATTAGTATTTTGTTTAACTGAATCTGGCGAAGGACATTGTGTACTAGAAGCTAATGGCTGGATATTAGATAACCGACAAACTAAAGTCAAACGTCGCGATGACATAAACTATGAATGGGTTGCTATCTCAGGATATAACCCAGGCGACGCGTGGAAATTCATAAAAAATTAATAGGAGAACAAAATGACAGCAGTAGATCAAGCAGTTACAGTCCTTGAAGGTCTGGCAGGAAAGGAATTGACAAATTCCCAAATGTTGAAAGCAGTAAAATATTTTATTGATTATAGGGATTCTGAAGGTTTGAATAATGAACAAATTGCTCAGAAGTTTATAGATCAATTAGTTACTAAAGTAAAAACAAAGATAAAACAGGGCGCTACGCGACAAGCAACGGAAGATAATCTTTCAGCTGTTCAATCTGCCGTAGCTGATGCAGTTTCAGATTTATAAATAATTATTAATTTACAATAATAACTATAAGGATTTTCAATGTCTAGTATTCGTAGTAGCGGCGGCGGCGGTGGTAGTTCTTGGGCTACTTGGACCGATATGGTCAATGAATTAACTGGTGTGCCAACTACATTATCGGGCTTCGGTATTACCGATGCTCAAGGTGCATTTGGCGTCGGCACAGATGGCTATGTTCTCGAATCAGATGGCACAGGCGGGTATAACTGGGTAGAGACACCGGATGGCCTAAATGCCCCTACAGTGCAGACTGAGTATTCGCCTTTTGCTAACCAGGCGAGCGGACACAGCTTCGAGCCAACATACAATGGGATAGTTGAGCCGATTGACATTTACATGAGAATATCAGTGGATGGTGGTTCTACTTGGGGCTCTAGTTTAAAAATCGCTGGTGAAGATGGTGCTACTGGTGCTGCAGGGGCCGATGGAGCTGGCTCACAATATTACGAATATATTTTCAAAAATTCAGCATCCCAGCCTGCGCTTGGTGTTTCATTGATCGACCCAACAAACAACAATGGCGCTGACCCAGTCTGGTCAGACACTCCAGAGGGTGGTGCAGGCCACGAATGGATGTCAGTTGCAAAGAAATCAGCTGATGGCCTTACGCTAATTAGTAATTGGTCTGTACCTATAAGATTATCAGGCAATCCTGTAAATGTAGAATATGCTGAAGAAACTGTGCTGGGCAATGGAATAATTGACACTGGCTCTTGGAGCGCGACGTTCGATCCTGCAGTGCATTTATGGATGCGACAATCTACAGACGGTGGTAGTACCTGGTCTGACGATGTAAGAATCGTTGGCGAGACTGGTAGTGGTGGGCCCTATGTAGATTATATTTTCATTAGAACAACAGACAACCCACCTAGTATACCTAGTGGCAATGACCCAACAAATGCAAATACTGGCCCATGGTATGATGCACCACAAGCTGGAAGCAATGCGTTATGGATGAGCAAAGCTAAAAAAGACGCAGACGATACGCTATCACAAGGTGCTGTATGGTCCGCTCCGTTTTTGCTCTCGCCAACTTTATTGGATGTGCAATATTCGATAGATGGCTCTGGTAGCCCACTAGATGCAGAGGATAATGGTTGGAGCTCTACATTTGTGCCCGGCACAGACAAATATATGATACAGTCTGTAGATGGTGGCACAACCTATAGCTCTGCTATTCAGATAGTTGGAGAGACGGGTTCTGCTGGTGATTTCCTAAATTTCATATTCAGAAGAAATGCAACTAAGCCAACTAAGCCAACTACTAATGACCCTACTAATGGAAACACTGGACCTTGGTATGATGAACCACCTGTAGCAAATGGTGATAAGCTTTGGATGACAAAGGCCCTATTTGTAGAGGGTACACTGAGTGGTGCTTGGTCAGAACCGATTCAGGTAGAGGGTGCAGATGGAGCAACAGGGGCAGCTGCAAAGACTATCGCAATAGCAGGCTCTGGCCAGGTGTTCGGGTATGATAACGCAACTGGTAGCCCAGTGTTGCAGACTACTAGCTCAATAACGCTAACATGTAATAGACAAAACATATCGGGCTCTACAGTGTGGACAATGACTGATGACCAGGGTGCTGATCAATCAGGTTCACTATCTGGCAAGAGTAACGCTGGAGCAACATTAACTGAAGCAAGCTTTGATGCACTAACAAATAATGACTTTGTGACAATCACTGCTATAGCAGATGGAATATCAGATACATTTACTATATTAAAATTACTATCTGGAGCAGATGGAACGGATGGTTCTAGTTCTTCTACTATTGTTCTTACTTCTGATTCTCAAATATTTGGATATGATAATTCAACTGGAACACCAGCACTATCTACAGCTAGCTCGATAGTATTTACTTGTAATCGTCAGAATATATCTGATGCAACTGTTTGGACAATCAAAGATTCTACTGGAGCACTTTTGACTCCTGTAGGAACATATCTATCTTCAATATCTGATACTTCAGCAACATTGACAGAAGCTGTATTCTCAGGAATCTCTAATAATTCAAATATAATGGTTACTGCTACTTCAGAGGGTATAGAAGATTATGTAACAATCGTAGAATTATTATCAGGACAGAAAGGGGATACGGGTGATACTGGAGCAGTAGGAAGCTCTGCAGAAAGCATTATATTAACTTCAGACGCACAAACATTTACATTTACGAATGCTGGTGCATACGATCCAGCAAACCAAACAGTGACACTTACAGCTAATCGGCAAAACCTGGCTGGTGCTACTGTGTGGTCAACGACACCAACCATCGCAGCAATAGACGCAAAAACGGGCGATGAAATAACTATTGACGAAACTGAATTTGGCCTGAGTAATGACTCAGTAAAAATCACTGCAACGTCAGGAGCATACTCCGATTCAACCACACTAATAAAATTAACTGCAGGTCTACAGGGTGATGTGGGAGACACCGGCCCGCAAGGTGATTCTGCTATCTCGGGCTTCTTGACAAATGAAGCACATGTTTTGCCAACTGATAAAGATGGCGGGACATATAGCTTAACAACATCAGGTGGTGTATTCAATACATTTGATGGTGTGACTGATGTTACAAATTCAGCAACATACACAATACAGGGTACAGCGACAAGAAATGGATTGACTATGTCAATCAATGGTTCTACTGGAGCATATTCATTATCTGGAGCATCTTGGACTAGTGATTCTGAAATATTTACTTTACGCTCTGTATATAGTGCTGTTATTATAGATAAACAATATACAATAACAAAATCAAAGACTGGGAGTACTGGTGCGGATGGTGTTGATCCAATATCAGGATTCCTAACAAATGAAGTTCATGTAGTTGGTGCAGCAAAGAATGGAACCGGATATAGTCTAACTAGCTCGGGCGGAACATTCAAAGTATATGAAGGAATAACAGATGTAACTACATCATCTTACTTTGAAGGCGGAACTACACAAAATGGATTAACACTTGCAATTAATTCATCCACTGGAGTATATACTCTAACAGGTGGGTCATGGGCTACTGATGAAGAAGCATTTACTGTTTCAGCAACATATGGCGGAACTCAAATAGATAAAGTTTTTACTATTAGTAAATCTAAAACTGGTGAAGATGGATTATCTGGAGTTCTTACGAATGAAACTCACGTTGTAGCTACAACTGAAGCTGGTACAGGATATTCATTGTCCTCAGCAGGAGGCACATTTACTGTTTTTACTGCTCTGACTGATGTTACAACTTCTTGTACTTTCTCTGGAACTGCTACACAAAATGGATTAACATTTACTATCAATGCATCCACTGGAGTATATACTCTAACGGGTGGGTCATGGGCTACTGATGAAGAAATATTTACAATAACTGCGAATTATAGTGGTACGATTTTAACTAAAACATATACAATAACAAAATCCAAGGCAGGGGCTACTGGTCCAACTGGGGCCAAGGGTGAAGATGGGATTGTTGGTGTAGATGGCACAGATGGTGTCTCACAGGCACAGTTACAGATTTTCATCAGAGCATCATCAGCACCCAACACACCGACTGGCGGGTCGTTCGTGTTTGACACGGCTACGTTCACTGCGCCGGCATCATGGAATAAACAACCACCCGCGGGCAGCGACCCGCTCTACGTATCTGTGGGTATAGCCTCAGTGGCGGGCTCATCGGGTACAGACTCGTCCATTATATGGGGTAGCCCTGACCTATTAGCAGTAGACGGTGTAGATGGTGGCGATGGCAACTCAGTATTTCAGGGCATGGTGTTCAAACGGGCTAGTAGCACGCCTAATATACCAACTGAAAACGATGGTGCATATAACTTCGGCACAAATACACTAACACCACCAGCAACGTGGTCAGTGACTGTGCCTGCAATAGATGGCAATCCCGTTTATAGTTCAACCGCAGTATTCTCGATTAACGGAACGACTGGGACAGATAGCACCATGACATGGTCTGACCCAGAGCTTTTTGTGCAGGACGGAGCAGATGGTGATGATGGTGCTGCAGGTAAATCTACTTTCATGTATCCAATTTATAGACGGTCAGCAGTAGACCCAGGCACACCAACTGGTGGTTCATTCAATTTCGGAACTAACATAGGAACGCCACCATCAAATTGGTATAATTCAGTTCCTTCTGGTACAGACCCAGTTTATACTTCAAATACTCTAGCATCTATAATAGGCGATACTGGAACTGATTCTAGTTTAACTTGGGTAGCATCTACGATGTTAGTACAAGATGGAGCAACTGGTGCAGTTGGAACTGATGGAACAGATGGAAATACATCAGCGCAATTGATGATATTCATTAGGTCTGGTTCTGCTCCAGGTACTCCTTCTGGTGGTTCATTTAACTTTGGTACATCAACATTAACAGCACCGTCTAGTTGGTCAAAATCTATCCCAGCAGGAACATCTCCAGTTTATTCATCTGTTGCAATCGCTCAGATTACTGGAACGACTGGAGTCGATTCATCTATACCTTGGGGTTCCCCAGAGCTGATGGTACAAAATGGAGTTGATGGGAGCACAGGTCCTGCTGGCACGGATGGTGACCCAGGCACTGCTGGTACTTCAGTATTTCAGGGTACTGTGTTTAGAAGAGCATCTTCTACTCCAAGTACTCCAACTACAAATGATGGTTCATATAATTTCGGGACAAATATATTAACTGCACCATCTGGATGGTCAACATCAGTACCTGCTATAAATGGAAATCCAGCATATAGTTCAACTGCTACATTCTCAGTTGTAGGAAATACTGGAACTGATAGTACAATGACCTGGTCTGCTCCAATGCTATTTGTTCAAGATGGAACAGATGGCGATGATGGCGCACCAGGGTCAACTGGTACATCTGGATTATCTACATTCTTATATCCAATATTCAGAAGAGCATCTTCTGCACCGGCAACACCATCTGGCGGATCATTTAATTTCGGAACTAATACTGGTACACCACCAACCAATTGGTTGAATGCTGATCCAGGCGGAGCTAATCCATTGTATTCCTGTAATGCTCTTGCTTCAGTAACTGGAGATACAGGAACTGATTCTAGTTTATCTTGGTCGTCACCAAATAAAATGGTAGAACATGGAACAGATGGTGCAAAGGGTGATGCTGGCGCAAAGGGTGATACTGGAAATACTGGAGCATCTGGAAGTTCTTCATACCAATGGACAATATTCAGAAGAGCATCTTCTACACCATCTACTCCTTCTGGCGGATCATTTCAATTTGTAAATGGTGGAACTAGTGTCCCTATTCCACCAACCAATTGGTCGAATGCTGATCCAGGCGGAAGTAATCCTTTATATAGTTCAACTGTACTTGCTGCAATTGTAGGAAATTCTGGAACTGATTCATCTTTAAATTGGTCTAGTCCAAATAAGATGGTTCAGGATGGAGCAACTGGCGGAACCGGGCCCGCTGGCGACGATGGTTACAAACCTGAAATGCGATATCAGGAAGATACTACAGTAGCAGTCGATAATGCTGCAGCGTTGATACCATTGGATGGTGGAGTTGCAAAATGGAGTACATCTACTCCATCAAACCCTTCTTCTCCAGTATGGATGATACAATGTGTTAAGAATCTTGCTGGAAATATAATGATTAGTAATTGGACAAATCCAGTGATGCTGAATCTTGATTATTCTGATTCAAGAATTGCAAATGATGCAATGACATTGGTAGATTTCAAAGCAGCAGCAGGCTGGACAAATTTACCAGAAGATGGAGCAACATCTGATACATGGGGAACACTATCGGGCCAACCAAGTGATACTGATATTTTAAATATCAATACAGTTTGGTCAGATGTTGCAGGGACAACAAATGCTCCTGAAAATAATGCTACAAATACTACAAATACTAATCAATTGACTGATGGTGCCAATCTTGGCGGGACTGCAGATTGGGGCAGTGTTTCAGGTTCTGGAAAACCAGCGAATAATGCCGATGTAACTTCTGTTAATATTGCTGCAGGGTTTGCTGGTCAGGAAAATTATGAGAATCTTCATTTTAAAACTGGAGGTGGCTCTGGTGATGTAATGACTGTTAGTGGTAATGTTATTGAAAGGACAGCAGGATCTGGTTGGGATTTACATGCGTATTCAGAAGAGTATTTTATTGGACCATGTGTTTTAACATTCAAAGCAGGAACTACTAATGAGACTTGGATGCTTGGTATAAATACTGACCCTGTAGCAAATACTTCATATACTTCTATTGATTATTGTTTTTATCAGAATGGTACAGACACAGTAGCAATATATGAAAGTGGCTCAAGTGAAGGTACAGTGGCTACATATACTACATCAAGCGTATTTAGTATAGTGAATGATGGAGAGAAAGTAAAATACTACGTAGATGGAGCTTTGGAACATACTTCATCAAATATACCATCTGCCACTGCAGCATATTATATTGATTCATCTTTCAATTCATTGGGCTCAAAGGCTAATATAATATCATTTACATCAGGCCCATCAAAGTTAGTGAATGATGCTGATAAGAATTCTGCAATATCAATATCTTCTGCAGGTGTTCTATCTGGAGCTGGTGGGGGTACTGTAGCAATTGGTTCTTTGACCGGTTCATCATTATATAAGAATTCTGCAATATCAATATCTTCTGCAGGTGTTCTATCTGGAGCTGGTGGGGGTACTGTAGCAATTGGTTCTTTGACCGGCTCAACAGCATATAAGAATTCTGCAATATCAATATCTTCTGCAGGTGTTCTATCTGGAGCTGGTGGGGGTACTGTAGCAATTGGTTCTTTGACCGGCTCAACAGCATATAAGAACTCGAATGTAACAATTAATGCAGACGGCTCATTGGGTGGAGCTGGTGGGGGTACTGTAGCAATTGGTTCTTTGGCCGGCTCACCAGTATATAAGAACTCGAATGTAACAATTAATGCAGACGGCTCATTGGGTGGAGCTGGAGCAGGAACAGTAGCAATTGGTTCTTTGACCGGTTCATCATCATATAAGAACTCGAATGTAACAATTAATGCAGACGGCTCATTGGGTGGAGCTGGAGCAGGAACAGTAGCAATTTCAAGTCTTTCTGGTTCTACTAATTATTTGAATACTCAGATTTCATTATCAGCAGCAGGAGTATTAACTGGGGCAGGGACCTCTTCTGCAGTAAACTTATCAAGTCTTGCAGGAACAGTTGGAAATTCACAAATTGCCAATGATGCTGTGACAAATTCAAAAATCGGGCCAGATGCAATTACTGAAACAGAGATTGCTGATGATGCTGTGACTGCTGCACAAATTACTGCAAATGCTGTAACTGCTTCTGAAATTGCAGCTGATACGATTGTAGCTGGAAACATTGCAGCAAATGCAATTGGAGCAAGTGAGATTGCAACAAATGCAGTAACTACTAATAAGATTCTTGCTGGAGCAATTACAGCAACTAAAATTGCAAGTAATACTATTACTGCAACACAGATTGCCTCAAATGCAATTAACGCATCCGAGTTGAATGCTGATGCAGTAACAGCAACCCACATAGCAGCAAATGCTATAGAGGCTGGAGCAATTAAAGCAGGAGCAGTAGTTGCAGATGCAATTGCAACAAATGCAGTAACTACTAATAAGATTCTTGCTGGAGCAATTACAGCAACTAAAATTGCAAGTAATACTATTACTGCAACACAGATTGCCTCAAATGCAATTAACGCATCCGAGTTGAATGCTGATGCAGTAACAGCAACCCACATAGCAGCAAATGCTATAGAGGCTGGAGCAATTAAAGCAGGAGCAGTAGTTGCAGATGCAATTGCAACAAATGCAGTAACTACTAATAAGATTCTTGCTGGAGCAATTACAGCAACTAAAATTGCAAGTAATACTATTACTGCAACCCACATAGCAGCAAATGCTATAGAGGCTGGAGCAATTAAAGCAGGAGCAGTAGTTGCAGATGCAATTGCAACAAATGCAGTAACTACTAATAAGATTCTTGCTGGAGCAATTACTACAAATAAATTAGATGCTGGAGCGATAACCGCAGAAAAAATAGCTACCGGAACTATTACTGCAGATAAGATAGGTGCAGGAGAAATTACTGCTAATGAAATTGCCACGAATAGCATAGCGTCTGATAAACTTGCTGCAACAAAGTTATCAGCAATTTCAGCAGATATGGGTGTAGTTACTGGCGGAACATTCCAGACGGCATCAACTGGTCAAAGGTGTGTTATGACATCTGATGGGGATCAGGTTTTAACAGTTTATGATAGCTCAAATGTTCCAACATTTTATATAACTGGCGCAGGGAATCTTACATTTTCTGGAAAATTAGCAGGCGGGATTATTAATGATATTGGATTATTTGGACAATCTATATTAGAACAATTAAATCCTGCATTTGGTGCTGCTGATTCCACTGGTGGTTCAGCTACACTTGCAGCAGTATCACACGTAGCAGCAACATCTACAAATCAGACATATGATTTATCTTCTCAACCAATATTATCTGGAAATAATAATAATCCCACAATAACTATTACATTTGAAGATAGTGGAACTCTAAGTTGGAATGTTACCCCAACTGCTCCTAATTATACATTTACTTTACAGAAGAGTATAAATTCTGGTTCATTTTCAACTATCAAAACTTGGACTGAATCTGGAACTGCAGCAGCTGGAGAACAAATATCTGAGCCTGGCTTTAATTGGACAATACCATCAAGATATGCTATTAACAAAGAATTGGTTTTTGCTGATACTACTACAAATGGCCAGACAGTAAGGTATAGAGTACTAATCAAAAGAAATTCAGGAAACTATAACTCTCCAACTCTTAATACATTTAATGTATCTGAAACTGGAGTTTCTGGTTTATTTGGAACAACAGTTTCAACATCTGCACCAGTTCAAGGTGTCGATACACCTGATCAAAATGGCCACGTGTGGTATGTATACTAATGGTTGATATTCATATAGATGACTCTGGTACATGGAGAAAGGCAAAACAAGTTTGGGTTGATGACTCTGGTACATGGAGAAAGGCAAAACAAGTTTGGGTTGATGACTCTGGTACATGGAGAAAAGTATATGCAAAAGTTGATATAGAAGTTGGCGGAATTACTGATTACAGTATAACGGAATTAGCAAGTTTATATACATATGATGCATATGCTCTTATCAGATTAAAAACAGATGGCAGTATAGTGAAAATAGAAGCTTCTGGGGATAATACTGGAGCTGAAGTAGCAAATGGAAGATATGTTGCAGTTACTGATATAGAAGAAGGAATCGGTGAATTATTTGAATCAAAAGTTACTTGGACTAGTAGTGGAAATAGGGGAAGTACAAATTGGGTATCAATTGATACAAATAATGATTATGGTGAAGTTGCAATAACTTCTAATACTCAATACACTGGTGCTGGTAGCATATATGTTAGACAATTAGGAGATTCTAGTACTGAAACCTTAGTGGGAACTTTTACTTGGAGTGCTACAGTACCAGGCTCTGGTGGCGGCGGTGGAGGACCACCAATAGAATAATAACCTTTATAAATATAAGAGAATTTATCAAACAACCCGACAATTTTACTATGGAGTATATTATGTCAGAACAAGAGCAAGCGGAAATGAGCCCAGAAGATTATAAAAAGCAAGTAATGGAACAATCCTCGCAGGTTGGCCAGAATGTACAAGCATTTCTTGAACAAGTTAAACTCTCGGCAAAGACGGAAAACGACCGACAGATTCTAGGAGTATTTTCTAGTATTATGGAAGTCATGGAAAAGGTAGCTTCTGGTGAGCTAGTGATTCTGAATACCGAGCAAGTATTTGGACCAACTCAACAGCCTGAAGCTCCTGTAGAAGATGGAGCAGACGAGGATGGCGACGAATAAGAATTATTTCTCAAAAGAGGAACTTTCTTGCAAACATTGTGGTGAATATCATTTCGATGAAGGTACACTACAAAAACTGAACAATCTGCGTGAGGAAGTCGGTGCCGCTATGGCAGTTACTTCTGGATATAGATGCAAAGAGTATAACTCTGAAAGGGGTTATACTCAAACCCATGCGTCTGGACAAGCTGTGGACATTTCTTGTACACATAAACATGCATTCAATATAATGAAACTCGCTGCTAAACGTGGTTTTACTGGTATAGGTATCAAACAGAAGGGTTCCGGCCGGTTCATCCACTTAGATGATCTGACGGAGACTAATGGGCGTCCTAGACCACACATTTGGAGTTATTAAAATGAGTTCAGCAAGGGCAGGATGGATAGCAACATTGGGCGTATGTCTGATAAAGGTATTATTGGGTGGAGTTACAATTGAAGGCTATATTTCTTTCATTGCTCCTGATTATTCTGGAATGGCGTTATTGCTAGGTGCTGTTGGTGCAGTACACTGGGGCAGAGAACAAACTAGAAGTAAAGAAAACATGAATTAGAGGTGATATTATTATGTGGATTTTAGATATATTGGGTTCAGCTGGATTCGGTGCTATTACGGGTGGTATATTTGGTTGGCTAACAAAAAGAGAAGAACGAGCCAATCTTCAAATGAAACTTGACCACGAAGTTAATAAAATAAAAGCTCAGACAGTTGCTACTATACAAATAGCTAAGATGAGTATAGAGCAAGCAAAAGTTGCTGGAGAATTATTAGTAGATAAGATAGATGCTGAAGCATTTGCCGAGGGTCAAAAATCTACAAGCATATGGGCAGCAAATGTAAAATCTATGATTAGACCCATTATTCTTGGTTTATTGATGTGGCAATCATATGAAATTATTAGTACATTAGAAGAATTGACTAATGGCTTAGAGTCTCTTTCACAGACTGAGATTGTTGGCTTATACAGAATAGTAGTTTTATCAGTAACAGGGCTTACTGCTACTGGGGTTGGTTGGTATTTCTCAACTAGGTCAAGTAAACAGTTTGATAAATTAGTAGATAAATGGAAAATATAAAATGCCGGCAATAAATTTTACAATATCATTAGAACAACTTAAAACTACAATAGCTATAATTATACCAGTAATTGCAGGATTTTTTGCTATTATAAAATATGTTGCATCTGACTACGATGTTCAAGTTCTAAGAAATGAAATGAATATATCATCTAATGATACTTTAAAATCTTTACTATATCTGAAATATAACAAAGATGGTGAAACGCTTCCACTTGATAGCTGGACTGTAGAAGATCAAGAAAAATTAAATCAACATAGAGAACTTGGACACACATTCTTAAAAACTAAGCATGAATTAAAAGGACAAAATAAAGCAGGGTTACCAGAATGAAATATTTCTTAATATTATTCGCGATCTTTATTTCATTAACAGTTAGTGCTAGTGATTATAAGAGAATCATTAAAACTATAGAAATTGAAACCTTTTATAGTGAAAATACTGATATGGATTATTTTAGAATTATTAATGATACTAAATTTAGATTAAGGTGTTATACATATAACTATATTAGCATTGAAGATAAAGGAAAGAAAAGAAGAAATATACGTGTATATACTTCATTCTCTGTTAGCTCAGAGGATAAAAGTTCATGGTATGAATATCCAGTAGAAGATTTTAGATGGAGATGTAACTAATGGCTGTATTAGAATCAGCATCAGAATTACAAGAATATTGTTTACGTAAATTAGGTAAACCCGTAATAAACATAGAAGTAGCTGCAAGTCAACTTGATGATAGAGTTGATGAAGCAATTGAATTGTTTATACAAAGACACTATTCTGGTGTAATAGAAGTGTGGAAAAAGCATACTATAACTGCTAGCGATGTAAGAAAGGGATATATCAAACCACCAAGCGATATTGTTGCTATGGTAGAATTATTAGACCCATCTTCTAGTACTGGTAGCTCATCATTAGAAGCATTTGAAAGATTAAATTATAGATTAGCGCAAACAGATTTCTTTGAGAGTATGACTGGTGGTATAGATGCTGGATTATTATATATCAAGAAAGCAAATATAGCAACTATGCTAGATGTGTTATCTCCTGATAGAAATTTTCAGTTTAATTATGTTAAACAATATTTAAATATATCTGGTGCGTTAGTTGAAGGTAGCTGGATTATTATTCATGGATATGAAGCGATTGACCCAGATAAAGATGTAAATGTATATAATGATGAATGGATTAAGAAATATACTACTGCTCTAATTAAACAACAATGGGGCCAGAATATTAAAAAATATACTGGAGTACAATTGCCCGGCGGAGTAGAAATGAATGGACAGCAAACCTTTGATGAGGCTACAGAAGAAATTGCTAGATTATTGGAAGAATTTGAAATGAAATATGAGTATCCCGTTAACTTTTTTGCGGGTCCGAGTTTTCTATAATGGCACTTAATTCATATTTTAACAACCTTGGTGAGACTGGTGATAACTCAAATGAACAATCATTGATAGATGGTTGGACTCAAGAGTGCATTCAAATCATGGGTATTAATGTTTTATACCTACCAAGAACGGAAGTAAATACTGATGATTTGTATGGTGAAGATCATTCTGCAGCATTTACTGAAGCAGTATCAATTGAAATGTATGTAGAGGATATTGAGGGCTTTGAGGGCGAAGCTGAAGTAATGACTGGATATGGTATCTCTATTGGAGATGTAGCTCACTTTAGAGTATCTCAAACTAGATTTGCAGAAGAGCAACCTTTAGATACTAGGCCCGATATTGGCGATTTGATTTATATGCCTCTTACAAATAACTTATTTGAAGTTAGAAGAATTGCTGATGAAGATCAATTTTATCCAAGCGGGATGGTTCCTTCATATGTTCTTAGTTGTGAAACATATTCTCACTCTATGGAAACCTTTGCTACTGGAGTTGATGAAATAGATGATATATCTGATAAGGATTTAAGTCCAACAACTGTTCATGAAATGGATGGAGATAATGCTAATTTGGAAATTGTAGCTGATGACATAATTGACTTTGAAGAGGCCAATCCTTTTGGTAATTTTTAAGACATATTCGTAGAAATCCATTTTTATAAATAATTGAATGGATTATAATAAAATTTACAAAAAATTATGTTCTGAAGATATGACTGGAACATATTTAGAAGCACATCACATTCTGCCTACTTGTATGGGAGGCAGCGATGAAAATATAAATATAGTTAAATTAACAGCAAAGGGTCATTATTTAGCACACTGGTTATTAATTAAAATATATCCAGAAATTAATAAACTTCATTATGCTTGGTGGGCTATGAATAATCAAACTACTAGCCCAGATAATAAAAGAGATTACAGAATAACATCTGCTGTTTATGAGAATGCAAGAGTAAAACATAAACATCTTGCGAGCGTTAATCAGCTGGGTGAAAAAAATCATATGTTTAATAAAACGCATACGGCCGAAGCTAAAGCGAAAATATCTGCTGCTCATATAGGCAGGAAAATATCTAATGAAACCAGAAAGGCCATGAGTAATGCTGCTAAGAAACGTGGGGTTTCAAAGACAACACAGGATGCAGCATTAAAGAAATTAAAAGAAGATATTAAAAATAAAAAATTCAGAAATATGGATAATAAAGAATATGTCTTTTATAATACTAAAACTAAGAAGAATTGGAAAATGACTCGTATACAATTTTGTGAAACATTTAATTATGTACCAAAGCAATTATATGGATTGATTAAATACAATTCTAAATTTGATAAAACATGGTTGGTTAAAGCATAATGCTTAAAACATTCTACTGGTCGTCAACGCGCAAATTAACTTCAGTATTTGGATCGCTTTTTAATGATATTAAAATCGTTCGTCGCGATTCTAGTGATACTGAGCTTGCAAGATATCTTGTACCCATCCAATATTCCCCAAAGAATTCATGGTATTATTCTAAAGAGCTAAGATCAGCAGATTATATTTCAGGTTCAGGCCCGAATGTAAAAACTATGCTTCCTCGTATTTCTTTTGAAATGACTGAAATGAATTACAATGAATCCAGAAAAACCAATACAATGAATGTAATGGCTTCTAATATTGCAGGGGATACATTAAATAAATCAAAGATGTTTGCTCCTGTACCTTATGATTTTACTTACGACTTAATTGTCTATTCTAAATATATAGAGGATGGGTTACAAATTGTAGAACAAATTATTCCATATTTCTCACCATCTTTGAATGTAAAGATAAAGGAAATGGAAGATCCGTTAGTATACAATGATGTACAAGTTACTCTGGAAGGAGTTATCTCAGAAGATAATTTTGAAGAAACGTTAGATACAAATAGAGTATTGACTTGGACATTTACTTTTAGATGTGCTGCTAATGTGTATCCACCAATAGATGATACTAAGATTATTAGAAAGTCTATTGTTAATATTGATAATAGTTTAATTGATCCGCCTGGTGATTTAGAAACAATACAGGTTGAAGCACATGCACATGAAACAGATGATATAGAACACAGTACAACAACAATTATAGATGATACAAGCGACGGTGCTAGTCCATCACCCACTGGGGAATTCAGCGATGAATTCTCTGATGAATTTTCATAGGAAAGAGCAATGGCAGATACATTAAGAACAGAAACAGATTTATTAACTAACTTATTTCAAGATGGCCAGAGTGGTGGTATTAGTGCTCAAGATATGAGAGATTTAATTGTATCTGTCCAACACCAAAATAAGCATGGGTTCTTTGATTATAATGATTCCTCTGGTACTACTATTACACTTCCAGAAGGCGTAGAAACTAAGTTAAATAACGATGGCCTAGGCATATATTCAAATAAAGCATATCCGCCTAATGGTGTAACCGATGTTTGGAATTCGACCAATAACCAGTTTGATTTTTCTGAATTAACAATTGGCACTATGGTTGAATTGAGAGTTACTATTTATGCTACTACTCTTTCAAACAATACCGACCTTAATATTAATTTAGTTGCAGGTATAGGTGGAAATGAATACACAATCCCATTTCATCAAGCTTATCTCAAGTATGCAGGGCCACACGAAGTGGTAGCATATATTGGATTTTATATTGGTGGTACAAATATGAAAGATAATCCTGCAGAGATTAGAGTAACTGCAGAGAAAGACGCATCAGTAGTAGTAGGGGGATGGTATACTAGTATCATAGTGAGATAATATATGAGTAAAAGTGAGCTTGATAAAATGATGGAAGGCTTATCTCAGGCCAAAACAGATATAATACCAGAAGAAGATTTTGAGATAATAGAATTTCCAGAGCCAGTTAAGTTTAAACCAGGTGATGGCAAAGCAATATCTTTAGAAAATCAATTAGATGATTATGGCTTCGCTAGAAATACTCTACACCAAGTAATAGAGAATGGCAATACTGCATTAAAAGAAATGCTGAGAGTGGCGTGCAATTCAGACCACCCAAGAGCATTTGAGGTAGTATCTACTCTAATGAAAACTCTTGGCGATTCTTCAAAAGACTTATTAAAACTCCAAGAGCAAATGATAGACATGAGAAAGAAAATCAAAGATTCTCAGGATGACCCGACTTCTGGAAAACAAGAAGATGGTGCGTTTGAAGGTACTCTTGAAGATTTATTAATAGAAACAGAAGAATCAGAGAAGGGCGACAATGAGGTATCATGATGATGGCTCTAAAGTTCTTGGGCCGCGTACTGACCTAAATCTTAGAGTTGCTAAAGTCAATAGGAAGTTAGGATATTTAGGAAATCCGCGCATCAAGAAAGCCAATGTCAAGATGACAATGTCCGCGGATGAAGTATCTGAATGGAAGAAGTGCAGAACTGACCCAGTTTATTTTATTCGCTCATATATGAAAATTGTTAATGTTGATGGTGGATTGATTCCATTTGATATGTTTGATTTTCAGGAAGATTTAGTTGACCACATAACAGCAAATAGATTTTCATCTGTGTGTTGTGCACGTCAGATTGGTAAGACTACCGTAACAACTGCATATTTACTTTGGTTCTGTTTATTTCATTCATATAAGAATATTGGTATTCTTGCTAATAAGAAACGCTCTGCTGTTAAAGCATTGGCAAGATTGAAATTAGCTTATGAGAAAATGCCTATGTGGCTACAACAAGGAGTTGTAGAATGGAACAAGGGCGATATTGAATTAGAAAATGGCTCACGAATCGGAGCATTTGCTACAAGTTCAGATGCTGCTCGTGGTGAATCTTTCTCATTCTTATTTGTAGATGAGGTTGCATTTGTTGACCCAGGCGTATGGGATGAATATTATAAATCATCTTATCCTACTATTTCATCCGGCCAGGATACAAAGATTTGTTTAGTATCTACACCAAATGGCTTAAATCATTTTTATAGTATACACCATGCTGCAAAGGAAGGAAGAAATACATACTCGCCATTTGAAGTTATCTGGTCACAAGTTCCTGGCAGAGACGAGAAATGGAAAGCTGAAACTATTGTTAATACATCTGAAGAAGATTTCTTACAAGAGCATTGCTGTGTTGCAGGGGACACACTAATTAAAATTAATAATGATGTTATGACAATAGAAGAAGCTTATAATCTTATGGAATTAATGCAGCATAACGAATAACCAAGAAACTTGCATAAACCAAAAAACTCACAATTATAAATATTTAATAATAGTTGGAGATTTTTATGGCTTATACATATTTACTAAAATTTAAACCGACCAATAAATATTATTATGGTGTTAGATTTGCAAAGAATTGTAGCCCAAAAGAATTATTTAAAAGTTATTTTTCGTCGTCAGCGGAAGTTAAATTATTAATAGAAAAACACGGTATTGATGCTTTTGACTACGAAGTTAGACAAATATTTGACTATCCTAATGATGCTGTTTTATGGGAGCAAAAGTTTTTAACAAAAGTGAATGCAGCAAAATCTGAAAATTGGTTAAATAAATCAGCAAATCCATTTTCTTGTTCGCAGGTGTTTTCAGAAGAAACTATTAAAAAGCGAACTGAAAAAATGTTAAAAACCAGGATGAAAAACGGGTCTTATAAAAACCAAAAAAAGAAAGACACGTCATATGTTACTACAGAATATAGAGAATACTGCTCAAGTAGGCAGAAGGGTAAATCAAATAAAAAAATATCTAGGCTGGAAGAGTCTGAAATAGCGTCTATATTGGAGCTGTATAAAAGCAAACCTAATTTAGCTCAATATGAAGAACAATTTAAAACAAAAAGTGGAAAATATAAATCTGGGAAAGCCCCTAGTTATGACAGACTATTTGCAAAGTGGGTTGTGAAATATATGAATTTAAAAAGAACTCCAGAAAATGTTTTTAAAATAGTAAAAGGTGAAACAGTAATATGGAATTATCTATACGAAAAAATACTAATGGGTTAATGATAGATACACCTCTTGGTATGTCTGCCTTTACTGGTATCAAGAGAATTAAAGCAAGTAAATATTTTAGATTTGAGCTGTGTAACGGTAGCAAAATTGATATTACTACAAAACATAAATTTAAAACACCAGATGGATTTAAAGAAGCACAAGATTTTACATTTTTTAACAAGATAGTTTCCCGCGGCGGTGAATTAACAGTAACAAACATTGAGCTCATAGAAGAAGAAAAATATTTTTATGATGTCACAGATGTAGAAAAAGAAAATCAATATTATACTAATGATGTTGTATCTCACAATTGCGAGTTTCTTGGCGGATCATTTACTCTTATTGCTTCTGCTATATTAAGAAGATTATTACCAGAACCTGTACTTCATCTAAATACTGAGGGTACTACTAAAATAATTGAATCGGCAAAAGAAGATCACACGTATTTTATGTCAGTGGATGTTGCAAGAGGCTCTGGACAAGATTATTCTACAATATCTGTAATAGACATTACTGCGTTTCCAAATAAACAAGTTGCAGTATATAGAAATAACCAAATATCATCTTTGTTATTTCCTAATGTAATCGAAGCATTTGGTAAGCAATATAATGATGCATTCTGTCTGATAGAATCTAATGATATTGGCATAGCAGTATTAAATATTATGAATTGGGAATATGAATACGAAAATCTGATTTTTACTCGGACAGGCAATCAAAAACGTTCAAGGATGGGATTAAGAGTAGATAGAAAAACCAAAAGAATCGGTTGTAACAGATTAAAAGATATGATTGAATCTAATAATATGTTAGTAACTACAGAAGAAACCATTGATGAATTATATCATTTCCAAGCTAAAGGCGATTCGTTTGAAGCTGATATGGGTAATGATGATATAGTGATGGGTCTAGTAAATTTTGCTTATTATGCAAATACTGAAAATTATAAAAATTTAGTAGACCAAGATTTCCGTAAAGAATTTGCTGAATACGCCGAAGAAATGGAAAAGGAAGCACTGACGCCATTACCAATAATGGATAATGGAGTCAATGACACTATTAATTCCGAGCGATATCAGATGGAAAATAACGGATATGTTGATGGCTCTCATGATAAAGGATTTATGGCGTAGTTCACGAATATCTACATTTATAAATAATAATAATGATTTCTAATAGCAATAATATAAAATAAGAGGAATAGCAAAATGGCTTTCAACCTTTCACCATCTGTGAACATCATAGAAAAAGACTTTAGTACATTCGTTTCTGGTGTAGCAACGTCTATCGGCGCAGTTGTTGGGGATTTTGCCTGGGGACCTGCAGAAAAACGTATAACTGTTTCAAATGAAGAAGATTTAGTAACTACCTTCGGTGAGCCAGATGATACAAATTACAAAACTTGGTTCACAGCAGCAAACTTTCTAGCATACGGAAATAACTTAAAAGTAGTTCGTGTAGTAGATTCAGGAGCATTAAATGCATCTGATGGTACTGCAGCACTTATCGAAAATGAAGATGAAATCAGTTATGCAGCACTAACTGGTTCTTGGTTCGCGAAATACCCAGGTGCATTTGGTAATAGCATCGGAGTTTCAGTTTGCCAACGTCAACAATTCGATTCTTGGAAATATAAATCATATTTTGACCAGTACCCTCAGGGTAATGATGTATGGGTAGTAGTTACTTATACTGATTCTTCTGGTGTAGAAGATGTAAAAGAAACCTGGGAATTGAATTTAGATTCAGGAAGCAAAGATGGATTTGGTGTTAATAACTATATCCAAACTGCTCTGGAAAGAAATTCAAAATACGTTTATTGTCAAGCTGGTACATTCTCAGCTGCTGGTAGAAATCCAGTACTTGGTGTCGGCCAGGCTGATGGTATAGCAACTGAAGGTTCTAAAGTATTTACATCTGCTCTTGCAGATTTTACTTCACCTGCAGTAGTTGCTGGTGATCAATTAGTAATTGCGGCTGGATTAAATGCTGGCACATATGATGTAGAATCTATTACTGATTTAAATACATTGGTTCTTGTACAAGAATTACCAGCAACTGAAATAGCAGTTACATTTTCATTCCAAGGTACACTAGCAGTTAGCGGTGAAGATTCAGCAGCAACTTTAACCGGCGGATTAATTGCAGCTACTAGTACGACTGAACATAATGCAGGATGGGATTTCTTCGCATCTGCTGATGAATCTGACGTATCATTATTAATGGAAGGCGGATTATTATCTGAAGATGCTAGTAAAACTATAGCAAATTACATGATTGACAATGTTGCAGAAGTAAGAAAAGATTGCGTAGCATTTATTTCTCCATCTTTTGCAAGTTTAGCAACTACTCCAGTAACTGGAATGATATCTGATCGTAACTTAATTGGTTCTACATCTTATGCATTCATGGATGGAAATTATAAATTCCAATATGACAAGTATAATGACGTATTCAGATGGGTTCCATTGAATGGCGACATTGCAGGCCTTGCAGCTTTGACTGATGAAACTAATGATGCATGGTGGTCTTTCGCTGGATATAATCGAGGCGGAATTAAGAACATCACTAAATTAAAGTTCAATCCCAGTAAGACAGATCGCGATGACATGTATGTAGAGGGTATTAATCCTGTTATAACAGAAGCCGGAGAAGGTAGTTTACTATTTGGTGATAAGACTCTGCAAACTAAATCATCTGCATTTGATAGAATCAATGTTCGACGACTATTCATTGTTCTTGAAAAGGCAATTGCAAATGCTGCAAAATATAACCTATTTGAATTTAATGACGAGTTCACTAGAGCAAGATTCGTACAAACAGTTACTCCTTTCCTGAGAGATGTTCAGGGCAAGAGGGGTATTATTGATTTTTCAGTAATTGCTGATGAAACAGTTAATACACCATATGTAATTGACGCAAACGAGTTTAGAGCTACAATCTTGATTAAACCAAATAAGTCAATTAACTTCATTAACTTGACATTTACTGCAGTATCATCTGGAGTTTCTTTCGACGAAGTTACCGTATAAATACTTAATATAACAGGATAACAAAAATGAATATTAACGATTTTAAAGGTTCTTTCAATGAATTGGCACGGAATAGTCTATTTAAGGTAGACTTTTCTGGCCATGGCATTAATGGAAGGAACTTTCAATTTAGATGTAAAGCATCATCATTACCGGGTACGACTTTCACCCCAGTAGAAGTTCCATATATGGGAAGAAAAATTAAAATACCAGGTGATAGAGAATACGAAGCGTGGACAACTACTGTGTTGTTGGATGAAGATTATTCTTTGCATGCTGAGTTATATAACTGGGCTAATGATATTAATGGTACTACTTCAAATGTAACTACTGGAGATTTAAATAGCCTTAAAGCTGATGGTATTATAACTACTCTCAAGCGTGATGGTAGCAATGGAATATCATATAAAGTTGTAGGAATGTGGCCAAGTGCTGTTGGACCGGTTGAACTTACATGGGATGGAGGCTCGGAACCAGCAGAAGTCGAAATCACTTGGGAAGTCGACTATTTTGAAATAAATTGAGTTGGATAATTAAATAATGGTAGATATTTTTGGGTTTAACATAACCAAAGGTAGCAAGGGCGCAATAACTCCAAAGGTTGCTGCAGTAAGACCCGAAGTTACTGACGGTGCACATGAGATAGAAAACGAATACGCCGGTCTTAATGCCGGCGGAAGTTTTAATGCTACTGTACAATTTGATGCGGAATATGATAATGCCTCTGAATTAATTAACCTATATCGAACAATGGCCGTCGACGGCAACGTTGCTGATGCACTCGAAGATATAGTAAATGAAGCTATAGTAAATGATACTGGGGAAACTGTAGTATCATTAAACATGGAAGATTCTAATTTATCTGAGGGAGTTAAAAATAAAATATTTGATGCATTTGATAGAGTAGTAAGCCTTTTAGATTTTAACACTCAATGTCATGATCTTTTCAGGAAGTGGTATGTTGATGGTAGAATTTATGCTTATAAAGTATTACCTAAAGGGAATGATGATTCTGATATAGGTAAGTCTACTGTTACCGGAATGAATGAGATACGCATCCTTGACCCGCGAAATGTTAAATTTATCAGAGAAATAGATAAAGACTCTGGCGAAAAATTTGAATATTTTGTATATCAAGAACAGTCACCTACAAAGGGCATTGCCTCAGCTGGGGGCTTTCAAGAAGAAGCACTAATAATCAAAAAAGATGCTATGGTATTTGTACCATCCGGTGAATTTGACTTGGATGGAAATATTCTTTCTGCTATGCATCCTGCTGTTAAACCTTATAATCAATTAACAGCAATTGAAGATTATACGGTCATCTATAGAATCACAAGAAGCACAGAGCGAAGAATATTCTATATCGATGTTGGCGAATTACCAAAGACCAAAGCAGAACAATACATGCAGTCTATCATCAGTAAACATAAGAACAAAGTAACTTATGATTCTGCTACTGGTAAAATGACTGAGAATTCAAATATTCGTTCTATGTTAGAAGATGTATGGCTACCACGACGAGATGGTGGTAGAGGTACTGAAGTTGATACTCTACAAGGTGGACAAAATCTTGGTGAAATGGATGATGTAGAATATTTCAGAAGAAAATTATATCAAGCAATGCATATACCACTTTCAAGATTAGATGTCAATAGTACATTTGTCATGGGTCGTGGTGCTGAGATAACAAGAGACGAATTAAAATTCAATCGCTATGTAGAAAAACTACGAAGACGATTTAATAGTCTATTTGTAGACTTACTAGGTACTGAAGTTGTACTTCAAAATATTATGACTCTTGAAGAGTGGAATAATGAACTTAGTAAAATTAGAGTAGACTACAATGAAGATGCACATTTTGCTGAAGTCAAACAAGCGGAATTAATGGACTTGAGATTGACAGCATTAGGAAATGTTACTGAGTATGTAGGTAAATATTTTTCAGTAGAACAAGTACACAAAGAATTCCTGCGAAGAAGTGATCAACAAATTAAAGCAACGATGGAACAAATTGCAGCTGAAAGAAAGGCAGGAATCATTAAAGATGACGACGATGACTTCTAGAGGTATCAAATGAAACTTATATCAGAAACCTTAGAAACTAATATGCAAATATTGGAAGCTAAGAATGGAAAGAAGAACTATTTTATTTCAGGCAAGTTTATGCAAGGTGAAATAGTTAATGGCAATGGTAGACAATATCCAATTTCAGTTTTAGAAAATGCTGTGAAAAAATATCAGCCTATGATTGATTCTAAAAGAGCTATTGGAGAGTTAAACCATCCGCCGACACCTGCGATTAATTATGATAGAGCAGCAATATTAACTACATCTCTAATCAGAGAAGGAAATGATTTTGTTGGTAGAGCTAAATTATTATCTACGCCTAAGGGCGAATTGCTTAAAGGTTTAGTTGATGATGGAGTTCAACTTGCTGTATCATCTCGGGGTCTTGGTTCCATTAAAGAAAAGAAGGGGATTAGCATTGTACAAGAAGATTTTACGCTTTCTGCTGCAGCTGATGTTGTTTCTGATCCTTCTGCTCCAGATGCATTTGTACAAGGGATCGTTGAAGGGAGTGAATGGGTATATGGCGATGGCGGAATACTTATAGAGCAAAAAGTGGAAGAATTGCAGAGGCTAGCTAAACGATCTGCTAAGAAAATGGAAGAGCAAAAGATTCAGGTATTTTCTGAATTCATAGATTTATTATAAAATAGAAATAATAACTATAATAAATACAAATAGAACAATTTTAAAAAACAGTTGGGAGCAACACAATGAAACTTAAACAGTTTAAATGTCCTGATACTGATGTTCTTTTTGAGTATAATGAAACTGCTGAGATTTATGTATCAGAAGATGCTGAGAATTTAATGACAGTTGAACAACTTGAAAAGATGTTAGAAGAAGGCAAAGTAAAATTCAATGAGGACGACGTTCTTATTGAGGCTAAAAAGGCTGCAAAAGAATCTGACGACGAAGATGACGAAGATGAAGGCACCGATGACGACGAAGCAGTTGATGAATCAGCTGATGAAGATGAAGAAGATCACGAAGAGCCTGATGGCGATGAGTGCGATGAAAACATCAAGAACTTCGGCGACAAGAAAGCAGAACCTTTTAAGAAAGGCGATGACGATGAAGTAGAAGAAAGCTGCGATGACGATGACAAGCACAAAGAAGAGTCACTTGAGCTAGATTACACTTCAACTATTTCTGAAGCAGATCGTTCAGCTTTATTTGAAGGCGAAGAGCTTTCTGAAGAATACCAAGCTAAGACTATTACTATATTCGAAGCTGCAGTATCTGCTAAAGTTAAAGAACTTTCTGAAGAAATTAAAGCTCATCATAAAGTATCTGCTGACAAGAAAGTAGCAAAACTTGAAGAATCTCTACAAAACCAAGTCAATGATTATCTTGACTACGTTGTAACAGAGTGGATGCAAGAGAATGAAATTGCTATCGAAAATGGTCTGAAGAACGACATGAATGAAAACTTCTTGAATGGTCTTAAAGGATTATTCTCTGAGCATTTCATTGAAATTCCAGAAAATCGTTACGATATTCTTGAAGGTCTTGCTGATAAGGTTGAATCTCTTGAAGAGCAACTTGACAAGCAGTTGGAATCTAATGCGTCTTTACTTGCTGAAAATAAAGGTCAGACACGAGATAAAATTATTGTTAAATTATCTGAAGGTCTTTCTGATAACCAGAAAGAGAAATTTGCTTCTCTAGTAGAGCACGTTGCTTCTGATGATTTAGAAGAATTTGAAACTAAGGCTCTTTCTCTGAAAGAATCTTACTTCAAGGTAGCGGACCCCGCTAAAGAAACCGGTGATTCTATCAATGAATCAGAGCACGATACAAGCAATGTTGTCAACTCTTCTGAGTGGGATGCATTGATTGCTAAAGCCTCTGGACTGAAATAGAAATTAACCTAATTATAAATATAATTAATAAATATATTTTCGACTTAAAATAAAAACAGGAAGCAAAGAAAATGCAAATGTTAACTGAAGAAACTAAAAACAAATGGGGAAAGCTCCTTGACGAATGTGCAGGTATGGACCCTATCAAAGATGCCACTGTTAGAAATAACACTATACGTCTTTTAGAAAATACACAAAAAGTATTGATGTCAGAATCAGATCCAGCTATTACTGCTGATGGTCATGGTACTGTAGGCCAAGGCACTACTCCTAGTGCTAAATTATTCGACCCAATGCTGATTAGCATGATTCGTCGAACTCAACCAGTTCTAGTTGGTAACCAGATGCTTGGTGTTCAGCCAATGAGTGGACCTACTGGTCTTATCTTCGCAATGCGAACTCATTACGATGTAGGTCAAGGCGGAACTGCTTCTGAGAAAGCTCCTTATGACGATAATATCGACACTAAAGAAGGTTTTTCTGGCGACGGAACTTCTGGTTCAATGACTACTGCAGCTGCTGAAGCACTTGGTGTTGGATCATCATCTACATCTACTGGTAATACTAGTGGTGCCGCAATTGCACAAGATGCACCTTGGAAAGAAATGGGCTTCACCATTGATAAAGCTACTGTAACTGTTGGTTCACGTGCCCTGAAAGCTCGATATACTACTGAATTAGCTCAAGACCTTAAAGCAATCCATGGTCTAGATGCTGAAACTGAACTTTCTACTCTTCTTTCTAATGAAATCGTTGGTGAGATTGATAGAGAATTAGTTGCTCTTCTTAAGTCACAAGCAGTAGAAACTGTTGCTGACGTTGAGTGGAATGGCGCAGTAATTGGCTTAGCAGCTGGTACTGGTACTGGTGGTAATGCTGGCGAGATATTCATCAATCATGCATCTACTGGTGGTTTTGATGGTCGCTGGTCTGCTGAAAAGGCAAAACAGCTTATCCAATTTATCGGTGTTCAAGCTTCTAAGATCGCTCTTGCGACTAGACGCGGACGTGGTAACTTCATCCTTTGTTCTGCAGACGTAGGACAATATATCAGCGAAGCTGGTAACATGCAGTACCTTAACTCTGATGGTTCAAACTTAGCTACTGCTGATGTTGCGAATGGTCCTTCATTCTTGGGTGTTCTTAACGGACAGTATAAAGTATTCATTGATCCATTCATGACTACTAACCAGGTTGTTGTTGGATACAAAGGTGCTAACGTATATGATGCTGGCGCATTCTATTGCCCTTACGTTCCAATGCAATTTATGAGAGCTACTGGTGAAGAAGATTTCGCTCCTCGTATCGGATTCAAGACTCGATATGGCTTAGCGGCTAATCCTTACGCAGTTCTTTCTGCTCAATCTGGCGGTGCTGCTGATTTAGCCGATGTTGCTAACTCTGCTGCTGCTAACCCTTACTACCGTACTTTCACAATTATGGATTTGTAAGATATCTAGTTAGATATATAAAAGGCCTCCTTTTTGGAGGCTTTTTTATGTCTGTTATAAATATTCTATATTACATAGGATAGCAACATGGCAACGTACGATAAATCATTAGCAAATAAAACGAATTTCTTATTGACATTCGATAAAGCACCTGGCGTTCAATATTTCTGCCAGGGTTTAACTATTCCGGCTGTAAGTCTTGATGGTGTTGAATTAGATACTGGTAGACATAATTACCTAGACGTTGGTGGCAATTTACAATTTGAAGAATTAGTAATCAGCTTCTTGGTTGATGAAAATCTAACTAATTATAAAGAAATATATGATTGGTTTATGTTACTAAGAAGCCCACTAGCAGGAAATCCAGGCTCACATATAACTACTAGTACTGAAAAATCTGATGCTACTATAACTGTGCTGGATAATAATAAAAATCCACAAGTCAGATTTGGGTTTGTAGATTGTTGGCCAACTAGTCTATCTGGATTAACTTACGATGTAATGGTAGCCGGCGACGAGCCACAAGTTGGCGAAATTACATTATCTTATTCTTATTATACTATGGAAACTGTTTAAACATACTTGAGAGCGTTATTATAATGGTCAATATTGAAGATTTAGAAAAAGAAGCAGAAGCAGATTTGTCATGGGAAATGGCAGATTGTGATACTGTCTGCTTAAATATACCCCGTCTGAAATCTAAATGGTGCAGTAAACTATACCGGTCTGAAATAGAAAGTAAATCAATTGAACTAAAACTTAAATCAGTCTATGCACAATTGCATGAAGCATATCTATCTGGACAAAAGACAAATGTAATAGTCGACAGAAGGGACGCAGATTTTTATATTACTGGTGATGATGCTTACATTAAAGTATTCGCTGAACATGAATTAGCAAAAGCTAGCTGTAAATGGATAGAAGGAGTTCTCAAGTCTATTGACTCTATGAGCTTTAGTATCCAGGCTGCCGTGCGATGGAATATTTTCAAATCTGGTGGGTAAGCCATGGAAACTATAAATATTAGTGAATCGCAAAGAAAGGTCCTGCAAGACCAATCTTTGCTAAACTATCAATTAATCGTAAGAGGATTAACCAATGTCTAATAATATTTATCTGTATCTAAAAACCCATAATAAAACTGGCCTAAAGTATCTAGGCAAAACTACACGTGATCCATATACATATACTGGCTCTGGTCATTATTGGAAGCGTCATATTGCTAAGCACGGAATTGATATTACTACTGAAGTATTATTTGAAACTACTTCTAAATCAGAATTTAAAAGAGTTGCTAAAGAGTATTCAAATAAGTGGAATATAATAGAATCTAAAGAATTTGCTAATCTAGTAAATGAAGAAGGCGATGGCGGAGATACTGTTAGCGGGAAAATATGGATTACTAATGAGAGCATTGATAAATATATTAATAAAGATAATTCAATACCAGATGGATGGAGACGTGGTAGAAGTAATTGCATATTCAATGATTCTGAAAAGCAAAAGGAATTTAATAAACGCGTAAGTACAGAAAATAAAATCAATGGAATGAAAAGGGCTTGGGCAGAAGGTCGGATGGACCATAGAGATGCTACTAATATCGGGGCAACAAAAGAAACTGGAAAAAAGATTAGTAAAGCATTAAAGGGTGTACCTAAATCTGAAGCCCACAAAGAAGCATTACGGCAAAGTTGGAAGAAAAGACACAATGATTGAAGTAAAATATCATAATGATATACATATGCTAGTAACTGCTAGTGATGGAATAGACCATGACTTGAGTGAGTACTTTTCGTTTTTCGTTGAAGGTTATCGCTATATGGCAAAATATCGCAATAAGCTTTGGGATGGTAAACTGCGTTTAGTGACTCCATACAACCCAAAGATGTATATTGGGTTGCTTAATGTACTTATAGATTATGCTAAATTCATGGATATACCTATTGATATAGAACCACGAGTTTATAAATGTTTCTATTCGGGTATAGATAGTGAACAAATTGAGGATTTTATAAACCAATTAGATGTCCGTAGTAGTG
>Ga0208299_1000621_pt1 | contig 31659 bp, 55 predicted proteins | sample 15_taG_FD_184089 | JGI IMG/M metagenome (GOLD analysis project Ga0208299, IMG submission 184089) | Marine viral communities from the Subarctic Pacific Ocean - 15_ETSP_OMZ_AT15312 metaG (SPAdes) (version 2) | ecosystem: Environmental > Aquatic > Marine > Oceanic | place: Pacific Ocean | collected...
CTAAAAGACTTTACTCCAGATGATTATCTTTTATTATCAGGCGACCCTGCAATCATAGGTGTAGTATGTTCAATAGTTTCAGATACAACTAATGGTAGTTACAAACTTTTAAAATGGGATCGTCAAGAAAAAACATATTATCCAATAGAAATAAATATTTTTCAAAAATAGTTGACAACTAAAAATTCTTCTCTATATAAGATAGTGCGATTATAAATTAAACTATTAAAACATTAAGGAGACATTATGAAAGATATCGATCTAAGACAAGATGCACCTAGTCAGGTGACGCAAGTAAACCCCGAACAATTATCAAACGAAATTAAAACTCTACAAGAAATACTTCAAGAGATTTCTAATCAAGAGGAAAAGTTAAAAGAATTAAAAGAGAGAGAAAAATATTATTCTGGAATTGTAATTCCAGATTTAATGAATCAACTTAATCTTAAGACCATGAAACTAAAAGATGGTTCACAGATAGAAGTTAAAAATATTTTTGGTGCTTCAATCATTGCAGATAAAAAGCAAGAAGCACATAGCTGGCTTCGAGATAACGGACTGGGGGCGATTGTGAAAAATGAAATCACAGTTAAGTTTGGTCTGAACGAAGATAACAAGGCGGAGCAATATGCGACCCTTGCAAGAGGACAAGGTTATGATCCCGATCGAAAGGTTGCGGTTCATGCTTCTACTCTTAGAACAACTCTGGAGGATTTCCAAACACGTGGTGGAAAAATTCCTTCAGAGTTCTTCAGAACGTTTGAAGGAAATCAAACAAAAATAAAAACCAAGTAAACTACTAAACTAACAAACTAACAAAGGAGTAAAAATGGATAAAGAAGTAGTTAAAAAAAATAGTGCAGGTGCACTAGCTAACATCAATCTCAGAGCAGACGCAGGTAAAGGTGCGGAAGAAATTAAGGCGGACGATGTATCGACTCCGATCTTAAAGATTCTACACCAACTTTCACCTGAATGTAATGAGAGAGACGCTAAACATGTAGCAGGTTCAAAACCGGGAATGATCTATGCATCAGGCTTCGGGGAACTTATTGCAGGTGATAAAGGTCTTGATGTAGTTGTGGCTCATGCACAAACGAGATATCCTGAATGGCAAGAGAGAGGCGATAGTGCTTCTGCTCCAGTGGGAACTCACTTAGAGATTCCAACGGATGCTGTTGAGGAGAGAAACGGAAGATATAGATTACCAAATGGTAACTATGTTGAGAAGACTGCATACTTTTATGTACTAGCAATGGTAGGTAATGAGTTGAAACCAGCGGTTATTCCGATGAGATCATCCAATCTTACACCAGCAAGAGAACTTAATAATCTGATTAAGAATCTTAGATTCTCAGATTCAGAAGGTTCTTTTAATCCAGCGGTTTATTCAGCGGTCTATAATTTAAAGACATTTGGAAAAACAGCGGGAAGTAAAAGCTGGCATGTCTATAAACCATCAAGAGTTAGAAACCTTGATGTAGGGGATAAAAAGGACGCTGAGATTTATGAAGTTGCACAACAACTTCAGAAAACTGTTTCGAAAGGATCAGCTAAACCTCAGTATGAGAAACCTAAAGTCCAACAGGGCATAGTCTAATTTCCCGATGGGAAATGTTGCAACAGGGGCGCTGAAGCGAGAGTGGAGGCGCCCTTAATCTTGCCATATTTCAGATATAAGGAATTCAAAAATTATGAAAGAATTTGCAAAATATTTTAGTGGACTAGAAAGAGACTATGGTTTCTGTAATGTTCAAAATGGATATATCGAACCAGAAAGTGGAAAATTAAAATTTGATTCAGGGGATTATGGATGGTCTAAGCGACCTATAACCGAACAAGATTACGAAGCTCATCTGACAGGGAAAAAGGCTATAGGAATTCAACCTTGTGATGATCATTCTCAAGCCAGCTTTGGAGCAATAGATGTCGATCCTAAAGATTATAAAACTTTTAATCTACAAAAATATTTAAAGGTTATTGAAGAAAAAAATTTACCTGTCATTCCAATTGAATCTAAAAGTGGTGGGCTTCACATTTATATTTTTACTAAAGAAAAAGTACCCGCTACTTTAATCAGAGAATTTTTATCAAACTTATTATTTCTATTTAAACTTCCACACAATACAGAAATTTTTCCTAAACAAACTCAATTAGGAACTAACCAGAATAATGAAAAGACATCGGGGAGTTTTATTAATCTACCATATTATAAAAGTAGCGAACGGAGAGCATACAAATTGGATGGCACCAAAATGGAACTTGATGAATTTATTAAAGTCGTAGGTTTAAACTTACAGACTAAAGAAACATTAAAAGATATTGGAAGTAAAAAAATAAATGAGATTATAACTGGTGGACCAGAAGAATTTAATGATGGCCCTCCATGTTTACAAATGATTTGTAAAGAAATAGATGATAGTGGTAAGAAACTTAAAGATGAAAGAGATCGATTCTTATACAATTACATGGTCTTTGCTAAAAAGAAATTTGCTGAAGTGTGGGAAAAGAAAGTATTAGAAGCTGCCCGAAACTATATACAGTATGATGATATATGGGGAGATGAAAAAGTAAAAGAAAAAATTAAATATTGGAAGAATGAAACTAAAGGATTTAAATGTAGTGATTTACCAATCTCTGCGTATTGCGCCAAAGGAACCTGTTTAAAAAGAAAATTTGGTATAGGGAGTCATAGAAATACCACATGGCCTGAATTATCTGGACTTATAAGAATAAATTATAAACCAGAGCCAGAGTTTATGTTTGATGTTAATTTAGAAAGTGGAAAAGTAAAACAAATTCATGCTAAACATATTAAAAAAATTTCAGAGATGAAAGAAATGAGAGCCCTCATAGCAGAACAAACTGCTGTGTTTCCCCCTATTATAAAGAACGCTGAATACCAAGTAATCTTAGATGGACTTTGGGCGAGACTGGAAAACTTAAAACCTGTAGCTGGAACTAGTCCAATCGATATGCTTAAAAAATATATCATTGATTATGTAAATATGGCTAAAGCTACAACATTTGCTGCATTTAAAAGTGGAACCGTACACCAAGAGGAAGAGTTTTATTATTTTGATTATGATAAGTTCTACGAATATTTAAGAACAAATGAATGGAATAAAGATAGATCACGAACGGGTACAATGATTAAACAATTTTTTAAAGGAGACTTTGATTGTCAAAAAAGATTTCCTAAAAAAGAAAACAAAGATTCATTTCCACCATTAAGAGTTTTAAAACTGCCTATAGCAGATTTAGAAAAAGAAGAAATACCAGATGAAAAAATAACAATAGAAGATAAGGAGCACATAGTATGACGACACCAGTACCAAGTGTATCTGTATGCATGCCTGCATATGATACCATGCAAGTGGCAACATGTTTATCATTAGTTAAATTAATGGATAAATTTACAGCCGCTAAAATTAAATCCACACTCAACACTTTTAAATGTCCATATGTTGGATATGGCAGAAATGTATTAACAGCAATGTTTTTAGAATCAGGGATGGACTATCAATTATTTATTGATGCCGATATGGAATTTGAGCCCTCGGTTGTAGGAAGAATGATTGTAGCACAGAAAGATGTAATGTGTGTTCCATACAGAAAAAAGACTCAAGATCAGTCTGTAAAATTTTCTGTAGATTTTAAAGATCATCAGAACATTAATATTGATAATAAAGGCTTAGTTGAATTGACTAAAGGCCCTGCAGGGCTCACTTTGATTCACAGAAGAGTCTATGAAAAGTTAATGAAAGATCTCCCACATTTAAAAATAAAACAAAAAGAAATAATATCCGAAGAAGCCAATAATTATTTTTATAACTTCTGGGATACAACGTTTGATAAAGACGGCAACTGGTGGGGAGAAGATGTACATTTCTGTAATTTAATTAAGGGAGCTGGTTTTAAATTATACGCAGTTGCTGATGGGGAAACAACCCACATTGGGAATTTTGGATGGAAGGGTAAATTAGTAGATTCATTTAAAAGAGCCAATGGAAAAGATTCATAAAATTTACGGTCCACCAGGGACAGGTAAAACTTTTAGATTAATACGTAGAGTCAAAGCGTATGTAAGAACAGGTACACCTTATCACAAGATAGGTTACTTTGCCTTTACCAAGAAAGCTGCGGGGGAAGCAAGAAAGAGAATAGGTGTGTCGGAGAAAAAAGTTCCATACTTTCAAACGCTACACGCCTTCTGTTTTCATCTGCTTGGATTAACCGAAGATAAAGTTATGCAGCCCTATCATTACGAAGAGTTAGGTAAAATATTAAATATTCGTGTAAACTTTTCTGACAAATATAATGAAGAAGAGACTCATTTTCTCACCTGTAATAATCCCTACTTCCAATTAATTGGAAGAGCTCTTAATAGAAGAACCACCATACGAGAAGAGTTTGATAGAAACGAACATGATAAAAAAGAAATTGATTGGTATACTTTAAAACACATAGCTATAAATCTTAAAGAATTTAAAGAGAAGAATCACATCTTAGATTTTAATGATATGATTGAAATGATTTTAGATTTGCCTCCAGAGAAGATGCCCACTTTTAAAGCTGTCTTTATTGATGAAGCCCAAGACTTATCTCCTTTGCAATGGAAACTATATGATAAATTAAAAGATCATTGTGATCAAATATACTTAGCGGGTGATGACGATCAAGCTATCTTTGCGTGGGCGGGCGCTGATGTAAATAGATTTATAAATGAACCTGCAAAGGAAAGGGTACTTAGATACTCGCGTAGAATCTCTAGAGCCGTGCAACAGGAATCACAAATACCAGTGAGTCGTATAGCAGGCATCAGGAAACATAAAGAATACCTACCTAGAGCGCAAGAGGGTCTTGCGTCTACAATTAGTAATCTAGGTCAAGTTGATTTAACTAAAGGAAAGTGGCTTATTCTTACTAGAACTAAAAGTAATCTCTTGGAGATTATGAAAGAATTAAAAAAGAAAAATTTATATTATCAAAGTAATAAAGGAAAAAGTTTTAAAGTAGGTTTATATAATGCAGCCGTAGCTTATACTAAGTGGACTATTGAAGGAGCATTAGAACCTAAAGAAATAAATGAAGTAAGAGAATTTATTCCAGATGTAAAATGGAATAAAAAAATTCCGTGGTATGATATATTTAATGCGGATCAAAAAGAAATTTTATACATAAGAAATTTAATAGCTAGTAATGAAAGATTAAACGAACGTGCCCGAATATGGTTGTCAACTATTCATGCGGCAAAAGGAGGTGAAGAAGATAATGTAATTTTATCTTTACATCAAGGAAGTAAAGTTCAAAAAGGAATTAGATTAAGTATTGACAAACAGGATGAGGAGAATAGAGTGTGGTATGTTGGCATCACGAGAGCAAGAAATAATCTATATAAACTAAAAGCAAAAAAGAAAATAAAGGAGTATCAACTATGACACATAAAGATATATTTGATGACGCATTTCCCCAGGATAAACAGGTTGGAGGATCTCATTATAAAAAATTTACCATTCAACCTTATGAATTTATTTCAAAAAATGATCTCTCATTCTTTCAAGGCAACGTGGTGAAATATGTTTGTCGTTATAAAAACAAAAACGGTATACAGGATCTAGAAAAAATAATTCATTACTGTGAATTAGAAATTAAAAAATTAAAAGATGATAAGTAATATTTTTAAAAATATTAAAGAAATAAGTAAATATATTTTAAAACATAAAGTACCTAATTTAATATTTAAAGAATTAAAAAACTGTAAGAAGCATACAGATAAAATAAGAAAACATAAATTATCTTATTTACTTGAGCATCATAATGCAGGTCAAAACTCATACCAAGTGTCCGTGCCATTTAATTTAATTGAAGGGTCTTTTTTACAGAGTTATTTAATTTATTTAGGAGAACATTATAGATGTAAATATGAAAAACTTTTATTAAATGACACAAGACGCACTGTGTTCATGCGTAGAAACGAAAATCATTTTGATTCATACGATCTATGGATTAATTACACAGAAAAAAATTCTCGGAATATTTTACATAATCATCAAGGTAATTTATCAGGGGTGATTTATTTTACAGATTGTGAGGGCTCACCTATAATTTTTGAAAATAATTTTTCTTATGATGGTAAAAAAGGTGATGTTTTAATTTTTCCAAGTGCTTTTAAACATGAAGTAGAAAGACATAATAGTAAAAAAACAAGAATTAGTTTTTCATTTAATTTAGAAATCAAAGGAGTTATTAAAGAATGATATTACCACAAACTGAATGGGTACAGAAAACAGAATATCCAGATTTAAGATCGCATGATGAAATTGCAATTGACTTAGAAACAAGAGATCCAGATTTAAAAAAGAAGGGTTCAGGTGCTGTTATTGGTAATGGTGAAGTTGTGGGAATTGCTGTTGCCACATATAATGACAAATGGTATTTTCCTATTGCTCATGGTGAAGGACCTAACTGTGATAGAAAAAAAACTTTAGAATGGTTTAAAGATATTTGCGCATGCCCTGCTACAAAAATCTTTCACAACGCCATGTATGACGTTTGCTGGATACGCAATTTAGGTATAAAAATCAATGGTTTAATCGTTGATACTATGATTGCTTCATCTTTGTTAGATGAAAATAGATTTTCTTACACACTTAATACTTTGTCATGGCATTTTTTAAACGAAGGTAAAAGTGAGAAAGCTTTAACTGAAGCTGCAAAGGCAAGAGGATTAGATCCTAAAGCAGATATGTGGAGATTACCTGCGCATGAAGTAGGAGCATATGCAGAAAAAGATGCTGAGTTAACTTTTAAACTTTGGCAACATGTAAAAAAATTATTAATGGAACCAGATACAGATGGAAAAGATTTACAAAATATTTTTAATTTAGAGACTGATCTTTTTCCTTGCCTGGTTGACATGAGATTCCTAGGCGTTCGAGTAGATTCTCAACGAGCTCATACACTGAAGAAAGAATTAACAAGAAAAGAAGAAAGATTAATCCACCAAATAAAATTAGATACAGGAGTAGAAACTCAAATATGGGCTGCAAGATCGATTGAAAAAGTTTTTCAAAAGCTAAAGTTGCCTTACGAACGAACTGAGAAAACTGACTCTCCATCATTTACCAAAAACTTTCTCTCTAATCATAATCATCCTACAATTAAGATGATAGCAGAAGCTAGAAAAATAAACAAGGTCAATACAACTTTTATAGATACTATTTTAACCCATGAGCATAGAGGAAGAATTCATGCAGAGATAAATCAGATAAGATCTGATGATGGTGGAACAGTAACTGGAAGATTTTCTTACCAGAATCCAAACCTCCAGCAAATTCCTGCAAGAGATCCTGATACAGGTCCTTTAATTAGAAGTTTATTTATACCTGAAGAAGGATGCAAGTGGGGTTGTTTTGATTACTCGCAACAGGAACCAAGACTTGTTGCACACTATGCATTACAATTTGGATTACCTTCCGTCAATCAGATAGCTGATGCATATGATACAGATTCTTCTACGGACTTTCATAAGATCGTAGCTGAAATGGCACACATTCCCAGATCCCAAGCTAAGACAATTAATCTAGGTTTATTCTATGGAATGGGTAAAGCTAAACTTCAAGCAGAACTAGGAGTAAGCAAAGATAAAGCTGTAGAATTATTTGATAGGTACCATACCAAAGTTTCGTTTGTAAAACAGTTGATGAATAAAATTATGAGCGCTGCCTCCACTAAAGGACAGATTAGAACTTTATTAGGTAGACGTTGTAGGTTTCCTAAATACGAACCTATTCTTCGAGGAAGTGATTGGGGTAAATATGTGCCAGCTGAAGATCATGAGAGAATGATTGAACTTCAAGAAATGGGGCCATATTTAAAAGATGAAGAAGATAAAATATTAAAAGACAAAGAAGGCAACCCTAAGAAAAATTATTGGCATGGCAATCCTGCACGTAGAGCATTTACTTACAAAGCTTTAAATAAATTAATTCAAGGGTCGGCGGCGGACATGACTAAAAAAGCTATGTTAGAATTACACAAAGAGGGTATTACCCCGCATATACAAGTACATGATGAACTTGATATATCTGTTATAAACGAATTAGAAGCGGCAAAGATAAAAGACATAATGGAATCTGCAGTTGACTTAGCCCTACCAAATAAAGTAGACTGCGAGACCGGACCAAATTGGGGTTCAATTAAATAGGAGGAACTATGGACAAAGTAAAAGAAGTATGGGCACTAGCGGTAGCTCATAAAAAAATAACTATCGGTTTAGTTATTGGAATTATTATATTAATTAATTTAGTAAACTAATTTATGAATGGCATATCTGAATGCAAATATACCTGTGACGTATGCACAGATCAGGAGAGAATATCTCTATGATCTTAAAGATCATCATGGCGAAGTTGAAGATTGTATTATCTTCGGGCTGGCTTCGATTACTGGTCGTCCGATTCTGTTCCACGCAATTATGGAAAATGGTGCAGTCTTCTACCGTCTACCAATCTCTGCGTTCATACAAAGAGAGTTTGAAGCAAAAGAAGTTCCTAGATCGAGACTGGATGAGCTTCAGCTATGGAACTGTTTTAGTTATTATCCTGCTGTTACTTCTTATGACATTTTAGATGGCCAAGCAGGGAAATACTTTGGAAAAGATAAACAATTACATCCAGGGAAATATTTATTTACTGTTGACTGGGCGCACCCAGAGAGTAATATAGTAGACACTGATCATTCAGAAATACCGCACGAACATAAGTGCGCTCACATATTGGCGTTAGATGATGGCAATTATGCAGCACAACCAAACAATCGAATATTGTGGGATATCCCTTCATTTACAGTTAAGGATGAAATTCCAGATTGGAAAGTGCAAACGAGTGATTGGAATGTAGAAGATAGTAGTAAGTGGAGAACAGAAAATACTGATAACTTCTTTTACGAGATTGAGGAGAAAAAAAATGAAGTGTGAAAATTGTGGAATGGGCTTTGTGGTAGCAGAATATAATGTGGGAAGAGAATGCCCGCATTGCGGACATATTCATGAAGCACTAATTCTTAAGGAGGAGAATAGTATGATTAAAAAAATTTGGAAATTCATATGTTGGCCTTTTGTAGCAGTTTTAGATTGGTTAAAAAGCTGTTTGCCTAAAGGAAAATAATGTTAGAAAAAGTAATGACGATGTTGGTGGGTATCTTACTTGCATTAGCAGGTTGGAATCTATCTCGTACCTTCGAACTGTCTACAACTCAAGCAGTACTTGAAAATCAAATTGATCAATTAGAATTTAGAGTACAGATGTTAGATGAGAAGATGGATAAGATGATGGACTCCGATGAAGAAATCATGGACCAACATAAAAAACTATTCGAGAAACTTGAATCAGGAAACACGGGGTATAGTTATAACTAATGGCACTTAAAATTTCAGAAGAAGCAGCAGTACAAATGCCGATGAAGACGGTAGCCTCGTTGATCGCCCTCGTCGCGATCGGAACCTGGGCTTACTTCGGTGTTATTGAAACCCAAAATAAACTTTCCACACAAGTAGAGTTAATGCAAAAAGATTTAATTGAGAATACAGATTTTAGAATCAAATGGCCACGTGGACAACTAGGTTCATTGCCCGCGGATTCTGAGCAATTTATGATGATCGAGGATTTGTATAAGTCCACGGATAAGTTAAATGCACATATCGAGAATATGGCTTTAAATAAAGTAAACATAGAATTTTTAAGAAAACAAATGGATAAAGTTTTAGAAGATATAGAAAAATTAAAAGATGCGAATAGAGATATGCATTATAAAACTAATGGAGGTACACATTGATCGAGACAGTAGTCGCCCTTCTTATGTTCATAGGGGCAGAAATTAAGGAACACAGAATACAGCCAGATGGAATGGCCCAATGCTTACGCGGGAAAAGACACGCAGAGAGACAATACACTCCAAATGTAACTTACAAATGCATTAAGAGTAAGGCTGAGACCGAGATATACATGGGTGAAAAGTCTATTAAAAAATTAATCCTTGAATAATGAACAAGAAAGCTTATGCTTTTTTCCTAAAGAAAAATAGACCCAGAACTAAACAAAATCCCATCGCACTTGAACTAAATGATCCTAAATATAAAATGCGTGTAATTAAAAATAAAAAGAAGTATAATAGGAAGGGTAATAAAAATGAAATTAAGCAAGAACTTTAGTTTAGCAGAACTTACTAAGTCTCAGACAGCAGAACGTATGGGCCTTAACAATAGTCCTAACGAAGATCAAACAGAAAATCTCCGCTTACTTTGTGAACGTGTCCTTCAACCGGTGCGTGATCACTTCGATGATGTAGTAACTATCTCGTCGGGATTCCGCGATCCCATTCTGTCGCAAAAAATAGGTAGCTCAAGCAAATCGCAACACTGTAAGGGGCAGGCGGCGGATTTTGAAATCTTTGGTGAAGAAAATAATAAGGTTAGTGATTGGATCAAAGAGAACCTAATGTTTGATCAATTGATTCTCGAGTATTACAAACCAGGTGAACCAAACTCGGGGTGGATTCACTGTAGTTATAATCCAGAAATTAATTTAAATAGAAAAGAATACTTAATAGCTTTTAAAAATGATTCAGGTAAAACAGAATATAAACCTATACTTGGGCTCAGTACAGATCGTTATGTCAAATAAGAAAGAGATATTTGATAGATTTAGTTTTTCTAAAATAGATACTGTCCATGGGGTGTGTGAAAATTGTAAAGCTCATACGATATTGGTTGCAATTGTTTCTGAATTCTATAGATGTACTAATTGTGGTTATGACACTAAACAACATGTTAATGGAAGTATCAGGTACCTGCAAATATCTGAAGAACAAAAAGAATGGCTAAAAAAGCACAGTTCGGTGTAAACTTATATCACAAACAAACGCCTAGGAAACGTCCTGGCAGGCACACCAAGAGTCTAAATAAAAATAGGAAAAGACAATTAAAACACGGAGGAAGATGAAATTTTTTAAAAACATTATTTGTAAAATTTTTGGCATAAATCAATGTAAATGCCCACCTGAGACAAAAGCAGTTCCCAATTCCTGGGGAATTACTGCTCCAGTGAAAAACAAAGGTTATTGGGACAACATTGGTCACTGTAAAAAACACAGTAGCTATAAAGTTAGTTGTTTAGACTGTAACAGGGCTATGAAAAATAAAAGATGGAGTAAGAAAAAATAGCCTCTGGACTATAATCTTGCAATAAGAACAAAATAATGTAAAATATTTAACAGTGATAGAAAGTAACAAAGCATGAACAATAAACTGGTTGTTGTAGATTCTTTTTTTACTAAAAAAGAATTTGCTATTATAAACGCAAACTTGGATAAAATTAAATTTGTACCTCTTAGTAACCCAGTGGGGGATAAATATGGGTTTGGTCATCAGATTGAAAATAGCCAAGATAACAAATGGGTATTTAAAAAAATAAAAGATGAATTTTTTCCTAAGAAAAAGTTAAAAGTAGTAGATAGTTCTTTCAGATTAAGACACAATACTAACAAAGTATTAGTCCATTTAGATAACTTTGCCACATATAATTTTATATGTTATTTAAAAGGAAAAGAATTACTGTATAATGGCACTGGCTTTTATAATGATAAGAATCAATTAGATAGGTATGTTGGCTTTGTACACAACCGAGCTATATTTTTTAAAGGAGACTCAACATATCATGCTGATCTTCAAGCTTTAGGAGAAAGCTCACCACGATATACATTAAGTATATTTTATAAAGAATAATGGAAATTACAGAAGCAATTGTTGAATTAAAAAATATAATAGATCCTTCTTTTTGTGAAAGAATAATCCCTCTAATAGATAAGAAAGCAACAAAACATCTTACAGTGAGGGGAGGTTTAGATACAAATATACGCAGGGTAAAAGGATATTCTTTAGATTTTACAACACCCACCAATTTATTCTACTGGAACTTTGTGAAACAAGAAATAAACAGATTGTATTTCCACTACAAATATAAATTTCCTCTAATGATGAGTAATAAAATAAATCAAATTGATTTATTAAAATATAAACGCGGTGGTAACTATCAAGTACATACGGATCATTTTACTACATCACCAAGGGTGTTAAGTATTATCATGAATTTAAATAGTGATTACGAGGGAGGGGATTTAGTTTTTACAGATCAAAAAGAAAAAGAAATAAAGAGATGTAAGTTAGAAAAGGGATCCATGTTATTTTTTCCAAGTAATTTTTTATTTCCACATACTGTAAAACCTATAACGAAAGGAACAAGGTATAATATAGTAGCATGGCTGCAGTAGATTTTAAATTAATAAAAGGTTTTTTTTCAAAAGAAGAATTAAATATTCTTCAAAAGTATTGTTATAACAAATTAGATATGAATAGAGATTATCAATTAGATGGGCAATCCTTTTCGCCCGCATGGTATCATGACCCTCTAATGACTGGTCTACTAGATACTAAATTATCTCTTGTGGAAAAAGAATCAAATTTAAAATTGTTTCCGACTTATGCATATTGGAGATATTATATATTTGGTGGGAAGTTAAAGAAACATAAAGATAGAGCTTCATGTGAGATATCAATTACAGCATGTATAAAAAAATATGACAAGTGGCCTATTGTAGTAGAGGACACTTCTTTTGAATTAGAAGAAGGGGATGGGGTGTTGTACGCCGGTTGTGATCAGTGGCATTGGAGACCTGGTACGTATAAAGGAGAAGGGATGGCACAAGTATTTTTACATTATGTAAATCAAGTTGGACCCAATGCAGAGCACGCCTACGATCTGGTTCACCGAGCTAAAGACTATGGGGATCCCAAGAGGTGGAACCAATAAAGGATTGTTAACTAAAGGTTTTAGGGGTGGTGATCTTCGGCCCCGGAATACATAGAAATTTAGTAGTCAGCTTTAATTTATTCACATCTTCCCTACCAAAATCCCTTAATAATCGTGCCGATTGGCTATATCCATATACCAGGCAGTCAAAAGGCTCAGTAAAATACACCCTTTCCGTTTTAATTTGTTTGCAATTAAGGGTTGCAGTGGCCGTACATAGCCACATCAAAATAATAATTTTTTCCATTGACAGCTCTTGTAAAAAGATATAAATATCCTATATGTTTATATATCAAATGAAAGGATATACTAATGACAGATATAAGTAAATACAAAAGTCTAGCAGTCGATCATCGTTGTTATGACAAAATAGATAAGTTGGCAAAGATTCTTGCACCAGGAGTCACTCTAAGTAGAGCTCAGGTTATAAGAATGTTAGTTGAAGAGAAAGCACAGAAATACAATGGCAAAATCAGATCTCTTTCCAAAAAGTCTTAACCTTATAGGTGAAAGAAAAGATCCCGTAAGAAATCTCTGGCGCAATGTTTTAATTGTTGCATTAGAAGATGCGCTTGGGAAACATTGGAAAAATAAAAACTATGGTATTGCCAAAGGACACTACGCAGAATCTGCACGAGCATGGTTCTTAGAACCTAATCGAGATTTTCTGACAGTGTGTGAATACGCTGGGTTTGATCATCGATACATTAGGATGAAAGCCCATAAATTTTTTGAAAGGAAATATGGTGAAGAAAATTTGCGACAAATGTAAAGGTAACGGGTTTCTTCGTATACCTTATGAAGAAGCAAGAGAAGAAGCATGGGTAGATTGTAAAGCATGTAACAACCAAGGAGAAATAGAAGTGGAGGGAAATGGAACATCGCGGGAGACTGGATCTGACCAAAAGAATTGAAGCGTTAGAAGGACAAAAAAAATTCCTGCAGGAAACCTGCAGGAGAGCGGGTGAAGAAATAAAATTATTAAAAGAAACTATTACTAAATTAGAAAATTTATTAGAAGTTATCAGAGGGAGAAGATGAAAAAAAGAATTATAAGTGCGTTAGTAGGCGTCCAAGTTCAGCAGTATTGCGTTCCACTGTACGTCAGCGATGATGGGCAACCTAGCGACAAAAGCGCCGCCAGCTACGTGAGTACATGCATGGAAAGCGTAGGGGCCGAATGAGAAAAAATAGAAAAGTAATCGAACTCAATGGAGACAAAAGTCCTGTTATATACATAAGATTGTGTAAAGATAAAATTATATATATTGGAGAAACTTCCGACTCTAGAAAAGGTCGCCACGTTAGAGAAGACAATAGTTGGGAGATTGATAAAGTTATTCCATTAAAAGCATGTAAAAATAAGGAAAGGAGAATGTATTGGGAAGCTTATCTCATCTGTAAATTTAAACCTCTTGCAATGAATCTAGGGAAATACAACATATATCTTCTTAAAAGAAATAATAAAAAACCTAACAATGAATTAAAACAAGAGATAATAAAATTTAAAAATCAATGGACAGAAAATGCCGTAGAAAATCTAGAGAAGATGAGAGATATAAATAATAAACACAGAAGTTTATACTGGAAGCACCAAGCAATCTATGCTTTAGAGCACATGCATGAGTCTATGAAAATGTATAGACATTTTAAAGAAGATAATGAAAGACAGGTTCAGGGAAAATGATTAAAGGAGACAGCAGCGAATATAATTTTTTAGCTAGATGGACTAAAGAATTAAGACCTCAAGACTTTTATCTTACTGTAGAGATAGGTGTTCGTGAAGGTTACAGTAGTAATATTATCATGGAGATGTTGAAAGATAGAAATCATTTTCACATTGGTATCGATCCTTATGGAGATTTACTTTACAAACATCTGGATAAGCAAGGCGTTGTTGATGCAAAAGGACAAATGCCATTTTGGACAGACTTTAAAGGTAAACGGTTAGTGAATGAAGATGGTACTCCAAAGATTCCCACATATCCTAATTCCATGAAACAAAACTTTTTTAGTGAGTTTAAATATCATGAAAACTTTACATTGTTTCAATTAGAAGACACAGAATATTTTAATGCGTTTGGGGGAGGCGTTCCAATTTATAAAAATGGTAAGAAAAAAATAATTAATACTTATGATTTAATATTTTTTGATGGTCCTCACACTACAGAAAAAGTTATGGAAGAAACTGTCTTTTTTGGACCAAGATCTAGAATAGGCACTCGATTTATATTTGATGACATCCACGCTTATGACATGAGTATTATTGCGTATTGTCTAGAAACATTTGGATTTAAAACAATAGAAGTAGGAGGCAAAAAAATATGCTTAGAGAAACAGACGTAGCTTACTTGGCAGGACTCTTTGATGGGGAGGGGTCGGTTTACTATAAACAAACTAAACAAGTTAGACACAATAGAAAAGGAAAACCCACACATAATATCTGGGTAATTAGAATGGAGATTGCCATGACTGATGAGTCTATCATTCGCTGGGTACATGAGTTTACTGGCTGCGGATCGTCTGGCGAAAGGAAAGTTCCAAAAGGAAGGAAGAAACAATGGCGCTGGCGTTGTGCCCACAGAGATGCTTATTACGTCGCCCGCTTAATTTGGCCATATGTGCATGTTAAACTACCAAAAATAAATCAAATAATAGCTCATTACTCGAGAGAGAAATTAAAAGAAAATAACATTGTCAACCTAAAGGAGTACAGACATGCCAATATGGAACGGAAAGTCAAAATTTAATTATCAACCTATTAAACGAGAAACTCTACCCACTGGTCGAGTGTATGATATTAACGGTGAAAAGCTGCCTTCGGTTACAACTATTCTAGGCGCTACACGATCTGCTGAGAGTGAGGCAAAGTTGGCGGAATGGAGGCAGAAATTAGGCGAAAAAAAGGCAGACCAAGTACGTGATGACGCAGCCGCTAGAGGTACTATTATGCATAGAATTCTAGAAGGATATATTAAGGGTGAGAATCATATGGATATAAGTGATTTGGGTAAAGAAGCAGGCATCATGGCCCAAAACATCATCGATGCTGGGCATTTTAGGCCTCTGACAGAGGTATGGGGCTTAGAAATGCCTCTATACTACCCGGGTTTGTATGCGGGCGCCTCTGATGTCATTGGAATCTATAATGGTCAGCCTTCTATAATAGATTTTAAGCAAAGCAACAAGTTTAAGAAGAAAGAATGGATTGATGACTACTTCATCCAATGCGCGGCCTATGCAATGGCTCACAACTATGTTTATAAGACTAACATACAATGTGGAGTGATTCTAATTAGCGTTAAGGGTGGCCAAGTCTTGAAGTATAGTGCTGAAGGTGATGAATTTAAGGCTTTTAGGTACCAATGGCTAGAAAGAGTGGGTAAATATGGAAGAATCAAGCATCAGGCACCAGGACCCATAGTAGCTTGAAATACTTTTTTAGAAAAATAAAAATAAAAAAGTTGGAGAATGTTGATACAATGGGACAATGGACTAAAAGTGTTGGTACTAGTGAATAATCATCTGCTACAATGCTGCTACAAGCTGCTTCACGCTGTGACAAAGTCCCTACGCGCGCGCGTAAAATGGTTTTTGAAAAAACCCTGTTTAGGTAATATAAAACCTATGGATAATTATGTTTAGAAATAAGAAATCAAAATACCGACACGTCAAGATTGGGAAGAAGACTTATTATTTTTATAAGATTTCTTGGGTCGATATAACGGGGGACGCAGGCCATGCGACACTAGAAGAATTTGATAAGTTCGAATGCAGCAGAATGACAACACATGCATACATTTACAAACGAACTTCCAAATTTGTTTGGACATTTGCTTCATATGAAGAAAAAGATGTTTCATTCTCCGATAGGAACATATTTCCTGTAGGATGTATAGTTAAAACCGAGAGAATTTTAGTGTGAATTCTTTTTACTTGGTACCGGGCAGTGATCTTGTAATTCTGGTTTGTCTTTTACTTTCTGTTTCAGTTCTTCAACTGATATACCTTCTAGAATTGGGGAGTAATCGTCTATTATGGTTTTCATTCTTGATTCTAGTTCTTCTGTTGTTAGGTCTTCGAGTTTGCCAGTCCGTATTATCTTCTGTTCAATATACAAACCCGCCGCTTTCCCTCTTGCAACTTCCGCATTAACCGCGGCTGACCAAGCTCCCTTCTTAAGAGCTTCTTGTCTAATTTTACCTAACTCTGAAATATGCCTGTCAAAAGTAACTTCATATTTTTTCTGCCACTCTTCTCTAAGCTCTCCAATGTATTTAACTACAAGCGGGTAGAGTTTTGGATTCTGTAATTTGCTGGCGTATTGTCTAGCAGAGTCTTTGCTAAACCCTGCATCGATTGCACACTCAGTCGCTGTCTTTCTGCCTTCGTTCGTTATCAGTTCGTAGGCAAACCTCATCTGCTGATCGGTCAGCTTCTTTGGTAGTCCCATTTTTAAATATCCTATCGTAATTTTCTTTGTATTGTTTAGTGGGAATTCTTGATCGTCCGTCCCATTTTTCCTTTTTAATCATACTTGAAATATACTACAACTTAGGTTATATTGCAACTTATGTTTACTGGAAAGTTATTAAGACAAGCATTAGATAAATTTTTAAAAGGTGAGGTAGCAGGAAACGCTAGAGTTCAAGTGGTGCTGCCGAATGGTGAATTTTATGACATCGTTGGAATTGATTTGATGGAGAATAAGATTATAGGAACTCGTGAGACTCATAGATTAATTTTAAAAATTGATAAAGAAAAATGGAAAATGGGTCAGGTTATTAAAAAACTTTCTTGACAATCTAAGGGGGTGTTGTAGTGAAACCAGAACGTAAACTCTGGTATGATCTTAAGAAAAATTCGACAACAATTAGCTGGACAAGGCTTGAAAATAGTGCTGCATTTGGCACTCCTGACTTATTGGGTTATAATTGTGGCGGCCACTTTTTTACCGTAGAGCTTAAGGTCACTAGAGGAAACACAGTTAGCTTCTCTCCGCATCAAATCGCGTTTCACGTGAAACATCCAAACAACTCATTTATTATGGTTAAGGCCCTCAGCCTTAACCTTGTAAAACTTTATGAAGGAAAGTTTATCAAGGAGCTTGATGCTTGTGGCTTGAAGCTTGAGCCTTGCAGCTTGGGGCTTGAAGCTTGCGTCAGGACTTTTGAGAACCTGAACTAGGTTCTGGTTTACGCTTGTCGCTTGAAGCTTGTCGCTTCCGCTTGTGGCTTGAAGCTTGACGCTTCTGCTTGTTGCTTGCAGCTGCTTGTCGCTTCATCTCTTCAAACTCTTTGAGCCACTGGGGCGTTAAAAAATTTTTAATCCTGGCCATTGTTAGTGTTTACCATATGCAATGTTTTTTACTTCAGGATTCCAGCATGCCCGGCAATCACCGCAAGCGTTGTCTTGTTCAGGGGCTGGACAAGTCCGGCCGCTGGTAACTACCGTTGAAGTGTTGTCCCATCCTCCAGCTGCCGCCTGGTCAACCATTGGCATGCTAAATCTAATTACTAAATTGTCTGGACATTCTGGCAGGAAGTGCTTGACCCACGCTTCTCGCGTTGGCATCCAATGCTTAACTGTAGGTGTCAATTTACATACAGCAAAAATTTTTAATAGGTGTTCTTCGTCTTGAACATCGCCTGAATCATGCCATCTAAATTCTTTTGATTTTTTTGAATTGATCAACAGCGCCATAGCTCCAACCCAGAGCGGGCTCTTAGTACTGGCCAGGCGTTTGTATTGAGCGTCCTGAACAACTTTAAAAACATAACAACCTTTGAGTGCATAACAATTGTAACAAACTGAGTCTTTAACCTGCCGGAGCTTGGATCCTGTTTTACATTCTTTCGCTGGTAGACCATAGGCCCATCCAGGCATCTTAGAAGGCTTGCTCAGGCCTCCAACCAGTTTCAATGCTTCACTTGTTTTCATATTAGGATAATCCTATAATAGAATTGTGGCAACAATTAGACAAAATAAATAAATTTTTTTCTTGACATCTCCTAAATTATCCTATATAATAGGGGCGGGCGGCCGGGGAATATATATTCATTAAATACAACCTCAGGTTGTGCTTGTAGCTTGGAGCTTGGCGCTGCTTGGGGCTTGGGGCTTGAAGCTTGTAGCTTAGAATCATTCTAAAGAAAAATTTTTCAGGTTGTACAACCTGAAGTTGTACAACCTATAGTTGTCCTGTGTAGGCGGGGCTTTATTCTGCAGAAGTACTTACCCATGCTCCAGAGCATCGCGACCTAAACTATAGCGGTTAAAATCCCGCAGTTACAACTAATTCTCTTCTTCATCTGCATATGCTGTGATGTAATCTCCCAGATTCATTTTAACCTGCATCATTGCTTCATTGCAGGCTTCTTCTTCATCCTCTGCATCAAAAACTAAATCAAAGTTTTCAACCCATTTCTCATCTACTTCTAATGATACTCTGTATTTTTTAGTCATTAGTTTGCTTTCTTTGCATTTCCACCTTGGACTACAACATCATCTTTTGAGAACTTTTTCATTAATAGATCTCCAATTTGTGAGATCATCTTAACCTCTGCATGTTTTTCGTGTTTGTCTTTGTATTTTATATATTCCTTGTTCAGCGTTACAGGCTCAAATTTAGAGTGGTACCAAATACCACCATCATAAGAGTTTTTTAGTTTTTCTGTAGGAATATATTGAGAAGTTGAAACATGCCATTTATTATTTTTGAATATATAAATATATTCAATATGACAGTCACCTCTCATATTATACATATACATCCATTCATCTCTATAGGTTCTGGCTTTGTCCTCTTCTCTATTCCAATCACGACCATAAAAACTACACTCATCAATGGTATCACCTAAATAAGATGCATCTCCATGTTCAAATAATAGTTTTGCAAGTTCACGATTGTTGTAATGATCAACCAGGCATTTACCAACACCATAAGGATAACCATCACTATGGACATAGATAACTTTCACCTTCTTTGTCTTTGGGTCTTCTATTGCTATATTACTTCTTGTACTCATTTTTTTCTCCTTGGTTAAGTTTCGGGAACACACTCTTTACAAACTAATTGCATATGCTTTAGTCCACTAATAATGTGTTCCCGCAACTTTTGGCGGGCATCTAAACAAGTAGCCCGCCAAAAATATTATTTAAAATGGAATTTCTTCATCAACTCCATTTTCTTTTTTAACTTCTTCTTTAAGTTCTAAAGGTCTTCCGTTAGCATTTTGAAGAAAATAAATAATTTCTTTATTATCATTTAATTGTTCCAGCGCTAATAAGTCTCTAGTAGCCGAAGTTAAATCAGAATATAGTCTGTCTTTATAAATTGAAAAAGATTTTGGAGAATTGTACCATTTTCTTTGTTCAACTATAAAAAAACCATCTTCTAAGTTTATTTCAGTTTTTATTTTTTCACTCATGCCATTAGGATACTATAGGACTATGGCATAACTAAGGCAAATACAAAAATATTTTCTACCTGCAGTTGAGCGCCTGCGACAAAATAGTTCTTGACTTATCCTAAATTATCCTATATAATATAAGGGTGGAGTGGGCGGGCTAGTAAGGGCTATACAACTATAGGTTGAATTTTTTTTAAATAAAGATTTGACAATATACATAAAATAGTATAGGATATTTATATATGCAAAACAAAAATAATAACCTAACTTATTGGTGGAACTTACCGATTGATGAGTTAGAAGAAATGGCAGACGAAAATGGTAAGATAAAAAAACAAGAACAAGAAAAAGAAAGCGAGGAAGAAAACAATGAGTAAAATAAGAATGAATACTGAATTCAGAAATAAAATTTTGAATAGGTATATTGAAAGTGCAGAAACAGAAACAACACAAGAGCAACAAGCTTTTCTTCAAGCTAGAGAAAAGGTTGATGAAATATACCCACAGGCTTTTGAACTTGCAACAAGAGTTGTTGAAAGAGCATATCCAGAAGAAGATGTTGATACTTGCAAAAGTTTAAAACAAAAATATGGACAACCTTTAGATGTTGTAGCAAAAGATAAATGCTTTTATTTCTCTTATGCAAAAGACCAATTAGAAGAAGATGAAGATGAAAGAGATAGAAATATATCTGAACATTTTGATTTTGGTTTATTTGGTAGTACAGGCACAAGCGAATATAGTGATGATACAGGAAAACAATTTGCTTATGCTTATAAAAGAGAAGAACTAAAAGCAAAAGACTGTAATCCAGATATACTTGCACAACAAAATGGCAAGGAAGATAATCCACATAAAACTAAACACATTGACGCAAACGACAAGGCACTAGGGTATTCAAGATATTCTAGTTATAATTCTGATAATGATAATTCAGTTGGAATGACAAGAGAGTTTGATAGTCAATTTTATTTAGATATTATTGGAACATCACATTGTCGTTCAAGAACTATTGCTTGTAATAAACAAGAGTTTCAAGTTTTCCAAATGTTGAAACAAGCAAAAGCAAATGTCATTACTTGTCATCAAAAATGGATTGATAGTATCGAGAAACAAAAACAAGCTATGAAAACAGGATTGAAAGCTTATAGATATTTAAGCGAGGGTGTTGAGTTGATGAAAGAACTAGGCATTGAACTTGATGAGGCAGAACTTGTTAGATGTAATTCAACAGGACTGACAATCTATAACCCACAAAATCTTGCTAGTATGATTAAAGGTATGAAGAATACTACAATGACAAGAGAGCAGAAAATAGCAATCAGAAAGGAATATGAAAAACAAAATAACTTAAATTAACTATTGACAATATTGGGATTATGTTATATAATCCCAATATAAAAACAAACAAAAGAAAGCGAGAAATAATGAAAATAGAAAACACACTTCAAGTTGGTACTAAGTTTATTATTACATATAGACCAATGACACATAAAGGCGAGTTAAGAAAAAAATTAAAAGACGATAAGAGAACTCGTTCAATAACTAGAAAAGCGCGTTGGAATGAAAAATGCAAAGTAGTGAGAGATAAAATAACTGATAAGATTAGATATATTACTTATTGGGATTTAGAGGCAAATAATTATAGGTGTGCAGTCGGTCAAGCTTTTATTACAAGTGAGGTCGCATAATGCCCAATAAACATTTTTGCCAAGGTCCGAATTGTCATACAAATCCAACTACAGATAGATTTCTAAAATCTAAAGGCATAATTCGTGGGCGCTATGCATATGCTAAAATAGATGATACTGAAAATAGATATGGTTGGAGATATCCAGACTCAGATAAATACTTTTGTAGCCAAGGCTGTAAGAATGAATGGTTGAATACTCATATGGAAAGTATTGCAAGAAGAACATTGCCACCATTTATTGAGCATAGAAGAATAACCGAGGGATATGAAAAAGCAACTGAACAACATTATGGACGTAATTATTCAACCATTAAAAAAATACAGGGGGGTGCGACAGAATAGCTATTGACATTTAGGAGATAATAGGATATAATGGGAGCATAAATTAACAAAGGAGCGACATGACTAAAACACTTAAAAAAGAATATCAACCAGGCGGATCTAAAAGACAACAACTTTTAGAACAGGCAGTTGACTACTTAAGAAAACCAGGACAACTTCAAGGTGATAAACATCATTTTTGTTTGACTAATTTAATGATGACTGAGACAGAATATCTGGAAGCATTAAACAAGGCAACTAACGGAGGATTAGAAGCCTGGGCAAATTAACTATTGACTTTACTCCCATTATAGGATATAATGGGAGTATTGAAAGCGAGGAAAATATGAAAACAATTAACTACAATAACAAGGAATACAAACTTCCTTTTGATGTTGCACTACCAGAAGATGCAACAGCAGAGGACACAGTAAGAAATAGATTTGGCGGTGAGTCATGCACATTGCCAGCGTTTGCAATCGCTGTCTATGATGTAATCATAGGCGCTGAGATGTTGCAAGATTATAAAACAGTAAGACAAGGTTTAGATTGGTTTAGTAGAAATTTTACTAAACAATATATGGTACTCTTAGACTAAAGAGTCTCGCTCCGGTTGTATGCATAAACTGCATACAACCACAGGTTGTGCGCCGCTTCGCGGCGCGCATCTTTCATAGAGGTACCAGACCCTCCATCAATTTTGAAATTTTTTTAAAAACCTTTTTCTTTTTTTTAAAAAAGGGGTCCCAAAGTTTTACCTTTAGGGCTTGATTTACAGGTTTAAAGCCTTAAAATACCTTCTAAGGTTTCAAAATAACCCTGAAAAAATTTTGCAAAAAAATTTTATGAATGAAAAATTTATACAGAACCTAGACAAATTACCTGCTGACGTAAGAAGACAATTCTCTTTATTGATGAATCAGTACGGGGAAAAGAAAAAACAATCATCAATTCAAAATGATTTCCTGACATTTGTTAAACATGTTTGGCCAGACTTTATTGAAGGCTCCCACCATAAAAAAATTGCTGCCAAGTTTAATGCTCTAGCTGAAGGCAAAATAAAAAGATTAATTATTAACATGCCACCAAGACATACTAAGTCTGAGTTTGGTTCTTATCTTTTGCCCGCCTGGATGGTTGGAAGAAATCCTAAATTAAAAATTATTCAATCCACTAATACCACTGAGTTATCAGTTAGGTTTGGTCGTAAAGCAAAAGGACTAATGGACTCCGCGGAATATAAAGAAATTTTTAATACTAGACTTAATCCAGATTCTCAAGCCGCAGGTAAATGGGAAACGGCTCAAGGTGGAGAGTATTATGCAGCGGGTGTAGGATCGGCAATCACTGGAAGGGGTGCCGATTTATTAATCATTGATGATCCACATTCTGAACAAGATGCCATGAACTCACAAGCTTTGGATCGAACTTATGAATGGTATACATCCGGCCCAAGGCAGCGTCTTCAACCCGGTGGTTCTATTATTGTAATCATGACTCGTTGGAATGAAAAAGATTTAACGGGAAGATTATTAAATGCACAGAAAGAAGTTAAAGCCGATCAATGGGAGTTGATTGAGTTCCCTGCAATTCTTCCCTCAGGAAAACCTGTTTGGCCAGAGTACTGGAACATAAAAGATTTAGAAGGAGTAAAAGCTTCGATCCCTGGAAGTAAATGGAATGCTCAGTATATGCAGAATCCAACTTCAGAAGAAGGAGCTTTAATAAAACGTGAATGGTGGAAGTCATGGGAGTCCGATGATTTGCCTCCTCTTCAACATGTTATTCAAAGTTATGACACCGCATTTATGAAAAAAGAAACTGCTGACTTTTCTGCTATTACAACGTGGGGAGTTTTTCGTCCCTCTGAAGATGAACCACCTAATTTAATTTTAGTAGATTCTCTAAAAGGTAGATACGAGTTTCCTGAATTAAGAAGAATTGCTTTAGAGCAATATGGATATTGGAATCCTGAAACCGTTATAATCGAGAGTAAGGCATCAGGGCTTCCTCTAACTTATGAGTTGCGTAAAATGGGAATCCCTGTTATAAATTTTACACCTAGTAAAGGCAACGATAAGCACACTAGAGTAAACTCGGTATCACCTCTGTTCGAGAGTGGCCGAATATGGGCGCCCAAAGAAATGGAGTTTGCTCAAGAAGTAATTGAAGAATGCGCTGCTTTTCCTTATGGGGATCATGATGACTTGGTTGATAGTATGACTCAAGCAGTGATGAGATTTAGACAGGGTGGTTTGATTCAACACCCTGAAGATTATAAGGAGGAAAAAATTCCTCCAACACAAAGGACATATTATTAATGGAAACTTACGCAGATGTAATTGACTCTTGGGAGATAAGTGAGGATAAAAAACAAGGAGTTAGCTTGACGGATTATATAAATAAGCATAATATAGAAATAGCCTACCCCAAAAAAAGGGCCCATGGAGGAATGATGAGAACTAATTATGCTTACGGAACAGATGATGAAGACTTCGGTGAAGAAGAGTTAGATACAATTGAATTAATGAAAGATCAAAACATTCCTTATGGCGAACAAGTCAAGGGTCAGGATTCAGGCATCATGCAAATGGCTTACGAGCCAGGAAACTATGATCCAGAATTAGTGGAAGCATACGAACAGTATAAGTATGACATGAACGAACAGAAACCTGGAATGCCTATCATGGAAATAGATGATTTTATTAGAGTGTATGTAGGAGAGGGTTCAGCAAAAATTGATCCAACGATTAGAATCGAAGAAGTCGTAAAAGAATTCATTAGAGAAAGAGGTCGTAAACCAAATTCTCTACAAGAGTTAAAAGAATTTTATGAAATGAGAATCGGTACCGCTAGAGGATCTGGTGAAACTGATACGGTAAGAGAATTAATCGAAGAAGACAAAACTAAAATTACATTAGCTTCAGGTGGGTTAGCCAATATCCTAGGAGTGTAAATTGAAAATTCATGAATATAATGAAATGATGGCGTATCTGACGCGCCCGCGTCAGAGATACGAAAACGGTGGACCTGTTATCCCTGAAGCCAAACCTTCCCCAGAAGAAATTAAAAAAATTCAATGGAACAATAAATTAAAGCTTTTAAAAAAAGCAAGAGATGGAATGGGTCGAAGAGATTGGCTTAATTTAGTAAGTGAACATTTAGATGATGGTGTTGAAGAAGACATTATTACACGAGAAGAATTTAATGCAGCTATTTCTCCTTTGTTCGGTCAAGCAGGGGAAGGACAAACAAGAGCTTTAGAGCAAGACGACTCAATCCCTGTAAAAGATTTATTAGAAATACAAGGAGAGACGAGAGAAGATTATCCGCCTTATCTTTTAGCTGAAGGAGGTCGTGCAGGTTTTAGTGGGGGCTCTCTGGAAGAAGAATATTATGGACCACAAAAATTAGATTGGAAAGCAAACTATCCTGATTTAACTTGGGAAGAATATTTAAGATTTAAAAGCTCTGGTTCTTTTGCTGAGGGTGGAAGAATAGTACCTCAGTTAGTTAAGCCCACTATTGATGGATCGAGACCGGGCTATGCTGGAAGACCAAAAGGGTTTGATATAGAAGCTGTTGAGACAGTGGTTAACAACGCTAATAAAAGCCTTAAATATATGAGTTTAGATGATGTAGCTAAACAGATTGATGGGGTAAAGAATGGAGTCCATCTACAAGGAATTATTAAAAAAAATAATATTAGTAAATTAGATTCTTTTGGCACAAAAGTTGAAAAAGCTTGGATAGAGTTATTCCAAGATTCAAGTAGAAATGCGGATGAAGTATTAAAACCTCTTTATAAAATAGCTGAAATGATTGGTAGTAAGAGTAGTAAAACACCAGGTCGTGTTAGAGTAGATAATATAAGTCTTGCATTAAAAAATTCTAAAAACTTAGATTACGCAAATGAGGTAAAACCTTTAATCAATAAATTAAGTAGTGCTAATTTTATTAGAAAAATAGGAGGTAAAGATTGGAGAATTTCTGATGTGGAGTCTAGCATTTACACTAAAAGTATGTTGAGAGCTCCTAAAACTGATGCAGAGCATTTAATGAATTACGTTGTTCGGCACCAAGATCAAGCTGGTGGAGATGCTATCTTTAATATTTTTGATGAAAAATCAGGTAAAAGAATCACAAACATGGCAGATGTTGATTCTTACCACGATATTATTTTTAAAGATTCTACCGGTAAAACGTATGACATGGATTATTTGCTTCGAAACAGTAAAACTGATCCAATGTTTAAAGAATATTATGATCTTCAAGATCAATTAAAAGTAATGAGAGATAAATCATATTGGCCAGATGGCTCTAAAATTATTGATCCTAAAACTGGTAAACATGTTACCTTTGGAAATTATTCTGCATCTATGTATAAGCATGGGTATGGTTACACTAAAGCTTATAACAGATTTCCTTATGAAACAGATCATTTAGATCTTAAAAAACATCCTTTTAAAAATTTAACAATACTTCCTCAAAGAATTAATATTGCATTAGGAGCTGCTGATAGACTTAACAGACCCGATGTAAAATATAAAATAGGAGGAGAACATTTTCGTAATTTAAATGTTGACGACCTTATGATGCAAGAAAAAGATTTAGGAACAAAAATTTTAATATTTGATAAACAAGGAGATCATATAGGTAAAAAATTAAACACTCCTTATAGAGCTGCTAAAATTAAAGTTGATAAACCAGTACAAGGTGACTTTAAAACTCAGGCAACTAGTCTTTTAAAAAAAGCTAAACCGGTGATCAAAGGAGCTGTAAAAGGAGCATTAAAACAAATTCCCGTGGCAGGAACTGTATGGGGAGTGAGTGATGCTGCGGAGGCTGCAGAGAGGGGTTTAACTAAACCTGATGAATCATTTGTTGCTTACCATGGAGGACCTGATCTTGCACAGTGGTGGTCGGATTATAAAGCTAAACAAAAAGATAAAGCACCTACTTGGGCTAGTTCTTCCTTAATTAATCCCTTTAAAAACTCTCCACCAGATGAGGGTGAAGAAGTAATAAGTGAGGAAGTAGAAAAAACAGAAGCTAAACCTTTATTCGGAAAATATGCAAACCAAATCAAAGACATCAAAATACCCTAAGACCTGGCTCCTGGCGCCTGAATCAGGACCCACGCCTCAGGGGTTGAATATTAATTATAATACTGTTAAAACAACGCAGGAGAAAAGTAATGGTAGACAAAATAGACAAGGCCTTGACACAAGGTCCAAGAGGGTCCGTAACTATACCGGGTGACGAACAGATTCAAGAAACTGTTGAAGAAGTTTCAGTAGAAGAGCAACAGGCACCAGGGCCCATAGAAACAACAGAAAATGAAGATGGATCAGTTGAAATTAATTTTGATCCCAATGCAGTTTCCCCAGAAGGTGGCGATGAACACTACGCTAACTTAGCAGAATTTTTACCAGACAATGTGTTATCAGAAATGGGATCAGACCTTTCTCAAAAATACATGGACTACCAAATGGGTAGAAAAGATTGGGAGAAAACTTATACAACAGGTTTAGATTTATTAGGTTTCAAATACGATATGAGAACGGAACCATTCCAAGGAGCGAGTGGTGCAACTCACCCAGTACTTGCTGAAGCTGTAACTCAGTTTCAAGCTTTAGCTTATAAAGAATTATTGCCAGCAGATGGCCCAGTTAGAACAGCTGTGATTGGTGCTCCAACACCAGAAAAACAACAGCAGTCTCAACGTGTAAAAGATTATATGAATTACGAGCTCATGGAGAAAATGAAAGATTATGAGCCAGACTTTGATCAAATGCTATTTTATTTACCACTAGCGGGATCAGCTTTTAAAAAAGTTTATTATGATGAACTTGAACAAGCGCCCTCATCAAAGTTTGTACCTGCAGATGATTTGATTGTACCGTACACTGCTACCTCATTAGAAGATGCGGAAGCAATCATCCATCGGGTAAAAGTATCTAAAAACGAATTAAGAAAACAACAAGTTGCTGGCTTTTATAGAGATATAGAATTAGGCACACCTAGAAATGTTGAAAACGATGTAGAGAAAAAAGAAAGAGAATTAGAAGGACAAAGAAAAACTCAAGATGATGATGTTTATACTTTGTTAGAGTGTCATATTAATTTAGACCTAGAAGGTTTTGAAGATCAAGATCAATCAGGTGAACCTTCTGGAATTAAAATTCCTTACATTGTGACAATTGAAGAAGCGTCAAGAAATGTTTTATCAATTAAAAGAAACTATGAAATTGGTGATCCACAGAAAAAGAAAATAGATTACTTTGTACACTTTAAATTTTTACCGGGTTTAGGTTTTTATGGTTTTGGTTTAATTCACATGATTGGTGGATTGTCTAGAACTGCAACAGCTGCATTAAGACAATTATTAGATGCTGGAACTTTATCAAACTTACCAGCTGGTTTTAAAATGCGTGGGATTAGAATTAGAGACGACGCACAATCTATTCAACCTGGAGAGTTTAGAGACGTAGATGCTCCTGGTGGAAACTTAAAAGATTCATTTATGATGTTGCCATTTAAAGAACCATCGGCAACGTTATTAAACTTAATGGGTATTGTTGTTCAAGCTGGCCAGAGATTTGCATCGATTGCCGATTTACAAGTTGGTGATGGCAATCAACAAGCCGCTGTTGGTACAACAGTTGCATTACTAGAACGTGGATCAAGAACAATGTCCGCTGTTCATAAAAGAATTTACTCTTCATTAAAGCAAGAATTCAAACTTCTTGCGAGAGTATTCAAGTTATATTTACCTCCGGAATATCCGTACGACATAGTTGGGGGTCAAAGGATGATTAAACAAGCAGACTTTGATGATCGGGTAGATATATTGCCAGTTGCTGACCCTAACATCTTTTCTCAAACTCAGCGTATTTCCCTCGCGCAAACAGAGTTGCAGCTGGCAACTTCTAATCCGCAAATGCATAACTTGTATCAAGCGTATAGAAATATGTACGAAGCGTTAGGCGTAAAAGATATTGATACGTTATTAGTTAAACCACAACAACCACAACCTTTGGATCCAAGTTTAGAAAACATCATGGCTCTTTCAGGAAAACCTTTTCAAGCTTTCCCTGGTCAAGATCATAGAGCTCATATAACTTCACACTTAAATTTCATGGCAACTAACATTGCTAGAAATAATCCGATGGTTATGGCAGCGATGGAGAAAAATGTTTTTGAACATATTAGTTTAATGTCTCAAGAACAGATAGAATTAGAGTTTCCACAAGAATTAGCGCAGATTGCACAGATGAGTCAGATGGCTCAACAGAATCCACAGCTTCAACAACAGGTAATGCAGATGTCTCAGAAGATAGAAGCAAGAAAAGCTGTGTTGATTGCAGAAATGATGGAGGAATTTTTAAAAGAAGAGAAATCAATTACCTCTCAATTTGATAATGATCCAATTGCGAAGCTAAGAGCGAGAGAGTTAGACCTTAGAGCGATGGATAATGAGCGTAAAAAAGTCGAAGGACAGGAAAAAATAAATTTAGATCGTATGAAAGCGGTAATGAACCGTCAAGAACACGAAGACAAGCTTCAACAAAACGATAAATTAGCTAATTTAAGAGCTGATACATCAATTGAGAAGACAATACTAGGGAAGACTATGCCAAATGTTGACAAAATGATACCAAGTGTTGAAATTGAGAAATACAAAGGAGAAAACAGATGACATTAAACATCAAAAAAGCGATAAAAAAACCTGGAGCATTAAGAAAATCTCTAGGGGTCAAAAAAGGTAAAACAATACCCGCTTCAAAGTTAAAAGCAGCTGCTAAAAAACCAGGAAAGCTTGGACAAAGAGCAAGATTTGCTATAACATTGAAAAAGTTACGAAAAAAATAAGGAGAAACAATGGCTAAAAAAGAAGAATCTTTTAAACAGTCTGATCTTAACATTCCTTCTCAAAATGTAGAGTGGGATCCGAGATCTGAAACTAACGCTGATGGAATACAAAGAAACGTAATTCCAACTGGTGATAAAGTTGAGGTAAAAGGAACTAAAAGAATGTTAAAATCTAAAAATAAAACTGCTACTTGGTACTAGTATGGCATTCCCAATTTTAGGAGCCCTTAAACTAGCATTAAACGCTGGTTCGCACATTTATAAAAAACGTCAAGAGACAAAAATGGCTATGGCGGATGCTCAACACATGGCAGCCACTAAGATGGCCCGAGGCGAGAGCGAATACCAGGGCAAACTTTTAGAAGCCCGACAAAACGACTACAAGGACGAGGTCGTTTTATTGATTCTCACGTTGCCCATTTTGGTGCTCGCATATGGGGTCTGGTCGGACGATCCGCTGGCTATGGAGAAGATAAAAATCTTCTTCGAGCATTTCCAGGCACTGCCGAGCTGGTTTACAAATTTATGGATTCTTGTCTGCGCGAGTATTTTTGGTATAAAGGGCACACAAATCTTTAGGAACGGTAAAAAATAAGCTAGACAACTATAATTAAAAACAATATAAATAGAACAAGGAGAAAAACTTATGAGACAAAATGGTGTTAGATCAAATGTTAGATTCCCATACAAAAAAGGTGGATCTGCCAAAAAGAAAAAACAAGGTTACGCAGCTAGAGAAGATGAGTCTTTAGGAATGAGACGTGGAAAAGAATCTGGTAAGAAACAATCTATGAAAGCGCGTAGAGACGAATCTTACGGAGCTTGGGGAAAAAGAAAACCTAAGTTCGGTCGTAAAAACAAAGTTAATAAATAGGAGATAATATGTCTTTTAAAAATACACAACAAAAAGGAAATATTGTTAAGGGAAAACTTAAATCCCAAAAAGAACTTAAGGATATTACTGATAGCGACGAATACAAAGCAGCTGGCTACCACGAAAAAACTGAAATGTTAAATCGTGCGACTCATAGAAGAGGTGGAAAAGCTAAGAAGAGAAGAAACACTAGAAGAGAAAACAGATTAGAAGAACTTGGAAGAGTAGATGCTGAGAGAGCTTACTCAAGAAAAGGTAAAAGAAATTTAAGAGACGAGAAGAAAAGAATCGTTAGAGAATTAAAATCTTCTGGTGGAGGCGTTAAATCAAGAGGCGCAGCTAAAAGAGGTTTTGGTCAGGAGATCAGATAATGAATAGAAGAGGAATCAATACTTCTATCTTAATTAAAAACGGACCTACAAGCGCAGGTAATGGAAGAGGAATAACTCCTCCAACACCAGCGAGTTCAGGTTTATCTCCAACTGGTTCTGCTCATGCAGTTCCAATCAATGTAACTAAGGGTAGAAAGTCTACTAACTTTGATGGTTCAACTAAGAATATCACTTTAGTTGGTGCACGATCTAAAGTTTAATGGCTAGAAAAAATATCCAAAAA
>Ga0208299_1000622_pt1 | contig 31554 bp, 26 predicted proteins | sample 15_taG_FD_184089 | JGI IMG/M metagenome (GOLD analysis project Ga0208299, IMG submission 184089) | Marine viral communities from the Subarctic Pacific Ocean - 15_ETSP_OMZ_AT15312 metaG (SPAdes) (version 2) | ecosystem: Environmental > Aquatic > Marine > Oceanic | place: Pacific Ocean | collected...
GAAGCCGTATCTGCGTAAGAAGAGGATACTTCTTTTATAATTTCGTGTGATGCAGAGACTGCGTAAAAGGCGTAACTTGAAGTTGAAGCATAGCTTGAACTGACTGCGTTTAGAACGTAGGATGCAGTTTGCGATGTTTCTACATAGGAGGCAGTTGATGCATAACTTGATGAATCAATACCTGTTAATTGTGAACCATCTCCATAATAAGTGCTAGCAGAAACAGCTGACGCTGAAATATCTCCTAATACATTTAAATTAACTCCAGACCCAGATATTGTTAGTGACCCGGTTATAAATGCATCGCCAAAATGTGAACCGTCCCATTCTGCTGTTATACCAGTTAGATTTGAGCCGTCACCTTGAAATGATCCGGAGAAAGATCCTGATAATGATAAATTATTTCGTAATTGTCCGCTTTTAAATTGTCTTGCCATTAAGCCCACCTACCATTAATAATTATTACATCTTGTGAATCCAATGTATATCCCATTGTGCTAGTGTCGAAGTCTATAGTTTGTGTAGATGTTTGTAATGGCGTCCATGTATAAAGTACTTTATCTATATATTGTCCATTGATATATACATCGAATTCATTCTTGGTTGCAACTGTTAGATTGACTGGATTTATTGCAGCTGCTGCTGTTACTGTAATTGTATCTGTGTCTACAAATGTTCCTGTCTGATCTGTTAAATTAAGAAGATATGATAGTGTGGGTCCATCTATTACAGTTGTGCCACTTCCGCCTGTTGCAACAACTGTACCGCCTTCTGATATTCGTTGTTGTGAATCTAATATATCTTGTGGTACTGTTGTAGATCCAAATATATCATCTGTTAAGCTGATTGTATATGCCCATGATAATTTTTTTATTGAATATCTTTTTTGTACAACAGATTGTCTATATTCTTGCTCTGCCATTAATGTACCATTGACCATTAATGGTATTGTACATCTTACTAGTCTATCTTCTCCTACAGTGTTAATAGTTTCAAAACTCATATCTCGTACATATGTTTTGTATTTATTAAATTCATTCCCCCACGCAAATCCTCCATATGGCATAATTTGTTCTACCAACTCATTCATTTGTGTAGTAAAGTCTGCCCACACCATCATATCATAACTAACATCTACATATTCCGGAACATTTATTGCGTATATTTCTTGTGATTTTACAGGCTTGTTTAGTGGAATTGGAAATAAATCATCACTATATCTATTTCTTTCATTATATTTTTTCTTATATATTATTTGATTTCCAGATTTTGGATAGTTTATATCTAATTTTTTAAGCTGTTCTCTTTCTACTAATGAATTTCTTTTTAATACAATTATAGGAGATTGTAACATTCCTTTTTGATCTCGCAAATATCCTAATCGCCTAACATTGTCCCATTTTTCACCATTTGCAAATATAACAGGAACATCTATCAATTCTCCGTCTGCTGTTACTTGTGGCTGTATTTCATTTTCTAGAAACCACTTAATTGCATAATCAATATCATACACTGTGCGCTTTGGTGTACGAACTATATCGTCATCTCTACGTACTTCATTTGACCTATTTAATATTGGATCTGGGTTGTGTGATGTCGTACTCTTTAATTCGGGTTTATTAGTTTTCCTGTCAATATTTTGTTTTCTGTACCTTGGCATTAAAATCCTTTATATGATTTATCATCTTTTGCATTACCAAATCGCATTTTTCTAATATTTGTCGGAGTTTGTCTAGTTACATGGCTATCACACAATATTGATACGCTATAACCAAATTTGTCACCATTAGGCCAAGTTTCTGGATTTTTTCCTACAAAATATTCATTTGCATCTATATTATCAATTTCATAATATTCTGCATCCCATTTAATTATATCTCCTGCTTCAGGATAAAAGTCTGCTCGTTCTAATATGTCTCTAGATATTCCGAATTGTGCAGTTCTGGTATAACTATGTCCATAATCATCCATATTTCCTGTTTTGCCTTCTTTAGTAATAAGTGCTGGAATTAATATTGAGTCGTAATATGCCTTGGAGGTAGATTCTCCATAGATATTTGAGTTAGATTGCTCTATTATTAATTTGTAGAATTCAATTTCAGTATCAACTATCGCATTTAATAGTTCTGCGTTAATTGATGCTAAAAATTTTGCATCCCGTTGTGTTCCAAATAAAGCCATTCATTATCCTATATAAATCTTAGTTGGTATTTTTGACAAAATTTCGTTCATTGCATCATTCTCTGCTTGTTGCCTTGTCATCATACTTTCTTTTGTCATTTTTTCCAAAAATTCTCTTAATTGAGTTATGAGTGCATCTTTTTCTGATGTTCCTTGTGATATCAATTCTGGGCCATTTAATGTAACTTCTGCATTTGGGATTGGGACCGTAGAATACTTTCCTCTAACGTAACCTAACATTTCTTTTGTTAATGCCAATGCATATTTTATAATCCAAGCACGCCCCATATCATTAATTTTACTATATTTTTGATACGTATATGGTATATTTGATACATCAGATACTACGCCTGTTAGCGCAGCTGTATTTCCGAATAAAATTGCTTCGTCAGCTTTTTTGTCTTCAAATATAAATTCAAACCAAACATTGTCGTAATATGGTGTTGCTGCTGTGCCTTGCGTTCCCGGAACAGGATATAATCTTATATCGTCGCCATGTAATTCAAATGAAAAATGTGATTTTCGAATTCTATCATTAAATTCGATCGACTGTATTCTCAATAAATCTTGGTGAATTGGCATCATCATAAAATTAACTGATGGTGAAAATCCGCCAAAATCAAAAGAATCTAATAATTGTTGTGACCCCATGCCCGTACCTACAAATGGATCAAAATATCTAACAATTGCTGGTGGAACATTGTGTAATACTCTTTTAACTTCAATTGAACTAGTATTTGATAATGTTATTCCTAATGATTTAGATACTGCTGTCCTTATACTATACGACTGTACTCCATCTTGTATGTCGATTGATGCAGAAAACCATTTTAAATTCCCTCCAGAGTCTCCTTCGGTCCCATATGTTTTTGATAGCTTTGTAATATATGATAATGAGCCACCAACTAATGTATCTGAAAAACTACCTTCTGATAAAAATTGAGATCCTGTATTAATTCCTAATGTATTTAATAAATTGTTAGCTATATTGACTTGGTTAACTTGATTTGAATATTCTATTACCGCAGATTCAAATGCAGTATAAAAGTTTATATCTATTAATTCGACATCCATAATTGGATACCCAACGTTGTTTGCAGCAAATACTGCGAAGCTGTCTGCTTGTTGTTGAAATAGCGCATCACTATCAAAAAAACCAAATGGAGTCTGTCCAGGGCTAAATGATGAGCTTCCGGGCCAGATTGGTTTATTTTCGCTGTAATCCATTTGTTTCCTCTTTTATATAAATATGTTTATTATTTTTGATTATTGCAATTTAGTTAATGTAGTTTCTAGCAATTGCATTTCTTCCAATGTTTCAATTTTTCCAATACACAATTTTCTAACTGCGTGAAATGATTGTCTAGGTGGATATGGTGTCATTAGTTTCATTGTAACTAACTCTGCTCCTTTCCCTAAATCTTGTTCAATATGAACCATTAATACAAGACGAATTGCTCGTATACGATCTAACACATCTACTAAATTTCCTTTATAACGAATTCGAACTTGCATTGAATATTTTGTTCTAGGTGCTGCCATTACTTTGTTTCCTATAATTCTTTTATATAAATATTAAAACAGTAAGAAAGGGATGACCTAAATCATCCCTTCCTAATTCAATTGTTAATTAATTAAATTTTTATTATTTAACTATTATATTGTATCTAAGCCAGCTACATAAACTTTACCATAGAATTCAGGTCTTACGATTTTCTTCGCATAACGAGTCATAACACCTTTTCTAGGAGTGAAGTTTACCGGATCATATACTAACGGAGTCATGATAAGTGGAACGTATGGAGAATAAACTGCTCCCGTTTCAAGGAACTGTGCTCCCCTGTATCCCATAAGGATTACGTTTTCTTTCATGTATGGGTTTTTGTAAACTGTGTATCTATTATTCATAGCACCAATTTTTTGAACACCAGCGGCAAATTCCATTTTGTCACCATCTGTGTCGGCAGCAAATCCAGGAATAGATTCTAGGATAGTTGCGACAGCAGGACTAGTAACTAAGAAATTAGCTCCACCTCTGAGTGTCTTTTGATGAATTGTATTAGATACTTTTTGCAGTTTAGTACCAAGCGTCTGGAACCATTCTCCCTGAGTATTATAATATCCGCCACCTGTTGCTGATTTTTGATCGAACGTATTAGTGCCAGGATTATAAAATTGGTTAGCTGCTGCTGACCAATATTCAGTGGTAACTGCTCCATTGATAAGCATATCTAGTATCTCAAGATCAATTTCCATCGATACATATTCACTTAACATTGAAGTTAACTCAGCCTCTGCATCTATTGAATGATAAGCATTCAAATCTTGAGCAAATTCTGGAGTCCATACAGCCTTTAACTTTCTTGTCTTAGCAACAATTGGGTCTGACTGCATTTCAAGGTTAACTTCTGGGATATCAATATCCGTTCCGTCATCAATACCAGTACCAGTACCGGAACCTTTGAATGGATCGCTATCTTCAAAATCACCTCTTGTGATATCGGTTGGCTGTTGACTGAATGAACAAGTATATCCGCCTGCAGCTAATACTGCGCCAGAACCTGTTACAACAAAATCAATGTTTCCACCATTTAATCTAGTAAATGCTGGATAGCTTGTAAATGTACCAGCCGATCCTGTTGTCAACACAAATGATCTAACAGCTGTGTCATCAAATCTAGTTAAAGATGTCGTTGGAAATGATATTACTTGATATTTAGTTGCAAAGTCCGTAAGACTAGTTATGTTTCCGTCATAATTAACAGATGCTGATGTAGCATTTGCTATAGTTACTAAATCACTTCCTGCAATTACTTCGTTAATAGAATAAGCAAATCTACCAGCGCCATAAAGACCGCCGCTAGCATCTGCTGCATCCGAAGTAACACCGAACATTGAATTATCGGCATTTGGCGAACCAAATTTCAATGGATTGTTCGTGCCGGCATTTGTATTAGTAAACCCAGGCTGTGCTGTTCCGTATTTAAAGTCTAAGTAAAATACTAGACCTGATGGTAGATTCATTGGTTGTACAGAAACGAATTCTTTAGCAGCAAACTCTGCAAAAATTCTTCTTACCAATGGAAGAGCTACCCCTGCCCATTCTTCTGATCCCTGTGCTGTGCCAGTACCTGACGCTTCTCTAACCAACTGTCTAGCTTGGTTTTCAAGAAGCTGTGCCATTCCTGCTCGCTCGGTTTCATTTTTTAGGCCTTCTAGAAGACCAGTTCTTTCCCATTTTGATACCAAACCTTTAGATTGATTTCTTTGGGAAGGATTATTGTCTTCTAATAATGATGATATTTTCATTATTTCTTTCCTTTTCTTTAGTTATTAGGTAATAAACCAGCTAATTTCTTCCATCTGTTAGCTAATTCATTTCCTTCGTTAATAATTTGTTTCGTTTTCTTACTCGGTGCAGTAGTTCCAGATGGTTTGGAAGCATAGCTTTCTTTTACCATTTTGCGCTTTTTAACAGGCACATTGAAACTTTCTGCTAATGTACTAAACACTAATTTTACTTCTCTAGTTGTCCCAGCTCTATCAAAATTTTCAATTACTTTCATTTTTTGATTTTCATTAAGCTCGAAGTTCCTAAATAATTTGTTAGTGTAAAGAAGTTTTGCATTTAAAAGATTGACTTCGTTGATTGTGTGTCGAAGTGAATGAATCGTGTCATAAGCTTCTTTAAGATCTTCAGTTACTGATTCATCTACTAATTCTGCATCTGCTTCACCTTTTGGTGCTTCTTCTGCTTCTTCTGCATCTTCTTCAGATAAAATAGATTCAATGATTTCATCAATGTTAAAATCTTCTTGATTACCATCTGGCTCTTCACTTCCGACATCATATCCTTCTTCAACTTCAATTTTTGCATCTGTGCTAGCTTCTTCGCCATCAACAGAGGCATCTTCATTTAAGTCTTCTTCTAACTCTCTAATAATAGATTCAAGTTCAAGATCATCAACAGGTGCTGGTACTTCTTCTGATGGTTCGATAATTTCTTCACCTGCGTCAAGCTCTCCTTCAATTTCATTACTGCCAGCTGGCACTAATTCATATTGTTGTCCAGCTATCGTAATAGATGTATCATCTTCCATACCTGCTTCGGCACCTAGATCATCTTCCATACCTGCTTCGGCACCTAGATCATCTAACGGAATTTCTTCCGCGCCACCCAATTCAGCTTCGAGGTCCATTTCACCTTCCATGGCCATTGGATCCACTTCTGGTTCCAATTGTTCTGGATATGATTCTTCTTCATCTTCGTACATTTCGTCTTCAGCTAATTTAGTTGATAACATTGATTGAATCCTTGGAGCAAAAGCTTCTTCTAATGCAATTTTTGCGTTTGCTAATGCGGTTTCTTTAACGGCCTTAGCGTCCGCAATCGCTTCTTTTAGCAAATCTGATTTTGCCATTTTTGTTCTCCTTAAATTTTTTTTTTGGAAATAAGATTATTTGGAATCTTAATAGAATAATTAATTTTTGTTGACGTTATATAGATTGATAACGTATTTACAATAAATATGGAGTAGTTTGAAAAAACAGTAAAAAAGTCCTAACATTTCTGATAGGACTTATTATTATAATATGAAAAAATTTAATCGTCTATGTGCAAGTTTTGTATTTTTTGTGTATATATTGCATCAATTTTTTGTTTTCTTTTCTTTACACTTGGTTTTATAAACTCTCTTCTGTCTTTAAAGTTTACTAAAACATCAGAATCTTTTAATTTTCTTTTCCAAATCCTTAATGCAAAGTTAATATCTTTTTCTACGACTTTAGTACTGATGCCATGTCCTGGGGCTATCGATAGGTGTTGTTTTTGTTTTTTACTCATTCTGTTTTTTTTATTCATTGTAACTTATTTTAATTATTATCATACGATATCTGTGGGTGGTACTTGTGGTGAAGGTGTATCTGGTGGTGCTTGTGTAGGCTGTCCTGTAGTAAATTTAAATCTTGCTACTTCTGGTAACTGACTTATAAATCCTTGTATTCTTTGTGATTCTTTTCCTGGGTCTTCTCCTAACCTAAAATGAAAGAACCCTAATCCTTTTGCATCATTAAATTGTGTTCTAATAATATGCATTTTCTTTTTTGCTGCAAATTGTTGTATGTCTTTTCTTACATCAAGTGCTGTTGCTGGATTATGTAATTGGTAAACTACACCTCCTCTATAATCAGTCATATGATTTAATAAATCTGCTTCTTCTAGTTCTGGCGATTCATTTATTTTCTTAAACCCGAAAAATTTTCTATACATGTTATTGACATTTGACATTCTCTTACCTTTTATATAATATAATAAATTTTTTTCAACAATCCTAGGAATCCATTTCAAAATATCGATTTAATCCTCTTCCAATATCTTCAAATGCAGCTTCAAATCTTTCTCTTAAGACTGACATTTCTTGTGCTGTCTTTTCGAATACTTTATATGAATTTGCTATTTCTTTCATGTTTCTGTTAACAGTCATTCCATCAAACCAATCTCCTTCTGAAAGTGTTACATGGTTTGCTGTTTCAACCATATATTTTACCTTTTCACACAATTCTTTTAAATTGGTTTTTCCATATACGCCTTCTCCTAATTGAGAAAAGCCTCGAATTGCTTCCATAAAGGCTTTTTTCTGTTCTTTTGTTACCTGTACAGGTTCACTTTCTAGTGCTTCCATTAGTGCTCTAATATTCATAATTATATCCTACATTTTCCATCATCGCAAAGTATTGATGTTATAATTTCATTTACTTTGCCATATTTGTTTATTACATTCATTTTATTTACTGACTCAAACATTGGTTTCATAAAAGCTCCATTCGTTGATGGATTAGATACAAAGTCCCAACATATTAATTCAAAGTCTTCTTGAACTTCAACTGCTGATTCTTTATATAATTCTTTTACGCTTCCTAAACCTCTACTAGATATTCCTAATGTTATCCCTGATTTAAATAGTGATTTTAATATATTTCCTGCAGGAGTATCTAATACTTGTACTGCTCCTTTAAGATTATCGCCTTCCCACCATATTTTTAAAACATTGTGAGATACATTATTTAAATTGACTACAGATGATTCTGGGTGATCTAATTCTCCTAACGCTCTGTGTTGATCAATATATTCTTTTTGGTATCTTACACACTCTCTAGCTAAAATATTTTTTGGGTATATTCTCCCATTCTGGTTTTTTGCTCCAGCTCTTTGTAATACTCCCTGTACTACCATTCCACCAGGGACACCAAATTTGGCTCCATCGGATTCAGTTAATGGTGAAAGTGGTTTAAATGGCATATATTCTACTAGTAATGCTTTAGACATCTTATTCTCCTAATCTTCTAACACGTTCAGAAATCTTTAATAATCGTTCTGAAATCTTATTTAATGCTGTGTGAGTAGACTTTCCATATTCGGCCCTTGTCATTCCTGATTCGTTTTTTAATCTACCTGTATAATTTATTAATTGTTCAATTTCTTGTAATTTTTTAGCTACTTCCCTGATAGTAGTATTTACTGTTCTAGCAGGTGATGTGTTAGAGCCTCCTCTTGCAAATTTAGAATATGATTCAATTAACTTTTCATATTTCTTATCCATTGCTTCTGATACTGATGACCATTTATAATCTCGTTTCTTCTTGCCAAAGGCATTTGGTGTTTGGTATGCCTCTCCTGCTCCTGTTGCAGATATCTCATCTAATTCTTCTTCTACAACTAATCTATCATCTGGATCTAATTCTTTTTTAACTGTATCAATATCTTCTGGTTTAACTACGATATCGGCTTCATCTATACATATACATTCATGCATACCACATTCTTCACAAAGTTCTGCTTCATCGATAGTTTTAAATTTTTTTTCTATTTCCTTTAAAAAAGATTTCATTTTATATTTGCCTCTTTTAATTCTTTAATTAAATCAAAATATCTTAATAATGATAATACATGAGATTCTTTAATAGTTTTAATTGATTCGACGTTACAAAGCATTTCTGATAATTTGTCTACTTTAATTTTTGTTACTTTATCATCTATTAATTTAACATGTTCTTTTAATTGTTTTTTAATAGTTGGAATAACTTTGTGGATATATTCCTTTAAAGACTCAGTATCATTAACGTGTGTGATATAATGATTAAGTAAATTCTTTTGTGATTCATTTAAGCTAGAATATTTTTGGTTAAACTTATCAATTAATAATTTATATGTTAATAATCGAACATCTTTATGTTGATTTTTAAATGTTTCTAATACATTATCTTTTTTCGGAGTATTTACATTTCCAATTAAAATATGTTCTATAATTACATCTTTACATTCTAATATTTGTTTAGGATTACGTGATTCATCATATTCAAATAATTTATATATCGAAGCGATTTGTTTATAATTATTAATCCTAATTTTTGACATTTTTTCAAAAATAAAATTGTTTGATATTTCTTTTACTAAATTATATCGTTGTCTTTTAATTAAAGATTTATTTAATTTATTGTGTGTATCTTTACAAGATCTAATAAAATCTAATGCTCTTGCTTCTGACTTAAATTGTTCTTTTATTAATGAATTATATAATTGTAGTTCTTTTGACATCTCTGTATTTTTTCCGAAATACTTTTTAATTATATCAATCGTCACTGACTTATCTGAAGTCAATGATTCAGATGTTAATTTCCTTACTAAAATTTCGAATAATATTGCCGTATTCTTATATTTAGAATGTTTTAGTTTTTTCATATCGAAATACAGTTCCTTTACATATAAATATTGTGTTAATTATAAAATATTGTCTTCATCCAACATTGTGCCGGAATCTATATCTTTATTTTGTTCTTCTGTTATAATCTTTGGTTTTTTTGGTCTTAATTTCTTTAAGATATCGGCATTTTCGGTTGCTATAGTTGTTCTTGTGTTTCTAAATCTTGGATCGGGTTGAAATGTGGTTGAAATATTATTTAGATTTGTGCCTTGTTTGATTGTTTTAGCACCAGTTGGATCCCAGCCAAATTCATTTTTATGTTGTCCATATTTAATTCCCTCTGGTGGTCTTCCACCTTGATCTTTATCTTCTACATCGTCAGAACTCATATGAATTGATGCTAAATCGTGTGGTGTCCCAAATGATGTTCCTGTTAATGTTGGGTCGTTGCCTTCTTGTTCAATTTGGTTTTGTCTGAATCTTAATTTAAGATCTTCAATTACATTATTACGTTCTTCAAGCCATTCATCTTCGGACATATTAAAAATATATTCATATATGTATTTATCAGAAACTAATTTAGAATCTTTCATCGATGTTGCTAATGTCATTTTTTCAGTCATTAATGCGACTTTTTGTTGATCATAAATAATTGATGGAGCGGTCAATTCTAATTCAAATCCTATTAAATCATCTCCTTCGAATCCTTGAGAATATAAATGTACAATTCCAATTTTAACTAATTCTGAAACTACTATTTTTTGAATTCTTTCGATTGTTCTTGCGAATCTAATATCCATCGATGCCAATGTAGTTTTGCCTTCAACTCCCTCATCATATCCCAAGAATGGTTTAGGAATTTTTAATGCTGCCATCATTTTGTGTTTTACGTATTCGATATCATCGATGCCGGTGAACTCCATTCCTGGTAGTGTATCTATTGTTGTTTGACTATTGCCTCCCCGCACAGGTAAGTAGTAATCTTCTAACATGTTATTTAAATTAAATTTAAGATTATAGTTACCGGTTTGTTTATCAACATATGGAATTTTTTTCATTTTATTAATAATTGTTTCCATAAACGAATCAACTTCATTTGGTGGAATATTACCAATATCAATTTTAAAAATACGTTTTTCTGGTGCTCTCATTATTCTATGAATAAGCATTGCATCCTCTAACATCATTAATTTTTGAAATTCTTGTCGAGCTCCTTCTAGCATGGATCGGCCGTAAGGAAGGAAGTTCGAATCTGATAATAACCTGAAATGTGCTATCTCAAATACATCATATTCTAAATGCTCTGTTGCGGCGTGTCTAAATTTAATATCATATTCGCCCAACGTTTCATCATATTGCTCCAATCTTTCAATTTCATAAGTAGAAAGTGGACGTGCATTTAAAATTCCTATATCTTCAGCAACATCTAATTTTAAAAAGAAATCTCCGTACTTACACATATTACGAATCCATGGCCACATATTGAATTCAATGTTTAATATGTCATAATATAAATTGTATAATATTTTTTGTATATGAGTTTTATTTGTTTTAATAGTTAATATATCACCGAATTGATCTGCTAAAGTTGATTCATCGGAGTATATGTCTAATGCAGAAGATATTATTGGATCTTTATCCATCATTTCATAATCAGTATACAATTGCATACGATTCTGTTGCATATAGTAATTCGAATCATATCCGCCATAACCGCCCATATTATGTTTAGTTGTGCCGTGTAATCGATTGTATCTATCCGTTAATTTGCTTTGTGATAAATTCCCCAATGACTGTAATCTGTTAGTATCGACTACTTTTAGTCGATCCTTTCCATACTTACGTACTATTACATTGGTAGAAAATAAATTTCTTAAACGTTTTCTTAATGATGCCATTGTTTTCTTTTTTTATATAAATATATCTTATTACAGAAGCCAGGTTAAATTTTCGTCTTCTGAACCGTTATTCCACTTCCAACTATCATTTTCATTAGAATTATTATTTGTGTAAATTGTATTGTCTGTTTTTCTAAATTGTGATAATGCCCTTTTATTCAATTCAATTCCATGTTGTCTTAACTTTAAACTGGTATCTCGTAACCATAACCCTATTGCATAACTCATTACTAAATCATCATTATACCCAACTTGTGCTTGTGCTTTACCATTAAGCCAAACAAATACAAATAACTCCTGTATAAGTCGTTTTGATTTAATAACCGGTGTTCCTTCTCTCATATACATTTCTAATGCAGATATCATTAACGGCCTGGTTCTACTTGTGGTTGACACTCCAGGAACCATTTTTGTTTTATCTTTTATGTCATATCCTTTTTGTAATTGAACTTCTAAATCTACATATCCTTCTGTTTTATATGTATAAAATAAATTTTCATAGTTTCTATCTAATGCTGGTTGTACTGCTGCCCAACCTATATTTGCATTTTCAATTGCTAATAATGCATTATTCCATTCAGTTGCAACTGACACTAACATGTTACCAAAATCTTTCGGTGGTAGCTTTCCTTTATACTCCGCTACCTGTGTTATAGTTTGAACATCTATTACATGAAATGCAGACCAATCTGATGCGTCGCCCCGTGCTACATCAGCTACGACTATATAATTTTTTGTATAATCCGGGTAGTCCCAGATCCAATATCCATTATCATACCCTCTTTTTTCAACCGGCTCTTCACATTTTAATTCGTATTGTTGCAATATTAATCCATCTACTACAGTGTGTCCTGATGATATAAAATCGCAATCACACTCTTGTGCTGCTCCTCTTTCGCCTAATAGTTTTGTTTGGTCATTTCTCCACGATTGATTTCGTTCTGGGTGTAGATTCCATTTTAATTTAATAGTTTCGAACCCATTAATTCCAGCTTCTGCGTCACTCCAAATTTGATGAAACCAATTCCCTAAACCATTTGGAGTAGATAATACAATTGCTCCGCCACCTGTCGATAATGTAGCCTGTGATGCTATCCATATTTCTTCAATGTTTCTAATAAATGCTGCTTCATCTACTATTAATAAAGATAATGCTTCTGACCGTGCTCCGGTAGAAGAACTTGATATTGCTTTTATTTCAGACCCATTTTTAAATTTTAATGATAATTTATTGTTTGTAGTTATCATTGTTTTCAGCCAACTCGGTAAATTTTCATTCATTATTTGAACTTTACTTACTAAGTTTTTTGCTACATCTTGTGTTGTTGCAATAACAAGTACATTGAAATCTTCATTAAATAACATACACCAAAGTGCATACCCAGCAGATAATGTTGAAATTCCCAATTGCCTGGATTTAAGAATTACATTATATCTGTTTGCTTGTAATGTAGATAATGATTCTTCTTGAAATGGAAATAAATCGAATTTAATTTTTCCTTTTAAAGGATGTTGGATGTAACAAAACTGCCTCATAAAGTATACTGGGTCATTAGCACACTTTACATACTGTTCTTGAATTATTTCTTTTATATTTTTCTGAGCCATATTATTGAACCACTTCTACAATTAACTTTCCGGTCAATACCGTAGTTAATATACCAGCGCCAAACCAAATGATTTTGCTATCATACCATTTTGGTTTTATAAGTTCTTCTCGTTCAATATATAAATCAATGTTACTGTTTAGTAAATCAATTTGTTGTTGATAATATAATTTTTGTAATGAATCTAATTTATTTAAATGTTCTAAACTATATATTAAATTATCTTGTTTTATTATAATATCATTGTTAACAGAATCTAAATAATATAATGAATCTAATGTTTCAGATATATCATGTATTTGTTCTTCTGTAAAACAAGTATCAACAGTTTGTGTAAACGAAAAAACTGGTAACAATAATAATATAATAAAAATTTTTTTCATTTCCGAGTTTTTTTGATTATATTTTCCTTAGCACCTATAGTTGTTCTTTTTGGTACAATAATATCATCTTTATTCTTTTTTGTTTCTGTTAAGTCTTCTTTTTGTTCTTTAATATCATCTTTTATTTCAGCTTCTTCTTTTTTAATTCGTTCTAATTTTCCTGCTAATTTATCAATTTTTGAATTATTTTTATCAATCTCTTCTTCTGTTTTATCTAATTTATTTGCAGTTATTTTTCTAGAAATTAGAAATATTACTCCAAATAGTGCAACAATTGCTCCTGCAATTATTTTCCAATATTTTTTAATCGTCTTCATTTTCTTCTTTATTTAAATTTTCTAAAAATTCTTTTTTGAATTCATTAAATTGTTCTTGTACCTTTTCTTCAAATTCTTCTGGAGTCATTTTTGCTGCCCATGTCTCTGTTAAGCCATCTGCATTAGTAACCAATGTACTAGCTTCAGTATACGCTTTTTTTAACATATTAACATCTTCTTCTGCTGTTTTTATCCAAGCAACTGCATTATTTTTTATTCTATTTTTTTCATACTCATCATATTTTCCTTCAATGCGCAACTGATGTTCCATTTCAATGACACAGTCAAAACACTTTCCATGGTATACACGCATCTTGTTGTCTAATCGATTTGGAGTTTTACATGTACATGTATCTTTAGGACAATTTGGAAATGAATTTAAATATTTTTTTACTTCAGCTGAAATTGAATTTTTTGGTTTTTTTACACGAAATCCATTTTTTTGTTCAATAACATAAATAGTACCACTTGCATTTGTTTCTTCCCAAATATCTCCAACTTCGTGTTTTTTATTTAATTCTGCTTTTTGTTTTGCGTCTGTAAATCCATGGGTTTTTTTTGTTTGAAATGCGTGATTGCCTTCAAGCATTTGTTTCACTGCTTTTATATTTTGTAACTTTTTTGACATATAATCCTTTTTATACTATTGGTTCTTCTGATTCTTCTGATTCATCGCCTACAGCACCTAATTGTCGTTGTAATTGTTCTATTTTTTGCTTCATATTATTTACTTTAAGTAATTGTATTTTTGGGTTTTCTGTATTATTAAGTGCATCCCCAAAAACACGAAACACCATATTTATATCTCCTAATACACCAGGTTGCATATTCATTAATTCTACAAATCTGGTATATGCTGCCATAGATTTTCCTGTTGATTGTTCAACCCCAGATTGATTAGAATCTGTGCCTTGTGGGTCTTCTGCAGGTTCTTCTTCTGTAGGTGGTGCAGGTGCGTCTGCAGGTTCTTCTTCTGTTGGTGCAGGTTCTTCTGCAGGTGGTGCTGACATTTCTGGTGCAGGTGCGTCTGCAGGCCCTTCTGGTGCTGTGGCAGGTTCCGGAGTATCTGCTACAGGTTCTTCAACAGGCTCATCTGCTTCTTTTAATATTTTTGTAATTTTTCTTCGAACATATTCCCTAACTAATTTTTCTTTTTGTTCTTTAGTTAATTTTTTTATTTTTGACATATAGCCACCATCTATTTTTGACATTGTTTCAATATAATCCTTTGCATCTTCTTCTACATTTTTATCAAATGTTTTACATGCATGTTTAGCCATTTTAGGATTTCCGTCTTGCATATCTTTTATTGGATATGCTCTATCAGAGTCTTTTACATCATAAACCATATTTTCAGAATCGCCTATATCTGAATATTTAATTTTTCTAGGAACATCTGGTTGTGGTTCGCCTGATGCGTCTATTACCATGTTTTCGGTTTCTTTTCCCTCATAATCTTTAAGATCTTTTCTAGGTTTATGTTTTTTATTTTCTGGTTTTTTATACTTTTTAGCCATAGCTATTGCCTTATTTTTTATATAAATATTATCTAGAATACTTTACAATGTTTAATATCTGATTTATTGGAGCGAATGAGCCTGTTAGCTTATAAGTATTGCCTCCATATGTGAATACTAATCCTTCTATAGGAACAATTTTTTCAAATCCTCCAAGTCGTTGAATTTTTTGTAAATGAGTTTTCAATAACTCTAATTTCCTTAAATCATTTGTTGATCGTAACTCTCGAATTACAGATGCTAACTCACTTCGTATTTGTTGTGCAGATTCTTTTGGATTTGCAGCTAACATACTAGATACGCCTTTTAATACCTCTGCCCCTAATTTTAAAAATATAGATTCAAATGGTTCCATATTTTGTTTTTGGTATTGTTTAAAATCTTTTTGATCAAAATTTACTACCCATTCTGAAAATTCTGGGCTATCGATTTGTTTTATTACATTTGTAATTCGTGGATTTTTAATATTAAATGCCCACCTATTTACTAATATGTCTAATACATCATCTGTAATTTCATATCCTAATTCGATTGCTTTATCTCGTATTACATCTCTCCACCATCCTTTATGATATTCAGCTACTGTGTCTCTATCTTTTAATTCATATTGATTTTTTAATTGATCTACCTCGTTAAATAATGCATCTTGATAATCTTCAAAATCTTCTAATTGTCCAACTTTAATTTTATTTGGTGGAATTAAATTAAACGTTTTTTGCATATGAGCATTTGCAGATTCGACTGCTTTTTGTATCACATTTGCGCCTGTCATATCAGTTTGGACTACATTTCCTTTGTCGTCAAATTCTTGTAAATTATGAAATTGTAATGCTGCAATGTCATATGAAATAACATTTTTAGTATCTGGATATATTATTTCCATATTTGCGAATACACTACCGTTCTGGAATATACTTTGTATTGTTTCTGAATTAACTTGTGAAAATGCAGATGATAGGTCATTGCCTGCTTCTTTGAATGCAGTTGTTAATTCTCCACGACCAGAAAATTTCGTAGCTAATTCTTCAGCAGTTAATGGATTGGCTCTTTCTCCTTTATTTCTAGCAAATTTAACTTGGCCATCTTTAACTGTTACAAATATATTTAGCCCGTCAGTCTTTTCTGTTACAGAAGATTCTATATCTAATCTTCCTTGTAATGCTCTTGCAATCATTTCTTTCATATCAGCAAATGATAAATCGTGGCGATCATATGGATGGTCCATATGACCTGCGAGGCCACCTTCAGTTAAATGTTTAGTTCCAAATACTGTTTTAGGAAATTTATTAAAATCATAAACAAATCCTTTATTATCATCTTTATCTAAATATTTTCTTAATTTGCTTATTTTTTGAATGTGTGCTTTAGCTCCTTTTGGAGTTTCATATCCTTCTGCTAGTTCAACATCAATTTTTATATCTGGGTATTTTAATTCTAGTCCATTTACTGCTGCTACATTTTTTGCCGAATCATCTATAAAATAAATGTCGTCATACCCTTTTTTTATTTGATCTTCTATCCACCTAGCCTTGTCCATTGGGTCTGATGAACCTAATGCTACGACATAAACATTTTTTATTCCGTGTTCTTTTTCCAACCAACGCTTAACTGGGTATCCGATCGATCTTGCAGTTAATATAGTTGTCTTTGCTCCCCTATCAGCTTGTGCTTTTTTAAATGCTTCAACATTTTGTGTTATTGGAGTTGCTTGTTTTATAATTTTATCAAAATCTCTGAAATCAAAGTCATCTCCTGGCAATGGTTCATAGACTGCAAAATCTGCGGGCGATAATTCTGAATTTGTTCCGTCACTATGTTTTACATATATAGTAGCATTCATTTTGCCTAATGTATCATCAAAATCAAATACTCTTAATCTTTTGCCTGTTCTTAATTCTGTAAACATTTGTTTTGCATCATCAAGTAATTCATTTACCCACCATTCTTTTGTAAGAACGGGGTCGTGTTTAGCCTCTACCCATAATGTAGCTGTTTGAGGAGCTCCAATTACTTTTCTAATTTCTTTATTTGAGTCTGATTGAATTACATTATCTAAATCGTCATATTTCCAATGTGCTTGGTTGTCGCCTTTTCTATATCCATATACGTAATTATCTGGGCCGTCTTCTATTATGTTGTCTGGATGTAAATTTTTATAATTTTCAACAAATTTATCATACTCCCATCCTATTAATGGCATTTGTGTAGAAAAATCTTCTTTTGGTTTTATTCCTGCACTTTTTTGTACCCTGGCTTCTGCTTCATCTCCAAATTCATCTCCAAATGTAGATTCACCACCTAATAGTTGCCATACATTTTTTACTATGGCATCTGAGTAATTTGGATAGCTGGCTTTAAATTTTGCTAACTCTCCGGAATTTATTGTAGATATAGTTGAGCCTGCAGATATAGGTTCTCCGTTTGGATATGTTAATGGATCTACATTTACCATTAATTCTATAGCATCAACTCCTTGTGGAACTTTATTTCCTTTTTTGTCTGGATTAATTTTATATTTATCAACTGATCCAATAAAGTGTTTTATTCGTACATAGTCTTTATCTTTATTAGCAGCGGCTAGTGCAAATTTTCCGACAGTGTCTTCTGGTAGTGTAAGTAAATAATCAAATGCAGACGTTAATGGAGAATTTAATCTAGAATATATTAATTCTATTTTTTTATTTCTATTTAATAAATTGAATATTTGTTTGGATTGATCTCTTGTTACTCCGTGTCTTGCTTTTGGTCCAATAAACATTAAAACTTTGTCAACACTAGGGTTTTGTGCATATCGTTGGGCAAGAGCCATATGAGCTCCTGTGATTGGCTTAAATCCTCCTGGGAATAATACTGTTACTTTATCCATATTTTATTCTTTATTATAAATATCTAGCTAGTTTATATTATGCGATATCATATCTACTGATTAGATGACCTTGGAACCAGGACCACATTCCTCCAGCAGAATATGTTTTTTGGGCAATTCCTGTGCCATTATAAACCCTACAATTAACATAAGTTCCCGCTTTTAATCTCATTTGAGCTGTGCCTTGAAGTCCTCTAAATTCGGCATATGATGATGAATTTCCAACTATATATAAGAATGAATAAGCCATGTCCATGAACGATGGGTTTGACCCAGAATAAAATCTAAGATCCATTCTATCACCGGCGGTGAAATCGCCCGGGGTATCATCTATCAAAACATGAGCATTAAATAGATACAACCCATCATATGGAGCTAGGAACCTTGAATAGGATATACTTGCATGATAATTACTATTGTTATCGTATATTATTTCATCAAATAAAATTTCAGTTACAGTTGTGTCAGGTAGATTTTGATTAGAAGTTGATATCGATTGTTGAACTTCAAAAGCAGGACATTCAGTTTCCATGCGTCTAATACTACCACTAACAATTATATCCTCTTTGAATGCTTTATTAAATGGTATTTCTGTACCTGTTATTACCGCTACTTTATTGGCATTGCCTTGTATAGGTGTTACTTTTATTATTGTTCCATTTTGTAAGTTTACTACTCCCATATTATATTCCTTTATTTTTTACAATAACGCTCCACCGGCTGCAAATGGGCCTTTATCATCTCGAAAATATACACCAGAACTAGAAATTTCAATAATGCCTTCTAATGCAGTAGTTGTTCCAATATCTGGTAATATCACTCCTGCTATTGCGACTGGATACGGTGTACAATTTGTTAAGGTTTTTAGAGGACACGCAATTACTGCTCGTCGCAAACTCTCTCCTCCCAATGAACCATCTAATATTAAATTATAATATGCTTCCTGATAACCAGGAAAGCAAGGAGCGCCAGTTGGCCCATTTTGTTGTAAATATGATGATGAGTTAGCAGATGTTATTACAACTGCCCTATCTCTAATAACATCTGCTAATGCTATTCCACTAAATAATGCATTCGATGCTGTTACATCTCCATTTTGTGACACAGAAAAATTAGAAGCCGAAATTGCGATGTTTCCATTCGATCCAGATATATAGGTTCCACCTTCTGTTCCCAAAAAGAAATTTGGAGTATTTATATTTACATTACTACCACTCAAAAATATTGTTTCTGTTCTTATATCTAATATCGATGGATTGGTTCTAAATCTAAAATAGTTATTTGCATCTGCAACCATTTCTAATCCAACACCTTCATATGTTGTTTCTGATTGATTTGGTAATGCAGATCCAGAAAATAATAAAAATCCTGGTGCTCCTGAGCCTGTTGCCTGATTAAATCCTCCATATGGTAATGAACGAATAAATCCTGTATCTTTTAATCCTGAAATATCTATTCCTGATTCTAATGTATCAGCTACATATAATGAACCAGTAAGCATTGAAAATGCTCCGTCAATATATCTATTTCCGCCTTCCCAGGTTTTATTGTTAACATAACTAATAGTTTTACTTCTATCTCCAATTATATTATAATATTCTACTTTGAATGATAATTGATTATCACTTTTATGTTTAGTTGGTATTTCAGATCTAATTCTTGTATAATTTGGAGTATATCCTATCTCAGCACTTGTTAATGTTTTGATATTAGCAATATACCATTGTCCTGATTCTATTACAAATAATAAACAGCCTGTTCCTGATTGGTCTGATTTAAATTCAAATTCAATATCATCAAATCGTTGTAATGTTTTTGCAGTACCTTCAATTTCTCCTATTTTTTTACCTACTGTTTTTGGCAACGATTGATTTAGAACATCTGTTTGATCAAAATTAAATGCTGATCCTGATGCATATATTGATAATTTAGGGTTCTTATAATCTGAATATTTTATTCTTTGGCCGATTGCATCAAGTGTAACTTTATATTGTGATTGGCCCACAAAAATTCCTGCATATGGTTCTTTTACTTGTACAACGTTTACATCTGTTTTTGCACTAATATTCTGATTATTCGATATCTTCATTCCATCACTAATGGATGCGGAATTCCGCAACAGAACTGGAGGTGTTGTTTCAGAATTACCTAAATATGTATGTCCTTTCCAATATGTATCAATTATACTTTGTGACGTAAATATTCCTATAGACTGATCTGGTGTTAATGATGATGTGGAATCTACAAATATTTCTGTGCCATCTAGTAATACATCATTTACTTGTTCCCACGTTCCAACAGTGCCATTTGAATTGGTATAAACTTTTATTCTTGAAATATCCCCAGTTGCTGGGTCTAAATCGTTTATTTGTAATAATGCAAATGATTCTGAATTTTGTGTAGGTATATATGTTGGGTCTGCTTCATATGATAAACTAAATGATGATGGATCAAAATGATTATATGTATGAGATGATATTGTTTTGTTGCTTAAAACAGTAAATGGTGTTTCTAAAGTTACTGAATCTTTATTTAATACTTTTTTAATTTTTGATGTAAATTGTGTACTAGATGGAGTATAATTAGGAGTCGGTATTGGATTTGTTGGACTAGCAACTGTAATTGTTCCTCCTACCATATCCCCTTGAAAATCGCCTCCTACTATTTGTAAGATTGGTTGGAAATTTCTATAGAAATATTCAACAGTGCCGGTAGTATATGTTGGAAATTGATTTGTTGTATATGTTCTATCTAATTGTACGCCGACATTTTCTTCAATTGTCATTGTGGGTTCACTTGTAAATATTATTTCTGTTTCATTAGAATCAGTTGGATTAACAGGAAATTTCCGTATCCATTTTACATTTGGTTTGTCTCTCCACTCTGCTGGAACTGACTGACCATTATATTTAGCTAACGTTCCTGTTATAGTGACTGTACAGTCGCCGGGGGGCGTATCTTCATATATATAAATTGATATGACTCTAGATTTGTCTTCATCTAGATAATTAATAAATTCAGCATATATTGGATTTCCATTATAGTCTAAAACTTCGACATCAACAAGCGTTCCTATTTTTAAATTATTAGTATTACCTTGTAATTTAATTAAATTTTTGCCTGCGGTAAACCGTAATGGAAGTTTAGTAATTTTGAATACATCTGGAGATGATACAGATGTGTCTGTAACATAAGTTATTGCGGTATTAAACCCTTTTTTTACTACCCGATGTTTTGCCATTTAACATTACCCTTTTGTATAAATATTAAGTATGTACAATCTGGCTGAAATTGTTTATCTTATTTACTTCGATTAAATTGTCTACCATATCTCTCATTGTATCAACGTGTGATATGATAATAGAAAATTCAAATTTGGTTCTAAAATATTCAAATAAGTTTGAAACTGATGACATATGATTTTGATCTAGACTACCCCATCCTTCATCTATTGCAATGAAATTTGGTCTTGGTAATGCTGATACATTTATTAATGCTACTCGAATTGCCAATGAAGAAATAAATCTTTCCATTCCTGATGTTAATTCTAACGGCCAGAAATTATCTTCGTCATAAATAATATATCCATTAATGTTTTTTCCATCTGTCTGTAAAACCATATTAAAGTCTACTACTTGGTTTAATACATTATTTATTTCATTTTCAATTTTAGGTAATGCAATTTTAACTAATTCATATGAAACCCCATTTCTTCCAACTGCACCCAAATAATATTCATATGCTTTATATTCTGTCTCTAATTGTTTATATTTTTCAATTTGTTCAATTGCATTTTTCTTTTTAGTTTTTGCTACTTCAATATCTCCATGTTTAGATTTAATTGAATCTGTTATACCTTTTAGTGTAGCTGTAATTTCTTTTGTTAATGATTTATTATTTTCAATTTTCTCATTGATCTCCAAATTGTGTTTAATTGCAGATTCATTTTTTCTATAATTGTCTTGTTGCTTTTTATTTGTTTTTAATTCATTCTCTTTTGTTTGTAAATCACTTTGCATTACTTGTAATTGCAATTTTTGGGTTTCTATTTTATTTTTTAAGTCTAATCTAGATTGATATGTTGATATTATATTTTTTATACCATCATATTTGTTTTGTATATTATTTAATGCATTTTGTTTACTTTGCAATCGAATTTCATTTTCAGGCAATTCTTGTTTTGCTTGCTCTGCTTCTTTAATAAAAACATTTGAAGTACAATATTTACAATTTGGATCATATTCGTGTGTCTTTAAATGATCAATTTTTTTCTTTTGTATTTTTACTAATTGTTTTAATTCTGTTTCTTCTCTTGTTAGTTTTTTTATTGCTTTATCTGATGATTGTAAACTAAGTGTAAGTGTTTCTATTCGTTGTTCTAAATGCCCTGGTTCCCCATCTTCTTCTATTGCTCTGTGAAGATTTATATCAAATTCCTTATATTCGACATCTGCTTTTGCTACAACATCTTCTTGGTCTTGTATATCACCGTCTAAATCATAAATTGCTAGATCTAAATCTTCCTGGTCGTCTTCCAATTGTTCTATATCGGGTCCGTCATATGATGTTGGCTGTTTTTTATCAATTAACTCAAGAATATTGTCTTGTAAGTCATTTCTAGACTCTTGTAAATCATGTTCAGATTTTTCTAATTCTGTAATTTCTTGTTGCTCAATTGATATGATTTCTCCAGATTGTTTTATAATTTCTCCGAAATCCGTCTTTTTATATTCTTTTAACTTTCCAGCTGTCTCTTTTACTTCTTGTGATGCAATGTGATATAATTGTTCAAATACGGTTGTATCTAAAAATTGTGATAATAAATCTTTTCTTTCTCGTTGGGACTTTTCTATAAAATTATTATTATCTGCTTGTAATGAAAATGCAGTTAATATGAAATCATCATAAGTACCAAGATACTTTCTAATCATTTTATTTGTATCACTTCTTTCTTCTCCATTGAAATTTTCAGTTTCGGTATAAAAATTAACATTTACTTTAACATGTCCATGTTTTAATGTTATTCCTTCACGCTCAATAGTATACAATTCATTATTTAACATGAATTTAAATACTCCTTTAAATGTTGATCTTTTATTATTTAAAACTTCTTTTGATTTACTTGTCTTGCTACATTTATCAAATATAGTATATGTTATTGCATCTAATAAAGATGATTTTCCGGAAGTATTTGCGGCAAACAATCCTACTACATCCTTTAATTTAGAAAAGTCAATTATATTTTTTTTGCCATATGAAAACATATTTTCAAATTCAAATGATATAGGATACCAAGTTACATTCCTAACACAATCAAGTGCTGGTAATTTAGAATTCATTGTTCTATTAATATGTCTTACTGCATCTACTTCTGAATCTAATGCATCTGGAAATGTGTTTTCAACATATTCTGTTATCATTGTATTTTGATATTCAACATCTCTTACATTTCCAATTGTATTTACTTCTAATTCCTGTTGTTCTAATTCGTCAGTATTCCGTTGAATTGAAATATCTTGAACGTCATATTTGTTTCGAATTGTTGCAATTAATTTTTTAATATCAGCTGCGTCTGTTCCGTTAAATTTTATTCTTACTCTAGGTTTTTCTGGAACTCGGTGTGGTGCACTTACAATAGTTGATTTATTAACTTCGAATGTAACATATCCATATTCATTATGTACTTGTATAAATTCAGATGTTTTGCTTGGTAGGTCCCATACTAACATTCCATGGTCTAATGCCTCTCCATGATTTTGTTGAATTAAACTTCCAGGATATCCAATTGTTTTTTCTGCATTTAAAAATTGTGCTGGTTTGTGAATATCTCCTAATAATGTTAAATCGTGTCCTTCGAATAAATCTGCTTTTACATGATCGTTTGAAATTTCAAATCCAACATCAGTTAATGCCGTATCAACAGCTCCATGGTGTAATGCAATTTTATAATGAGCATCAAATTCTTTTGCTCGTATATAATTTTCAGGTTGTACATCTACTGCCATATGATTAAAGACAACATTTCCTAATTTAAACAATCCATTATCTTTTATAAAATGTATATTTGGATTATTAATTACATTTAATATAGGTGACAGTGCATCTATTCGATTTAAATTATTTAAATTCATATCGTGGTTTCCTAACATAACAATTGTTGGGATTGTAAAGCCACGAAAAAATTTAGTTAACATGTTTATTAATTCGGGAGACATTTCTAATTTAGAATGTACTATATCACCTGTTACAACACAAATACTAGAATCTGTTGCGTGTTGAGCAATGTGTAAAAACATATTGTCAAAAACTTTATTAAATTCATCATGTCGTTTTAGCGTTCTAATATGTATATCAGATATATGAAATATCTTATCAATATATTCTATATTAGTTTCTAATTTTTTTATTTCCATATTATATTCATTCTTAACTGCATTAACCTTTCAAAAGAAAATGTAGTTGTATTTGTAATCATTTTGTTTATTGTTTCAAACCCTAACTCACTTGGGTCTTTATCTGGTAATTCTACGAAATATACATTTAGTCCTTCTGCCATAAATTTCTCTGCGATAGTCAATGCTTTTTTAATTGCATCTTGATCTAAACATAAGTATATATCTTTTACCCGTTCTTCTATAATTTTTTTCTGTAAGGTTGGTTGTATTATTTTTCCAAATAATGGTATCGCATTTCTTTTTATTGCTATTGCATCAAATGCTCCTTCACATAATACAATTGGTTCTGCCCAATTAATTAACATTTCAAATCCTATTATATCTTTAGATACTTTTGGATTTTTGTGTTTATAAGAATCACTTGAATAATATGCTCTAGATACAAAATAATTTATAAGTCCTTCTTTATTATAACTTGGTATAATTATTTTTCCAGAATATTCGCCAGCTTCGGCATACCCAATTCTGTATCTGATAATATCAAATATAGTAACTCCTCTTGTTTTTAAATAATGCATTGCATTACGATAATCAGGTGTTTTCTTTGGAATCCAGAGTGGTATATATTCTTCTGGCAATCTTAATATTTCTTCTGTTTTTATTGTTTCATTATTGCGATATTTTGCAGTTTGAATTATTCGACTTAATTGCTCAAATTTTTCTTTCGGAAGTTTTAGTTGTTTAAATAGCGAAACGATCGTTCGCCCTTTTCTATCAGATATCCAACAGTGCCATGGGTTCTGGCCTTCTATTGATGTGTTAAGATTTATTTCTAATTTAGGTTTATAATGTGAAGTAAATGGAGAGAAAAATGCTACATTATCTCCTGAGGTTTTCTTACCTTTACCTAATACAGACTCTAATAATTGAAGTAATTTAAGATTCTTCATATTAATATTATAATGAAAATACTGAAGAATTCAAAGTATATGGCTTTTATATTATGGTTAAATACATTTATTAATTACAATCAATAAACGATCTAACGATCATCATTTATTAAACATTTCATTTAATAATAAATAATAATCATTTTATTAATACATTTAGAAAATAATTAAAAAATTTCACAAATCCAACCTAATACGTTAAAAATTGTTTTTGTGGTTTAGGAATCTCTCCAACTTTCAAACATTCTTTAAACCATTCATCTGGGATATCTTTCTTTGCAACATGGGTTATCCCTAACTTATTTGCATACATTTCATATGTAGTTTTACTTCCCTTTGTTATTTTTTGGTTTGGGTTTTGAAATACTATTCTTAAATCAACTCCCGGATTAGAAGCTAATATATTTTTCATTTTTCTTCTGTCAATAGTAGTCCATCTGCCTTTTGTTTCAACATACATGGTTTCTCCATTTTTCTTTTGAAATATGAAGTCTGGCGTATATTTGTGATTTGTTGCTGGTACTACATATTCTAATTTTTCAGTTTCGTAATTTACTGGATATTTTGCTTCTTTAATTTGATTTGCAACCGTTAATTCTAATCCAGATTTATAACCATATTTATATGCTGCTTGTCGTTTTTTACTTCCGGCTGTATGCCAATGATTTTTTTTCTTCATAACTATTTATTTCTTTTTTGATTTTTCTAACTCTAGCCATTTTTTCCCATATAAATTAAATATGATTTTAATTGTATTTTGATCAATAATTCCATTGGGTGGAGTTATATTATTATCTTTTTGGAATTTTATAATAGCTTTTTCTAAACTGCCTCCGAAATCATCATCAATACCATCTTTATTTTCTCCTGCAGTACCAATGTCGTATTCTCCTATTTTTAAAAGTTCTTGTATAAGTTTAATCGAACCCGTTTTATATTTATTTCCTTTTTTGAAAACTGGCCTTTTTCCGTATCCACGTTTATAGCCAGATTTTACATCATTAAAACCAATATCTATAGTTTGTATATTTTTAGTATCATCAGACTTCTTTCCACATTCTGATTGAGTTTTTTTATTTCTCCATTGAATCCAATATTCTTCCAATCCTTCCGGAGTTGTCTTTTTATCACTTATTATTAATGAATCTCCTGACATTAATGCACTTTTTAATTCACTTTTTCTTTTATTAAGATCTGGTTCATGTCCCCAACCACCTACATGATCAAACGATGTTAATGCCAAACACTTCGAAGTTGCTGATTTGAAAGGTATAGTTAATTTATAAGTTACAGTTCCAGATTTCATTCCAATTGTTTCCATAACTATTCCAGAAAAATCTACTCTAGAATATTTTCCTTCTTTGTATAATTCTTTTAATTTTTTTCCTATAACATCTGCAGCAGTATTCGAAAATTGATGAGCTATATCTCCGGTGTTATCAAATTCAGGACCTGTATACGTTCCTTTAAATCCTGAGTCGGTTATAGTATATGTTTCTTTTGGTTTTATTGTGCTTGTATTTTTGTTAGCCCTACTTCCTTTTCTTACTCCAATATGTATGTGACTAAAGTGATCTTTAACTCTCCACAATATTTGATAACTATAGCCGTCTTTATTAATGAAGTTGTGAGTGCCGGACTCTTGGGTTGAATCTAAATAATCCATTAATTTATTGTACAATGTATCTCCTACTGTATCTTTTTTTGATCCCTTTGATACAGTTGGCGCTGCTACATCTATTGCATATGAACTTTTTTCATTAACATCATGATCAGAACCAGCTTTCCATACAGAATTTGTTTTATCCCGTTTTTGTGATGTTATGGCCGGTTTACCTATATATAGATATAAATCTATAACGTTCTCAAAAGATCCATCCCAGTCTCCGTTCTTACCGCCGATCATCCACTTTTTAGAATTAACCGGGCCACTTTCGAGGTTATAAAACTCAAGGTGATCTATTAGATCCTCATTTGGAATAACATCTGTCTCTTCGCCTTTTTTAATTACAGGCCCATCATCTTTCCCATCTTTTACTTTTTGAATATTTCCATTAGCCCAAGTATAAGTCCCATTCCACATTTTATTATCTTTTACTTCTCCTACGTATTTAGTTCCATCAGCCCAAGTCATAGTTCCTTTGCCGTGTTTCTTACCATCCTTATATTCTCCTACGTATTTAGTTCCATCAGCCCAAGTATAAGTTCCTTTACCGTGCATTTTATTATTTTTAAATTCTCCTACGTATTTACCTCCATAAGCATAAGAAAAAGTTCCTTGTCCATGAAATTGATTGTCTTTCATTTCTCCTACATATGTTCCATCTTTAGTTTCTATATGTTTAATCTGAGAATCGTCATTTCCGATATTATAAGAACCGACATCAGATGCAATTATTTTTTCTACATCATTATATTCGTCTGTATCATTTTGAGTATTTTTATTAATTGCAGCATCTAATGTAGTATGACTAATAGCCGGCGTTTTTCCAACATTATTTTTTGGGTCAATCATATCATCTGTTAACCAATGCGGTCGATACATTATATATACATTCCGTTTAAACTTATTAATTTTTTTATCTCTTTTATCAGGACCATATACATAAATGATAGGTTTTCCATTATATTCGCCAGTGTCAAATTTTCTGATAGAATCGCCTTTATATTTTTCAATTACTCTAGAAACATGATATAGATATAATTTTTGGCCTTTTTCTCTATTTTGTTTGACAATAAATCCTTTTATTAAAATAGGATCCTTAATTATTTTTTTATATAACTTAGAATTAGGGTTTAACGGGCCAATAGACCACTTACCTTTTTGTTCTAATAAGGTTGCTTTAATTAATTCTTCTAGTATTATTGTATTTGATTGTGCCATATTAAATAAATATAAATTTACATATCAATATCGATATTAATTAAAAAATTCATATCAACATCATCTCTTTTCTTAATTGGAGTACCTAATTTTCCTATTGCTAATAATTGTCCTGCATCATTATACAATCCAATTTCTGTTATATATGGATTAAAATTGCTACCAGTTGCCCAATTTCGAATAGTCATATCATCATCTTTTAATGTAGAAGGATTTTGAGATACATTAAAATCTCCCGCAGCTAATCTAGTTAAAACAGAGTGCTCATATAATGTAATCGTACTCTGATAACTTGCAGTATAATTTGCTGTTAAAATATCATTATACCTATAATCAGGACTAGATATTACTACTAATCCTTGTTTATTAAATACATTCCCAACTCTATTAGTTTGCAACATCCCACCACCCTCAGTACGGTCCGATAACGACGTTATTTGAGCTTGGGTGAGCGCCTTATTAAAGATTCTAATTTCATCTAGATCTGCGTGTAGGTTGCCGCTATTGGTGCCATAACCACCTATTTTCAAGGGGTCTTGATTGTCGATCCTAGCAGACGCAGTAAATGGCGTATTAAATTCAGATAGCAGTAAATTTGACCCAATGGATGCGTGTAATGTTGCATCAACATACATATGTAATTCACTTCCTGTTTTTTGGCATAATACGTGTGTCCAACTACTACTAACAAACGCAGATGACGATATTTGAGCTGTATAAGTATTAGACCCAGCTGCAGAAAATAATAATTGATTGCTACCACTTAATTCGATATTGAATGGGTATTGTGGTGTATTTGAAGCAGATATTTTTCCTAATAATAATTCATTAGTTGTTGCAGACCCACTTGATATAAAGAAAGAAATTGCATAATTATGGTCTCTATCATAATATCCTGGAATAGTAGTTTCTATATAACCAGATCCAGAAAAGCTAGCTGCTAATCCGATTGGTAATTGGCTACCATTACTTGTTGTTACTCCATCTATATAAGTAACACCAGAAGCTGTAATATATGGAACCCTAGTCAAATCAAAATATTCATTAAATCCTTCATTAAATATCTCGCCTCCAGGAAATGAACCAGTTGAAATAACAATATCGTATATATTTCCATATCTATCTGATTTTAAATCAACAGTGCCGTCATATATAAACGACTTTGGTTTAATTGCTTCTCCAAATTTAGTTTGTGGTATTGCAAATACAGATGCTGATTCATATAAAAACTTCGAAGTTTTATTTAAATTTGTCTGACCATGTGTTTTGTTAGGCTCCGATTTTCTTTTATAAAATAATTGGTCGATAGAATAATATGTTGAAAATTGATATGTTCCGTCTACATTAGTAGCAGAATTAAATGGTTGGCTACTAGATATTTGAGGCAACGAAGAAACATAAATACCTTGTAATGGATTATAACCATCAGCTACAGAACTACCAGAAGTAAATATAAATTGTTTATATGCTTGAAATTTATTAACTTGAAAGTCACTTGGCTCAACTTTTTTGAATACCTCCGGTGATATTCCTTTATATTCGTCTATGATATTGTTTGACATATTAGTAGAAACCCATTATACATTTATAATAAATATAACGGGCCTAAAATCAATGATTTATTTTAAAAGTCTAATTTGACTCGAACTAACGCTTCCCTAGAGAATGATTTAAGTAATGGTTTACTTAATTTCGCAACTGCCAACAATTCTTGTTTACCATTATATAAACCAACTGTTGTTATATATGATTTAGGTGCACCTACAAAAGTACTTTGTGCTAATTGTCCAACACTACCAGTTGTATATGACGGATTATTTGAGAAATTAAACATTCCATTTTTAATTCTTACAAAATAATTTGTACTAGTTACTGTTTCTTGGTTCCTAGCATCAAATCCGATGGCTCCGGATCCGGATATAGAGTGGAATAAAGCATAATGATTATTTCCTTCAGAATCAGAACTTGTATTAGTATCAAATGCTAATTGTTGGTCTAACATCTTTCCATCTAATACCAATGCCCCATGTTTTGGATAAAACAATCCATAATATACAGGGTCTGCAGTATTATAAATACCATCATCAATACTACCAGACACTATATTATATACAATGCCCGATTCTCCACTTGTGCCAACATTGACACTTGAGTCATCAATTAAAGTATAAGTTCCCGTCGTAAGTGTTACACTTCCAGTAGCATTACTCGCCCTAGAATTTATAGTTGTCAGCGGCAATTCCCAATTGCCTGCATCTAATTGCTCTTTCATTCTATTACGCTGTATATTAACAACATAAATCGAGTCAGTACTCCCAGAACCAGCAGTAACAAATCTTGTTGCTGATTTTTCTAATAATAATTGTTTATATTGACCATATGTAGCTTTTGAAGCTGGGTTCGCTAAAGAGCCTAACTCAGATGATCCACTTCCCAATGCATGACCATAAGCTAAAGCATATTGTACTGCAGATCCCGTAGCACTAGGGTCTTTTTGGTATACATCTACATAATGTCGTATTTGGTCTATAGTTTCAGTTGAAGATGAAAAGTGTGTTGTTAATGTTCCTTGGTTATCACTCCACAATCCAGCAGTAACTAATTCTGTTTGGTTTGTAACTACATCTTCTGCTTGATTAAATACAGAAAATGTTTTACCCATATTTGATATTGTAGTTGCAGCATTTTGTTGTGCCACCATTTGTTGTGCTAATTGTTCTGCCAACGCTTGAATTTGTGAAGTCACAGCTCCACTACCAGCACCACCAGCTTCAGAAGACCCTTTAGAAGCCTTAAGGTTATCTGCATTAAAATCACTGATCCCATGTTTAGGATATTTTTTTAATTTATATATAA
>Ga0208299_1000623_pt1 | contig 31535 bp, 48 predicted proteins | sample 15_taG_FD_184089 | JGI IMG/M metagenome (GOLD analysis project Ga0208299, IMG submission 184089) | Marine viral communities from the Subarctic Pacific Ocean - 15_ETSP_OMZ_AT15312 metaG (SPAdes) (version 2) | ecosystem: Environmental > Aquatic > Marine > Oceanic | place: Pacific Ocean | collected...
ATGTGAGTATGCTTGGGTGAGTATGAGTTTAAAAAAACCTGCTAAAATTTGCGAATACTCAATACATAAACACAACCAAGTAGATAAGATACACCAAACGCAAAAACCTGTTTATTTGTATGAATGGCTATTAATGAACTACGCAAAGGAAGGTGACAAGATACTCGACACACATCTTGGTTCTGGAAGCATTGCCATAGCTTGCCACAATTTAGGCTTTGACCTTACAGCGTGCGAGTTAGATAAAGACTATTTTAACGCAGCAATGAAACGAATTGAGCAACACAAGCAACAATTGAGAATGTTTTAGTATATTAGCAACGCGGAATGACAACCGCACATCTTAAAACCTCAACAAATGCAAAACTTTATTTACTTAGAAAGGGGCAACGGGCCAACCAATGTTGAGGTTGGCATGGTCCGGGGCATTGTCAATGCTTGCCCTTTTCTATTTGTATCAACATAAAATGGCAAACGGTAAGAAATCATTTATTCTTTATTGCGACCAACGCGGAGTTTGGGACAAGTTGAGTAACGAGCAGGCCGGGGCGTTGATAAAGCACATTTTCAGTTATGTTAATGATGAGAACCCGGAGGCCGGGGACTTCATAACAGAAATTGCATTTGAGCCAATTAAACAATCACTTAAAAGGGACCTAAAAAAGTACGAGAAGTACATTGCCAAACAAAAGGTAAACGGAGCAAAAGGAGGAAGGCCAAAGAAAGCCACAACAACCCAATTAACCCAACCCTTTATTTCAGAACCCAAAAAAGCTGATAATGTTAATGTTAATGCTAATGTTAATGCTAATGTTAATGTAAAAGAAACAACAAAAAAGAGTGAGCGCGTTTACTTTAAAAATCAAAAGCTAAACGACATATTCAAGAAATGGTTAAAGATGAGGCACGAATTAAAAGCCCGGCCATTGGCTGCAACCTCTATTGAGCAGCTACAAATGAAAATGAACTACAACAGCCAAGAGGATAATATTGCCATGGTTGAACAGTCATTACAAAACAGTTGGTTGAAATTGGTGCCAGTTGAAAAGAAGCAATACAAGAAAGGCGAACCGGAGAAAGTGAAATATACACCGCCGCCTGAAATGGTCCGGAGCATGCAAAATTTAGCAACTAACATTGGAAACACACAAAGCAAAAAATAAACCACAAATAAAAACACCATGAAAAACGGAGATAAAGGGGCATATTCGCAAACACCCGAAAGTTACGCGGCGAACGAAATAGGAGTAACCAAAAGAGAATATTTTGCAGCGTTAGCAATGCAAGGTTTGTGTGCAGTACCAACACTAACAATAAAATTGAGCGCGGCAATGGCAGTAAAAGCAGCAGACGCCCTAATTGATGAACTTGATAAAAAATAATGGAAACAATCACACAACACCCAATGCAGATTTTGGCGTTGATAATGACAACAGGCGTTATTGCACAGACCATAAGACTAATAACAAGCAAACACACAAACCAAAAACCAAAAACCAAAATGACAGCAACACAATTTATTGATATGTTAGAACCGGCAACCGGTTACAATTCAGAGCAGATAAAAATCAAGGGCCGGAAATCACAAAAGGTTGCAGCCCGGAAAGTTTGCCTATACTTAATGCGGCAATACTTTTATGAGTTGACATATAACGACCTTGCGGAGTTGATGGGGTTTGTAGGTGTTGGAAAGCATACAACCGTACTTTACAACCTACGGAAGCACCATGAGTTGTTGAGCGTTAACGACCGAATCACAGTTGAAAAGCACAATGAGGCGTTGAGAATAATAGAGGGAAACAAGGCATTTTTAAACAAGCCGGAAACGATTATTTACGAAGACTAAACACAAACCATAAAACCAAAACACCATGAGCACAACACTACAACAAACAGGCAAAACAATTGCAGAATCATTTGCACAATTCCACAAGGCCAACCCCGGAGTTTATGAGGCCATAAAATCAAAAGCATTTCAGGCCATTGCATTGGGCAAAGACAAAATCAGTTTTTCGCTAATTATTGAGGTTGTGCGTTGGGAGGTATTCATTAAAACAAAGGAACAATTGGAAATATTTGATGGTGAGAAAAAGCAGACTTTCAAGATCAATAATAGCTATAAACCATATTATACCCGGTTGTTTATTTCAGACTACCCGGAACATGCAGACAAAGTTGCAACCCGTAGATTAAGATCATAAGCCATGACAAGAGAAGAAGCAGAAAAACGAGCGTTGGAGTTGTATCCTGAAAAGTCAGGATGGATGAAAGCTAAATTGTATGTAAATAATCACAGGGTTTTTATTCAGGCACCAAAAGGAGCAACAGAGGACCAATTGATTGCAAGATGCAGGCGATACTATCCGAAATTAAAACCCATAATTGAACAGGATAAAACAACCAAATCAACAGAATAATTGGTAAATTGTATCTTCACAGAATACACAAACAATAAAAACACAACCGAACATGGACAACAAAAACCCGTTCAGCCTTGGAACAAATACAGGTTTATTTAGCAATGAACAAGTGGAAACCATAGGAACCAAAACCGACCTAAAAAAGGCGAAGTATCAAATTCGACTGAATAAGAACCGGATAAAGTACGCCGACAAAATAAAGTTGGACGTTGAAAATATAAAAGGAATCATTGCAGACATGGAGCCGGGCCATAATACAATGCTATTTAGTAACGAGTTTGACAGCCCCAACATTTTGCAGCATTTCATAAACGAGGGCTACAAGATCAAAACAGTTTTGGTTGGAACATGGGCAATAACCAACGGAGGGATTGGCGCGTTGCAGGATTTGGTTAATGCACACCCGGCCGTTAATGTTTCTGTTGTGATGGATAAATTACATAGCAGCAAATGGGTGTTTGCTTCGGGTGCTATTGATATTTTGCACAAAAGGGTTGAGTTTATTTTTGTGGATAACCACGCCAAGTTTATTTGCATTGAAACCGAGGCCGGTTGTTATTCGTTCATTGGTTCAATGAATCTTAGCAACAACCCACGTTGGGAAAATGTAATGATAGAACGAAGCGAGGACCGGGAAGGAATGTTTAATTTTTGCAATAAATTTGTCAATGAAGCCAAGCAAAGCAAATAGCAGAACAGATAAAAACAAAGCCAATTTCTTGGTTGCATTTCTTGAATGTAGTTGTAACATTTCAGAAACATGCAAACAGATTGGAATCAGCCGAAAATGTTATTATTTGTGGTGCGAAAATGACAAACCATTTGCAGAAAGTGTTGATGAGATTTTAGAGGCCCGGGTTGATTTTGTAGAGGGGAAACTATTACAATTAATCACAGCCGGGGACGTTGCCAGTATTATATTTTTCTTGAAAACAAAAGGAAAGCACAGAGGTTATGCAGAACGGTTTGAGATTCAAGAAATAAAGGAGCAACCACTATTCCCGGACCTTGGCAGCAATGCAGAAGATATTGCAAGTGAGGATGTAAATTAATGTTCATACGCACAACAGCAATAAACAGGATTGCAAAGGGGTGTAAAACCATGCAAAACACTATATTTGCAATATGCGTTGGGAATCAATAAAAGGATTTGAGGGACTGTATGAGATAAGCGACCAAGGGCGCGTTAAATCATTAGGCAAAGGAAAATCTACAAATCCTAATAACTGTATTGCAAGGGGGTTAAAGTTGAAAACAACAACAAATGGTTACATAAATTGCAAGCTATTAAACAAAGGCAAAGCCCATCATTTATTGGTGCATAGGTTGGTTGCGTTGCATTTCATTGATAACCCGGACAAAAAAAAAGAGGTTAATCATAAAGACGGGGACAAAACAAATAATTGCATTGAAAATTTAGAATGGGTAACATCAAGCGAAAACCAAAAACACGCATATCTATTAGGGTTGCAAAAAATACGGTCCGGGGCAAATTCGCCTTTTTCAAAACCAATTGAACAAAGGACAACAACCGGGGACTTGGTAAAAATTTGGGGGTCAATAAAAGAGGCATGTAGGGAATTAGGGTTTAATTCAGTTGGTATAATTGGGTGCTGCAAAAAGAAAAAGAAATATAAAACAGCCTACGGGTATAAATGGAACTATGTTTATAAGAACAACAGCAATAAATAAGATTGCCGCAATGGTTGCCCGTAAAAAGGTAATCCAAGGCGGCACATCGTGTTAGCCCCCTTTCGTTTTTCGTTAGGGGGAAAGGTTCAGCCGGCAAAACTTACGGGATTTTACCATTACTCATTGACCGGGCAACCAAAGTTGAGGGCCTCGAAATATCCGTTGTTTCCGAATCGGTCCCACATTTACGCCGCGGAGCGATCAAGGATTTTTTAAAAATAATGCGTGACACCGGGCGAATGAGGCCGAACGGTTGGAACAAAACCCATTTAACCTACACTTTCGCCAATGGTTCCTTTATTGAGTTTTTCAGCGCAGACCAAGAGGATAAGTTAAGAGGAGCAAGGAGGCATGTATTGTATGTAAACGAGGCAAACAACATTCCGTTTGCAGCCTATCATCAGTTGGCAATCAGAACCAGTCAGGACATTTACATTGATTTCAACCCAACGGCAACATTTTGGGCGCATACGGAGGTATTGGAGGAGCCGGACAGCGAGCATTTGATTCTAACATACAAACACAATGAGGCGTTACCCGACACAATAAAGGCCGACATTGAGCAGGCAAAGGAAAAAGCAAAAACGAGTGATTTTTGGAGTAATTGGTGGACCGTTTACGGCCTTGGACAGACCGGAAAATTACAAGGCGTTATCCTGAACGATTGGCAGAAAATAGACAGACTACCAACAGAGGCCAAATTGATTGGTTACGGCATTGATTTTGGCTATACAGCCGACCCGACAACCGTAATTGGTGCCTATGAGTACAACGGGCAACGGGTGTATGATGAATTGGTTTATAATACAGGGTTGGGTAACCGGGAATTGTCCAAGTTGATGAATGCAGCCGGGTTAAAGCCAACAGACCGAGGAGTTGCGGACAGTTCAGCCCCAAAGGACATTGCAGATTTGCATAAAAATTTCAAATGGAACATAAAAGGCGTTAAGAAAGGCCCCGGCTCAATTAACTTTGGAATCGGAGTAATGCAGGAAAACCCGTTTCTTGTAACCAAGCGGTCCACAAATATCATTGAGGAGTTGCGGCACTATTGTTGGGACACCGATAAAGAGGGCAAAGAATTAAACACCCCAATAGACGCGTATAATCATTGCATTGACGCAATGCGCTATATTGAAACAACCTTTCGATTAAAACCAAAGGGCAGAATGAGAACAAAAACATACGGCAGGAGGCAAAGGGCATAAAACAAAACACTATGAAAATCACAAACGAGGACAACATGGAATTAATGGCACGTTACCCCGATAACCATTTTGAGTTGGCTATTGTTGACCCGCCTTTTGGGATTGGGATAGTAACGGAATTTACAAAAACGGTTAAATCTGAAAATTCCATGATGAAAGGCATGAACGGGATAAAGGGGTCGGAATGGGACAGCGCAACACCAACAAAAGAATATTTTACAGAATTGGAGCGAGTAAGTAAAAACCGTATAATTTGGGGAGGTAATTACTTTCTTGATTACTTGGATTCAACAAGGTGCCTGTTAAGTTGGGACAAAATGAACGGGACAAATAACATGGCAGATTTCGAGATAGCATGGACAAGTTTTAATGGCAGTTGTAGGCGGTTTAATATGCACCATTTTAGTAAGGGTTACGGCATAAAACAACACCCAACCCAAAAACCCGTCAAACTCTACGAATGGCTATTAATGAACTACGCTAAAGAAGGGGACAAGATACTCGATACACATCTTGGTAGTGGTAGCATTGCAATTGCTTGTCATAACTTAGGTTTTGATTTAACTGCTTGTGAATTAGATAAAGATTATTTTATCGCAGCAATGAAACGAATAGAGCAGCACAAGGCTCAACTAAGAATGTTTTAATTTTTGCGCCCATAGTAATAAATTCGCATACTACAAAATGCTATCTTTGAAAAATGCTGCAAATAACCGTTACACATAAAGGGCAGAGCAAAGCAAAGCAGATACCGGCCAACTTGCAACAGTTGAATTGGTCCCGATATTTGAAAGCAGTAAAAGCAACAAGGGCAGAAACGGTAAAAGAAAACGCCGTACTTTCAGCATTGACAGACATACCACAAACGGCCATTGGAAACATGAGGCCGGAGCATTATAATTTAATGGTCAACCTTTGCAGTTTCTTTTGGAGTGATGAGCCGCAAATAATGGAGGCAATACCGGATGAGGTTGCAGCCGTTGAAATTGGGTTAATGAGTTGGGAGGACATGATTAACGCGAGGCGATCATTAAAAACAGCGTCAGAAAGCAAGGTTACGGAGTACCATGCAGGAGCCGAAATTGTAAGAATTTATACAGGTATTGAAATAACAGACGAAACGCCAACAGCAAAGGCGTTGCCCTTGGTCAATTTCTTTTTGGAACAATTCGAGAATTGGAGTAAAACCTACGAGGCATTGTCAAAAGATGAGCCGGACGAAAACGAGATTGCAGCCGGAATTGATAACATTAACGCATTTGAACACTTTGCAACGTTAGACACACTTTGCAGCGGCAACCCGTTACTCTATGATGATATGTTGAGGGTTGAGGCCGTTAATATATACACCAAGTTGCTATTGAATAAAACAACAAACGATTACGCAACCAAGTTGCGAGAATACCAAGATTTCACAGACAACCAAACAGAAACACACCAAACAGCGGAAGCATGAAAACCACATTTATCGACAAGATCAAAAACGCGTTGACTTTCAACAAGAAAAAGGAGCCGGTTACCATTTCGGAACGAATCAACATTAAGCTACTTTACAGGGTAAAGGGCCACACCGGGTTGCATTATCCATTGGCAAAGGGTACGGATAAGGCCGGCAATATATCCATGAGAAATTGGTTAAACGGAAAAACAACCCGGCCGCACAGATCAATGCTTATTGCATTAGGGCAAACATTCATTTATAGAAATGAGGAGCCGCCAATACATTTGTCAGAGGCATTTGACAACATATACAAATTGTCAGGAGGTCAAACAGTAAACAAAGATTTCATCCAATTGGAACAAGTTTGCCCGAATTACGACCCGGACCAATTCAAGAAATACCACATGGAGCAATTAATTAGTTGGTACAATGAAATTTTAACTAAGACAGACCAGTTGGCCGCATGAATTACCAAACCATTGTTGATGCAATCCGGGACACCGCGAACGAAGTAAACCCAACGGGAACATTTACGCATGGGCGAAATTCCGACCAAGCAAACACACCGGAAAAGGCGTACCCTCGCATTAATCTATTTCCATTTATTCAGGAACGCACCCCAGGCAATTTACATGAACGCAAGAGTAATTTGCTCATGTACTTTGTAAAGGCAGATTCCGGTGAGAATGACATGGCAGAACGGGAGGCCACAATTGCAGAAATGCAAACCTTGGTTGATAGTTTTATTACTCAATTGGAAACCGACTTTGAAAACTCAATGCAGTTTGACAGGGTCCGGGATGAGCCATTATATAATATTTTGGAGGGCGTTACGGGTTACGGGTTAAGTATGGACATAACAACAAGCGTATCATGTTAGGACCGGCAGAGGAAATAATTATACACCAGTTCGCAGAGGAAACAAAGGCCGCAATTCAACAGGCCATTAAATCCAAGCGAGTGACAAAATACGGTGCAGTTAATTCATCCGGCCGTTTACATGATAGCGTTGAAATAGTTTATAGCGAACATGGGTTTAAAATATTAGCTAATAAATATATTGAGAACGTAATTTATGGAATACAGCCGGGGACCAAAGTAAGTGTTTCAGCAATCAAAAGTTGGATTCAAGAAAAACCGGTTCCACAGGGAAAAGGCGAGTTATCAATTGATAGCCTTGCGTATTTGATAGCAAAGAAAATTGAGAGAGAGGGGTCGGTTATGTATAGGCAATATAAAGGCAGCAACAGCGGCCTATTGGATGAGGCAATTAATGAGCAGAAAATTAACAGTTTTGCCGACAAGTTAGGCGAGGGCGTTATTAACTCGATCACGTCCGAGGTGTTAGATTTATTTGAAACATTGCAAACAGCGTAAAAGATGGCATTAAGCGGACCGAACCTTTGGAACAGCACCCACCGGGCAGTAAATTATAATTACAGTTTCACGCCTTATGCGTTTGCAGTTGTTAATGATGATGGCAGCGGCAACGCGGAAATTGTTGTTGGTAGTGCTTGGATATTGTTCCAAGTAGATCAACGGGTTTTTATTGATTCCGGGATTTACGCCGGCAATTGGGTTGTAACGGCAACAGATACCAACGTTATCACTATCAACACAAGCTACATTGGAACAGATGCAGCCAGTATAAAGCCGTTACTCAATATGTCCGGTGCAATTTGGGCCGGTTATCAGTCAGGACATGCAGGATATTCTATTTATCCATTCCGACAAATTGCCACATTTGAAGCAATACCGGGTTTGACAGGGGATATAACCTTGGACGTTTCCGGTTATTTAAAATCCGTTTTTAAAGATATTGTTGCCCCTATATTGGGCCATGATTTTGCTATGTCGGTGCCATTTCGGATAGTTGCAACAGACCCGATACTTGGAGGAGCATTGCCACAGGTCACATATTACGCATTGAACGGAACCTTTGACCAAACGATTTTGCAAAATTACGATGATAATTTTGCAGTTTTGAATGCAAGGGAGCCAATCACATTTGAAAACGGAACATGGATTTACAGCATGATTTGGCCGGACACAACGCAACATGGGGAACATATTTTTAATGTGATGGGCATACATGGAACAGGCAACCCCGGGGGACTTGGATTTGATGCAATAGGAACAACTTTTACAGTAGGATAATGAGTTTAAACAGATTTTATAAAGTGTTCGACATGGGGCATATTGTGGACGAGTTGGAGCCGTTCGATTCAACGCATCATTACGAGTACACCGGAACAGTTCCGAGTTGGTTTAATAAAGAGCAATTATCAATTTTGTTTCCGACCTTTTATTTTCCATCTTTTACATTCAAACCGCCACAAGGAACAAGCGGCACCAGTACATTTGGAATTAAGAAATATGAGTTTTTGACAGGAACGTTGGTTGATAGTGGAATAATTACAATAAACGTACAGGAACTAACGGCAACGCCTTGGATAGTTGATTTTTGTCATACGGCCAACCTCGTTTGGTTGGACCCGTCAGGGGGTTGGGAATCATACCTATTCAGCGGAAAGCAACAAACCTTTCAGGATAAAGGAAATGCAGCAAGTTTTATAAAGCCGGATGGACAGAAACGTTGGCACAGAAAAGACGAAATACACCAAGGCGTTATTGCATCAACGGGAAACATTCCGCCGGCACATATTGAGTTTTTGGCAGACTTGCACAAATCAATACAGGTTTATTTATGGACAGGGGGCAACGCATACGAGCCAATTATAATAAACCCATCCACGTTTAAAAGGGTGAAAACATACGAGCCATACGGGGCGTATGAGTTTGAGTTCCGCTACGCAACAGAAGATATAATTCAAACCCAGTAATGCAGGCGCGTTTATTCATAGATTATAAAGAGGCCGAACTATCCAAAGAGGAGGTTGTTGCCATGTCCTATGCAGTAAATCGGTTGTCCGATATACAAAGCAGGCAAGGATTTTATAGTAATACATTTAAGTTACCGAACACAGCAACAAACCGGGATATTTTCGGCCATGCAATAGAGTTAAACGCGAACAACAGCAAGCGTTGGGAAAGGTTGGTTGCATGGGTTCAAATTAACGGGGCCTTGGTTGTATATGGTTTTGCAGAATTAAAGAGCGTTGCAGATAGTTTTGAGGTTGTAGTAAAAGCAGGAAACGCAAATTGGACCGAACTTTTGAAAGGGTTAGACTTGCAGGATTTGAACCTAAGAACATTGGACCACATGCACAACCAAACCATTGTGCAAGGTGACAGATTCAACACTTATTCAGATGGATATATTTACCCGGATATTGATAACGGCTTATTGCATAACGAAGTAAACGGCAACCCACATTGGTATTATTTCTATCCGGCCGCATTTGTCTATAAGTTAATTCGACAAATGTTCACAGATATTGGTTATACGTTGACCAATGAGTTGGAGGATTTTACCGACTACCAAACAATGGTTTTGCCATTTACAAATAATACGGTTATCCATTCCGAGGAGTGGACAGAGGATAAAAAATTTAGGGTCCGGTTGGGTCCGGTCACCTATGCCCCCATTTCTGTAAACCTCGATTTTTTACCAATTGTTGCCCCGTATTACGATAACGGGGGAAACGTTGATACAACATTAAACCAGTATGAGTTGGCAGAAAATGTTGTTTCGCAAACGTTCAACATAAGCATTACATATACCGTAAATTCGTTGGGAACATTTAACGAATTTGAGTTTAGAGCATTTACAACCAATACCTCAGTTGATATTGCGACAATCAGCCCATCAAGTACCGGAACCTTTACAGTTGAAGCAACTTTTGAGATTCACGACACCGGCAACCCGATCAAGATAATTTGGAATGCAACCGGCCTTTATTCGTTAGACATGACAGTTGACGATGGATATTTAGAGAGCATTGAAGTTTCAAAAGAGTTTGCCCGGTCATCTCAATGGAATATGGCCGAGAATTTACCGGACATGAAACAAACGGATTTGTTGAAATATGTAGTTAACGCGTTTTGTGCGATCATTGAAACAAACAGTTATGATAAATCAGTTAGGATTTCAGCATTTGATGAAATTAGGGCAAACACCATTGAAGATTGGAGTGATAAATTAGACATTACAGACAGCCCGGTTCATGTTTTTGAATATGGAGATTATAAAAATTCCAACATCTTAGAATATACCACTAATACGGATGATGAGTTTTTAAAAGCAACGCCGGACCTTGGAAAGTCAACCGTTGAAAATACGCATATTGAAAGCGGCACAACCACAATTTACAAAGCACCTTTTAGCTTGGTTGCAAGGGGGTTAACGTTTGACAATAGCATTGAAAAAGCGTTGATAAATAGAAGCGACATTGATAGTAATTACGCGGAAATAGTGACGAGGGAGGAGTTGGCAATTACAGCTATAACAACAGAAGGAACAGTTACCGTTGCAGCCGGGGCCACATCATTACGTATTGGAATGGGTGTTTATTTGTATGATTTGGACGCGTTTTTAATGGAGGGTGACGGGTTCTACCCGGACCTTGATTTTTGGGCAGAAGAAAGGGTTTTTATTATTGGTAGTATTACCTCAGATACCAGTTTCCAATTGGAGGGGGATTTTCACTACCAAGCAATTACAGCCGGAAAACTACGGGCCGGGGTTATGGTTGATAAGTTCAGTCAAACCTATGTGAACGTTTCAAACCTTGGCGACAAATCAGAAGGGGACACGTTGATTTTTTACGATACGGACGGAGTGACATATATCAACGGGGACACAAGCAGGCCAACAAACGGGAGTGACGTATTAATTGACGAAGTGATTGGCACCAAATGCGTGAGAATTAAAGAATTGCCGACATACACAACGGAAACGGGGTTTGTTTATGCAACGGTGTCTGACGATGATCTAATAACAGAGGGGAATGTTAGGGTAATTGCAGCATATACAAACAAGGACGCAAAACCAAGGGTAGGAAATATTGAAATTTCAACGGATGCTGATAATGCAATTACGTTATTTGACGAAACAACAGAAACACAAGTTGCAGAGTTGGTTTATAGTTCGGCAACTTGGGACGCGTTGGTTGCAGAGTATTGGGTTAGTATATCTTGGATAATTCAGCAACCGCAAATGGTCCGTTGTTTAATGAGATTATCAGCGGCAGACATAAACCAACTTGATTTTCGCAAACCAAAATGGGTTGAGTATTTCGGTTGCTATTTTTACCTTTCATTTGTGGAGCAATACAAAGTTAACGAGGTTGACAGCACAGAGGTTGAATTGATAAAATTACCATAGGCATGGCAGATAGCAGTAAAAAAGTTGTTGTTGACATTGACATTAAGGCAGAGGACATTGACGCGGCCAAAAAGGCAATGGAAACGGCAAAGACAACAGCGGCCGAATATCAAAAAGAAGTCAACAAATTAAAGTTGGACCAAAAGGAGTTGAACGCATTGCATAAGGTCGGAGCAGTCAACGCGGACCAATACGCAAAGAAGCAAACCGAACTAAAGAAGCAAACAACCGAGGCCAACAAAGGGGTCCGGGAGGCCAATAAAGAATACACCAACAACAAAATTGTTGTTGAGGCCGCGAAGGGTTCCAATGACCAATTGAGGGCCTCATTGTCATTAATGACAAAGGAATATAACGCGTTGAGCAAGGAGCAACGGGAAAACACCAAGGCAGGCAAAGCATTAGGTGCCAAGATAAAGGCAACAACCGACAAGTTAAAAGAAAACGAAAAGGCAGTTGGAGATAATCGGCGCAATGTCGGTAATTATGACGAGGCGATTATGTCGGCAGCCGGTAGCCTAAATATAATGGGCGTAAATGTTGGGGGCGTTGTTAACACCTTGAAAAAGCAGAAAGAGGGATTGGCAGCAATGGCAGCGGCCCAAAAAGCAAGCAATGTTGCAACAGGTGCCGGGACAAAGGCGTTGAGGATTTTTAAAATAGCATTAGCAGCAACCGGGATTGGGTTAGTAGTTGTTGCGTTGGGTGCCTTGGTCACATTTCTAACACAAACCAAAAGAGGTGTTGAGTTAACCAATAGAGTAATGGCCGGATTCAAGGCCACGTTATCAGTTGTAACGGACAGGTTGAGCATATTGGGCGAGGCCATTACAACGCTATTTTCAGGGGACGTTTCAGGAGCAGCAGAAACAGCGGCCGGAGCATTTAAGGACATAGGAGAGGAAATTGTAAACGAAACAAAAGCGGCCGTTGCATTGGAAAAGCAAATGCAAAAATTAGTTGATTCGGAACGAGCGTTGAAAATTGAGCAGGCAGGCAGAAAAGCAGAGGTTGCAGAGTTGCAACTATTGGCAGAAGATGAAACAAAGACATTTGCAGAACGAGGCGAAGCGATCAAGAAAGCAACCGAAATACAGACCGACCTAATGCAAAAGCAGTTGGCATTGCAGCGCGAACGGGTGCGGATAACGGAGGAGCAATTGGAGTTGGGCGAAAATTTAGAGGAGGATGAGAACAGGTTAGCAGAGGAAAGGGTAAAACTTGGAGAGATCGAAGCGGCAAACCTCAAAAAGATGAGGACATTAAAAGCCAAAGAAAATAGCATTGTTAAACAGGAGCATGCACAATTGGTAAAACGTGAAAACGAAAAACGAAAGTTGACAGAGGAGGAGGCCAAGGCAGAGGCCAAGGCAGCGGAGGATAGCAAAAAAATCCGGGACCAGTTCAAGCATGAACAAATGACCGAATTAGAGCAGCGAAAAGCGGAGGCATTAAGTAAAGCAGATGAGTTAAAGGCCGCCGGGGTTGCAGAGGTTGAGGTTGAAAGGTTTTTGAGCCAAGAATTGTTGGAGATTCACAGAGCAGAACAGGATGCAATTTTAGATGAAAAGCTAAAAGGTTACGAGGACCAAGCCGAGGCCGCAAGGGTTAAAATAAGAAGTGAGGTTGAAGATGAGGGGGCCCGAGCAATTGCATTGCTTGCAATAGATGAGGAATTACTACTTGCAAAGCAACAGTTGTTGGACATGGAAGCCAACGCATACCAAGCAAGCATTGATGATTTGGGCGTTGTAGATGAGGAAAGGCAGACCCAATTGTTGACAGACAAGGCGGAGGTTGACGCGCAAATTGTTGAATTAGACAGGCAAAAGACAGACCAATTAAAAGCACATGCAGACGAAGTTGCAGAGAAAAACAAAGAGACTGCAAAGGATGAAATAGAAGCAAGGAACGCGACAATTAGCACAACTATTGATGTATTAGATTCAATAAGGGCAGTCATTGAATCCAATATAAAAGCAACAGAAGAACAATTAAGAGCAGCCGGCAAAACAGAGGAGGAGATTGCAGAACAGACAAAAAAAGCAAGGGAAACGGCAAAAGGGTTTGCCATTGCATCGGCAATTATTCAAACATTCCAAGCGGCAATTGCGGCATATAGTGCAGGTTCAGCGGTTCCAATAGTTGGTGTTGCATTGGGGCCAATAGCAGCGGCGGCAGCGGTTGCGTTTGGGCTTGCACAAGTAGCAAACATTAAAAACCAAAAATTTGCAGAAGGGGGAATTTTACAGGGGCCAAGCCATGCACAGGGAGGCATACCAATAACAGTTGATGGAGCCGGAGGTTATGAGGCAGAGGGCAATGAGATTGTACTAACAAAAGGCGTATATCAAAACCCACAATTACGACAAATTGCAAGCAATCTAAACGAGGCCGGAGGAGGCAAAAACCTATTTACAGGCAATAGCAATTTCATGGCAGCCGGGGGAATTTTAGGAGGTTCTTCTACCTTTGCAGCAAGAAGTGCAACAAATAATGGAGGGTTGAGCAAGAGGGATTTGAGCGAAGCAATGACAGAAGCATTGGCAGAACAACCGGCACCCATTGTAAAAGTTACAGACATAAACCGAGTTAATAACCAACAGAGGGTTGTAAAAGTTAATTCAGATTTAAATTAAAAGAACAAATGGCAGCAACAACACTTTACACCGGACAGGCCGAATTGGTCACAGTTTCACACGTTGACAGCGTAAGCGTTGCAATTCCTCATGCGTCAATTGATGAGGTACGGTATATTTTAGAACATGAGAACGGCGACACATTACTAAAATTCCGAAAAACAGCACCAACAGATTGGGACGCGGTAACAACAGAAGCCGGGGACGGGGTTTTTAGTTTTGAAGTACAGGAAAAGCACAGCAAGGATTGGCCGGCCGGGAAGGTTTATTTGACATGGCACATAAATATAACGGATGCAGATTTTGTTGACGGTTACAAACCAATGGGCAAAACACACCTTTTTAATGTTGAAGTTGTAAATTACGGGGGTCTGTAAAATGGCAAGTATAACGGTAACTTTAGAAGCTAAACCAAGCATTGTTGTTACGTTGGAAGCAAAGCCGACCATTACGGCAATTTTGACTAATTGTACAGTTTCAGCCGGGGACGTTACCGAGCAGATCAACGGGACAACAATAGGAACAGTTCCAAGCGGTAGCACCAACAACCAATTGATAAAAGATACAGCCAACAACACAATTGGAACGGCTGCAAATCCATCCATTGTGTCGAATACAACAAACGAAGTAAACGGCGTTGACATTTCAGACGAAACGGTTGCAGAGGGGACACACGACCAACAAATTCATGATAGTGCAGGCGCGGACGTTGGAACGGCTGCAAATCCATCCGTTGTTGCAGATGCTGCGGTTAGAAATAATGCAACCCCTACTTGGTCAGATACGGTTGAAGCAGAGGGGACCATTACATTGGACCAAGCAAAAATGTTGGATAGTGACGGAACAACCACAGTATTGGCAGACTATTTGCCGAACGGTTCCGGGTTTATGTTTACAGCGGCAACATGCGGAGCCGCCGGCCTTACAGTATCGGTTGCGTTGAGTGATTCAACGCCGGATTTTGGCGATTCTGTAACCATTACAATCACAAGTTCAGGAACGCCTACCAGTTACAGATTTTGGTTACCAACGCCCGGAGGCTACCAATTAATAACACAAGCCTCAAACACCTACGTTTGGACGGTTGGAGCAGTTGGAGCCGTTACAGTTTACGGAGGCGCGAACGAAGCAACCTCAACAGGTTATGATATAGACGGGGCGACATTAACAGCAACAGGTTATTTATTGGACGGTCTAATTGACGAGCCGAACAAGGCCACAAGTTTTAGGCTACTTTCAACAAATTATGCAGCGTTACCGATCGTAAACATTCGTAGGAGTTCAGACAATGCAACGGCTGATTTTACAGCCGATGAAATAACAGACGGAACACTTACAACATGGACAGGGGCAAATGATGGATTGGTTACCCGTAGATATGACCAAGCAGGGTTGGGACATGATGATTTCCAAACAACGGCAGCCTATCAACCTAAATTGGTAAGTTCCGGCACATTGCTAACTGATTCAAACAGCAACCCGGTTGCTGAAATAGTAAGCACAACGCAAGCAATGCGATTTTACGCATTCATGCAAGGAGAATCCGGGACCGTTTACGCCAGTTATAAACCGTTAGGAGGGGCCCACGCAGGTCGTTACTATTATATAGTTTCCAAAGATGCCAACCCACGTATTGGAATGTCAGACGATAATGAAACGTCAACATTGGCAACATCCACAAGTTCAGGAACACCCACGACAAAGGTTAACGGCTCGGAAATTTCACCGGAGCAGGCCGGGGCATTAGGTACGGCAACGCTTAACAACGAATGTATTGTTACCATAAAGGAAATTGATTGGTCCGGACATATACAATGGATAAGTGCGATACCGGAAATTTTCGAGTGGTGCGATGTCGGCAGCGATATTGGCGATATGATAATTTATATCAATAACGGAACAGAGCAACAAGCATACATTGAGGCAGAAATGAACGATTACTATGGCTACTACTAAACTTTACTTTGATTCTGAATTAGAGCGCGATGCCTACAACGCAGGCGAAGCAATGTATAGAGGTTGCGACATGGAAAACACAATATTTTGGTATGCAGCCGGCGAAGATGAAAACGGCTATTTTGTAGAATCAGAATCCTTTGAGTAATTCCGAATCATCCGCCGCATTGCGTGGCTTTGAGTTTCGCCCGTTTCTTTTAATTTGTCCTGAAATTGTTGTTTTGTTTCGGAATCAACGCGCGTTTTTAGTTCCGGCCAATTGCAAACCTTGTTTTTGTCCTTATCTTTATTGCTCATTTATGGGCGCATATTATCGGAACAGCCTAACAAATATATAAAAAGGGTTGTAGTTTTGGATTTGTGGAAACACCAGTATTAATTATTGATAGAGATATTGCGCAATTCGATATTGCGGCCGAAATGTGGGGCGATTCACAGCCGGTTTTTAGTACAACCACACTTTCAGACTTTCTAAACGACAACCAAGAAGCGGAGGAAATCATTGTTGAGGTCCGAAGTGATGGAGGCAGTACAAGTGAGGCGCGTATTATTTACGACATGCTGAAAAATTGCGGCAAAAAAATAATTACCAAGGGCTACAAAGTAAACAGTTCGGCGGTAATGATATTTTTAGCCGGGACGGAAAGGTTGGTTGCGGAAAATGCAGACTTTGTAATACATCCGGTTTGGATTGATGCAATGGGTTTGCCTTGGCAGTTGACGGGTGAAGATTTACAGGATTTTGCAAACGAGATCAAGGCAGAGGAGGCAAAACTATTGGACCTTTATATTGGTGTTATTGGTGAGGAAAACCGGGTTGACGTTGCCGAGTTAATGGCAAACAGTACCAACCTATCCACTACCCAATGCTTAGACTTAGGATTTGCAACAGGTAAATTGGAGGAAAAAGGAACCAAAACAGAAAACAAACGAGCCATTACATTTAATAAAAAGATGGCCGCGTTGGTATTGAAAAACAAAAACGGAAATAAAACAGAAATGAGCAACCTACAAAAAGTAACCGATACGCTAAATAGCATAACTGAAAAGTTAGCAAACCTTATAACGAATAACAGCGATGAGCCAGTAACTGAAAATGCAAGTATTGCATTGGATGGTGAAGGTTCCGTTTATTTTGAAGGTGACGAACTTGCAGAGGGCGTTGCAGTATTTTCGGATGAGGCAATGGAAACCCCGGTTGAGGATGGTGAATTGACACTTTCGGACGGCAGAACAGTAACGGTTGCAGAGGGTGCGGTTGAATCAATTGCAGAGGCCCCGGAGCCGGAAGGCAAAACAGAGGTTGAGGCGATCAATTCAAGATTGGATGCAATGGAAAGCACAACCAACGAATTGACCGAGGCGTTGACAAGTGTAACGGGAGCGTTGCAAGATATGACAACGGCCATGGACACAATGAAAAACATTGTTCCGGGAGCAAGCAAAAAAGTTGTTGAGGATAAAAAGCCAGTTGTGAAGGAGTATAAAGACATGAGCAACAAAGAGAAAATGGAATTTAACAGGGGGAAATAATGGCAAAGGCAAAAGCGACAAAATCAGCGGCCTTTGTAAATCCTTTTGATAAGGGCGTTACCTATAAGGATTTGTTGGCAGCCATGAAAGGCAAAACCCCGGCAGAATATCTAAAGGGCAAATGCACCACAGAACAAATTGAGTACATCAAAACAGAATTGAAACAATATAAAGCAAAAAAATAAAAAGTAATGGCCATATCTTTTACGGGTGGTACCCAAAACCAAACAGAGTTACAGGAAATAACGCAAGAGTTATATGCTGAATCGTTCACACTTCGGGACGGTCTTATTGATGTCCAAGAGGGACACAAAAGCGGCGCGGACGTTTACGAATCAGAGGCAGTTGTTACAGCAAGCGCAGCCACAACAACGGCAGTTTCGGCAACAGGTGATATTGATCTAAACGCCAACAGAACGGCAGTTTCCTTGGTGTCTTATCAATTTGAGGACACAATGGACGACAACGCATTAAAAGGAACGCGTTTTGAACGTTCAATGAATGCAGGCGCGTTTGATGTTGTTTCGGATGAGTTCGACAAAAAGGTACTAATTCAGGTTGCCCCGGCAATCGGTGAAGTTGTGGAAAGCATGATTTGGGACGGTGATACAACAGCCCACAAAGTTTTGGTTGCAGCATTAACACCGGGAGCCGGTCAGGGTTCAATTTCGGCAGGAGCGCAAACATTGGTTGCAGCAATGCCAGTAAACCTAATTAGCTCAATACCGGCAATCATATTGGAAAACGATTCCAACGCGAAAGCAACGCCGGGTGCAGGATTGGGTGATTATCTAAAGTGCCTATCCATTTCAACCATTACAGCGGCAAACATTGCGGCCCAGTATTCAATTATGTATTTGGCAAGCGATACAAAGACGATCAACCACAGAGCAGAACCGGCGGAGATATTCGCACCATTGGCACACCGTCAGTTTATTAAAACGGCCAACAATGCAGTTGGAGCAGCACAACAGGTTAACTTTTTGGTTGAAGGGTCCGGTGAAAATGAGGTTATCAGCTACAACGGGCACAAAATAAACTTTGTCCCTTTGGTTGGGTTCATGATCTTGGCGATACCATCTTATTTAAAAGTGTTGATGGATTTGCAGAGTGATGTTGCAAGCCTTGAAATTGGGCAAATGGCAAACGGAGCAAGACAGCGTTACATTAAAAACGTTCAGAGCATGGCTTGCTGGGTAGTTGGACAGAAGTACATTACACTTTACGGAGGGTAATAACAGGTTGAGATTTTACGCAAGGGGCCAAGGCCCTTTGCTTTTACTTACTTATAAAAAATAGCAAATGAGTTGTAGCAATACATTATCCGGCCTTTCAGCAAGTTGCGAGGCAACACGGAAAAAGGGAGGATTTGACAAACGTTTTTGGGTTGGCTCAATTTCAGACTTGGACGGCGTAACATTTGGCTCAGACCAAGAGGTTACAGCATTGACATTTGCGTCAACAAAAGGGTTAAAAGTGTATGAGGGCAAACGCCTGAAACATGGCGCCAATCATTCCGTTGAGGTAGGTGAAAACGCCAAAATGAGGGTGCAGAATTTCAACGCGGTTTTGTATTGCAGAAGTGCAGCGGAGCGCGGAGGTGTTGAGGAGTTAATTGATGCAGAAGATGTTTTTGTTATTGCAGAGGGTAACCATGGGCAGATTGAGGTGTACGGAATCAACAAAGGCGACAACAGCCAGTTTGATAATTATGGGTTGATGGTGAGTACCGTTGAAAAGAATGATGGGGCGTTACTTAATGATGATACGAGCGTGAAAATGACATTCTCAGGAGAGTTTGATAATTTCAACCTTGTATTTGATGAGGGGACGGCATTAGCCGCCAACATTACAGCAATTGAAGCGTACGAAGTTTGATAAAAACTTAGAGAGCGACATTATAGAGGCGGTACAATTCGCCTTTAATGATAAAAGGACAAACAAAAGCCGCCTCGTTGATCTATACGAAGCGGTTTTTTTTGTTAAATTGTGCGATACATGCCAAAATGAGCAAATATTAGCATACATACGGTTAACGAGGTTTAAGCAAAACAACTTTGAAATGAAAAAGGCAGAGGTACCAAGCGAAAAATACACTTTCAACCCAAAATATGCAGATGCAACGGTTAGTGTAAAGTCGAAACGTTGGAGCATTACAGCCGAAACGTTGACAGATGAGCAGGCGCGTTATATATTAGGCGTTGGCAGTTGGGACAATATGGAGTTGATCGTTACCAATGAGAGGGCAGAGGAGTTAAAAAAGGAAACGGCAGCGGCCAAGCCAAAAGCAAAAGCCAAACCAAAGGCAGAGGAGGCCCCGGAGGAGGTTGCAAAACCGGAACCAAAGAAGCGAAAGCCCAAAGCCAAAAAGTAAAAGCTATTGGAAAGCAAGGCCACAAAGCAAAAGCACCGCACCCGATCAACAAAGGCGTTAAAACCTACGTTTAACCGGGTTGCAGTCATTACAGAAAATAAAAGCCAAAAGCGGTTTGATTATGGCAAAGGAAATACATTGCCCAACACTTTATTAAAAGGTATTGAGGCCAGTATTACAGCAACAGCATGCAGAGGTAAGAAACAAGAGTTTATTGAGGGAAACGGGATAAAGGACCAAGACGTTGCATTGATGGTTGTCAACCCGGACCAAACCGGGGATGATCTAATTACCGAGTTGTCAGATGTTGTTGGAGTATTTGATGGCCTTGTTTTGGTTGTGAAGTTCAACGCGGAAGGGGTGCGTAAATACGTTTACAATTTGCCGTTTGAGTTGGTCCGAAAAACAACAGGTGACCAATACTATTATAATGAGGGATTGGCGAAGGGTAAAGACGTTAAAAAAGAGCGCGTTTACTATAAGGAGTACGACCCAACGGAAACACCCCAAAGCCGGTTGAAGCGAATAGGTGAACAAATAGAGGAGTATGGATTCCAAACCGGTGATATTATTTACAGCTACAATAAAAAGGCAGGCCAAAAGGAATACCCGGTTCCAACAGCATGGTCCGGGATGGAAGAAATAGAGGCAGACGCGGCCCTTGGATTTATGGATTGGCGAAACGTTAAAAAAGGTTTTCGGCCTGATGCTATTTTAACAACCGTTGGAACGTTGGACAATGAAACGGAAGATGAATTTGGAAAAACCGAGCAAGATTATTTTGACAAAGATTTAGAGGCATTTACCGGTGAAGATGCAGCCCCGATAATGCATATAAATGTTGACAGCGTAGAGGAGGCCCCGAAGTTGGAAACGTTCAACCAAGAGAAGGTGTTAAACAGCACAACCGAGGCAGCGGATAGAATAGGCCGGAGGGTTTGCCGGGCCATGGAGGTGCCGGAAGTATTGGTGCCGGGATTTGCTAAGACGGGCCAATTGGGCAACGTTCAGGAAATGGAAAACACGTTAAAAATGTTTCAGCGGACAATTGGCAGGAAACAACGCATGATCACAAGAGCATTGAGCCGAGTCTATCCTACGTTGGATTGGACAATTGAACAGTTGGAGTTGATAAAACCGGAAACAACAGAAACAACGGAGCCGACATGATAACAAGAAATTACATAATAGGCTCAGAGGTCCCAATTAACACCAATGTTGCAGAGGTGAAGGTTAACCCATACATCCCAAAAGCATTACGGCAATTGAGGGCGATATTGCCGGCCGCATTGTATGCAGCATTGCAAGAGTTATTTGAGGAGGAAGTTACAGCATGGAGTGCAACTAATGATTACGTTGCAACAAATAAAGTATTTCATGTTGAGGACGGTATTGTTAGGGGTTGGGAATCATTGACAACAAACAGCAATGAGGAGCCGACAACGGCCAACACAACAAATTGGTCGGAATTGGAACTTGGTACATTCTTATTTCATTACGTACAGCCATATTTGGCCCATGTAGTTTATTGCGCGTATGCAGTGAATGCAAGCGTTAATGTATCGCACCAAGGGTTGCAAGAAATCAGCAATGAAACGGCAGCGGCATTGGATGGCACCAAATTACAGGCATATTTGGGCTATTGGAAAGCAGAGGCCGACAAATTAAAACGTGTAATGTTGAAATACTTAGATTATGACAATAGTAACACGTTGGACGGCACAACCTATGATAGTATTAATAGCAACAAAAAACGGAGTACTTTTAGAATCAGACAAATAGGAGGGACAACCCGGTATATAGACCCATTGAACAGATAAAAATGGCATTAACAAACACAAGAGCAGCATTAAAGGCGTTTTTCAATACGGGCGATGTCCCAACGGAGGTGCAATTTTCTACTTTAATAGATGCCTTTCCAATGGTTTACACCGAAACCATCACTTTGGTTAAAGATACAGACTATACAATTACGCATAGTGCAGCGGAAAAAGCGCGTATTGTACAGGTATTGGACAGCAACGGCGAGGAGTTCGGGGTTAGTTGGCGGAGAGATTCGACAGACGAAAACAACAAGATCATTATAAATGCAAGCGTTGGAAAATCCAACGTTGAGGTCAATATTTTGCTTGCAGGATGAAAAAGATACTATTTATAGCAATTGCATTTTTGACCGTTCAAACGGTATTTGCACAAGATGGACATATACGTTACCGGGACCAAGGCAACACAATGTCGTTGAGATAATGGGTTTATTACGTGACATTATAGACAGGATTTTACCGCCCAAAGCGGATATTGGTTTTTTTCAGGAGTGGGACAGTAAGACCGGGAAAATCAAAAATAGTAGCACCCGGCTGTTTCAACTTTGCATGGTAGGTTTCCTTTTTCTATTTACCAAATTGATCTTTATCAATGTATTTGAGGCCGAAAGTGTAAGCCTCAATACGTTGGTTTTTATATTGGCGTTCTACGTGTTGACATTAACAGCAACATTTGCACCAAAACAGTTTAAGAACACCGCCGAAATTCGCGGATTTGTCGAAGCATTAAGCAAACAAAAAGAAGAAACTAAACCCTAAAAAATAGAAATTATGGCATTAACAAACGCAGGAACAACAACAACCAGTTTGCCGAGCAATAGAGAAACATTAGTTTAAACCGTCTGTTAATCTTTGGAACTGTTAACAATGGAGCAAATGGAGCAATTGAAAAAGGATGTAGCAGAGATCAAGAGCGCATTGATAGGCAACAAAGAAATGAATCAAAAAGGATTGGTTCACAAGGTTGACTGCAACGCCCGGTACATTGAAAAAGACAAGCAATTTAAACAAAAGGCCGTTGGCATTTTGGCCGGGTTACAATTGGCCGTTGGCGCGTTGGTTACTTGGTTTAAAATGAAGCTATAAAACAGCATGGATTGGCTCAAAAAGTATTGGCCTATCATTGCGTTTATTTTGGGAGGTTCCGGGACAGGTGCAAAGGTTGTATTTGATGAGTTATTAGAGGGCGCAAAAGCTAAAGGATATAACGAGGCAAAAAATGACATTTGACGAGGCATATATTGAGATTTTAGCAAATGAAGGGGGCTACGTAAACGACCCAAAGGATAGCGGAGGCGAAACGTACAAAGGCATTGCCCGGAAACATTGGCCAAAATGGGGAGGTTGGGTATTGGTTGATATGTGGTCCAATAGTTCAGCATTCAGGGATGAGTTGGAAAAAGATAAAGTGCTTCAACAGGAAGTTGCCGATTTTTATCGGGTGCAATATTGGGACCAATTAAAGTGTGACCAGTTACCGCATGAAATACGCCTTGAATTGTTCGACACAGCAATAAACCAAGGCAAAAAAAGGGCCGGGCAATTCTTACAACGGGCGTTGAATCTACTAAACAGAAACGGTAAAGATTTTGCAGACGTTGTTGTTGATGGTAAAATTGGCAACGCAACAGCCGGCGCGGCCATGAAGTGCAAAAACAAAAAGGCATTATTCGTTACTCTTAATGTTTTACAGGGGCAACGATACGTTGAAATAACAGAGGCCAACCAAAAAAACGAAAGGTTTTTTAATGGTTGGATTGCAAGGAGGGTTGCATTATGAAGTTAGGATTTAGGGACATAATGATTTTGGCATTAATTGCCGGCGTTGTGTTCCTTACGTTGGCCCGGCCGGGGTGTAATGGGAACAGAACCGCCCCAACCCGGGTTGATGTTAAGTTGATTTATGACAGCATTAAACGCGTTGTATTATCCGAGGTACCGGAAGCGGACACAATATTTATTGAGGGTGAAACAATAACGCGTTGGTTGCCGGGTGCAAAGGTCCGGGACACAATTACCATTGAAGGTGCAGAGGTTCCAATATACATGTTGGCAGCCGACATTGACACAGAGGGCATAATTAGCCACTATCTAACACAAGCCGTTACCTACATAGACACAATTCGAGATAATGCATTACAGGCCATTATATTGGACACGATTTTTAGGAATAGAATTGAGGCCCGTCATTTCGAGTACAAGCTATTGCAGCCAGTTAAAGAGGTCACGAATATTTACAAGCCGGACCGGTTCCAATTGATCGCAAGTTTTCAGGCAGGGGCCGGGATGAGTTACACCAATCAACCAAACGCAATATTTGCCGGCGTTGATCTTGGCTTAAAATTCAAATCGGGTACATATTTTAGCATTGGATATATGGCCGGGAGTGGACATTTCGGAACCATTAGAGCAGGCCAAGTAATACGATTCAAGAAACCAAAGTTGAAAATCAGCCCTTTGTAAATTTCGGGGCCGATTCGTATAATGTCAGAAGGTTATCAACGTCCATGTCGTTTGCATTATCTAATACACTATCAACATTGACATTTGTAAGATTGGACAGGACAGAAGCAAGCAAAACGCGGTTTGTTTGCATTTGAGCAGACACAATAGCGAGTTGGTCCATAATAAACCCCGGTTGATTTATTCCGATGGTGCCGGATTGCAACAATAGTTGCAATTGTTCTATGCGTTCATTCTGACTGATTCCATAAAGAAAAGCAAAATAATTTGAAAATAAACAACCAAATAGTTGTTAGTATCGTTATAATGTGTATATTTGAAGTATTCAAACAAACAAAAACAGCGAAATCATGACAATCGAAACGACATCAACAGGAAATCAAGTAAGAACGGAGCTTCTCATGAATATGCCAAAAATGAATCCATACATGACCGACAGCGATAAAATGGGTTTCATTTATTCAGTACACACTTACGAGGGCTACGAAGGGTTATTCGTTACTAAGAAAGAATATAACAATTGTGGTCATTTCGGGGGTTACAACTTCGTCAATTTTCCTATTGAAAAGGCTTCTGAATTTGATATGAAATACATTAATGCACTATTAAAATAAATAACCAACAGACAATGAAAACAGCACAAATTGAAAAACTGATTACCGTGTTGCAAAACCATTTTGAGGCCGAGATTTTAAAGGGCAATTACAGCATTACCAAAATAACGCAACATACGGCCGAAATAGTTGTTGCAAAATATCCGTTTGTTATATGGATTGCCAACGGGCCAAGCCATCTTAAAAGCTATGACGATCGCAGAAATACAATTTACATTGGTTTTGATAGCATATTTATTGAGGAAAAGCAAACCATCTTTGACAGGTTCCAAGCGCAAAGGTTAACCGATAAAAACAGCGATTACATGAAAGCCAAGAAAGCAGAATTGGAAGCGTTAAAAAAAGAATTAGGAGAAGTATAAACCACATAAAAAAACAACGATAGCGGCAACCATCGATGGTGAATTTTGGTAACTCAAAACAGTCTAAGTTCAGCCGAAAAGGCAAAGCCAAAATTTAGCCGCTATTAATTAACAATAACCACATAAAAAAACGAAGATGAGCAAAGTAAAAAAAACAGTATTCAATTGGGCAGACCGGGCCAACGTTAACCGGTTATACATGATGCTACCAAGGGGCGTTATATTGGAAATCAGTAAAACGTTAGAAATTCCATTTGCAACCGTTTCCGATGTATTCAGGATAGACAGAGCAAGGCGGACCGATACGGATTTGATCTATAATACAGCGGTTGAGATTTTAGCGGCCAGAGGTATTACATTCACAGAGCAATAAAAAAACCCCCGGACACAAAACCGGGGGTTAAAACACACACAAAGCCGGACACAACCCCGGCGCAATATTTGGAACCATGAAATTACAAGAATTTATCGACAAAGTAAACATCCACAAACCGCTATTGCTACCACAGGCAAGGGAGGCCGCGCAAATGACAATTAGCGCGTTGAATAATAATGAGGAGGTAAGCATTGAAACCACAATTCCGGCATTTGGCGATCTTTGCCGAGCGTTGCGAATTAAGCCAACAAGATGGTCCGAAAACCCAACCGGCCGGGCGTTGGATTTTGTCAGGATTTGGGATAATGAAATGGAAATTTGCGTTGATATTACAGGGCGTTATTTTTCAGGGCAAACCAATGTAATTCCAATGTAAATTGCCCGTATTTTATGCGTATATTAACAGATAATTAACACAAAACAAACACAACAAAAAAATGTCACAATTAACACAAGTTACCACAAAGCAATTATTCGGCCAAGTAAGCGTTCAACAAAGGTTTGAGCAGTTATTAGGTAATAAAGCACCCGGATTTATTACGAGCGTATTGCAGGCCGTCCAAAACAATGGCCTATTATCCAAGGCGGACCCGAATACAGTATTGAATGCAGCGGCAACAGCGGCCGCGTTGGATTTGCCAATACAACACTCATTGGGGTTTGCGTATATCGTACCCTACAAAGGCCAAGCACAATTTCAGTTGGGATATAGGGGCCTCGTTCAGTTGGCGTTGCGTTCAGGACAGTATAAAAATATAAACGTAATTGCCGTATTTGAAAACCAGTATAAAGGATTCAACGCATTGACCGAGGAATTGGATGCAGACTTTACTATTGAGGGCAAAGGAGCCGTTGCAGGTTATGTTGCATATATGAAATTGAACAACGGATTTTGCAAAACCGTATTTTGGTCATTGGCAAAGGTTACCGAACATGCCAAGCAATACAGCCAAAGCTATAACCACAAAAACAGCATTTGGAAAAACCAGTTTGAGGCAATGGCAAAAAAAACCGTCCTAAAAAGTATGTTGAGCAAATGGGGAATTATGACCGTTGAAATGCAGACAGCACAATTGGCGGACCAAGCCGTTATTGAACAGCCGGACCAATACAGATATGCAGACAACGTTGTTGATATTGAGGCCGACAATTTAGAGGAGGAAACAAACAGAGTTTTGGCGTTCATTGAAAAGGCCACAACCCAAGAGGAGTTGGACCTAATAGAAACAAGCTACCCGGAAGCAAACGAGGGTGTTACCTTGGCGATCAAGAACAAACGCGAAACCCTAAAGAAGTAAAAAAACCAAAATAATTTGCAAATAGTTGCATTAATAGTTGTTAGTATCGTTATAATGTATATCTTTAGGGTAACAAATAAGAACAGATACACACACTAAAACACAAGTTATGAAAATCACAGCAATCAACAACAACGACAACTTTATTACAGCAACTTTCACTTGGAATAATGAGTGCACCGAATGCAACCATGTTGCAATAGGAGTAACCAACAAAGATTGGGACAAACTAATTGCCGCGAAAGTTCACGAGGGTTGCAGCCTTGAGGGATGGACAGTAACAATTGATTAAAAACAACCAAGGCCCGGGCGAATGTCCGGGCCATTATAAACACCAAACAAAAACACCATGAAAACACAAAATTTGGATTTCAGTAAATACCGGTTCCGTTGCTCATCATTGGGCTACATTATGCAAGGCGTCAAACCAGTATTGACAGCAAAACAAACGGAGTATTTGCAGAGCATGACAGACCGCCACAACAACCCGGAGGCAAAACCATTAACAGAAAAACAGTTGATGGACTACGGGCAACTATTGGCCAAGAAAAAGGCAGGCCCACAATTGAGCCAAACGGCCAAAAGTTATTTGGAGAAAATCCACAAAGAGGAGGTTTTTGGACGTAGAAAGGAATTGCAGAATAAATACTTGGATAAAGGTATTCAGGTAGAGGAGGCCGCAATTACATTGTACAGCGAAGTAACCGGCCAACTATTTATTAAAAATAAGGAGCGCAAAGAAAACGCGTATATCACCGGCGAATGTGACAACGCTCAGGGGCGTATTAGGGACATCAAGAGTAGTTGGGATTTTACAACGTTTCCTTTACATGCAACAGAATTGCCGGACCCGGTTTATTTTTGGCAGATGCAAGGGTACATGCAACTTTACAAATTGCCAGTTGCCGAAGTAATTTATTGCTTGGTTGATACGCCGGAACTTTTGATAAATGACGAACTCAGACGGCTATCTTGGAAACTTGGCTACATTGGCGACATTCCGGAGGAGTTAGAGCAGGAAACGAGGGAAAACATGATTTACTCAGACATTGCCCCGGAGTTAAGAATTAAGACTTTCGAGATCAAGCAGGACCCGGCAGCAATAGAATCACTTTACAGCCAAATTGATATTTGCCGCGATTATCTAAATAGTTTAACCGTTGCGTTAGCAGAGCAACCAAAAGTTACAGCATGAGCAATTGCACAGCTATTAATTACGACATAGGCAACGCCAGTATTGATTGCAAAGTTCAGACGGTTATCAATTCCGGCCTTTGGACCATCTACCCGGATGACGGAACGGTTATGTATAACGGCAAAAAATTTGGGCGAATCATTGCCGGGAATTTTGACAAGAAAACCAAATATTACAAATTAAAGGTTGAGATTACCAACGGCAATAAATACATGAATGGCCGGGAATGCACAATTAGTTTTAAGGAAAACACCAAAAAGAAATGAGGCGACAATTAGAGGACAATCTACAAATTGCGGCAATGGGTTATTTGCGTTTGCAGTACCCGGCGGCATTATGTTTCCACGTAGCAAACGAAAGGCAGACGAGCAAAATGAGAGGGGCCAAATTAAAACGGATGGGCGTATTGGCCGGCGTTTCTGACATTCTTATAATGCAGGCGAGGGGTGCCTACTTTGGGGCATGTATAGAATTGAAAGCACCAAAGGGCCGGGAAACTGACAGTCAAAAACGGTTTATAAATAGAGCAGGACAGGCCGGTTATATGGTTGCCGTTTGTTGGTCCTTTGACCAGTTCAAAAAGGTTGTCGATCTATATTTTTCGCAGCCGGAAACCAAGGTTGAGCCGACACTATTAAACACCATGCCAATTTAAAACTGACATTTGTCATAACTTTATTTTACTGATAATGTTGTTAGTATCGTAATTATACTTACATTAGTAGAGCAATAAGGAATCAACAAAAACACAAAGCAATGGAAGTTAGAGCAAATCATATTGAGATAGGGCAAACATTCAAAAAGAGCATCCAACACAACGGAACAGTTACATTTAAAGCGTTAAGTAAGGCCAAGCAAAGCCGGGCATACAAAAATGAATATATAATGATGGTATTGGTATTAGATGCAACGGTTGAGGGGTTTTATAAAACAGGGAAGCAAACAATATTAACCTTTTCAAAAAGAAACTCAAAACTTGGAAAAATCACTCTATTAAAAACAGCATAAACACACACAATGGAAAGCACACACGAACAACGGGCCGCAATGGTTGCGTTAAAAATGCTTCACCAAGCAAAGCAGGACCAAGCCAACCAAAACACAATGGAAACAGAAATAATTGAGTACAGGGGCGACCAGTTAGAGGTTGGGGGCGTATATTCCGAACCATGCCAACAGCCAACGTATGAGTTGGAAACAATCCAAGACATGCAAGGGAACGACATAACAAAAGACTATTCAGTTGAGGAGGTCCGGGAGATGCAACAGATCACAGCGGACCAAATTAATGACAGCTACAAACCGTAATTGATGAAAGCACAAAACACAAAACACAAATTTCCATATAATTGGACCTTAGAGGGGGCCAATTTTACCAAGGACAAAGGAACCGTTTTTAGTTGCTTTGCTTGTGGAGGAGGTTCTACAATGGGTTACAAGTTAGCCGGGTTTGACGTTATCGGTTGTAACGAGATTGACCCAAAAATGATGGAGGCATACAAAACCAACCACAACCCCAAATTTGCATTTTTGGAACCAATCCAAACGTTTAAACTCAGAAAGGATTTACCGGCCGAACTTTACAACCTTGATATTTTGGACGGTTCACCGCCTTGCTCATCTTTTAGCATGGCAGGCAACCGCGAAAAGGATTGGAGCAAGGAAAAGAAATTTCGGGAGGGACAGGCGCAACAGGTTTTGGACACATTATTTTTTGATTTTATCGACCTTGCAAAAGAGTTACAACCAAAAATAGTTGTTGCCGAAAATGTAAAGGGACTGATTCAGGGCGAGGCCAAAAGCTATGTCCGGAAAATATACAAAGCATTTCAAGAAGCCGGCTACCAATTACGTATTGCCCCGTATTTGTTGGACGCTTCAACAATGGGCGTACCACAACGCCGGGAAAGGGTGTTTTTCATTGCATTGCGTAATGATTTAGCCGGGCCATTTATGGAACAAATAGATATGTTTCAGACGGCCCCGAAATTAGACATGGAATTTAACGAGGATGAAATTGCAGCCGGGGAATTTTTAGAATCCGGAGCAGACCGTAAACCATTAAGCCCGTCCGTACAGCGTTTGTACAATAAGAGATTACCAACGGAATTTTGCCTTGGTGAAACGGCCGAACGGTTAGGAAAAAGGAGCCATTTCAATGAAATGGTCACCGACCCAACGCGCCCGGGGTTTACACTAAGGACACAACGGCCCATTTATGATAATGGACTATTGACGGACAGCGAAATTGCATATTTGGGCAGCTATCCAATTGACTACAACCACGGGATAAATCAATCCCAATATTTAATTGGTATGAGTGTCCCGCCGGTTATGGTTGCACAGATAGCAACGCGGATTTTAGAACAATGGTTAAAGCCTATTAATGAAACCTAACGAGGTACACAGAACGGAAACGGGCGTTGCCTATTATTCATTCACAAAGGACAACGGGCAGAAAATGTATTTGATCGAATTTGTAAACGGCAAACATTTATTTACATATTCAATGGACATTGTCCGGGATGAGTTAAGCAAAGGAATCAACACGAAAACAACAGATAACACACAATTAAATTTATTTCTATGAAAATCACAAACGAAGATAACATGGAATTAATGGCGAGGTATAAAGACAACCATTTTGAGTTGGCAATAGTTGATCCGCCTTATGGAATAGAGAGGTTTAAAAAGTGTAGTGAAAAAGATTTAGACACCAAAAGCGTTCACGCTAAAAGGTTTCAAGGTATGGAATTAGTTAACGATATAAAACCAACTCAAAAATATTGGGATGAATTATTTAGAGTTTCAAAACATCAAATCGTTTTTGGTGCTAACAACTTTACAATGCCTG
>Ga0208299_1000624_pt1 | contig 31470 bp, 47 predicted proteins | sample 15_taG_FD_184089 | JGI IMG/M metagenome (GOLD analysis project Ga0208299, IMG submission 184089) | Marine viral communities from the Subarctic Pacific Ocean - 15_ETSP_OMZ_AT15312 metaG (SPAdes) (version 2) | ecosystem: Environmental > Aquatic > Marine > Oceanic | place: Pacific Ocean | collected...
TCCTAGAAGAAAACTTTGATGAAGATGAACTAGACGAAGATGAACTAGAGATAGATAGACTGTCGATAGATTTATTAAGTGTAGATTTCTTAATAGATTTATTAGCTTTCATAGAAGGTGAAGAAAGGGTTTCTAAGATTGGAGATGTAACTATAGAAGGTATAACTGCTGGATATGACGCTAAAGCACAAACCTATTCTTTTGTGGATGGAGAGATGCTTACTTTCTTTAGAAGTGTAGAAAATACAATAGACTTACAAATAGAAAAAAGGAGTGCTTACAACATACAGATATTATCTGCTGGTAAATTTATAGATATAACAGTGAACGGAGGAGGAGATGGTACGATTATTATTAATCAGTCTGATTAGTTTTCCTTTGTTTGCTGGAAATAATACAACTACTATTCAGCAGAAAGGCGATGACTCCATCATTAACATTAAGCAAGTAGGGTATACAAATAATGCCACAGTCTATTGTGGTTTAAGTAACGGAGTTTACCAAACACACACCTGTACTAGGGCAACAATCAATTTAAATACCACTGGTTCTGGAAATACGACTAAAGCATATTCTCAATGGTCTAATCACTCAGATAACACTTTCAACATAACTCAAGATGGTGATAACAATTATGGGTATCTTGACCTAGACAAAGACGACAATACAGGCACTGTTACGCAGACAGGCGACAGCAATCATGGCGAGATATTAATGGCAGGAGATGACACAAACTATTCAATAACTCAAACTGGAAATAATAAGTATGCAAAAATTCTTGCATTTGGAGATGATGCCACTACAACCATTACACAATCAGGAACAGGACAACATAACGCTTACGTCTATAACTACAACTACGCTGATGGTAATACCACAACGATTACACAATCAGGCTCAGGAGACCATGATGCAGATATATTTTGGTATTCAGACGCAGATGATGGAACAGCGTCTATAAATCAATCAGGCTCAGGAGACCATACCGCCAGACTTAATTTCTATAAAGACGATTACAACGTGGCAGTAACTCAAAGCGGAGCAACAGATAAAAGTTTTACAGCGACCTACAACTGCGTAACCAATTGCACAAAGACTTTAACTATTACTCAGTATGATTAAGCGGTTTTTACCTCTAGCTATATTATTAATATTAGGATTGCCAATAATTTATGAGTTTAAACCTTATGAAATACTTAAACTTAAAACCTTTGATGCTTTAATACCAGAGCAAGAGCCTTCAGGTTATTTTACTGTACTAAACATAACAGAAGATGATATAACTAGAGAAGGTGGCTATCCACTGAGTAGACAAAGGCTCGCTGAAATACAGATAGAAATTTTAAATAGTGGAGCGATAGGTGTCGGTTGGGTAGTCGCCTTTCCTCAACCAGATAGATTTGGCGGAGATGCAGAATTCTCTGAAGCCTTATCTTACGCACCAAGTATCTTGGCAATGTTTGAAAATGATAATGGAAATTATCCGCCCACTACTGGAACAGTCATTATGGGTGATGACAAAGGTGGTATAGATGCAAAGGGCGTTATTCAGAATATACACATACTCAGACAAAGCGCCAATCAAGGTATAGCCGTAGCAAGGGTTGAAGTAGATTCTTTAATAAGACGATTGCCCTTATTGCTAAGAACTCCTGATGGTTGGGTTCCTGCTTATGGTACTGAGGTTCTGAAGATATTAACTGGTGCTGATACCTACGTTATAAAGACCAATGAAATAGGTATAGAAGAAATAAGAGTTAAAGGTTTACCGCCTGTTAAAACAGATGTACTTGGTCGTAAGTGGATAAGTTGGGTTGATACACCGCAAACAGACTTAAAGGAAATGAATGTAGAAGGTAAGTTTGTGTTCGTTGGTTTCACGGCAAAAGGGATAATGCCACAACTAAGCGTACCTAATGGTCAACTCTTAGAGCCACATAAGATTCAAGCTGCATTAGCTGAGTCTATTCTTATTGAAAACAGTCCTTACGTTCCTGACTACGCATTAGCAGTAGAAGCAGGTATATTTGCCCTCTCAGTACTCTTTACGTGGCTTCTGCTGCACGTTTTTGGTATAACCCTTGGCATTACTCTATTTATAACTTTGATGCTTACAACGGCTTATTTTAGCTTCTATACAATTCAACAAGGATTGTTAATAGACGTAACATGGACATTAATATCACAGTTCATTACAGGTTCAGTAGCTTTCTACTTAAGGTTTAGAGAACAGTTTAAATTAAGACAGCAGATTAAAAAACAATTTGAACACTACCTAGACCCTGCACAAGTTAAGAGATTACAAAGCAATCCAGAGCTTTTAAAGTTAGGTGGTGAAAAGAGGTACTGTACCTTTTTGTTTACAGATGTCAGAGGTTTCACAGCCATGTCAGAAAACTTAGAGCCTGAAGATGTCGCTCTAATAATGAATAAAGCTTTAACTGTTCAACAGAAAGCCGTTCAGGTTCATGGCGGAATGGTAGACAAATACATTGGGGACGCAATGATGGCTATATTTAATGCTCCTTTAGATTTAGATAACCATGAACAGAAAGCAGTAGACTGTGCATTAAGTATGCAAGAAGGTATGTTATTTCTTAATGATGATTTAGAAAAGGAAGGACTTCCTCCTATAGAAATTGGTATAGGTATCCATAGTGGAAAAGCTGTAGTTGGAAACATGGGAAGTGAATCTAGATTTGATTATACGGCTATAGGAGATGCCGTAAATACAGCAGCAAGAACTGAGTCTGCTTGTAAAGAAGCAGGACATAACCTCTTGATTACTAAAGATACTATTTCTAAATGTTCAAATACTTTTGAAGTACTCAAGCCTATACCTGTGAAAGGTAAATCTGTTCCTTTAAATATCAATACAATACTTTAAAAGGTAGCGTCCAACTGAACTTCTATCTTTTTATGTAGAGGTTCTAAAGCTAGTTTAGCTTCTTGTATTGCTTTAAGTATAACAAGTCTATCATCTTTTTGAAATCTATGTATTTCTTCTTCAGGGAAGCTAGATATTTCTGTAACTAATTTGTTATCAGAATCAATAACTAACTTCCAACTAATAAGGTTAGCTTCCGATGCCTTCATTATTTATCTCCATAAAGTTTACAACATCTTGTTTCCCACGAAGTCCTGCTTTCATGTAAGAAGTTGCTCGACCTTCAAAAAAGTTTTGATGTTCAACACCCATAACTTCATCAATCCAACCTAAAGGATTCTCTCGTTGGTCGTAGTTTGTTTTTAATCCTAGCTGAAGTAATCTTCTATCAGCTATATATCTGTTGTATGCATACATGTCTTTCTTTGTAAGACCTTGTAAGTCTCCCATTTCGAATACTAAATCAAGAAACTTATCTTCAAGCGTAACCATTTCTCTACAGATTTCATAAAGTTCTTTCTTAAAATTATCTGTCCAGATATCAAGATTCTCTTGTATAAATTCTCTAAACAACTGTGTCATAGCCTCAACGTGTAATGATTCATCGCGTATAGAGTACGTAACTATCTGCCCCATACCTTTCATTTTACCAAAGCGAGGGAAGTTTAGCAAGATAGCAAAACTACTAAAGAGTTGTAAGCCTTCTGTAAATGCCGAGTAAACTGCTAAAGTTTTAGCAATAGTTTTTTTATCTTTTTTACGCGGCTTAAAGGTTGATATATAATCATGTTTAGCTGCCATTTCTTCGTACTCTGAGAAAGCTTTGTATTCTATTTCAGGCATACCTACTGTATCAAGTAGTACACTATATGCATCTTGGTGTATACCCTCCATATTTACAAAAGAACCCATCATCATTCTAGCTTCAGGCTTTCTAAACATAGGCATATACTTATCTATATACCCCGAAGCTACGTCTACATCTGATTGAGTAAACAGTCTAAATATTTGAGTTAATAGGTTTTTTTCTTCAGGTGAAATTTCTTGCCAGTCTTTTACGTCTGTATGTAGGGGCACAGAGTCAGTCACCCAATGCATTTGATTTTGTAATTTAAAGTAATCGTACATCCACGGGTACTCAAAAGGTTTGTAGTAATCTCTATTGCTTAGTAAGCTCATGTGTTCTCCTGTAAATAGTTAATTGCTTTTGTTAATTTTTGTATATCATCTTTAAAATGTCCTAGACCTAGGTTACACATACCACATAAAATACCTCTAATTTTATTAGTTGTGTGACAATGGTCTACATGAATATGTTTTGTATCCAAAATAGTAAAAGAAGTTAAACAAATTTTACATTTATCATTTTGTTCGTCTAACATATTCTTATAGTCTTCAGATGATAATCCATATTTTTTCTCTCTCCAATAAGCAGCTTTCTGTTCTTTATTTTTTTCATTATATTCTTTTCTTTGAGCAGCTATCTGTTCTTTATTTTTTTCATAATATTCTTTTTGTTGAGCAGCTATCTGTTCTTTATTTTTTTCATTATATTCTTTTTGTTGAGCAGCTATCTGTTCTTTATTTTTTTCTCTGTATTCTTTAATAGCTTCTTTATTTTTTTCTCTGTATTCTTTTTGTTGAGCAAGACGTTTTTCTCTATTATCTTCTTGATATGTTTTTACTCTATCACATATAGCTTCTTTATTTTTTATATAATATTCTTTATCATAAGCAGCTTTCTGTTCTTTAGTTTGAGACATTATATTCCTCCACTTGTTTAGCATACTTTTCAAGTAGCCATTTGTTATAAGTTTTAATATATTCTTCTTCAGTTAATTTTACTGCACCAAAGGCTGAGTTCTCGTCACAATGGTCTAGCCACATACGAGTGCAAAAACTTTTAAAATTATTTGACATCTTTATCCCTCACAAGCTATACAATCTACCTCGTCTAATTTAATACGCGGTATCTTAATATTAACATTCTCTGCAGTTCTAGCAGCATCTGACCTAAAGTAATATAAAGACTTTAGTTTGTGCATAGCATACCAATGTACATCGTTGACATACTGCATATAATCGTCATGTATTTCTTGACTGTCTGTAGTCTTAGGTAATGTAAAAAATAAATTAACACTTTGACTTTGGCAAATATACTGTTGTCTCATATGAGCGTGTTCAACTATCCAGATTTGATTTAACTCATCTGCTGTTTTAAATATTTCTTTTTCTTTATCTGTAAAGATATCCATGTCTTGTATAGAACCTTTCTTAGCAGTTATCTCTTTCCAAATTTTTACTTTACTTCCTTTCTTCTTAGAAATAATCTTATCTAAGTATTTATTTTTAACTTGGTACGAACCTGAGAGAGTTTTGTGTGTAAAAATGTTCGCACGATTTGGTTCAATACTAGGGGAAGTGCCACCGCATATAATACTACTACTGGCATTAGGAGCAATAGCCAAAAGGTGAGCGTTACGCATACCTGAACCACTAATATCAGGAGCTTCACCACGATTCTCCGCAAGAACTTTACTCGCAGCCACGGACTTAGTTTTAATATGGTTAAAAGCTTTGTTGTTAAATCCTGTAGCAAAGATTCCCTCAAATGGAATGTTATTTTTTTGAAGATAGGCATGGAAGCCCATTGCCCCCAAACCAAGTGACCTTTCTCTATAAGCAGAGAAGCTAGATTTTGTGAAGCCTTCCTTACCTTCTCGTATATAACTTTTAAACCTTTTAAAATTTGCATTGTAATCTCCTAATTCTGTTGTATCAATTGCGTTGTCTATGAAATGTTGAATAACATTATCCAACATAGTAATTAAATCTGATATAAAGTTTTCATCTTTGGACCATTTATCAAAATGTTCTAGGTTTACTGAAGACAAACAACAGACTGCAGTTCTTTCTTCATTGGTTGGTAAGGTTATTTCAGAACATAAATTACTTTGCTTAATATCTAAACCTAAATCTTTCTGACCTTTTGGTAAAGCATCATTACAAGTATCTATATTAACCATGTAAGGCTCACCTGTCTCTGCTCTAGCGTGTATTATCTGCCACCATAAATCCCTAGCATTAACAGTCTTAACTGCTTCACCTGTCTTAGGGTCTATGAGTCTCCAGTCTGCATCTTCTTGTACGGCTTGTAAAAACTCATTGGTTATATTAACTCCGTTGTGAATGTTAAGGCACTTCCTATTTATATCTCCACCTGATTCTTTTCTTATGTTTATGAACTCTTCTATTTCAGGGTGGTCAATATTCATGTAAGAAGCATAGCTTCCTCGTCTTGTAACTCCCTGATTAAATGCTAACATCTGAGAGTCAACTACTTTCATGAATGGAATTGAACCAGTAGAACGACTATTGTTAGCAGTAGCAATGCCGTTACTTCTAACATCTCCCCAATATCCACCAATACCTCCACCTGAACTAGCGAGCCATATGTTTTCATCATAATGAGAAGATAACCCGTCACGGCTATCAGGTACGTAATTGAGAAAGCAGCTAATAGGTAGACCCCGATTAGTTCCCCCATTGCTAAGAATAGGAGTGCTAAACATGAACCATAGAGAGGAACTGTACGTATAAAGTCTTTGAGCCAACTCAAAATCCGTAACTCCTTTAAAGGTTGCTCCGAATATTGATGCTCTTGCGAATGCTTCTTGTGCATATGTTTCTCCTGATGCTTCGTAAAGATACCTATCCTTTAAAGTATCTAAACTGAATTTATTTAATTTGTTTTCGTTGTTATAATCTATTTTAATACCTAAGTATTCCTTTTGACCTACCTTGTCTTCGACCATTAGCCGTTCTCCTTCTCATTTAAATATAATGCAATCAATGCATAGTGTATAATCTTAAGTAGGTCTGCGTCAGACTTACCATTCTTCTTCCCATATCTCATGGCATACTTCATTATATTTCCTATACAAAAACCTTCTCCATGTCCTGCATCTATAATCATATCAGTTGCTTGATATTTAGAATGAGCGTAGTGTTGTGTATAGGTATCATCTATATACTGTTCAACTCCTCTAAGGTTTATTTTTTCATCAAATTTATATTCCATATTATTCTGTCCATTCTTTAGGTAGTGTGTGTTCAGAGTACCACCTAAATTTATTTTTTTCTGCCCACTCTGCATGGCTTCTTTTACTTCCGTCTTTTCTTCTCTTAGCTTGTGGCATAGGAGAACTAGGACTAGAAAACAAAAAGACTAACTCTTGTTTAGGCTTAAGAGACTTACGTATCCAAACGTACTTATTGTATTCGTTGTAATCCCAAAACCTACCTTTAGCTTCTAATAGGTATTCTATACCATTAATAGTTTTTGTAAAGTCAGGCTCATACTTATGCTCTATAACATAAGGAATCTTATCAGAATGATGTGACCACTTTGATAAAACATCTTGGTGCAATATATACTCCCACCCTGAATCATATCCTTTAGGAAGATTCTTTTCAGTAGGTCTAATTTTTCGTGGCTTTCGATAACCTCTTTTCATAAAATTCCTTTTTTAATTTTTGATTAAACCACTTCTGAGAAAATGAAGATAGCATTATTCTTTGATTAGCATATACATGCTTTTGGTCAGGCATGTAGTCTTCAAAGTTTTGTAAGTTTATTTTAGACGCTTCATGTTCAGGTAATAAAGACTGAAGCCATTCAACTGTTAAGCCTTTAGCTTTTCTTCGTAATTTCTTAGCTTGTCTACCATTCATATTATTTCCTTTACGTTTGGTAGCTTCTCTACCTTAGTTAAATATACATTACCTTTTGCATATGCGAATGTTCGTAACCCTTTACCTTCATTAACATCTGAATAGCATGTAAATTTATGAGGGCAATAGTTGCATCCCATTGGTAATTTCATGTTACCAGAAACACCCTCCGCTATAATATTATAGCATCTGTCAGGAGGGTTGTCAAGAGCAATAGCCTTTTTAACCTCTTTTATTTTGTGAACAATGTTTGGCTTCTCTAAATCGTCAGGAATAAAGGTAGTTAATTCTCCTGTTTCTTTATTCATAACTAAGAAACCACCATTAGAAGTCTGCTCTGCTTCTTCATACCCTGCTAACTGTGAAAGATATCCGAAGTTATCGTTTTGGGCAAGCGTACCCTCTTTAAATTTCTTAAACGCAAACCCTGATGCAGTCTTAACATCAATAACTTCTCCGTCTATAATAGAATCCATATGTCCTTTGATGCCTTTAACTGATACTTCTTTTTGTTCTCCTGATACAACGTGCCCTGAAAGACGAACAAAGAATAAAAGTAAAACTTCAAGTAAATGTCCATACAAAAACTTAATGAATGTAGGGGCATCTATCTTCTCTTGATGTTCCTCTGATAAGTTTAAATCATACCATAGTCTACGTAGAGGTCTACCAATATTAGACATTCTTAAACCGCTTTTAGGTCTAGGTTGTGGGGTTGCCCACCCTCTTAAAGCATCAGACATTTCCTGACCAAACTTTTCATAGTCTTCGTCTGATATTTTAATAGCTTTATCTTCCGATAAAACTCCTATAGTTTTATAGATATCTTCTACAAGAGTATCTAGTTTAGGCAACTTCTTTTTTGTCTGTTTCTTTTTCATCTTTAATTTCTTTAAAAGCTTTGATAACATCTGACGAGAATAGTTTTTGTAAGTTCACTAAGAACATACGACTCGCATTGTTATCTCCACCCGATACAGTTTTAAAAGTATCTAGTTTATCGACTATCTTTCTGAGAGTATCTGTATGGAAAACAAGAGTGCAGTACTCGTCTTTACCTATACACAGGTTATGAAACCAGTAATCAGACTCAGTTGCTCTAATGCCTGAAGGTTTACCCCAAGACTCGTACTCAATGCAAATGTTACCTGACTTCTGCCAAATATCTCTTTCTGATTTGACTTCTATCTTTTTATTAGTGAGCATGTCTGCTATCTTTTCTTCTCTAACAGTACCATACTGTAAATCTAAATCAAATTTCTTTCTATCTTTTTTAGTGGGTTTCATTATTTTCTCCTTTGTTATTAAATTACCATTCACCACAACCGCCTACATCATCACACATGGGGTAATTTCTACACCCTAAATGTTCTATTTCCCATTCCAGTTCTTTCTTTTGTTTTTTAGTAAGAGGTTTATTTGCATAATATTTCTCAGCCTCACTACCAGTCACTTGCATTTCATATAGTTCTTTATTTGTATACTTAATGAGTTTCATACCAACTGTCTCCTATATTAAATTCGCCCGTTAATGGACACCTTAAATCATATTCTTTAGATGCTTGTTCTATACATCTAACTGCTAATGCACCTACCCCATTTGCATGAGATTCAGGTACTTCTATCTGCCATTCGTCATGAATGTTAGCAACTATTTTAGCAGGGATAGTTTGTAATTCTAACATATCCGATAAAATAATTAAAGCTTTTTTCATAACTATCGCACCTGCTCCTTGTAACAAAGTATTCAAGGAAGCGTGTCTGTGTCTAATAAATATCTTGCGTCCGTCTAATCCTTTTAAGTATCCTCTTGAAGATGCTCTTTCAACTCTATCTCTAAGAGTTTTAAATGCAGGGTTATTATTGATAAAAGATTCTCTAAGTTGTTTACCTTGCTTTCTACTTCCTTGCACGATTGAACCAAGCTTTGAGTCTCCCGCCCCGTAAATAAGTGCGTAGATGAATGTCTTACTCTGATTTCTTGATTCAAGTCCTGCAGACCTTTGGTTAGTTGTGTGAATATCTCCGTTGATAATTTCATTTATATACTCCTCGTCAGCCATATAGTGTGCTAACAATCTTAATTCTAAACCACTAGCATCTATACCTACTAGCTTGTTCCCTTTATCTACTACCCAACAGGCTCTACATTCTTTACCATAAGGACTACTTACGCTAGGAACTTGAGCCATGTTAGGGTTTCTGTGTGCCATTCTACCTGTGATTGCACCTGTAGATAATACTGAACCATGTACTCTATCATCATCTGCTACTGAATCTAACCATGAACTAATTTGTGCAATTCTTTTTTGATATAATAAAAAGTCTGCTATTAGTTTAGCTTCTTTAATGTGAGTAATATTTTTTAATGTACCTTCATCAACAATAGGTTGACCTGTAGGTGTAAACTTTTTAGGCTTCCAACCAAAACTAATTAAGTATTCTCCAATCTGTTTACGAGAACCTAAGTTAAATTCTACTAACTCTTTTCTCATAAAAGGTTTCATGTTTTTTGAGGTTTGTATTTCTTCAAACTCATACTCTGTTAAACCTGATTTAGAAAGTGTTCCGTCTTGTTTTAATTTAGGAATTACTTCTTTTATGTCAACCCATTTAGGCTTGAAAGTTCTATGTACTTCATCTTGTACTTTCTTTATCTTACAGTTTAGTTCTGCTAATAAATTTGTTGCGTACTCAATATTAATTTTAAAGCCATGCTTTCTTTGCTCTTCTAAAATATAGGTTACTTGGTGTTCTAAGTCTATGCTTTCTTTAGAGAATCCTGCAGCTTCTTTCTTTAGATATTCAAATAAAAGTTTATTCAAAATCACATCTTTTAAACAATACTTTAAAGTATCTTTAGTATAAATATGGAAGTCTTCAGGAGGTAGGTCTTTTGCCATACCTAATTTAGAACCCCAAACTTTTAATGAATGTCCTTTCTCTCTGATAGGGTTTAAAAGCCGAGACAGAACTAAAGTATCTATGACTTTATCTTTATTCCACAGGTCAATATCATGTAGTTTTTTAATTACTGGGATGTCAAAGCCTATAATATTATGTCCAATAAGTTTGTCTGCTTCTGCTAAGAAGTCAAGACCTTTTAAAATATTATCATCTATAATGTCAAAGGTATATTGTTTATTGTTTTCATCTATTGCTACAATACAATGTATCTCTGTGGCATTTAAATCGTCTGTTTCTATATCAAATACTAACTCCATAAGTCCTCCCTAAAAAGGTAGTGTATCATCTGCACTAAAACTATTCAACATTTCTGTATCTTCGTACTCAGATAATCTACCTGTATTTTTATCATAAACTAATGCAGTTGCTAACCCTACATCTCCTGTGTAACGTGACTTAAGTACACGCAATCTTGTAGTCCTAGATTCTAATTCATCATCAGCTTGTTGATTCCTTTCTAAGGCTATCACGCAATCCGATAGTTGAGCAATCGCATTAGAACCTCTTAGATGTGATAAGCTTACGTTCACTCCATTCTCATGCCCTTTATCACCTTGCACTCTACGTAAGTGAGAGACAAGTATAATACCTGCACCCGTTTCTTCAACTAAACTTCTAAGCCTAGTCATAATAGAATCAATTGCTCTACGTTCGTCACCCTCTGTAGTGGCAGAGACTAACATATGTAAATGGTCAACTATAACCCAACGACAATCACACCCTACAATAAGATAACGAAGCTTAGAAAATATATCTTCAATATCATTTGTACCAAAATGAGCATGAATAAATACTTTGTCGTGGTCAAAAGTTTTATTAAACATTTTAACTAAGTCTTGCTCTTTATATTTATCTCTTATGTCGTCAATGTAAAGCCTGTCATTAGCTTCAATAGATAAGATGCCGTCTACTGTACGTCTCCAATCTTCTTCTAAGGCTATGACTCCTACGTTATCCTCTGTTTGATGTATAAGCCAATGCTCTAACTCCCTAGTGACAGAAGACTTACCCAAGCCTGTACCTCCGGTTAAAGTTAACAATTCCGACTGACGTAAGCCTATCAATTTTTTATTAAGACCATGCCAAGGATAAGGTACACTACTTCTTTTCTCTCTATTGAGAAAGTCTTCTTGCTTCTCAGAGACTCGAATGATACCACTAGGTGTAAAGACTTTAGCATCCCACCAAGCTTGAGTAAATTCTTTATGTAAATTTTTACGAAGCATATCGTTAGCATCTTTACATCCATTAGGAATAGAAAGTATTTTAGCCTTACGTGGTTTAATAATACTTGCTACTTTCTGCGATGCTTCTATACCATGCTTGTCATTGTCAAAACAAATGACTACATTATCAAAACTTTCTACGTATTCAATGTTATCTTTAATGTCTCTGACTGCACCCTGTACTCCATTTCTAATAGAAACTACTGCCCATTTACTACCAAGTAATTCATAAGCTGCCATAGCATCACATTCGCCCTCAACTATAGTTAAATATTTACCACCCTCTTTAAAGAGTTGCTGACCAAAGAGACCTGTGCCTGCTGTCGTTCCTTCAAACTTAAAATTTTTATCTTTAACATATCTTATCTTAGTACCTGTTTGTTCATTATTTATATGGTAAGGATATCTGTGTTGAGCCAAGACTCCTTGAGAGTCATACACAACCTTCACTCCATACTTCATGGCAGTCTCTTTTAGTATACTTCTATCTGTAAGAGGTGCGTATGTACCACTATGTACTGTTTCTGTTGGAGGTGTTGGTGGTTTAGTATAATTATTATTCATAGGTACAATGTTCTTTGGTTTAGGCGTAAACTTTCCGCAACTAAAACACTTAGTTGACCTGTCTTCATTGATGCAAAGAGCATCACTACTGTTACAATCAGGACAGGGTTGATGTGTTTTATAAAAAGGACTAAATTTATTATCTATCATATATCTTCCATAAAAAAGGCTAGACACTATACACAGTAATGCCTAGCCAAATTTTAAAACAACTTAACTTTCTTCTGTGCTTTCGTCAAGTTCAGTTTCTTCCAAAGGGAGAGAACCTTCATCATTATATAATGCTACGATTCTGTTTGAAAAGAAATTAATACCTGCTTGTAATTCTTCTAAGTCAAGCGTGACATTAGCTTTCTTTTGATTCAGTCGTTGAAGTCTTCCGAAGATTTGCTGACCTTCTTCAGGTAAATCTTCTACGAAAACTTGTACGTCATCTATAGTAATGAAAGGTTTATCTAGTTCTTCTAGTGTAACTTCTTCGTTTGCCATTAGAACTCCTCCCCGTCACCAAACGGATTTAATTCATCTCCGTCTTGTGACTTCATAGGTACTAAGTCTAGCACTTGCATAGCTTGGAAGTCTAAGCTAACACCTGATTTGCCTGCGTAATCCCAGTCAAACTCATTGTATTGAACTTTTACTGCCGAACCATTACCTACTGTAACATCCATAGGCTCTTTGTTGAGATTATAGAGTTTAGGTGCAGGTCTCTTGCCGTTCTTAGCATTAACTTTTCTTTTAATGGTCACAGCTTTACCTACATATTGAGGTTCACCGCTTTCATCTTTTAATGAAAAGTCTTTAACCTTAACTCCTCTTGAGCTAAAGTCTTGAGCGTCTTCATCACTAATTACTAGGTCTACTGTGTAGACTGGTTCAAAAGTTTCATTAGGTACTGTGACGCTCGCCCAGTACGCTTTTCCTATTGCTACTGCCATATTTTTACTCCTTATATAATAGTAGTGGTTAATGTGGAGTTATTATACTCCATTTTTCTAGAAAGTGTCAAGCACTTTTTCTAAAAACTTTATAATTCCTGATTGTTCTGAGTGTGCTACATGTACAATAAACTTTTTATTGTCTTCGTCATACTCATTCATGTAAGCATCTCCATTTTCATACATGGTTTTACCATTGTCTAAACAAAAGTTATCCCATTGATTAAACTGTAGTTGTGTTAGTATAAATCTTTTCATATTAATTTCCTAGTATTTTGATAGGCACATAACAATCTGTTATATCACCATTTAGTTTAAAAGAATTTAAGTAGCTATCCATACCTCTCTTTAACTTATTAGGTATGTTTGGAGTGTATCTTGTATTAACAACAATAGAGTTCTCTACGTCATACGTAACTTTAAAAGAATAATTTCTCCTTAAAGAGATATCTTTTATGTAAGGAAGAAGAGACATGTTTGGGGTAGGGCAAGAAGCAGTAGGTGTTATCTTAACGACAGGCATTTCGACAGGCAATTCTACTACCTCTTGCTCTTTAGCTTCAGAAGGGGTAGGTAAAGGTGTTGCAATCTTATCCTGATTACCTTTATCCTCAATCTCTTCAACTAATTCTTCTTCTTCTCTAGCAATCCTTTGTGGTTGAGTATCAAAAAACATTTGATAAAACGAATCAGCCGAGTCTTGTGTCTCCTGTAATTGTCGCTTAACTTCGTCTAACTCCACCGAATTATCTTCTATTTTCATTTCAAGATATTCAAAGTCTGTTAAATTTCTTTGAACATATTGTGATATTTTTAATAAATCATTATTTAATTTATTTATTTTTTTAAATTGTTCATCTTGATATTGTAGTTCTTCTACTAATGTTGTAATAAAAAATCCAAAAAACAATACATAAGCTCCTATATAAATATAATCTTTACGTTTCATACTTTCTCCTTTTAATTCGTTTGAGTTTTCCTCTCCAATTACTTTTCCAGACCTCTATTGTATCATCTGCAAAGTAAATTGTCAACACTCCATTGTCTGCATAGAGAGAAGTAATCCTATTTTTTTCCTGCTCTTCTGCATGGATTTTATGTGCGTCATACTCTGTCATCTTTCTTCTTCCAAGATAATTGTGTAGTCAAAGGGCTCACAGTTATCTAATAGTTCATGTAGTCTTTCTAAGATTTCTTTATCAGAAGGGTAGCCTTGAAAGTCTAATTCAAAATTAACTTTATACAAAGGCTCTATACCTCTCCACTCTGTCATTCTATGGAAGTAGAACTTTCTGTAGTTATCTTTATCTTCTTCATCTACATTTACATGACCACCAATTCCTTCAAAGTCTCCAAAGAATTTATCAGGCTCTAACTCTCTCCAACCTTCATAGCTACCATACTTAAACTTAACAGTCTTATTAGTTTGAATAGCTTTAATAACATCTAGTGTTGCTTGTGATATGTTAATCATTTTTTATCCTTTTCATACTTCCAAGTCTCTCTATTAAATCTAAGACCTAACAATTCTCTTAGTCTCCATTCTAAGTTTATTAAATTTTGCAGGTCACTTACATATAATTCTCCGCATTCATTTAACATTTGTGTTGCCGAATCTAACTCTCTTAGATATTTTGAGTATTGGTCTAACTCTTTTGAAGTTAATTCAATAACTGTTTTAGTTTTTAAATGTTTTACTTTCATTTTCCTTGACCTCTATATTTTTTATATGTCGATTTTTTTCTTTTGGGCATCGTGGCAAAGCCGACATTTCCTCTACCAATATGCGTTTTCTTTCCTCGTGAACCTGTTATAGGTTGATGCTCTACTTGTGTTCTTGCTTTTCTCATGTGTGTAGCAACCTCTCTTTCTCAGTAAGAGCCATAAACTCTAAGTCTTGTGATGATACTGCATCTCTGCAATGATTAGATAAAAACTTTATAATTAAAAAGTTTATATACAAATCATCTTTTGAAAACCCGTCATCATAATACTCGTCTACTATAAAATCAACACAGTCTTTTTCTAAGTCAGGTCGTGTATCTAACTGCCACATCTCACCTACTGTATCACTTACATATTCTAATATTTGTTCTCTGAATTTATTACTCATTAGCTTTTCTCCTCAAATACTAATTTAGTATCGTTGCCAAGTTCACTAGAATAATAAAATTCTAGTTCTTTTAAACCGTTATTGGTTCTGTTGTAAAAAGTTACCTTTTTATCTTTATCACTTCTATTTAACCTTTCTACTATTTCCTGTATTGTCATTAGCCTTTCTCCTTTAAGTCATCAAGAGCATCTTTCAGTTCATCAATCTGTTGTTGTAATGAATCTAAATCATCTTGAATATCGTAATGTAAATCATTAACTTTCTCACTAAGCTCCATAGCATGGTCATGGTCATACTTTTGTTGCTGTTGAACATCAAACAAATCATTTTTAATATCAGTAATCACATCTGAATCTTCTACAAGTTCTTGTATTGCTTTAATGATTAATTTTATTTCTTTATTTATTTTCATATTACTCTCGCTTCTATTAAGTTATCAATTACAAAGCCAGAATAATCTGTTCTAGCTTTAGCCTTTGCTTTTAGTCCAACAACTACGTTGTCTTCATCTAAAAATCTCATATCGTGTTCGTCTCCGTCTATAACCTTTAAGCCTTTATAGGCTAAAGGTATTTCTTTTCTAAAAACAACTGCTTTATTGTAAGGAACTTGATGAAATAACCCTGCATATTTTTTTGTTGCTTCTGAATAACTCCATGTCAAGTGGTAGTTTTCTATTCCTTCAACCTTTCTAGTAGGTATTTTAGTGTAATCATAGAACAACACATCAGGGAAATACTCAAAGATATTTTTATCTTTAACCTTGATAGTCTCCCATTGTATATCTGACGTTCCATTTAATCTTAGAGCAGGTAGCTTTCCTAAATCTTTACACTCTTTTTCAAATTTAAAAATGTCTTTAAATAATTCAGTCATGAAAGCTCCTTTATCATTTAAAAACATTAAGGTCTTTCTGATTCTAGCTTTCTGAACACTATTATAGAATCCATTTCCTGAAAGATTTAAACAAGGTTCATGGCACTTAGCAACTGTAGCATAAGGGCATACAGTATTCTTGCCGTCTGCTAAATTATGTGGAGCTAGATAAAGAATTCTACTAAAGTATTTGTCTTGTATCTTATTGCTCTTATCTACTTTGACACTACCGCTTGATAGTAATTTATATGTTGGCATAATTTTTCCTTAAACTCTGAATTTGATATTTAGTAGGCTCATAAGTTTGTCTGTATGGTGTAACAGAAACTAACTTAAAACCTTTTTTATGAATCTCAAATATATCTTCTTTGTGAGAATAGTTCTCTAAGTATCTGTATTTGTTATCTTTTAAATATCTCTTAGCACTCTCTAGTGTATTGAATATTTTCATATTAATTCCATTCGTTTCTTGTTGGGGTATTATACGCTCAACCCCAAAGTGAGGTCAAGCGTAAATAACAAGTAAGACTATATAACTCTTTTTAAGAATCTTCTAAAGAGAGAACTGTCGTAACCTCTATTAAGTTTTAAAGCCTTGAAAGAACTTTCAATATCTCTATTAAAATTAGGATTAGTTTTGTAAGTATTAGGTACTCTTAAGATAGTCATTGTAGGATTTGTTTCTCCTGCTTTAATTTTCTCATTAAACCTAACTTCGTCTTCAATAAAACCTGTCCTAAGATTTTTAGGTAAGATTTCATTAAGACTAACTTTACCATAGCTATGTACTCTGAAAGATGTTCCGTCTTTTGTTTCGTATCTTTCTTTATACTTTCTAACTTTAATCATAGAGATTCCTTCATCATTACCTCTATTCCATAATTGCTGTAGCTCTATTGGAGCTTGAGTTATAGGTAAAGTAGTATTAGAACCTCGTCTACTGTATTCTAGCACAGTAGAAGCTAATTGTTTATTGGTCATATCTTATATTCCAATTGTTGAGTTTAAATAAAAGTGGTAAACTCATTCCACTATTCGTTTCTTGTTGAGTATTCTACACTTGACCATTTGCACAGTCAAGCGTAAGTAACAAGTAATACTTTATCTCCAAGTTAAATGTTTTCTATTAAGTAAAACATCTAATGGATTGCTGTCAAAACCATAATCAGTCCACCAACCTTTAGGCTTAATATTATTATTAAGTTTTAAAGTATTGCTTAGTGCTGATTCTCTCCATTCTCTGAAGGCTAAAGTTTTATATTTATCTAAAGCTATTCTTGCTCTATGATTATTGGAGCGTAGCATAACCCATTTACGACCAATCTTAATAGTATAAAGTCTATAACCATATTTACCACACATAAAAGTTTTAAAATGGTCTGACATTTGTGGATTTAATAATCTTTCTTGTCTTTCTAAGCTAATAGGGTTTAATAAGTTTTCAATGGGTTTCATGTGTTGCCTCTCTAACTTTTCTTAAAATTTGACATAAAGCTTTACGTTTTAATCCATAAGTTGTTTCATCTTCTGACACATAAAAATCTGCATCATTACATAAAATTCTATGAGCATTATCATCACTCTCCACTTTATCTCTATTAACATCTGTATAAATATTAAAATTATACAACCCTTTGCTAGTGTTGAACACTTGAACAACAACATCATTATTAAAATATAATGTTTTTAACATAATAAACCTCCGTAGGTTTGTTTTAACTCCGCACAATTGCGTTGTTTGTTGAGCATTTTAGCGACTGAAGTTTTTGGTGTCAAGCGAAATCGCACGCGCGTGATTATATTTATAATAAGTTTTCTCTTGCTATCAATCCTTGCAATCTTTAAAAATAATTGTTATAATGCCTTGCAATCCTTAATTTTAAAGTAAGAAAATGTTTATAAGTAATGGTGTGTTGGTGTAGTAACACAGTAACTTGGTGTGTTAGAAGAGTAACACACTAAAACAACGACAGAAAAAAAATAATTGTTGACAGATTAAAATTTTTCTGAATGAGAAAAAATCTTTTTGTAGACAGACTGAAAAAATTATGCTTGCGATAAAAAAATATTTCTAGGTGTTTGTAGTTGTTGGGTGTATTTTATGGCTCAAGCGTTGAAAATGGTTTCAGCGTAATAACTTAAAAAGGATATAAAATGGTTAATAAAACTAAAAAAACTTTTCAAGAATGGGTGGCTTCTAGCAAGGAACAATTAGAAGCTTTACAACAACAATCAAAAGGGGAGCAAAACGAAAAGATTGCTTGGGGAGAGGTTAAAAGCCTTACTACGCATCTATGCAGTAAGGAAATAAAAAATAGACCTAAAGAAGCCGTTTACAATCGCGTATCAGCTTTTCTTTACAATGAAGTAAACAAAGGAAAAGGCTTTACTAAATTGCAGGTACTCAAAATAAAATCTTCCGAGACCTTCCCAAAAACTTTTGAAAAGAAATTTTTACAAAGTTTCAAGCAATGGGAAAGTGAAAACTTAGTATGAGTATTTCACTTAAACATCTAGCTACTTCTATTCAAGAGGATTTAAGGCTGCAACGCCTAAGCGGGAAAGAAACTTTTATTCGCTTAATGTTTGAAGAGAACTGCAAGGAAAGACTTGCAAATAATCTAGAGCCTTATTCTTGCATAGAGGAGTATATGAATAGAAATGAAAATTTTGTAATTCACCTTTACAGAAGAAAAGGCGGAATATTTAGTTAAAAAACTATAGAGGGGTGAGTCTAATAAATTTGCCCCTTTTTTATTATGAAAAAAGATAAAAACAATGTGATTAATTTAAGCAATCAAAAACTAAAAAAAAGTATTAAAAGCTTAAAATATATTAAAAGTAAAACTGTTGGCGTTGAATTAACTATTGATGCTCTTAGTAATGAACTCTCTCACATGATAGACGGGGTTATGATTATTGAAGAGGTAATTTCTAAAGAAGGTCTAATTGAATTTGATATAACAGAAATTAGTAAAGTTATAGATTTATTGGATGATGCTGAATATCTTTTAAGAGCACAGATTCTAAAAAAAGAATAAAGTTTAAAAATAAAAATCTAAGAACCCCAACTTAGATATTTTTTAAGGGTAGTTAAAAGCTACCCTTTTTTTACTTGTAGATAATTTAAAAATGTTATTTAATAGATTTACTTTTTAAATATAGGAGATAAAAAATGGAAGATATAAGAGTTAAGTTACCTAATACAAACGAGTTCAAGACAGCGTTTAATAACTTTTGGATAGCTAACCCACATTTAAAGAATGAGCCAATTATGTACATGTGCTCATCTAAAGGTTATGACTATTTCAAGCACTCAACAACTAGAGAGAATTACAAAGCTATAGAAAAAGTTAATTCTTAACAAATAAAACTAATTAAGAAGGGTACTTTAATCAGTACCCTTTTTTATGTCTGGAAGGTTTTTGTAGGTCTCTGGTAACTAGAAAGCCCATAAATGCGATTTAAGCCCTCTAAAGTCTCTTACCCCTTACTAGACCATTAGAAATCTGTAAAAGTCTCTCTAAGGGATTGTTAAGGCTATAGAAACGTACTTAACTCTTAGATGTTAAACCCCTATATCAGACGTTGATTATTTTCATTTATTCTAGGTAAACTTCATAAACTCTATAAATCTATCTAGGTTTTGGTCTGTTTCTTTGTAAATCTTTAAAGTTTTTAGAAACTTTTGAAGCTTTTAAAGTCTGTATAAATTTTAATCACTTATTAAGTTTAATTTGTAGATTTATAGAGTCTTTAAAGTACTGTATAAATGTATAGTATTTACAAAGTCTTTAAAATGTGATAGGGGCGCAGGACACCCTACCCACCCTACCCCTATATATGCACAATCTCATACATTTCTAAGAGTTTTGAATGTTAAGTAGGGTTGGTCGGGGGTATGTGGAACTTCTAAGTCTAGGAAGTCTTTAGATAACTATATAGGGGCTTTACTGGTGTTACTATGACCGGGCATAGTTAACTATTATTATACAGTTAAAACCTGTTTTTGTCAAGTAATATTTAATTTATTTTCATATAAGCTTGACAGAATCCAAAATAGCCTATATAATAGATAGCATATGAACTTACCCAGTAATTCAAAGAGGAGTCTAACAGTAAAACAACAAGACTTCCTCAATAACTTAATCGAAACAAAAGGAAATTTAAAGCTTTCAGCCGAACTTGCAGGCTATGCAGGAAATCACTACCAAGTAATAAATAGTCTTAGACAAGAAATAGTGGATTTAGCCGAGACAGTCCTCGCAAGGGAAGCACCTAAAGCAGCCTTTAAGCTCGTAGAAGTTATGGAGAGCGAGACAGCAGTACCGCAAGCTAATACAAAGCTTCAGGCTGCTCAGACAATCCTAGATAGGGTTGGGGTTTCTAAAACAGAACGATTAGATATTAATCAAAATGTTAATGGAGGTATATTCATACTGCCCGAAAAGCAATTAATAGATATTAAAGAAGAAGACTACGAAGATGTTAGTCCATCACAGTAGACCAACAATGAAGATATTTCTAACTGAATACCATCTAGATGATAAAGTCTATGCAGGAGTAAACATCTTTGCTTTAGATGATTATGAAGCAGAACTTATTGCTAAAGAGCAAGGAGTAACTATTGTAGGTGAAATCACAGGAATAGCATTCAAACCAGAGTTTGAAGACTACTTAAAAGAAGTAGATAAAATATATATAGAAGAGAAGATATTGCATTAATGACTAAGAAAGCAACACAGATAGGAACAGACGAAAAGCCTTATACATTTAAATCACCCATATATAAGAATACACACGGAAGTAAAGGAGCAAATCCAAGACCCGGCTTCTATTCTAAGCAGTATAAAGATAATTGGGAAAAGATTTTTGGTGCTAAGGATAAAGAAAATAAATAGGAGATAAAATGGATATATTAATAATATTAGTTGTTATAGTAGTTGTTGGTGCATTAGTACTTAAAAAGTCTAAGCCTGATACATATAACAGCCTTAAAGATAAAGTACTTAGTTTAATTAAGACTAAGTAATGACCCTAGAACAAATACTAGTATTGTTTGTTATGTTCTAGTTATTGTTTTGAGTTTTTATCATAGAAAAAGTAAACAATGAATGGTTATATAAAAAAGAAAGGAAAAACTATTCCTTTTGGTTATGAACTCTCAGAAATAAAAGGTTATCTCAAACCAATACCTGCACAACAAGAAAGTCTAGCAAAGTTTATTAAGCTTATACAAGAAGAAAGTTTAACTCTCAGAGAAGCAGCTAGACAACTCTCAGAAGAGACAGGACGTTCTATTAGTCACGTAGGTATATCAAAGATAGTTAAAAAACTAGAGCCCACTCCACCCCCAAGCAAATATAGATATTCTGCTGAACAAAAGCGGAAGATGGCTTTAGCTAAAAAAGAAAGAGAAATAAAGAAAGCTAAAGAAAAAATCTTAGCTAAAGAAAGAAAGGTTAAGAAAGAAAAAGAAGTAATTAAAAAAGCAACGGAGTCTACTACTAGTAATATTGTAATAGAAGAAGACCTAGAGTCCGTTGCTCCGTCAGTACAAGAAGTTATTAGAGACTCTAAAATTATCTTTCATCCTAATGATGGACCACAAACAGAGTTCTTAGCTGCAGATGAAAAGGATGTTTTATATGGTGGTGCTGCCGGTGGTGGAAAAAGCTATGCTATGATAGTTGACCCTCTACGCTATGCTCATAGGTCAGCACATAGAGCCTTAATACTTAGAAGGTCTATGCCAGAATTAAGAGAGATGATTGATAAATCCAGAGAGCTTTATCCTCAAGCATTTCCGGGTGCTAAGTTTAGAGAGGTTGAAAAGCTTTGGAACTTTCCTTCGGGTGCAAAAGTAGAATTTGGATTCCTTGAAAGAGATGCAGACGTATACAGATATCAAGGACAAGCATATAGTTGGATAGGTTTTGATGAGATAACACATTTACCTACAGAGTTCTCTTGGAACTATCTAGCCTCTCGTTTAAGAACAACAGACCCAGAAATTAAAACTTATCTTAGGTGTACTGCTAACCCCGGAGGTGTAGGGTCGCACTGGGTTAAAAATAGATACATAGAACCACAAAAGCATAATAAAAGCTTTGAAGGTAAAGATGGTTTAACTAGAAAGTTTATACCTGCTAAGTTAGCAGATAATCCATATTTAGCTAGAGACGGCATCTATGAACAGATGTTAAAATCTCTTCCTCCGATACAGCGAAGACAGTTACTAGAAGGCAATTGGGATGTAGCAGAAGGAGCTGCATTCGTAGAATTTGACCCTACTGCTCATGTTATTCCTCCTTTTGAGCTTCCTATTCATTGGGAAAGGCTTAAAGGCATTGACTATGGGTACGCTTCAGAAAGCTGTTGTTTATGGGGAATATTAGATTTAAATGATAATACTTTAATTATTTATCGCGAATTGTATCGAAAAGGCTTGACAGGTCACGAATTAGGTGCTATAATAACCGATATGGAGATAGAAGACCCTTTCTCCGTAAATGGTGTATTAGATACTGCAGCATGGGCTAACACAGGAACGACTGGACCAACTGTAGGAGAAGAGCTTTTAAAAGCAGGACATAAACTAAGAAGAGCAGATAAGAATCGTATTCAAGGTAAAATCCAAATACACGAATATTTGAAAGTAAGAGAAAACGGAAGACCTAAGTTGCAGATATTTAATACGTGTCCTAACTTAATAAGAGAGTTACAGAGTATTCCGTTATCAAAAACAAATCCAGAAGATGTAGATACACATGCTTCGGACCACGCGTATGACGCGTTAAGATATATGATAATGAGTAGACCTCGTATGGAAAACCCATTAGAAAGAATGAGAGGTTTTAAAAGAGAAATGTATAAACCTGCTGATTCTGAATTTGGATATTAAGCTTTATGGCAGAAAACAAAAATACATTTTTAAGTGCTGATAATATCTACGAAGAAGTAGAAGGGGAATCAGGTAAAACTTTAAATTTAGAAATAGACCAGAAACAAAACCTTGTAGGAATCATTCATGGTCGTTATGCTCAAGCAGAAGATGCTAGACAAACTGATGAAACACGTTGGTTAAAAGCATACGAAAACTATAGGGGTCTTTACAAAAATTCAGTTAAGTTTAGAGACAGCGAGAAGTCTCGTATTTTTGTAAAGATTACTAAAACAAAAGTCTTAGCTGCTTTTGGTCAATTGGTTGATGTTATATTTGGAACAGGTAAATTTCCAATAGGCATAGCAGAAACAAAACTTCCTGAAGGCGAAAAAGAAAATGCTTATCTAGATACACAGAACCCTACACCTAGTATTGAAATAACAGATGAGAATAGAGGGAATATAGTTGACCCTTTTGATGTTGGCTATGAAGGAGACGGAAAAGTTTTAGAAGCAGGTTCTACTTATGCTAAAGTAGAAAGCCTAGAAGAAAAAGCAGAGGATATGCTTACATCAGGATTATCAGTGATACCTGAAATTCCTGAAATAAGTCCTGCACAAAAAGCTGCAAGAAGGATGGAGAAACTTATCCATGACCAAATAGAAGAATCAAACGGGTCTGCAGAAATAAGAAATGCTTTATTAGAATCTGCATTACTAGGAACAGGAATTGTTAAAGGACCATTTAACTTTAATAAGAAATTACATAAGTGGTCTTCAGAAGGAGAAGAAAGAAACTATAATCCTTTAGAAGTAAGAGTACCGCGTATAGAGTTTGTCAGTTGTTGGGATTTTTATCCTGACCCTGCTGCAACAAATATAGAAGAATGCGAGTACATAGTTCATAGACATAAGATGAACAAAAGTCAATTAAGGCAATTACGTAATATGCCTTACTTTGATGAAGAAGCAATACGTAGTTGTTTGCAAATGGGAGCAAACTATGTTGAAAAAGATTTTGAAGGTCAACTTAAAGACGATGCAAGAAGTGATGATGGTTACGTAAGTAACTTTGAAGTTCTTGAATACTGGGGCATAATGGATGCAGAGTATGCAAGAGAAGTTGGAATTGAACTCTCTGATGATATAGATGATTTAGATGAAGTTCAAATAAATGCATGGGTATGCGGAGATAAATTGCTAAGAGCAGTTGTTAACCCTTTTACTCCTTATCGTATACCTTACAATGCATTCCCTTACGAAAGAAATCCTTATAATTTCTTTGGTATAGGTGTTGCTGAGAACATGGATGATTCTCAACAGATAATGAATGGACACGCTAGAATGGCTATTGATAACTTAGCACTAGCAGGTTCTCTTGTTTTTGATGTGGATGAGTCTGCTTTAGTAGGTGGACAATCAATGGATGTGTACCCCGGAAAAGTATTTAGAAGACAGGCAGGAATGCCCGGACAGTCAATATATGGTTTGAAGTTTCCTAATACTGCTCCAGAAAACATGATGATGTTTGACAAGTTTAGACAACTTGCAGACGAACAAACAGGCATACCTAGTTATTCTCATGGACAAACAGGTGTACAAAGTATGACTAGAACTGCTTCAGGCATGTCTATGTTGTTAGGTGCATCTAGTCTGAACATTAAAACAGTTATAAAGAATCTTGATGATTTTTTATTAAAGCCTTTAGGAGAATCATACTTCCAATGGAATATGCAGTTCTTTGAAGGTGGTCTTGATGTTAAAGGTGATTTAGAAGTTAGAGCAACTGGAACAAATAGCTTGATGCAAAAAGAAGTTAGAAGCCAAAGGCTTACTATGTTCTTACAAACTGCACAAAGTCCTGCTATTGCTCCTTTTGTTAAGATTTCTAAACTCGTAAGTGAACTAGCCTACAGCTTAGATTTAGACCCTGATGAAATACTCAATGACCCTGAAGAAGCTGCAATAATGGCTCAAATTATAGGAATGCAAAATGCTCAACAAACAACAGGCGAAGAACCTAGCCCTACTGGTCAACAATCCGGAGACATGGAATCCGCTACAGGAACACCTCAACCACCTCAAGACCTTGGAAGTACAGGCACTGGTGGGGGCAACATCGGAACAGGAGATGTTCCGCAGTCAGGGGAGACTACGTTTAGTGGTACACCTAGAGCAGTTGAGGGATGAAGTAGTAGAAGCAATAAATAGACAGGAAGAATAATGACAAAAGGTGAAACAAGGAATAAAAAAGAAGAAGGCGGAGACATAGATGCTCAAATGGAAACTTTAATGCCTACACATACTATGCCTGATGGTACTGAAATGCCGGGAGCAACACACGAAGAATACGAACAAACCATGTCAACAGATGAAGACATGGAAGATGGATACCTAGACTTTATATTAGATGAAGCTCTAGAAGATGAAGAAGAAACATATTTAATGGAACAATTAGAAAGCAACGATAGACTATCTCTTATATTTGATAAAGTCGTAGACGTTGCAACAGAATTCGCAGGGTCTGGACCAGTTGAAGGTCCGGGTTCTGGAGTATCCGATTCGATACCTGCAAGGTTATCGGATGGGGAGTTTGTCATAACTGCAAAAGCAACTGAAGAAATCGGAGTGGACAATTTAGAAGCTATGATGAAAGAAGCAGAAGCTCAAGCAGACGAAAGACAACAAATAGCGGAAGGCGGTATGATTGAAGAAGAAACTGTTGAAATGCCAGTACAAGCTGCACAACAACAAGATGTTCGAGTTTCAAGACCTACAGTATCTGCTCTTGCTGCAAAGCAAGAACATAAAGATATTGTAGGCGATGAGATTAAAAAAGGAATGTTATCTTCCAGACAATACGTTAGAAGCTAATAGCCGATAAAGCTACCCTAAGATATTAGGCACTTTATCACAATAATAACCGAAAGGCTACCTTTACAAACAAGCCCTCTAGTCGACATAGAGCTACCTTGTGAACGAAGCCCTGAGTAGGAGAAAAGAAAATGACTGAAAAAGTCTTACAAGAAGAAAAGGAAGCCAATCCTTATAATGCAAAAAAAGAATGGCACAATGTAGAAACTAAACCTTTCGTATCGGCAGATAGTTTATTTTATACACCGGTAGATGAAGTAGTAACTGAACCTTCAAGTGTAAAAGAAATAGAAAAGGAAGTAAGTGAGGATAAACCTTACAAACGTCCTAACTATAAAAAACGATATGATGATTTAAAGAAACATTATGATAGCAAACTTAATGAATTTAAGTCCAGAGAACATGAGTTATTGGAAGAAGCTACTAAAAATAGAACTGAATACAAAACTCCAAAGTCTGCTGAAGAACTTGAAGAATTTAAAAAAGAATATCCTGATGTATACGAAGTTGTAGAAACTGTAGCTCACTTACAAAGTGAATCTAAGGCAAAAGTTCTAGAAGAACGTCTTAGTCAACTCCAACAAAGAGAGCAAGAGATAGCACAACGAGATGCTTTAAAAAGGTTAGGAGAGAAGCATCCTGATTTTGAAGATATTAAAAATAGTGATACCTTCCAAAATTGGACAAAAGAACAGCCTGAGTCTATACAACAATGGATAACAGGAAATACTGACGATGCTGATTTAGCTTCACGTGCTCTAGATTTGTTTAAAAAAGATTTTGGAATATCTTCTTCTGAAAAGAAAAAGTCATCTTCTAAACCGACTAGACAATCTGCTGCAGATATGGTCTCCACTAAAACAACTAGTGTAGATACTAAGCAAGAGAAAGTTTGGTCAGAAAGGGAGATTGCTGCCATGAGCGTTGCAGAGTTTGATAAATACGAAAGTGAAATCAGCGATGCTATGCAAGAAGGCAGAATCATTAAATAAACTATAACTTAAAGGAGAAAGTATCATGGCTCAATATTTTGAACCCGGAACGGATACTGATGCTAACTTTGCTAACTCCGCAAGTGGACAGACTAATAGTTTCTTTTTACCTTCGGTTTACTCTAAAAAGGTTTTAAACTTTTTTAGAAAAGCCTCGGTAGTAGAAGCTATTACTAACACCGACTATGCCGGTGAGATATCCTCTTTCGGAGACTCAGTAAAGATTATCAAAGAACCAGTAATTTCTGTGTCTGATTACACAAGAAATTCTGATACTACAGAAACTAGACTAACAGACCAAGAAATTACTTTGGTTGTTGATAGTGCCAAAGCTTTCAAATTCATCGTAGATGATATTGAAACTAATATGTCACATGTCAACTTCAAAGAAGTAGCTTCTAGCTCTGCTGCATATGCATTGAAAGATTCATATGACGCTGCAGTTATTGCTGTTATGTTTGCAGGATTATCTGCTTCATCACCAAACCACGTGTTAGGTGCTGATAGTGCAACTGATTTAGGAGCAGGAGTCTTTGATGGCTCTGGTGCTGCTGACATTGGTAGTGGTGGTTCTGAAACTGACCCTCTAGACCTTATGGCTAGAATGTCAAGACTATTAGACGAACAAAATGTACCTGAAGAAGGTAGATGGTTCGTTGCAAGTCCTGACTTCTACGAAGTTCTAGGACAAACCTCTTCTAAATTACTATCTGTCGACTATAATGGTGGACAAGGTTCTCTTAGAAATGGTTTAGTGGCTAGTGGAAAACTACGTGGTTTTGATATGTACAAGTCAAACAACATTGCTGCAACATCTAATGCTGCCGGTAAATGTTTAGCAGGACATATCAGTTCTACTGCAACTGCTAACACAATTCTTTCAACAGAAGTGTTGAGAGACCCAACATCGTTTGGGGATATTGTTAGAGGTCTTCACGTCTATGGTGCGAAAGTACTTAGAGATGAAGCCTTAGTAGGTGCATTCTACGGTATCGATTAATACCAACTCGTAAGTGGGGAGGGTTTTCCTTCCCCCTTACACTTTAAAAGGATATATTATGTGGGATTACAACAAATGGTTACAGAACGATTTTAATACTAGAATAGTAGGTAAGTGGTTTAAAGAAGAACCAAAAAAGAAAAAAGAAACTAAAGAAGAAAAATAAATATGGCAACTTCATTTCTAACATTAACAAATGATATTCTTAGAGAACTTAATGAAATTGAATTAACTTCTGCAACTTTCGCAAGTGCAAAAGGAATTCAAAAGTTTGTAAAAGAAAGTATAAATAAATCAATTAAGGATATAGCCAATGAAGAACCTCAACTTCCTTTCTTTTCAGTAGCAGCAAGTGGAGGTACAGACCCTTTTTATGGTAACGTAACTGTAGCTTCTGTTGCAGGAACTAGATGGTACATATTAAAAGCAGGAAGTTCTAGTATTATTACAGATTATTCATCTGTGGATTGGGATGACTTTTATATAACAACAATAAGTGTTAGTGGTGAATCTGCTCCTTATGTTTCAAAAGGATTAAAATTTATTACATTAGATGATTGGACTAGATATCTAAGAGATTCAGAAAATCAAGATGATGCAGATAGTCAAAACTATGGAGAACCACAATATGTTATCCGTAGTCCAGACCATCGTAAGTTTGGTTTAAGTCCTATACCTGATAAAGTTTATAATGTGCATTTTTATGCTTATAATGCACCAACAGTTTTATCAGCTTATGGAGACGAAATAGTATTACCAGACCAGTACACTAATGTAATAACAGCCAGAACAAGATATTATGTATGGCAGTTTAAAGAAAGTCCACAACAAGCAGCTTTTGCTTTAGATGATTATAAAAAAGGTATGAAACAAATGAAGTCTAACTTAATTAATCCAAGCCCGTCTTATATGTCAGATGATAGAAGGTATTTTTAATGCCTACATCACAGCCTTATACAGTAGCAGTAAATGGAGGATTAGTAAGCTCATCTAATGTTATAGATTTACTTAAGACTCCCGGAGTTGCAAAAGATTTAAGAAATTTTGAAGTATCCATAGAAGGTGGATATAGACGTATTAATGGTTATCAAAAGTTTGGTACTACTAATGCAACGAGACCTACAGGTAGTGCTACAAATATATTAGGTACATTTACATATGCTGATGGTGTTATTGTTACAGCATCAACAGGAATATATTTTAGTAATGATGGAGCGACTTGGATAAATATTGGAAGAAGTTCAGTATCCGGAAGCGGTGATAACTATTCAACCTTTACAGGAAGAAGTACTCTAACTAGAACTGGACAAGGGCAATGTCAATTTACATTATTTGATGGACCTACGTATGATTATGGTCAAGTTATTATTGCAGATGGAGCTAATAAACTTTATAGTTTTAGAATGGAAGGAACTGGTGATTTAGATTCTAGAACATTTTTTACAGAAGAGATAACAGTTACAAGTACAAAATATGTTAAGTATGTTACAACTCATGATAAACATTTAATAGCTGCAGGAGTTGAAGATAATTTAAGTACATTATACTATAGTGGAACACTAGACCCAACTGATTTTACAAGTACAGGTTCAGGTTCAATAGTATTAGAAGACCAGATAGAAGGAATAAGAGGTTTTCGTAATGAACTATTTATATTTTGTACTAATAGTATATTTAAACTTATAAATATTAATAGTTCAAGCACTGTTGCAATAGTACCAGTTACAAAGAACGTAGGTTGTTTAAGTGGTTATAGTATTCAAGAAATAGGTGGTGACTTAATATTCTTAGCACCAGATGGATTAAGAACAGTAGCCGGTACAGCAAGAATTGGTGACGTTGAATTAGGAACTGTTAGTAAAGCTATACAACCTCTTGTTACTAATTTAACAGAAAATATTAATAGTTTTGTAATAAGTAGCGTTGTACTAAGAGATAAATCTCAATATAGATTATTTTATAGTAATACAGGCTTAGAACAAACACAACAAAAAGGAATAATAGGAACACTTAGACCAGAAGGATTTCAATGGTCTGAAACAAGAAGTTTAGAGGTTACTGCGATTGGTTCAGGATTTGATAGTAGTAATGTAGAACAATATTATCATGGAGATACTGAAGGATATATATATCAACATGATACAGGTAATAATTTTGATGGTACTAATATATTAGCACGATACGAAACACCAAACTATGATTATGGAGATTTAGGAACATTAAAAACTTTACATTATGTTAGAGTATCTGCAAGTGCGGAAGGCATTGTAGAACCTGATATACAAGTTAGATTTGATTATGGGAATACAGATATCCCACAACCACCAGATTTATTTGATATAGGAGTTATAAATCCTCCTTCAAAGTTTGGTGATGCATTGTTTAATACAAATGTATTTGGTGGTGGTGATAACCCTTTAATAAGAATTCCATTACAAGGTAGTGGAACAAGTAATAATTTTACCATTATAAGTAACGATACAAAGCCACCCTATACTATAAATGGTTTTTATGTAGATTATATACCTTCAGGCAGGAGATAATAAATGGCACAAACATACACAAGACAAAGTTCATTCGCAGATGGAGATACTATCACAGCAGCTTTATTCAATAATGAATATAATCAATTAGTAAATGCATTTACATATAGCTCAAGTAGTGATAGTTCTACAGGGCACAGGCATGATGGAACAGCAGGTCAAGGTGGTAATATACATACTATAGGTGACTTAGACTTTTTAAATAAGATAGTTGCAGATAGTACAAATAATCGATGGGGCTTCTTTGTTGAAGTATCCTCTTCAGCAGTAGAACAAATTAGAATAGCAGATGGTGTAGTATCACCAGTAACAGATAGTGATGTAGATTTAGGAACGAGTTCACTATACTTTAAGAATGCTTATATAGATGCAATAACAACTACAGGTAATGTATCTGTAGGTGGTAACTTAGATGTTACAGGAACAATAGACTTTAGTGATTCAGCAATAACTAATGTAGGAAGCATTCAATTAGACAGTATTGCAGGTGATGTAGATTCAAATACCTCAATAACTTTTAGTGGCTCAGATGTAATTACTGTAGCAGCAGGAGGAGATAACCAAGTTACATTTACAAATGGAGCTATCGTACCTTCTACAGACAATGATATAGATTTAGGAACAAGTTCAGTAGAATTTAAAGATGCTTATTTTGATGGTACAGTTACAACTGATGCTCTTGTAGCAGATACAGCAGACATTAATGGTGGTACAGTAGACGGAGCAACAATAGGTGCTAGTTCAGCAACTACTATTGTTGGTACAACTATACAAGGAACAACTATAACAGCTACTACAGCTTTCGTACCTGATGCATCTGATGGTGCTGCTTTAGGTACTAGTTCTCTAGAGTTCTCAGATTTATTCTTTG
>Ga0208299_1000626_pt1 | contig 31429 bp, 38 predicted proteins | sample 15_taG_FD_184089 | JGI IMG/M metagenome (GOLD analysis project Ga0208299, IMG submission 184089) | Marine viral communities from the Subarctic Pacific Ocean - 15_ETSP_OMZ_AT15312 metaG (SPAdes) (version 2) | ecosystem: Environmental > Aquatic > Marine > Oceanic | place: Pacific Ocean | collected...
AAGCCTCCGGTCACCGCCCGGGCAAGCCCCCGGGGGTATCTGGGTTTGCATCGGTTGGTTTGGGTTAGCGTGTGAATCTGGGTTTGCAGGCGTGTGGATCTGGGTGCGTGTGAATCTGGGTTTGCAGCGGGGGGGGTGTTTTGGTGTGTGATTTTGGGGGGTGTCGGGAATCACGGGGTTTTACTTTTGCTGTGTCAGGGGTGCTTAACCGGTGACCTCCTAAATGGGGGTTTTTGGGCAGTGGTGCAGGTCAAGCCGTGTTTTTGGTGACCACCCTGGCCGCGGAAAGGTGAGGGTCGCGTCGAGCACCACGCTGACCACCCAAACAGCCCATTTCAAGCAAAACCGCAGGCCACACCCACAAAACAGTGACCACCCCCACCCAGGGAGCCAGGGTAAAACCCCGCAATAAGCGGTAATCCCCTACTTGACCAACGAAGCAGACCCATCCCCCAACCGCTCCGCCACAACACCCTTCAACACCGACAACACCGCCGCCATCCCAGCAGCCACAGCCAACTCCCACTGCTCCGCCCCCAAATCAAACAACTGATCCGCAGACAAAACACCAAGAGCCGCCTGCAAAAACGTAGCAACCACACGCTCAACAAGATCCTTCGACAACATAACTACCTCACAAAATCAGAGCGCTAGCAAGCGCTTGGATGGGTGTTTCTGGGTTTTTTGGGGTGTTTTGGGGGGTTTGGGTTGGGGTTTGTTTTGGGTGGTTGTGGGGGGGTTTGGTTTGTGTTTGGTTTGGTTTGGTTGGGTTCTGTTTGGGTCTACTGTTAGGTGTTGTTTAGGAGGGTGATGGCTGCAGCGGTTATGGCTGTTATGAGACTTGCGGGGACTGTGTACATCCAGCGTTCTACGAGTCTGATGCGGTGTTCGATGTCTCGGTTTCGTCGGTCTTGGGTGACGATTAGCGTGTCGAGTTTTTCTTCGATTCCTTCGAGCCTTTCGTTTAGGACTGCGAGTGTTACGGCGGTTTCGGTGTCGCTCATAGTGCTTGCCAGGTTGTTTCGTCTACGGTGCCTGTGGTTGGGATGTTGAGCGTGCTTTGGACGAGTTTCGTTGTTTTGCGGGTTTCGGGGCCGAATTTGCCGTCGACTTCGAGGAAGTAGTTTTCTTCTGTTTCGGTGTCCATGAGGATTTCGTTGCAGATGGCTTGCCATTCGAGGACTAGTCCGTTTTCGTCGCCTTCTTGAATCGTTGCTTCTGGTTCTGGTTCTGGTTCTTGTGGTGGTATCCAGGGGCATTCGGTTGATAGACCCGTGTCGGCTGTTGTTGTTGCGTCTGTGTCGTCGGGCCAGGAACGCAGGTAACGCATTGTTGGTTCCCAGTGGTCGACGTGGGTGCCGGTTGGGTATTGGACTCCTTTCGACGGGTATTCGTCTAGGAGGTCTGCTTCGACGAGTTCGGCGATGAGTTCGCGGACTGCGTCGGCTTGTTTGCGTGTGAAGGGTTCTTCTACACCGATGGAGAGTATTTGACGCACCATGGGGTCGTACCACGCTTCATCGGATACGTTGCCTTTGCTGTCGACTGTCCAGCCGTGGAGACCAGTTACGTCACTGATCCACAGTTCGTTTGCCATGCCGGTCTCCTACATAGTGGGGCTGGTCACAGATTAGTCGAAGCGGCGTCTCAGTAGCGGAGCCCTGCGGAGATGCACCGTGGTGGGGGAAACGATTTTGACGATGGGGGTTCTTGGGAGACGGGTTTCGATTTGTTCGAGAAGGGCAGCGAGTTTCGTTACGGTTTCCTCGATCGTGGTGTCCGTTGTGGTGCTCATGAACAGCCCGTTGTTTCTCCGCAGTCGGGACAGATGTAGCATGCTCCTGCTGGCTGCGTCGGGGCAGCGCAGAAATGACACCGGTTCTTCGTGGGTGTTTGTGTTGTAGGTGTGCAGTAATCGGTGTCGTTCACCGTTCCGTCCTTTCGTAGGGTCCCCCAGTTTGCCACATCAAATCGGATAGGTGGCCTGACCATTCCGCATTCTCGACGGTTCCTTCTGTACACTTTCGGGTAGGTGGCCTATACGAGGAGTACCTGATGCGTTACACGATTGAAGGACCAGACAGATCCATCAAGGTTCACGGGCTTCGCGACGAACCCGTAACCGTTGCCTTCCTGCTTCACCTCCCGAACGCTTCACCACGAACAGCAGCGATTTTCGGTAGATACGCTGCGAGCCAGTGGGCGAAACAACCCGAATACGCTTGCTTTGAAGCGAAAGAGGGATCGGCGATTGTGCGCTGGACTGGTAGCGAACTGATACTCAATACACCCGAGCATCTCAACAATGTTTTGGTTGGTGCGTTGAAGCAGCAGCGTGCCCGTGGGGAATCGTTGCAGCGTCCCATTTGGGTTGTTGACGCCGACGTGTCGGTGCTGCGTGCGTAAGAACCCCTTCTCACCTGACAACTATCCAGGGTCCACGCCAGTTCCTCAGCAAATGAGGAAGGAGATGGGGGCATCGTGGGGGTTTTCTGCCCCTGCTGTTTCTTCTTCAGCGGTTCTTGTGGAAAGGTCCACGGTTGAGCAGTTGAAGAATCTTTTGAGTGCTATTTCGTCGACGTTTCGGGATCATGGTATGTTCGACCTTGCCGCTCAAGCGGATGATGTCGCAGCCCTACTCTAAGGAACATTTGTGCCGATCATTTGTACTAAGTCGGAGTCGTCGTATGTCGCTGGATGCAGGTGCGACGATTGCCGAGAAGCACACACCTCTGAAGAACGGAAACGGCGCCACAGCCGTCAACCCATTCACCAATCCGAGCCCGACACTTTGACCCGAGCGCAACTGTACAGGGCTCGTGGTTGGGACGACTAATCGCCAATGTTTTCATGCCTGCCCCCAGCGGAACTCTTCCCGCAGTTTCAAAAACCAGCGCCCCAGATCGAACGTGGTTGCCTCCTGGTTGGCTTCCGATAGTTTCGCCACGGCTCGCTTCTCCCCTGCAGACAAGCGGTCTGATTCGTCGCTGTCTAAATCGTGCCTAGCCAACGTGTCTGCTATCCCGACAGCCATGACAGCCATGCGTTGCACAAAGCGCGGGTGATCCATGCCGCCTGGGCCGTCGTACTCGTTTCGCAACTGAAGTAAGTCAGCGGCCAATGCCCAGGTCACAGTAGACGGTTCCCTTATTTGGCATGCCCGAGCCCACGCCGCTGGGCTTTCCTCCCCTCGGAACTCTTCCGCCTCGAACCCTAGATACTCGGCCATGTCGGCGAGTTTGGTTGCCTTCACGATTCTTCTCTGCGTTTCATACGGGTTCACAAGATCAACCTGATCTTTGAACGCTTCTTCGTCAAATGGGTGATCGCTCCCGAAATGGCATCCACCTGGTCGTCGTGGCCTCCTTTGGGGAACTGGACGCATTCGTCTATCAGGGGTTTGTTCCAACGGGCTTTCACTAACCGGACGTTGCCCATTTCGCATGCCGAGGAGAACACCCTGGCTCTCTCCACCTTTGTTCCAGTTGAACGAACCCCCTTGAACGCGTAACCGACCAGGGCCCCTCGGGCGTAATAGTCGATGGTGTTCACGCCGCCGGAACCGGGTTCCTGCTCCATCCAAATCGGGACGCCGGTTCCGTCCATTTCCGCTGTTTTCTTCACTATCCGCTCCACGTCCGCTGGGGTGCCGCGCATCCGTTGAATATCTAAAACGTAGTAACGCCCACCGGATAGGCCGACTAGCGCACCGACTGTCCAATCGGGGTCCTTGCCTTTCGCCTCCGCCGTGGCAGCGAGATCCCAGAAACGCAGTTTTGTTACATCGTCAGGAGGGTGGTCCACGGTGTCGAACCAGTCCTGCTCGAACATGCCGCCCTTCTCAGTGACTTCCCAGTTGCCCTCCAAGAGGCGGGCGCGTTCCACGGCATCCAACTCTTGGAGGCTCTCCGTGTACGCCTCCTGGTCCAACGACGGGTTATCTGAAATGAGGGCAGGCATAAACTTTCTGTTGCCCTCCGAGTTGAGAAGGAACCTGTCGTACACCCATTCGTTGCCGCGGCCACCAGGATTCGACGCCGCCCTGACCCTGAGGGGGACATCAGCGAGAGTCATCCCGCAATCAGGGCAGGCCATCAACGATGGATCAGGGTTAGGTTTACGGACACGGGAAAACCCGACGTACAAGTACACCCTGTCGGTTCCCCACTGTGTCAACTCGTCCACGCCAACGAACTGGTAGGCAAACGACTGGAAGTTGTACCGGTCCTCGTCTCGTTCGCAGTGCCCCAAGGTGAGTGTCGCCCCAGACGGGAACGTCCACCGCTTGTTCGTAACGTTGTATGTGACGCCCTGATCTTTCAGCCACTCAGTAGTGCGGTCAATGAACCCATCGGGTCCTGATAGTTGCGGGAAAGTCTGCCGGAGCAGCAGGGCGCTGTACCCAGGAACGCACACGTATTGGAGGGCTGCTATTAGCAGCGTGTCTGTTTTCCCCCCACCGGCCGCTCCGCCGAACAGGGCTTCTCTAGTCGTCGTCCACGACAGGAACGCTTGCTGCTTCGGATGCGGGGCGTGGGGGAGGGTCAACGAGCACGGCTTCTTCCACTCCATCAGCGTCGCCAATTGGTCCCTCGTCGTCGTCACCGGTTTCTCCATCCCAGGCATCCAATACGTTCGATGGCAAGTCTCCTGCGTCCACAAGTGCTTCTAGAACCTTACGCTGCCGGTCACCGTCTAACTCGTTTGTGACGTTGACGTGGGCGTTGAGTTGCTGCACCGGGCCGCCATGTGCCCCCGTGATTTCCAACCGAGTCGCCGGATCTGACCATCGCTCAGGGAATGCTTTCGCTAGGAACCGTTCCGCTGCACGCCAGTCGCCGTCCGCCGCCTCGGTGTACCAGCGAGCCACAAGGGTTGCTTCGGCCTGAGCGCGGGCATCATCCAACTGGTTTACGAAATCCAGGTACTCCTCCTGGATGGGGGTAAGGGAGATTCCCGATGCCCTGTCTTCCCTGGCGGCGTAACCTTTTTTGCGCCAGTCGTAGAACGTGAATTGTGAAATGCCAGCCGCCCTGTACGCCGTCTGCTGGTAGTTGCCTGCCGCTATGAGTTGCAGAAGGCGTTTGCGTTTCTTCTCAGATAGTTTGATCTTTGGGACGGGTTGATCAAAGTAGACGTAGCCTGGGGCTTCGTCTGTTTCGTCGCTCACTTGACTGCCACCCATCCAGCGAAATTCATCCACCGCCAGAAGCAGTCGATCTGGTTGAAGCCGTTGCCGCCGAATCCGCTGCCGTTGAGAAGGTTCTCGTTCCACCGCGCCAGCAACGGGTCGAGTACGCCCTCAAGGCTGAGGCGCTTTCGTTCGATTTGCTCGTCTGTGTAACCCATGGTCCTCTTGTGATCGTGGTAGATGCCGATCATGTCCTCGTCCAAGCGGTTCGTCGCCCCGATCACCTTTTCCACCAGCACGAGTCTTCCGCCTGGGCGGAGAACTCTGGCGAACTCGTCGATGATCCGTTGGCGGTGAACAACCGGAGTGAACTGAAGCGTCAACACGCAGAGTACCACATCAAATGACTCGTCCTCGAACACCAAGTGTTCCCGCAAATCCTGGTAGGCAAACTCGTACCTGTCGTCATCAACCAAGCGGGCTCTTTCCAGCATTGGTTCTGAAACGTCGATTCCGCATAGCCGTCGAATCGTGTGGCCGTTGCGTTTCGCGTATTGGTCCAAACCTATTAGAGCCAGCCCATTGGAGCAGCCTGCGTCGAGCACCGAATGAACGCCGACAGGGTCAACGCCGAGCGCCAACGCTGGGATTGCCATAGCGTTGACCGACTCTCGCATTTTGCGGTAATCGGGGATGCTGCGTTCCAGCATGTCGTCAAAGACAGCGGCAACGTCTTCGTTGAATTCCCAGTCAGCCTCTGGTGCAACCGTGTCGCGCATAGGCGCAGTCTAGGGCAGCAGCGTCTTCCAAGGCTGGGAATCGTCCCGATTGGCGTCTCGGCAGTCGATTCCGTTTGCCTTGTACATCGATCGTGAAAACTTGTTGGACTCGATAGCGAAATACAAGGCGGGGTCCTCGCCGTGTTTCGGCATGATGTGCTTCTTCAGGTATCGGGCTTTCGCCTGGTGGGCCCTTAGGGCTCCCTTGCCAGATGGGTCCTTCCACGGGTTGAAACACACTTCGTTGGGTTGCCAACCCGTCAGGCTTTTGATGCGCTCCAGGGTCATGTCTTCGTACATGACCGACCGAGCGGTGCAAAGGATGACGTATTCGTGTTTGAGGAGGCTTACGAGCCACGACCTGTACTCTTCGACCTCCTGAACGAACTTTGACATGGGTCGGTGTTTCGGCATTTCCTTGAAGTTGCTTGATAGCGCAACATTCAAGTCCTGAAGGATGATTCGCCCAGATGGCCCGAATGCGATATCGCTCTTAGGTTCTGGCGCGAAAAGAGGCGTGTCCATGGCCCCAGTTTAGAGGGCCATCCCGAGTCGGCGGGCGAAGGCGTCGAGCGCCTGTTCTGATCGATCAAGGTTCCCGTCGGGGAATGGAAGATCGAACTCGAATCGGATCGCTTCGGTCAGGGCCGTCGGGTCGATTTCTTGTGGGCCTCGGCACACGGCTTGCACCAATTGGTTGGGTTTGTACAGGTACGCCTGCACGTCGTAGAACCCGATGCCCCACAGGTCGCGCCACTCGTCCTGCGAGAAGTACTTCTGCGCTTTCGGGTGTTTCATCAGGTCCGAAACGACGACTCCTTCTTCGTAACCGGCGGAGAACGACGAATCGAACTGGGTTTCATGATTGGAAATGTTGTCCTTGAAGCCCATCGCTGCCGCGTACCGGTCGGCTGTTCGTGAAATCGCTCCTGCGTATACGGCCGTCCCAGGGTGTGAGAGAGCAGAGACGATTCTGACGATGTGTTCTCTGTCCGTGTGGAACGGGACAGAGTTGAGGACCGACGCCAGGAATATCGAGTGGAACTCGGTTCCGTCGGCGACTCTTCCAAGGAATACGTCAGTGATATATCGAGCGCCGTCTATATCAAAACCTGCGTCCTTGCCGCCCGTGTAATACGGCTCGAACGCCACACAGTCGACGTTCATTGTGTCCCGCATTACGAGAGACTTGTCCAGCAGCCCCGCTCCAAAGTCCAGAACTGTTGTCCCGTACCAGCGTTTCCAGGCTTTGACGTGCTTCTCGTTGGTCGGATCGAACGTTGACGCTGCCCGCTGTGTCTTCCCGGATCTTGACATGGCTGTTATCAAATCAGCGCACATGGTCGGCATCAGGAAATTCTGCCTATTACTGGCTCGCCGAAACGAGTTGTAGCGGAGAATGTCGGCGTATTTGCCCTCCAGGTCGAAGTCCATCGACAGGTGATTCAAGAGCAGGTTGGCCAAATCGACCTTGTTGTCGTCTACTACAACAACTTGAACCTCGGGGATGCCGGTTTCTGAAGCGTGCTGAAGCCTTCCGACGCCGTTTACAACCTTGCCTTTGCGGGACACAACTAGTGGGATCGACGTTCTCCCCCAGTGGTAAAGGCTTTCCGCCTGTCGGATCGCGTGCGGGTGGAACTGCTGAATGTTCCTCCCCGCCAGTTCTCTCGTATCGTCCTCTCTGAGCCTCATACAGGGGAACCAGGGGTCAGACCCCACCTCTATGGCTGGGAGGCCCCTGAGGGCCTCCAGAACAGCGCTGACGGGCAGTCTCTCGGACAGGCTTTCCCCTGAATCTTGCTTCTCCATGTCATTCGTTGCACGATTAAAGACAATGTTGATGCCGCGGCGCCTCTCAATGTCCAAATCCTTCAGCACAACCGCTGGGACTTCCGTCGCTCCAAGATCTCGCGCCGCATCCAACCTTTGGTGGCCGGACAGCACCTCCCCCTCGTCGGTGACGTACATGGGGAGCAGCCAACCCAACTTTTCGAGACTCGCCTTAACCAATTCGAAGCGGCCAGGGTCAGTTCGCCGAGGGTTGTACGGGGCTTTAGACAGCGTCTCAATATCGACCAACACCGGGTAGACGAACTTGGGTCGCCGCTGCTTCATTTCTTGAACTCGTTGTTCCCTGTTGTCGGATCAGCGACAGACGCCCACACCTGGAACTGCGACGAGTCCAACTGAAGCAACTCGCCGATACGCCGACCGCGTTCATCCTTTGTCAAATACCCCTCGGCCATGAGTGCCTGCTCCCATTCGGAGTACTGCTTGCCGCACGTCGAAATAGTGGACCCGCCGATTTTGATCGTAGCGACGCGTCGGACATCGCCGGGAGCCCCGATCATCGCAACGGGGTCCCGTTCCTGAGGAAGGTCCTTCAACACGTCGTCTATGTCGACGGGGGAGAACCCTGTCCCATCGAGACTGTCGAGATCCATCAACGCCGACGCCAACGCAGCGTTGTAATAACCGGCCTTATCTGCCAAGCGGTTGTCAGCCAGCATGATGCGAGCCGCCTCTTCGTCTGTTACATCCACGAACGTGACCGGGATTGTGTCCCACCTGAGAGACTTGACCGCCTGCCAGGTGTTGTTGCCCTTGAGGATCAAGTTCGAGGATTCCTGCACGACAATAGGGCGATAGATGCCGTTGACGCGCAACGATTCCGCTATCGCCCCCACATCCCCCTGACGGGCATTCTCGGGGTGGGGTTCAACCGAATCAACCGGCACCCACACGCATCCGTCTAACCCTGGATGCTGAGGGGTTTCACCCGAAATGTGCCCCCACCGTTTCCCCTTCTTCGTTGGTTTCGCCTCAGGGGCGTCGGTTAGACCCAGACGTAGCCGGATCGTTTCCAAGGCCTCCTTCTGGTCGCCCATAGCATCGAGCCACTCTTGGAAATACCCTGCCTCCACAAGCAGAAGGTTTTTGCCGACGTGGATCTTCTTCGTTGACGCCTCCACCGGGTCGGCGTCGTCAGGCCCGCCGCTGAACAGGTCCTCTTCGTCCTCCAACTGTTGGAGTTGTTCCAGTGAACGTCGATCCCACCCTGTTCCTTCAAGGTCAGGGCGGAGGCGCTCAATCAGTTTGATCAGATTGGGACGGTCATACGTCGCCAGGTCCGATGTCCTGTTGTCGGCCAACAGGATGCGTTTCGCCTGGGCATCGTCAACGTCGACATAGATGACAGCGATCTCTCCCCAACCTAAAGACTTCGCTGCTTTCCATGTGTGGTTGCCCGCGAGAATGTCGCCGTTCCTGAGATCGGCGACAATCGGGGAGTACTGGCCATTGACGCTGAGGCTTTCGGCGATCCCCTGAACATCCCCCCTGCGTGGATTCGCAGGGTGGGATTGAACAGAGTCAATCGGGACAACCCAGCCGTCAAGGTCTGTGGCTATGTCCGCCACTAAGCGGCCTGTGTGACCTTGTTGTGCTCCCTGCCGTGGGTCGTCCACTTGTGGATCCACTGCTTGGAACACTCAAGAGCCTCAGCGAGGTTCTCCAGTGTTTCACCGTGCTTGCGGGCAAAGCGAAGGTCGTCCAACAGGGCATCCTGAGCCTTGTGGTAGTTCTCCTTTGCCGCGACCATGTTGGCGTGGCTGTCCTGCACCAACTGCACGATTTCCTCAACGGGTTCTGTTCTTCTTCTAGGCATAGCGCTTCATTCCTCTCAGGGCCTTCGCCCATAGTTTGTCAGACTCGGTTTGAGCCCAAGTTCTTGCCTTGCTTACTTCTTTTCCTACACCAACGGGTTTGAGCCCCTCGGTTTCTATGTCGTGCGCGGATTTGCCGGACAGTTGCTCACTCTCCAGTCTCGCCAACCGTTCGTTACTCGGCGTCGGGGACGACAATGTCCACCCACCCTTCGTAACCGTGCTTTTCGAATACGAGTTCCGCTCGGTAAATCTTGTTGTACCGGATGGCGACCGTTGGGCCACTCACCTTGATGCTCTCTTCTGGCATCAGGATGATGCCGGGCTCATGGTCATCGATCATCACGCCGTTCATCACGATAAAGCCGTCGTTGCCGACGCTGATGACCGTGTTTTCGTCAATGATTTCCCAGCCGTAAAACACCCTCAGTTTCCTGTTCAGGTTCATGGCCAGGCGCGCCATCATCGACACCGCGATGTTGTGGGCGATGGACGCCGCCAACGCTGGGTCCTGATCGCCGACGTGTCCGCTGGCTATCTTCAACGCTGTGGACCACTGGTCGTCTGCAACCTGCAGGGCGCTGGCCATCTCGTCGAGATCGTGTTGCGGAACGTCTTCACGCCCGCGGGCCATGTGTCGTCTTGGCTTGTTTGTATTCATGTCTTCCTCATTGTTGTTTGTCATTGTGTCCTCGCTATAAGAGTTTTGACGAGGTCGTTGAGGACGCTGTCCTCTGATCCCTCGTCGCCGTCAGTGACCGCATCCACTACGACCCTTTTCTTCTGGATCAGTTCGTAGATGTCGTCATCGATGGTTCCGTCGGCCAGCATGTACCACGCTGACACGTTGTTGCTCTGGCCGATGCGGTGGCAACGGTCCTCGGCCTGGTCATGCTCCGCTGGGGTCCAGCCCTGCTCAACGAACAGAACGTCGGACGCTGCAGTGAGGGTGAGGCCCACGCCGCCAGCCTTCATGTTGAGAACGAGCACACGGCTCTCAGGGTCTCCTTGGAAGGCGTCGATTGCTTCCTGACGCTTCTCCATGGAGTCCTTGCCAGCGACCCGCAACCCACCGTAGCGGTTGGCAATCCCGTCCACCACGGAGATGTGGTGGGCGAAGACAACCAACTTGCGGTCGGTGCTGTCAAGGAACGCGTCGATCCACTCGCATGCCGCCTCGACCTTGCCTTCGCCTGCGAGACGCTTGAGGGTCGTGATCTTTGCGAGATGGTCGGCAGTGTTCCCACCGGGGCCGTTCTCTGAGAAGTACGCCAGCGTGTCAGCCTCGGCTGCACGGTACTCCTTGATGGCGGGGCCGCTCAGGTCGACCTCGATGGTGTAGCGCTCCTTCTCAGGGAGTTCGGTCAACACGTCGATTTTGTTCCGTCGGACGTAGCACGTCTGCCGGAGCGCCGTGTTCAACTCTTCCTCGTTGGAGGCACCCGAGAAGTCCCAGCCCCACCCGTTGTGCTTGGCGTTGCAGTAGCGCTTGCGGAAGTTCCACGAACCACCAAAGTCTTCGATGCGGTCCAAGATTTCCAACTGTGACACCAACTCGACAGGGCGGTTCAGAACGGGCGTGCCGGTCAGCGCCAGGACCATTCCCTCGGTGGGGATGGTTTCAGCAATTGCCTTGAGGGCCTTGGTGCGTGCCGCTGTGTGGTTCTTCGCGTAGTGGCTCTCGTCAAAGATCAGCGCCTGAAAGCCGACGGCCTTCAACGCATCCTGCTGCTTTGAGAGGATGTCGTAGTTGATGATCACCACGTCAGCGTTCTTCACGCCGACCTTGTTGTCCACGATGTGCGTGGTCTTGCCGGGCAGCCACATGCGGACCTCGCGTTGCCAGTTGTGCTTCAGTGAAGCGGGGCAGACAACGAGCGCCGGGTACGTGCCGCCTGCCTGCACCGTTGCGAGGGCCTGAACGGTTTTGCCCAACCCCATCTCGTCGGCGATGAATGCGCGGCGCGTGTCGAGGGCGTAGCGGATGCCTGCCTTCTGGAAGGGCCTGAGAGCGAGCGTCGCCCCTGTGTCGGGATGGACTGTCCCCAGTCCCTTGACGACGAGGTCGGCGTCCTTGGCTTCTGAGTCGACGCCGCGGTTGACAGCGTCGGCTGCGCTCTTCTGCAACTGCGCCTTGATCTCAGGGTCGATGTCAAAGCCGTGAACGGCTGCAACGCCGAGAGCCTGCTGGGCCGACGTTGCGGGGACCACCCACACCTTGCGCTTAGAGTCCCACCTGCGCCCCGTGATGGCCTTGACGGCATCGACGACATCGCCCTCGTAGTCGAAGGTGAATACGAGGCTGCGCCCCTCAAGGGCTACGGTTCGTACCGGGGCGAGAGCCTCGGGCGTTGCCGCCTCTTGGGTGGCAAGGGCCTCTGCCGCATTGTTATCTGTGGCGAATGCGTTGGCCTCCACGAATGCGCGGAGCATCCCCGCTGCGTCGACAGGGACGAGCCAGCGCTTCCTTTCTGGATCCCAGCGGGACCCAACGATTTTCCTGATAGCCGACACAAGGGCCCCGTCGTACTTGAAGGCGACAACGAACATGCCGTCTTCAAGGGTGACAGAGCGTGACAGGGCAGCCTCGCGGGCTCGTTCCGCTTGACGCGCTTCGTCACGGGCGTCTCCATAAACCTCGGGTGGGATTGGGAGGTCGGCGTAGAAATAGCCGTAATTCTCCAACTGGCCCTTGTACTTGGCCAGCATGCGGTACGCCTCCCAGGTGACGGCGTCCGACATTTCGGACGGATCCATCTCTACGACTCGGTGGCCGAACTTGGTATCGCTCCCGTTGAAGCCGACCCTGTCGTTGGAGGCGGCTCCGTCACAACGCGCAGCGATGGACGCGCAAGCAGCCCAAATGGTGGTTTTTGCGTCTTCGTTCATGGTCATGGTCATGTCTTCGCTCGTTTCGGTGGTTTTGGTGGTTTCACACACACATCCATACTACCACCGGTTGACCAAATTGCCAACCTCTAAGGGCTGGTGACGGGCGCCACACCGCTACGTCGCTTTGCTGTTCATCCTCAATGTGTGAATCTCCCGCGCCAGAGAAACCATCTGCTGAACCAACGGCTTCGACACACCCAACTTTCGGGCAATCTGCGAATACGTAAACCCGCCGCCATCGTTCCCGAAATCGCACGCCTCCTTCACGGAAAGGGCACGCTGCGTTATCACCGTCTCCCTGAACGTATGCAACGCTGGCAGCACCTTCGTGTTGAGAATCCGCGCCCTCTCCAACGGATCCTCCGTATCCATTGCTTCCCTCATCAGGGAGTCCAGTTTGATCATCGCTCCCCTATTTCGTTCACGACGATCAAAGCCCGATCGTCGCCGCCGTCAACCTGCGGAGCGCGAAACTCCAAAGCCCGCACAAAGTTCGGCCCGTCGTCAGGCAGAACCCCAGCGTCCACCAACCCGTCTATGCATGCTTTCGCCACCGGGAAATGCCCACCCGTGTCAGCCATGTGACGACGGTCCTTCCGCAGAGGGATAAACACAACCTCGATCGCCCCCAACGAAGGAACCTCCGCCTCCGTCGCCGCATCGAACGCCGCTTCCCTCCAAGCCTTCACCAACTTTGCCCGCTTGTGGTAGTGCATGGTTCGTTCGCCATTCAGGGTAAACAACTTCCCTGGGATCACAAGAGTCCAACACCGGTTCACATAGGCAGCCTATCCGCCCGCCGTTCGTCATTTGAGGGATTCCCTCGCCTCGCGGATCAGGGCAACGACTTCATCGCTCCGCAGGCTCTCCCCACGGCCCAACGCCGGACGGTAAATCTCGGTTTCCCTGCAGGCCCCGAGGTGCTCACGAAACTCCGCCCACGACGGCCAAAACTTGCAACTGTCCTCAACGCTCTTCGCCGCCTTCAGCGCCTGGTCAAAATCAAACGGGGCGAGGTTCGACGCCCAGTTGTGGACCTCTTCGGTGCTCAGCCGCTTCGACGGGAATGACACGGACAGTTTCGCCAAGACATAGTCCGCTTCATCCTCAGTCATCACGCCCACCGGGTTCCCTTGCGGCCATTCGCCTTGCGTTGAACAGCGTGCTTCGTGGCCCCCGCCTTCTTTTTCTTTTTGAGGTCCTCTTCACGGGCCTTGTCAAGGTCTTTCTTCGTGAACGTCCCGTCGGTGTAAAGCGTGTCTATCGCCATGTCGTTCCTCTCTCGCTTGTTTGATTGCGTCCCACCCCTTCGGAGTGGTTGTTGTTTCTTCCACCGGCATCGTTGCCGGGTCTAACTCGGACCAGTGGTTGGCGAGCGCCATCGGGGTCATCGCTGCATTCGGAAACTTGCGGCGGTACATCTTCGCCCTCGCGTGAATTTCATCCTCTGTCGCCTTGGACTCCTTGAGTAACTTCACGGCGCGGTTGTAACGGCCGCGTTCGTTGCTGTTGATTGTCGCAGCGTTCACGCCGCAGGCTTCCATCAACGCGTCCCAGACAGCGTCACGCTTGCGTTGACGCTCTGGGCGCTTAGGTTCCAGAACGGTTTCATTACGGCTATAGGACGGTTCGGTGGTCAGGGCTTGACCACCCTGGGTAGTCAGGGCTTGACCACCCTGGGTAGTCAGGGCTTGACCACCCTGGGGTGTCACTGTGACCACCCTCGATTCGTCCTCATCGACCTGAGGGTGGTCACTGTGACTACCCTCATTCTCATTATCGGGGGTGTCATTCTCGTTATTGTCGGCGACGAGAGCGAGTTTCACCACCGGAGCGATGTCCATTTTCAGCGTGTACGACGTTGACTTTCGACCATTCCCAGGCGATGCCGCGAGAAGCCCCCGATCGGTTAGTTTCTTCACGCACCGCTGCACCGTCGACTTCGACAGCCGCGTATACCGACACAACGTTTCCAACGAAGGGAACGCCCCCTCCCCGCTCGGCTGAGCGTGATTAGCGATCCCCAATAGCACGAACTTTTCGTTTGTGCTGATATCGCCTTCCAGTTCTAAAACCCACACCATGCATTCGATTGCCACGAGGCCCCGCTAGTTAGTAGTTAGTAGTTAGTTATGAACACGCCCAATGACTGCTTTTACGCTGCGTTTCACATCGCAGAAACTGTCAGGGTCCACGCCAGGAACATGCGCCCGCAAAGCGGTCACCCTCCAGTCGCGGAAGGCGGCACACGCTAGCAGCCTCTCAACGACAGCGTCCATCCAAGGAGCAACGATCGCTCGCTCGCTGACGAATTCGCCGGTTTCCTGATCCAAATATTCGCGTTGGGCGATTTCATCTAGGGCAGTGTTGACTACGGCCCGAATAAGAACCTTGTTCTGCCAGTTTGTCCGATAGTTCGACACCCTTCGTTCAACTGTGAGGGAGCCGCGTTCAAACTTGCGGGTGTTCAGCCGATCCATGATCGTGACGAGCGTCGGGTTGGCCTCGTTGTCGATCTCACGAACATCGGCCTTCAAGGCTTTGATGACCTCTAACAGGTCGACCATCTGATCAGCCGTTCCAGTGAGGTCGCCGTCCTCGGCTGCCTCCTGAGCCTCTCTCAGCGTGTCGTTCAGAAGCAACGCCAGATCGCGGGCGTGCTCTTCGATCTCTACGATCTTGTCGTCAAGAGCCACGGTCGAACACCACCAGTCTCAAACCGGGACGGTCGGCGTTCTCGGGAGAGACGATCATTCGATCGACAATCGCAAGGAGGGAATGCCCCCCGTCCATTAGCGCCGACAACTCCCTAGCAGTGTCCTTGGGAATGTAGCCGAGGTGCCTGTCCCCAACGATGACCTTGATGGCATTCGAATCCACCGGGTTGTGGGCTTCGCGGACGAGGTGCGCCCGCAGGGGTCGGCCAGCGAGCGCAGAGGCACGCCCAACGGCAAAGATGTTCGCCGGATAGTCGGAGCCCCTGAACGTGACCCCTACGACAGGAACCTCGATTGGGGATCTAACCATTGGACGCCTCAAACAGGATGTCGTCATCGGCGAGGCTGTCGGTGTATTCGTCGCTGATCGTCGCCACGGCAGCATAGACAGCGTTGTACTGGCTACGGCTTGTCATCGGCCACACTCTGCCGTTGATCTTGTCATGTGCTGCACGCGCTTTGTCCTGGTACTCGTCGGACATTTCAGAAACCATTGACTTCAACGCGTCATGGGCCTCTTCCTGTGTGAACAGGTCAGGCCAAGAATCGGCAGCGTCGATCGTTGCGGCCTCTTCTTCAGTGACCTCTTCGATGTCGACGATGTCTTCCGTTTCGACTTCTTCCGTTTCGGCCTCTGGGGCAGGGACCAGTTCGGCAGGGGCTTCGACGCCGTGGCGGATCGCCGAATGCTCAGCCATCCGCTTCTTGTACTGTACGAACACACGAAGGTCGTCCGTTGTGTCTGGGTAGCCACCACGCTTCAAGGCACGCCCCAGCGCCTTTGTGCAAAGAATGTTCCACCCGTCGCTGAGGTGGTCGCCGCGCCCTCCCGTTGCATCCGATACGGGCTTGTACCCGACGATCGGAGATGGGTCGCCAGGGTGCTTGAAGATTGTGGCGACGCAGTACTGCTCGCTGCCCCCGAAGTTTTCAGGGATGCCGAGTTCGGTGCCTGGGGCGGCGTGGAACTCGACGCTGGCGTCAGGGTGGTCTTCTTTGAAAATCCCCCAGCGAAGCGAGGGGCTTACGTAGTTTTCGGCGATTTGCGCCATGTCTTATGCCTCCTGATCAGGTGGTTTATGGGTTCGACGCAGCGAACCGCTGTCGGTTGTCGCATCAGCAATGGCAGCGTCTAGAGCGACTATACCGTGGCGTGCCAGTAGACACAACCCTTTCTCAGATCTCTCTCCCCCCAGCAGAAGCGACCGCGTTATTGAACAAATGCTGCAAGACGTGGAACTGGCCGATCCCGCCCGTCAGATTGAACAGGGCGACAACATCCCAGTAGTCGTCATCCTGGGATTCCTTGATGTGGATGAAGGCATCCTCGTCAAACAGACGGACACCGCTGACCAGCGCAGTCGCTATCTGGTATTCGGGGACAGCGCAACCGAGGCGGTACCTGTAATTGACCATGCCCTCCATTCTGCCTTAGGACAGAGGAAAGGGGGGCTATGCGTCGTCGTCCTCGACAACAGAGAGAGAAGGCTCGGTGATGATGTCCGAATGCTGGGCGCGCATAGCGTCGATCAAAGCATCCTTAACAGCCATCTCCGCTGTCATCTGAGCAATCTGAGTTGTCAAACGGCTAATAACCGCCTGAACGTCGATCTGCGGGTCCGCAATCTGGGTATCAGTCATGAAGGGAGTCTACACGGTGGGATCGGCGACAGCGGCGATTGCCTCCTGCCGCGCCATGTTCCACAACTCCGTGTTCACCAGGGCCTGCACCCAGTTGGTGACAATGGCGAGACGCTCCTCGTCGGTTTCTGCCTCGTTGCCGAGGTACGCGACGAATGCCGCTATCTGGGTGTCGGGCATAGTGGTGGTAAATGTGGCCATAACGAAAGTCTACTCCTAAGTTTCGAGAACCGCCAAGCGGGATTCCAGGGATTGTACAACAGCGACCAAATCGGCAATGATCGCCTCGTAATTCCAGTTGGTCGGGACAGCCTCTTCAAGGTCATAGTAGTCCTCATCTGGGACTTCGTTTTCTGGGTCATTCGGACCCAACAAGGCATACTCATCATCTGGGCTGTACCACCCCCACCCACCATAGGTGTGATCAATATCCGCCACCTCTTCTGCAATGAACCCGCGCCGTTTATCGAACGCAGTCATAGGACTTGTCCCTGAAATCGTGTCCCCTTTCCAATAGAAGTCAACGGGACGGAGGGCAGAGATTCTTGTCAAAGCGTCAGAACCAGTTACAGTAGTGACCCTCTCTTTGTATCTCTCCGCAGAACTAAAATAGGTCATCTCCCACGAAGATGTCATCCCCATATAGTAAGTAGCGCTGGTGACGCTGGGGTATACGTAAAGATTGGTCCCATTAGTAGAGATTTTAGTAGTGCTGCTAGCACCGCCCTTTATGCGCGTAGTGCTCCCATCTGTGGTAAACCCATACCTGTTATTGCACATAACAGAAGTAACGGAAGGGTTGCTTATATAAGTGTGGGCTGTAGTAGCCGCTACCATTACGGTGTTACTAGCAAGCAGCGAAATACCCCCACCAGACACGACAGCGACTTTATCCGTAGTGCCTGAACCGACGGCGAACTGCCCAGCCGTCGCGTGAAGTCCGCCAGCGAAAGTAGTACACACGCTTGCTGTGCCGTGGTAAAATTTGACTAAGGATCCAGTGGACTCAACGCCGCCAGTTGTTAATCCGCCGTTGCCGCGCAACCAGCCACTTTGGTTCGAACCACCAGTCAGCACCATCCCGCCGCCAGTGGAGCCCTGGACCCAATTGCCGTTTGAGAAGTAGAGGCTTCCAGACAAGGTCCCGCCAGACAACGGGAGGCCAGCACAGGCAACAAGGTCTGAAATCGTGACTCTTTTGTGGGTCAAAGCGCTGCCGTCGTATATGGGCACCCAATCATCAGTAGCCGGAGTGGTAGTGCTCAGATTGTCGAACACATCCAACGCCAGGGTCGGCGTTGGCCCCCCAGGGTTTGTCGACTTCAAACCGCCTGAACTAACAGCGCCGACGTAGGTAACGTCACCGCCGCCGCCCAAGTCAAGAATGTCTTGAACGGTTATCGACCTGTGCGCCGAAAGCGACCCGTCATAAATAGCAAGTTTGTCGGTGGTCTGCGGAGTCACGGCTGTCATGTTGTTGATGTCGAGTTCAGTGCGAATAGCGTTGCCCACACGAACGACGTTGAGGCCAGCGTTGCTTATTTTCGTAAAGTCAATTGTTTCGCCGTCAGTGATTTCGGTAGACGTGCCACCGCTCGCTTTCGCATTCCACGAATAGCCGCTGGAGGTACCGGCGTCCAAAACGTCCTGAACAGTCGCGTACTTGTGCGTGAGGCCACTGGCATCGTAAACAGCGATTCTGTCCGTGCCGACAAGGACGGAAGACCCAATCCAGTCCATGTTTCCAATGTCGAGGGCTGTGCGGATCGTGTTCCCTGCCGGACGCGTTACTGCTATGCCAGCAGATCCGACGTTGGTGAAGTCAACACGGTCACCGTCGTTGACCGTGACTGAAGAACTTGTAGACGCGTAATTCGCTGACAGATCCCATGAGTAGGAACTGCCGGTACCGGCATCTAGGACTTCTTGAACGGTCGCGTACTTGTGCGCGCCAGCACTGGCATCGTAAACAGCGATTCTGTCCGTGCCAATGAGGACGGAAGACCCGATCCAGTCCATGTTTCCAAAGTCGAGGGCAGTGCGGATCGTGGTCCCCGCTGGGCGGGTTACCGCGATGCCAGCGCTACCAACGTTGGTGAAGTCGACACGGTCGCCGTCGTTGACCGTGACAGAGGAACTTGTAGAGGCATAGTTCGCCGACAAGTCCCACGAATATGAACCGCCGACGCTCACAGGATCGCCGCTCCAATAAAGCGTCCCAGAAGCGTTATACAACTTGTTCGTAACGACCGCTGGGGTGTTGGTCACAAACTCGATGCCGTTGCGTGGGACCTGGACCTGCGACCCCCCCGAAGACGTGCCAAGGTAAATAGTGCTGCCGTCAAGAGAAAGAGTGCCACCCGCCCACACCGTGATTTTGTCGGCGTTTGTCGTAGTTGCTGCAACCCTTATCCCCTCACCTGCCCCACCAGCCGACGGAGGGTTCCGAACTTCGACGTAAGTGGAACCAGTTCCAGCACCGGATTGCATTCGCAAACCACCAGAACTCCCGCTTATGCTCATTGCCCCACCGACAACAGAACCATAAGTTGTCGACAGGTTGCTCGACAACCACTCCAGGGCAGTTGTTGTTGTCCACGACCCATAGTCACTGGTGGCGACCCGCAAGCGAACCTTGCCCGAACCGCCCATCACCACACTGGTCCCATAGTTTGCGTCGCCCAACGTGACGCTTTTCGCTATCACATTTCCTGAAGTGTCAACCTGGAATCTGCCAGAGTTGATACTTATTTGGCCAGCGGTGAGTTTCCCCTTGATTTCCAACTCGGAGCCGTCCCAATGCAGCGAATTGGTAGAGCCACCAACGAAGAAATCGGTTCCGTCGGCCTTGAAACGCGGGTTGTCGTTGCCGGTAACGGCGGCGGTGAACGACGTGTGGTCCCCCCACCACATGTTCCCACTGTGGTCGATTGTGAAGGTCCTGGCCGAAGGCATTTCCCCAGCGTTTGAAGCCCCTGCGGGTTGTGGCATAACAATTGAAGACGTGATCACTTCCCCAGCGTTGATGTCAGACGCCGTAATGGTCCCAGCCAAAATCTCCGTACTGGTAATCGTCCCCGCCCTGATATGCGACGCGTGAATCGTGTCCTCACCAATCCACACACCAGTCTGCGACTCATCATCAGTGTCCAAAGACACCGAAACAGTTGAAGACCAATCACCCTCGGTGCCGTCCCAATTGATTGCCCGAGCCCGCACATAGTGGGTTCGGCCCCCCAACTGGGACAACAAGCCTGGGATGATGAACCCGTCCCCTGTTGGGACGAATGCTTGACGAGCAGCGGAACTGGAATCACCAGACGTTTGCCCGCCGACAGTTCTCGTCCAGGTATTGCCGGAGGCCCAATTGGCAGAGCCCCCAGTGGCATTCGAAACCTGGATCTCGTATTTGCCACGATTCCCCGACATCGTCACATTCGAGCCAGCGTTCAAGTCGTTGAACTTCACCAAAATGGCATTCAACATTCCGAACAAAGACAGGCCAGTAATCTGAGAAGGCCTGTCAGGGTCGCTTGACGTTCCCTCCCCAGACGCCGTCATCACAAACGTCGCCTCCGTAGAAGGATCACTGACGTGGCCCGCCTTTGAGATAGAACGAACGTTCGCCTTGTACGTTCCCCCCTTCGTGCCGAACCCGTTGACCTCCATCGTTTGCCCAGTGGAGCCGCGTTGAACAGGGCGCGAAAGCCTGTACTTCTGGCCTGTCGCGGCCGCGTTGTAAACCTCGGCCTCGTAGTGGGCGATCTCGTTTTCCCAACCAGCAGGCTGATCGAATGACAGCGTCGCCCGCCTTGACAAACCCTCCTTGTCGGAAACAACAGTCAGGTTCGTTGGAGGGTTCGGCTTCGCACTCGACGTGACGTTCTTTTGATTGATTTGATCCGAATACTGCTCCGAACTTTCCTTCTTCTCCAGGCGGGCTATGACATTGGACACAACGTCGCCGATTGTTACCTCAACCGCTGAAGACGACGGGCTGAGGCTCGCAGACAAGCCGACAACCTGCCGGTCTTGAACGGTCCCTGGCTTGTACTCGATGCGGACCTTGTCGCCAACAGCGAAATCCAACCATGCCTGAGTCGTATCTGTTTCTACATACTGGAATGTGAATTCGTCCAACGGGTCTTTGACATCATTCAAAGCCGCCTTTGTCGCCTCAACATTGCCCTGGCCGTGGGCGTTGTCATGGCCAACGAACCCTTCACGCCGACCATAGGTAGTCACCGCCGCAGAGTTTGTTTCGTGCTCGAATACCCACCCATTGGAGCCAATCATGTGGCTCCGCAAATCGGTGCGACGGAAAGCATTGGCCGACCGGACAGCGTTCGGGACGGTCAACAGAATCGTGCCGGTCTTATCCACCCCAACGCTTTTGGCCACAGAGATTTCACCGCTAGGGGAAACCATCCACTGTGCTTGTGCCTGCAACTCGGCGCACTGCCCCAAAGCGTCCAACATGTTTTGCCCAGACTGGATCTCAAACAGCCAGGTCACGTCGGCCGCCGGGTAAGTGCCTGTAGCGTTCCAGGCCGTCCCAGCCGAATCTGTTGTCACAGACATCCCCGACTTCAACGACAACGGCCACGACACTCCACTGCCGTTACGACTCGCTGCCCCAGTGGCGATATCGGCGGTTGCGCCAGCAACCGTTTCCTGCCAAGTCTGTGTGTTCCCAGTATCAGCCTCGTTGAACAGGTAGACGAAGGCGGCGCCGCCGTAAGCCTTGTACTTGGGGCTGTCGACCGAATACGTCCCAGCATCCAACTCGGCTGTAGTCGAATGAGAGTTGCCGAACCCGCGGTTCACGTAATTGACAAGCCCATCAGGGTCGGATGCCGATTCGTCCCACCCGTCAGGAAGAACAACCGCCCATTGCAAACATGCGATGAGGCCCCGCCCGCCCATGACAACACGGCGGCGAGCGCCCGCGTATTCGATTTCGGCTTCCTCAATAATGAACGTGAACACCAACTGGCCGGACCGCAACACCTGCAGGCCGTAGTTGCCTTCCCACGGGTACGCGCTATTGGCCGATTGGAAATCCGACAACCACGTTTCATCGAAATCGACTTCGAGGCTGCCGTGCCCAGGGGAGTTCAACATGTCGCCGAACTGCAGCGAGTGCCAGTTTGGTACGTGTGAAACTACAGTCAGACTGTCAGACGCCAGATTTACAACCCTTACGTCCCACGGGGTTTCCGCAGCCATTAGATGAACGCTTTGGTGTAGGAGATCGTGTAGGAGACGTTAGAAGAAAACGTGTTGGTCACGTTGGGACGCAACTGGAACCAATCGGTGGTCGTGGAACCGGTTCGGTCAACGTTGCCGGTTACGTCCGTCGACCCGATTTTCGCTGTATACGCAGTCGTGTCAAATACGACCGACCCAGACGGGGTCCCCGAATACGTCAACTTGCTGCCCGTTGTCGTATTCTCAATATATGGGTTCGCTGTACCGGATGGGAGGGTAATCGTCATTCGGGTCATCAAACCAGTTCCCCCAGGGTTGCCTGAAGCGGTCAACGTGGAAGCCGTTTTCGTCCCCGATGAAGAACACTCATACCAGCGGGGATCCATATACAAGATTGGAACCGTAAACCTCGTGTTCGCAAATGTCGTGTAATCCTCAGCCTGGATTTGCCCGTTTGCCTCACCGTAGTTGACACGGTACGCGGTAACGGGGCTCGACGGGGTGGCTTTCACGTTGCGAACCACCTGCAGGGGAGCGTCATATCCGCTTGCAGCATGGTTCGTCAGCAAAATCCCCATGACTGTGTCCCAATTGTCATGGAACTGGGCGCGTTGCCCGTTAGTCGTAGATGGTCGGACGCCGCTCGTGTTTTCGTCAGACACCCACATCGTCCACGTCTCGGTGCGCCCACCCATTCGTTTCCTACGCCACCTCAAACCGTGATCCATCGCAGGCGTCAGGTTCTCTCCGCGTAGAAGCGGCGTTGAATCAGCCAACGATTCAATAGAAAACCTGGGGCCAGCAAACGAGGTCCCGTTAACGGTGTAAGACTCAACCCATGCCATTGTTCACCAACCAACGTCCGTTCTGAAGGAGGCGTAAGAGGTGTAGATCCCACCCGATTCCCCTTCTCTGATGGATCGCGAAACGGCGGAAGCGGCAGCATCACCAACAGCCCTCGGATCGTCGTAAGCCGTTGTCACATTAACGGTAATAATCGGGGCGTAATTGGAAAACAATTTGTCTGCGCCCTCCAAAGAAGCAAGTGGCTTTGGCATCCTCTCATGCATGTAGCGCGGGGCGATGACATCGGTCGCCTGGACTCCAAGGCTGTACGCCCCCGTCGTTATTTCCGCAGCGTTGGATGCTTCGGGCGAGTCCCCATAGACCTCGCTAAGTAGGTTCGCCAGAGGGGAACCCCCGCCTTTAGGCGCAACAACCACGCCGCTTCCCTCTCCTTCCATGTCGTCAAGTTCTGTATTGATCCAGCCCAGCCCTGCAGCGACATCCTCGATCGCCGCTTTAACATCGTCGCTAAACATTTGCTCGAAGATTGTTTCGCCCTCTCCGCCCATCTCCAACAGTTCTTGTGCCCTGTCGACATTCAAACCCATTGTTGTAGCCAGACTCCCGAACATTTCGATGGCCTTGTCGCCTTCCATTTTCATCTGGGCCTGGGATTCAGCCACGGCCATGCCAGCGTCTAGCAACTCCAACTCTGCTTTAGCCACCGGGGACCCAGACGTAACCGACGCCTCAAACGCAGCCAACGCCTCCTGGGCGTCAAGGAGAGACAACTCTAGATCTTCCTGGTGGCCCTGCCCTAAACGGAGTGCCCGTTCTGCATCAGATACGTCACGCAACAAACTGGTTTTTGTCAACCTCTCCCTCCTGGTTGTTTCACCAGCCCCACCGAAATCGCGCCGCATCTTTTCCAGTTTCTTCCGAGTGTCCTCCAGATCAAAGACCGCGGACAGGGCGCGTGATACAACCCCTGTCCGCTTCCTCGCAACAGAAATAGCGTCGTCCACGAGTTCACGAAGAGCATCACGAAGTTTCGACCGTTCTTTTAAAACACCCTGAGCGATGCCTGCCGTGATGGGGCGCCCAACGTCGTTAGCGAACACGACCGATGGGGACCTAGCCCCGATATAGCCCCTAGAAGCGTTGACCAACTTTCTAAAGATCTCTTCAGTCGTGTCGAGAACCTCTTGTTCGCCGTCTTTCAGCCCCCCGTCGATGCCCAACATCATGTCGATGCCGATTTCATGACCTTTATCGGACAAAAAGTTCTGAGCGCGGTCCGACATCGCCTCAGCCGACCGCATGAGCGCATCGGAGGCAACGTCGTCGTCGTCGGCGAACATCAGCGAAATGTTCTCAGGGGTTAGATTCAAATCGCGGTACAGGCTTTGAAGAGCGTCGGCGTCCACGCTGTTGCTCAGCGCTGTAGCCGTGATCGACCCCAAGAATGACTTGAACTGTGCCTCAGCGTCTTCGGTGCTGCCCCCCGCTTCGAGAATCGCGGAGGCGTAATCCTGAGCCGCCCTTATCTGATCAACAATCGCCGTCTGGGACTCTCTGCCAGATTCAGAGAAGCGGTCAATCGCCCCACCCGAATCAAACAGCGAGTCCGCCATATCCTGCAAAGAGTCATTGAAGTCGAGATTGGAGGAGCGCAAATCCAGGGCCCTGCCAATGAGGTCGTCGAACCGTCGCTGCAGAGTCTTCGCTGCCTTGTCCGCCTTATCGAACCCCGTTTGCATTATTGTCATGGCATCGCCAACGGTGTCTCCAGCGTCATCCGCGGCATCCGCCAACTCAAGGTAGGTATCCCCTACGGCGCGGAGACGCTTTTCCGCCAGTTCCAAAGCAAGGTTTTGGCGATCCATTTCGCCGAGATCCCCATGCAGGGGATTCCTGTCGATCATTATTGAAGCGATGACGTACTGTTTAGCAAAATCGACATAGTAATCGTCACCCGTGAACTCTTTCCCAACATCATTACTGGTGTCGGCCAAGTGCCTGAGCCGCTGGTCGAACGACATAACGGCATCGTCGGCCGATTCAGCGAAATTGTCGACCCCGGACAGGCCCTGCGTAAAGGACCTGTCCGCTAGAGCGAACGCCACTTCGGACGCAATGCCCATCCGCTTAAAGTCTTCTGCCAGATTTGAAACCATTCCGGTCTTGATTAGAAGCGCCTCTTCGACATGGCCGCTTCTAATCAACTTGTCGAACTCCATTATCGGCTCAACCATGGCGTCAGACATAGGTTCAAGATATTCTCGGTAATCATGGGCCTGGTTGACGGCCAGGGCTCTTAACTCCGATTTGGTCGGCGTCTTCAGCCAGTCGCCGGGTGTTGGTGCCACCCCAGGCCGCCGGAAGCCCCCTTGATCGAGACGGCTAAGAAAGGTCGCCTGTGCATCTTGGACAACGAGCCGCGCCTCACCGAGGAAACGCTCCGTCCAAAGGCCCACCCTGAGCCGTGCGACTTCCTCCGCATTGTCCCCGCTGAGGAACCGGCTGATGGCCTCATCGACACTGCCCTCAAGAGGGTCGAACATCCGCTCGAAAAAGTCGTCCCGCCCAAAAGTCTGTCTGTATTCAGAAATCAGCGCCTTTAGCGCCTCTTGCGTTGCTTTGGTATCCCCCTTCCCGAAGAAAGTAGTGAGCATTGATTCTTCTGCCTGGAGCATCCCACCGATTTTATTTACGTCGGACGCCGCCTCGATCATTTCTTCGAAAGTCTGCTTGAACTGTTCAACAGATTTCTGAGCCTCCCCCACGGCGCCGACCTGAGCGATGGCATCTGCAAACTCCAACATCGGTTTGATGGCGTGTTCTCCCACAAGTCGAATGTCTTTGATTTCTGCTGCCAGGTCGGACAGTTCCTCGCCCGCTGACCGCCCCTTCCTCCCTAGATTAATGAAGACGGCGATAATGCCAGTTAGTACGCCGAGCAGGGCGAGCACTGGGATGGCTCTCATCGCCACCGAAAGGCGAACCATGGAGGCCGTTAACACATTTGTCGCTCCAGCCAGAGCGCCTGTCGTAACCACAGCACTCGTCTGAGCCATTGACATGAACGCAAACGAAGTCCCCAACTGCCCTACGATCAAAAGCAGACCCCCGAGGGTCGCAGTTAGCGTGATGGCAGCAACTGCGAAGGGGGCGACCCATTTGCTGGAAAACACCTTGACAAGAGAGGTAGTCCACTGAACGAGTTTGAGAAACACTTCCAACAACGGCAGAAGGGCTTCACCGAGTTCGATCATCGAGTTCTTCAGGTCCGCAAATGCTTTCCTCGTTTTGAACGCAGCGGTGTCCTGGACCTTCTTGAGTGCGTCGTCGGTATCTCCAACAGACAGAGAGAGCCGATGAAAGATGCCTTCGTTTTCCTGCAGGTTGGCGCCAGTGATATCCAATGCACCCGCCAAAGCACGAATATTAGGGAACACGTCAGCAAATGCGTCCTCGTTCTCGTTGGCGAGGTCCCGCAACCTCTTAAGAACCGCCAACAAGCCCTCTTCTTTGGCCTGGCGGCGCAACTCACCCTCGGCGATACCCATCTCTCTCATGGCTTTAGTGGCCTGGCGGGACGGGTCAAGAAGCGACTGCATGATCTGCCGCAACTGAATAGCCGATGTTCTAGCGTCTGTACCAGTACGAGTCATAGCAGCAATAGCGGCAGCGACCTCGTGGAACTCGATACCCATCGCAGACGCGACAGGGATGGCTTTGCCAATGGCAGGAGCCAACCGGTTCGCTTCAACCTTGCCTTCACGCACAGCAGCCGTGAGAACATCAACGGCCGCTGATCCGTTTAGATTTTCCGCGCCGTAAGCGTTAACGGCCGATGTGGCGGCGTCGGCGACAACAGCGGTCTTGCCCAACCCAATAGCGGCACCCTTGGCGGAAGCCTCCATGACCTCCATGGCAGAAGCGCCGCGCAAACCGGCGGACGACACGAAGAACATGGCTTCGGCGAGTTCCTGCGGGGCACGGCCGGTAGCCGAAGCAGTTTCTTTTACTGCCTTTGTAAACCGTTCCACGCCGCCAGCGCTGACGCCCACCAGGGCCTCAATCTTGACCATTGACTCCTCGAACGAGGCAAACGACTTGATCGCCACCCCGCCGATGGCAGCCATTGGAAGAGCAAGGCGTGTTAGGAGCATCCGCCCCGTTGTCTGAGCGCGGAATGCAAGCGTGTTCAGCGAACCCGACATCGCTCCCATGCTGCTAGTTGCCGCTTTTGTGGTTTTGTTAACCGGCGCCATGGCTTGCGTGTACGCAGCAGCCCCGCCCTTCACCCCAGCAGGGTTAAGGACAATATTCTGAACAAGCGTCGGAAGAAGAATCGGAGCAGCCATCACACCTATTCTCGCCTAGATGCGCTCAACACTCAAACGGCGTCGACACCCTCAACACCCAAATCGCCGCCAAGAGCGGTAGCCCACCCCAAAAGGTCAGTGGTTTTCCGGACCTTCTTCTTCGATGCCTTCGGAACAGAAATGGCCGCTATGACTTGGGCGGGGCTTTTTTGCCAGAACTCTTCGTAGTCTTGGCCGGTTTGGCACCAGGCTGAGATGGCTTGTTGCCAGGGGTATCCTTCTCCAACTCGGCGAGATTCTCCCCGAGTTCTTCGTTCAGAGTCTTTATCTGCGTGTCCAGCGCCACTTCCGCCTGAGTCAGCAGCCGACTCGCCATGGTAGGGTCCACGCCGTTAGCGATCGCCCACGCCACTCCGATCGCATTGCTGTACTCGGGTAAACGGCCCTCGATCATTTGTGAACCAACCACATCGACACTCTCACGCATAATCAACGCAAGGGTTCTGCGAAGGGTCGAAACCGGCTTGATCTCCATTTGAGACTGCCATTCTTCCAACCCGTCCCACACTTCTTCGATGTCGGCGATCGTGTTGTGAGTGAACTTAATAAACAGTTCCTCGGTTTCCTGCTCCCCTTCAGCGTCAAAGATTGGCACCCAGTCGCCATTCTCTTCTCGCACAGAGGCGATCTGCACAGGGACGCCTTTATTCCGCAATACTGCCGGTGTGTAATCCATGAACAAAGACTACACGAAGACGCGCGGAGGCGGCGACCTCTCAGCCGCCGCCTCTGGTACCCGCTCAGATTAGAACTACAGCGTCTCCGCCGTTTCAGCAAACGAAATGTTGCCGAATCGGGTCGGTGTCCCCTTCGGCTTGATCGCCTCAGCGGTAAACGTCGGAGAGTTGAAATCGTCTGTCGAACCAGAAACCAGCGAACCGCCAGTCAACTGGCACTTACCGAGGTCGACCTTGACGGTAGCGAGAGCATCGCCCGAAGTCTCCAGATCGTCAATCAAGAACGAAATCTTGAAGTACGGCAAGGTCGTGTCGTCAATCGGCAACGCCGCCGTTTCGCTGGAACCGGTGCCACCCGCGACAACCGTAGTGCCGAGAAGCACGGCGAGAACGTCCAACGACAACTCACCGTAGGTGCATGAAAAGTTGAGGCGGTCGATCTTGCCTTTCTTGGACAGAACGGAACCACCGTCACCCTTCAACTCATTAGTGATGAAATTCGGCTCCAGGGATACTTCCTGAATGCCGGGTACATCGACACCGGAACCCCAGGTCGTCGGGTTCGACGCTGTATCGGTGCTGACCGAATAGACCTTGCAGTCCTTTACGTCAAAGGTAATCGCACTTGTTGATGCGGCCATCATTCACTCCTTAGCGGGTCGCGGCCTTATTGGCTCTGCTCTAGTTTCCCAGCAGGCGCGGGCAAGGGGTGAGAGGGTATGGACTACCTATACAAAGGGGCGTGTGGTCAGATTCGCTGGGCTGCGAAGCCGATCCATTCCATTAGGTTGCTTCCACCCATGAGGTCGTCGCCTCGTCCCAGTTGTAGGGCCTGTCGTCGCTGGGGATCGGTGTCGGTGGTTGCCACTGGTAGTTCTCGTCTAGGGACCACGACGGGAAAGGTTGGGGGTCGTAAAAGCCCGTTCCGTCCCAGATGTAACCGGGACCGGCGAAGTTCTTGTGAAGCGGAGTTCCGCCCAATGTGTGAACCCCGGCGCGGGTGTTGTACGAGGTCTGAATCCATGTCCCGCCTTGGCCGAGGTCGTCGGCCATGAACTCCTGCCCCCGGTGTTCCTGATCGTCGGGGACAACGACCACCCGCAGGACTGTGTTGGTTGCGTCTATTTCAGCGAAGTGCGCCATCAGGCTGCGTACCTGATGACCACGATGCCCGACCCGCCAGTTCCGGTGTATTTCCCTCCGGAACCGCCTCCCGTGTTGGCGGTTCCATCAGTCCCAGCCCCACCACCAGGCGAAGACTGACCCCGGCCATAACCGCCCCCACCGTCGCCCCCGGCAGCGCCGTAGTAGAACCCACTGAACACAATGGCACCACCGCCGCCGCCTCCGGCGTAGTTCTGTGCCACACCTGTTTGGTAGTCGTTGGTGGGGCCATCGCCTCCCGCTCCACCATCGGCGCGCGTTGACGTAGTAGAGCCGTCGCTCCCGTCACCACCACCGGAACCGCCTGCGCCGCCGCCGCCGCTGCCACCCTTGTTGGTGTTCTCCTGATCGCCTGCGCCGCCATCCCCACCGTTTACGCCCGCCGAACCGGCGTTCGTCCCACCGCCGTATGCGTTGACCCCACGCCCCGAACCTCCCCCGCCGTTCGTAGCGTTGGGCGTGTAGGCGTTGTCGTCCACGCAGAAGGCACCCCCACCGCAGTCCGTGAAGTCGGTCATGGTTGTAACGCCACCGAGTTGGTCATTGACACCGCCAGCCCCGATGACAATGGTGTAGGACTTGACGGTGCCCGCCGCACCCGCGCTGGTGCGAAGGCTCCCCCCACCGCCACCACCGGGGAGAATCCACCAGTTGTTTTGCTTGGCACCCCCGCCACCCCCGACCATCAGAACGTCCATCGTTGCCCCTGCGGGGTTGGCAGTGATCTGGAAGGTTCCCGACGAAGTAAAGGTGTGGACCTTGTAGCCCGAGTAGGTGGTGACAGTCCCCCCGGTCGCTTCGATGAAGGCCGCACCACCGCTACTGGACACAACCCCGTGGTCGGCTGGACGAATAGCCATCAGGCCAAAGCGCCGATCAGCGACCAAGTATCAGTAGCGGTCTTGATCAGCGTCGCAGCAGCGTACTGTCCGTCGATCTCCTTGTTGGAGTCCTTGGAGTTGATCGTCACGCCGGACCCTTGGGCCAGCGTGCAGTTAGCCGACCCGATGTTCTGAACCATGATCTGCGTACCGATGTCAAAGGCCACCGACGAGTTCGGCGGCACGGTGAGCGTCTGAGCCGAGGCGTTCGATGAGGTGACCATCTTCCCAGCGTCGGCCAGAACGAACGTGTACGTCGTACCGGTCTGTGCGTTGATCTGCAGAGGGGCAACCAGACCGCCTGAGACTGTGAGTTGGTCGGTGATCTCAACATCACCGTCAGCGACCTCTAAAGAGTTTTGTCCGTCGGTCCCTGTAATGACCAACTTCTCGTCGCTGGCGTCCCAGAGCATGTTATCGCCAGCGGTGGCTGAGTGGAAAGTCACATCCACGCCAGATCCGTCAGTTCCCATGTCAACGGCAGCGTCAATCGCCAGATTTACGGTAGCCGACCCGCCGGTCGCCCCTCCCCCGATATTCGTTCCCGCCACCACGGCGGTTATGTCACCGGTCGTAGGCGCAGCCCAGATCAGACCCGTTGCTTCACCCGAATCGGCAGTCAACACATAGGTGTCGGTGCCCACAGCCAGGCGGCTCACGGTGTCAGCGGCGGTGGCCGCGACGATGTCGCCCTTGGCGTCAACCACTGTATCGGCAATAGCGGTACTGGGCAGCGACGAGTAGCCCAGCGAGGTCCACGCCGTAGACCCATCACCGATCTTGTACTTGTCGGTGTCGGTTTCGATAACCAACTCGCCTGCGGCAAGAGTTGGGTTAGCCGCAGTCCATTCTGATGCGGTGCCTCGCCTTAGTTGTATTTGTACAGCCATTTAACAAACCTCCATTATTATATTACCTCAGTCCATGAGGTCGTCGCCTCGTCCCACTCGTAGAAAAGGCCGTCATCAGGCATTGGTGTCGGTGGCTGCCAGACGTAGTTCTCGTCCAGCGCCCATGACCCGTAGGGCTGCGGTGAAGCGAAGCCCGTGCCGTCCCATGAGTAGCCAACGCCCGCGTAGTTCATGTGGAGCGGAGTGCCCCCGTCAGGTTCCCCATCGGACCCGTGGTGGACGTTGCGGCGGGTGTTGTAAGAGGTCTTTATCCAAGTGCCGCCAAGGCCGAGATCGTCGGCTAGGAACTCTTGTCCACGATGCTCGTTGTCGTCGCCCACGACCACCACCCGTAGGACGGTGCCGTCTACGACCTCTGCGAAGTGAGCCATTAGGACCTCCTCATGGCGTCAGGAATCGGACGATCACAATGCCGCTTCCGCCGCTAGCGCCATACCGAGTGCCAACCCAGCCGCCGCCACCACCACCGCCCTGATTGGTTCCGCCAGCCTCTGCGTTGATATTCGGCGTGGCTCCTTTGCCGCCGCCGCCCGAGCCTCCCAGACCTCGCTTGGCAGTACTGTTCAGGTTAGTTGAAGCG